>ERZ1370068.9156-contig-7954_pt1 | contig 75710 bp, 119 predicted proteins | sample MGYA00561227_ERZ1370068 | MGnify/ENA primary metagenome ERZ1370068 (study PRJEB38410, sample SAMEA6850437) | metagenome | study: Metagenomic assessment of the ecological functions of the soil: analysis of the soil microbiota associated with the... | reverse complement strand
GTTACGTATTGCTGATTACCCGTTGGTAGCTTGGCTTGTGAGTACGTACTGATGCGACCAGAAGCAATGCGAAGCGGACGAAACTGTCTCTCGGAGCGACATTAGCATTTCCTACGGTGTTGGGCGGAGTCCTCAACGACGCTATGCTCCACCCGTCAGTCAAACGCTGGCGTAGCCGGCGTGCCGACGGATTACGAGCCGAGTAGATGCCGCGCATCGTGCGTCTGGTTCACCTTGGGTGTCGGTCTTCACGCGAGTCAGCGGCCAACCACGAACGGCGGCACCGACGCAGCAACGAATGTTTGACTATTTGATGTTCACCTCGTCGGCGCGCTGCAGCACCGGATTACGTCTTTATCGTTACGCCGAGTAACTTCGCAGTCTTCAGGTTGACGATCAGCCTCGAACTTCGTAGGTTGCTCGACGGAAGATCGGACGCCTTTCGCGCCTCTGAAGATCCTGTCGACTTGACGCCGCATGGCGGCGCCAGTAAGCGACACCTTGGGACCGTAGGCAATCAGCGCGCCCAGCGTCGCAAAAACTTCGCCACGTACCCAGGAGTGGAACGCGAGCCTTGATCGCTTCCGAAGCGATGCGCTCCCCGTGTGGACCCATCCACGCGACGCTGGGGGAAACACGATGAGGCGTCGGCGGCCGCGCCCGTACAGTCCCGGAAAAAGACTCCAGATCAGCGGGGCCCCTCAACCGGGATTTCCCCGGACCCCGCGGCCGCTTGCAGGAGAAGCGGCACGCGTGTGAGGCCAGGGATTTGCCCGCGAGCAGGGTAGGCAACACGCGATATGCCCGGTAGTAGAGCCTCCTTGAGGACTTGCAGTTGCTTGTCTTCATAGGATCCAAACGTGAATCCCGTGAGGTTCGGCGCCTGGCCTGGCGAGACTGGCACTGGCGAACCCCTGTCGCACTGGATCGGCAGCGATCGGCAAACACGATCGGAATGGCTTTGGTCGCGCAGTTATGGCGGCTCGGGTAGCTGGAGATCCGTCGACGATGATCATGATCGACATTCAACTCCGCCAACTCCTTCGCGAGGGCCGGCAGCTGGTCTGCAGGTTTTCGCGTAACGTGGCTCGACAATGACATTCTTGCCCTCGAACCAGCCGAGTTCCGACATGGTGTCCCAGCAGTTCTTTGATATCGGAAGGTCGCCCTCTCGCAGCTGACCACCCGGTAAACCTTGTTCGCCGACTGTGCGTAGGTAGCAAGCGGCAGAGCGAGCAAGCCGCAAGCCAGGTTACGAACGAATGCCCGTCGTCTCATCTTGAACACCTGTATCTGAGCCAAGGGATAGCAAATCCAAAGCTCTTCGACGCCGTCGAGAGAGTAGCGTAGCACTTGGCTTGACTTGCGCGGCCGACGGGAAGCGCTGGGGATCGCGCCGCCGCGACACGGTGATTGCGCGGTATCGGGCGCCGGTGAGCGTCAGCGAGCGCCTTTATGGCGGTCGGCATGCGCCTGTCCGGTCGTACGCGAATGGCGTCGACGCTCGGCGTTACTAAGCGATGCGTTGACTGAATTCGTACTCCGGTGCGGTTTCGGGGGTCGGCTGCCCGGCCCGGCATAGATTTCCGGGCAGATTCCATGGCGGGGCCGCGGGCGGGCGATCCAATCCGAGTAGGTTGTAGGCGCCTCGTTGCCGCAACTTGAACGGTGGCTTTAATCGATTTCTATGACCGGTTCGGAGTGACGGCCTACGTCGGCTCCGGGTCGAACTGGGATCGTTGACGATAGACCGAGTACGGCCATCAGAGACAGTGGTCTACGAATATGCCTGCCGCGGAGCGGCCATTCGCCCCATAGTGATCACTGGGCACGCAACGCGGCGTGAATTAGCTTTCCATTGGCATTCGTAGTATTTTAGAGGCGTCAACGTCGGCGGGCATCGGACGTTTCGCCCTACGATGTTGGCCCAACAACTGAAACACTTCGATGTGATCAACACTGGCGCCGCGGGCACGTTTGTCGTCCGCGCGCCCACAAATCAGACGCGCCTCCGGGCAGAGCCGTCCCGCAGACTCCCATTTGAAACCAGCATCATCATCTGCAAGGGTCGGGACCTTCTCGACGTCGCAAAGTGCAAGCTGTTCGGCGATGAGCCGGTCGGCTCCGACGTGTCTGCTTCGTCCGTGTCATGGCGAAGAGTCCATGCTGGTGCCGTCGATTCCCATGAGTTTCCAGGTCAAGGAAAGTGGTTGTTGAGAATCCAGGCGACTGAGAAGCGATTTGTTCGACAATACCGGCGCTACATGAAAACCATAGGGCTTTTGAAAAACTGATTTGATTTAATCTCGGCGTGCCGGTGACAACGCGCAACTGGAATACCATCATGGCGACCGCCGAGGTGTTAGGAAACCCCTTACATTCGCCACCGGCACCATCACTCGCCGCGCCCAGCGCTGAATGAAACGTCTCGCAGTGCGTCGGCGGCGCCAGGCCACTCGCGCTGACGGCTTTCCGGTGCTGCCGGTCTCTAAGATCCCTTTCTGTAAGCTTTGACCGTCTGGAATGTCCCCTCGGGGTTGAATCTCGCCCCTTCAAGTGAGCGGCCAGGCCGGCCAGGAGCACTGCTAGCTGCTATGCGCTCAATTCTCCACCATTGGCGTACGATGTTTGGACTTCTCCTCGATGGGGTAATTAAGAGTGAGCCGATCACTTGCGGTCGCGTTAGCAGCATTGCGAGTGACCCCGGCCGTGCCGCTCGCAGCGCTACGGCAGCTGCCGGCAATGCCAGTGATCGGATTTTCTCCAGCGGCGCAACACTTGACACGATGCGCGGGTACGTCGCCGCATTTCGCCACCGAGCTTAGCCGATGCAGTGATCTCCGAGCGCCGCAACTGTAGCGATCGAGTACCGATGGGCAGAGGGTCCACAACGATCGGTTGACTACTGCACTGGCTACGGATTTGGTTCGCCGTGATGTGCGCCATTATCGTAGTAGGGGGCTAGCACCCCCGGAGCGCTGGCTGCTAAGGCGGTGACCCAGACGATCCCGATAGTCTTTTTGGTCGGTCCCGACCAGTCAAACTCGGCCTCGTCGCCGAGCCTGGCAATCGGCCCGGCGGCAACACTGCACCGGCATCACAGTCCTCAATGTGGACTTGGATCGCCAAGAGCCTTGATGCTGATGCACAGCCTGATGCCGTCCGGCCACCACGATTGCGGTGCTCGTCAACCCGGCCAACATTCCGCAAACCGCGACTGAAAAGGTGATCGTACAGGACGCGGCATGTGTTCTGGCGCGCGTGTGATTCTGAATGCAAGTAGTCCCAGCGAGATCAGAGTCGGCTTTCGCGATCCTTGTCAGCGAGCGGGTGGGCGCACTCGTGGTAAGCGGTGAAATCTTCTTTTGACCCAGCGTGATGCGGCTGGTCTGACAGGCTGGCTGGCCCGTCTACGCGGTGCCGACCATATACCCGACCCGCGAGTTCGTCTTCGCTGGAGGTTCATGTCATACGGAACACACTATGCGGACGCGTTCCGTGAATCGGGCTTAACACGGGCCGCATTCTAAAAAGGGGGAGAAACCTGCGGCCTCCCGGTGGAGCAAATCAGAAAGTTGGTTTCGATCATCAACATGAAGACGGTAAACGCTGAGCCCTCACGATTCCGCAAAAAGTCGGTGTTGGTACGCGCGGACGAGGTGATTCAGTGATCGCCGCTCGCCACCTTCCGAGCATGGGCGCGTTGCTTCCATTCAGTGCCGCCAGCGCTACTCTTGTTGAACGTCCGGTTTTCGTATATTCGATGACTCAGGGTCCCAACTGCGACCGTCGACGACGGCTGCCCTTGCGTGGGCGCGGGAAAAAATGCGGGTTCCTCCGGAGCCTTCGTTCCACTTTGAACGAAGGGGAGACGCAACCTCGTACCGCGCGCCGCGCCGGGATCGTTCTGATCGCCCCTCCGCGGATTCACAGAGGGAATTGGCGATCGCACCAAGGCTGGCAAGAAATTTCGGTGATTGCGTTTTCGAGTTTTTCAACGGAATCGGCCAGCTGGAGACATTCCTCCGGGCAGCGACGCGAAAATATCCCGAAAGCAGTCACCCGCCGACAGGTGCGTCTCAACAGGCAATCAGGAATGCTGCTCCAACCACGAACGTGCCTCCGCGATCGCCTCGTCATAGGAAAGTGCGCGGCCGGCGGACTCCGCTGCCAGAAAGCGCGCGTCCTCAGGTACCTCCCGCGTCGGCATGATGAACGGCGCGAGGGACGCCTCGTCCGCTGGCTCACGGTGATAACCCATTTGCGCAGATATCGCCTCGGCTGCTCCATGGAGCCGAGCGGCGCGCTCCCACTCACCGGAGACGACTGCGAGCGCCGTTGCGCAATCCAGGAGCGCAGCGCCAGCTCGCTTCGAGCCGATCTCGTCGGCAATCGCCATTCCTTCGCGCACCATCCCTCGGGCGCGCTCCTCGAATCCCAGACTGATCGATGTCCATGCGAGGTTTGCAAGAGTCGTTGCAATGTGACCGTAATCTCCCTGCGCGCGGTCGATTGCCAGGGCTTCCTCGTACAGCGGCTCTGCCTTGTCGAGTTCCCCTCCGCGCGGTGGAGCTCCGCAAGCCCGCTGACCGCTTTGGAGAGCTGGTTCTTGTTTGCCAACGCTCGCGAGACTGCAAGCGCCTCCTGCATATGCTCCCGTGCCTTCGCTCTGCTTCCTCGGGCGAGGATTGCATACCCCAGTTGCACGAGCGCTTCGGCCGCGCAATCCCTGTCGCGTATCTCGCGGGCGATTGCCAGGCTCTCCTCGTCATGATCTCTTGCCTCCGCATAACGGCCCACAAAAGCTGAACGCCCCGCGGTCAGGAGCGCCCGGCACCGCGCGAGGTTGCGCTCCTGCGCCCCTGTGCGGGCGAGTGCCTCCACCGTTACTCGATGTCCCAATGCCATCAAGCCGGAATGCTTCCAGTACTCGTATAGCGAGTAAACCAACCGCAAGCCCGGCTCGGCCAACTCTTCCGCGTGTTCACACCAGTCATGCGCCGCGAGCAAATTCTCCCGCTCGAAATCAAGGCGCGCGAACCACGCGCGCTGTCCCCTGCCGACAAGCTCCGGTTGCGCGTCCTCCGCGAGCGCAACGTAGAACTCGAGATGGCGGTTACGCGTCGCCTCTGCCCTCGCCGGCCTCGCTCAACCGCTCATGCGCGTACTGACGCACCGTTTCCAGCATCGAGTAGCGGGTCGCGCTTCCCTCTCCGTGATGCGTTGTTACGAGCGACTGGTCGACAAGAGCGGTAAGCAGGTCCAGCACCGTATACTCGTCCAGCTGGCCGCCGCCCACGCGCACCGCACCTGCCAGGGTCCAGCCACCGACAAATACCGAGCCGCCGCAAGAGCTGCTGCTGGTCAGGCGCAAGATGGTCGTAGCTCCACTGCATCGTGTGCCAGCAGCGTTTGTTGGCGCGCCAGGGCCGTCTTGCTGCCTCCTGTCAACAGGCGGAAGCGATCGTCGAGCCTGGCACGGATCTCTTCCACAGAAAGAATCTTCACACGGGCGGCAGCCAGTTCGATGGCAAGCGGAATGCCGTCCAGTCTTCGGCAGATCTCGACCACGGCATCGGCCGTGTCGTCTGTCAGCGCGAACTTGGGCACCGACAGTTGTGCCCGATCGACGAAGAGTCGCACGGCCTCGCAGGCTTCCAATGCTCGGAGCTCATGCTTCGTTCCGGGTGGTGGAAACGAAAGCGAGCGAACTGTTACTGCCCGTTCGCCAGGAACGCCGAGTCCTTCGCGACTGCCAGCCAGCATGCGCACGCCGGGAGCAGCGCCGATCACGCGCTTGATCAACGCCACGCACGCCGCCACCAGATGCTCGCAGTTGTCGACGACGAGCAGCATGCGTTGCCCGGCAAGGCGGTCGCACAGCGTGTCGACGATCGGCCGGTCGTTCTCCTCTCGAATACCGAGCGTCGTCGCAACGGTCAGCGCCACGCGCTCCGCGTCCAGCAGCGGCGCCAGATCAACGTACCACACGCCATCCGGAAACGACGGGAGCACCCGTTCCGCGAGCTTGATGGCGATCCGAGTCTTGCCGCAGCCGCCGATGCCGGTCGAGTGTCAGCAGCCGCGACTGGTCGAGCAGCGCCGCGCACTCGTCGAGATCATCTTCATGGCCGATGAAGCTTGTCAGCTGCGGTGGCAGGTTGTGCCGCTGCGCCACGGGCGAGGCTGATGGTGCGCCGCCGGGCACCAGCTCCAGCGTAAAACGATAGCCGCGGCCCGCAGTGGTCGCGATGGCGTCCGTCCCCAGAATCTTGCGCAGGGCGGAGACCTGCACCTGCAGGTTGTTCTCCTCGACGACCACGCCCGGCCAAACTCAGAGCGAGCAACTCGTCCTTGGTCACCAGTTGGCCTGCGCGCTCAACCAGCGCCAACAGCACGTCGAATGCCCGGTGGCCGAGCTCCACCGGGCGACCGTCCTCCAGCAGCCGACGTTGCTCCGGTTGCAGTTCGAACGAGCCAAAGCGGCAGGCGGAGGTCATAGCAGCAAAGCCGGCAGCGGCACCTCGAGCAGCGCATTGCCGCGAATTTACCCCAACGTCGACGCCTGAAGAACGACTTTCAGAACGTTTAAGGCTGCCTAAAGGACTGAAGCAGCTCGGCAGTAGGAAAGTACGTCCCAGCAGCACCGGAGCTTTCCCGACCGAAACACATCGCAAGGAGATCGCCATGAACGCCAAGCCCGTCCTCGCCCGCCCTCACGTTGTCACGACCATCGTCGCTGCCGCGCTGTCAGCCCTCATCGCGATCGGGCTGCTCTCCGCCGTCATCGGCCTGTTCCAGCGCGACGGGGCTCCGTTTGAGCAAGTTGTCATCGCCGAGCACGCCTGCACGAATTATGCGTTTGTATCCGAGCGCGAGGCTTGCGTGCGCTTGTACCTTGCCTCGTCACGCGTCTTGAACGTCGCAAGCCAATGACACTCGCGAGGCAGTCTATCGTAGGACGCGCTCGGCCGCGGGGATATGCCAACCTCGGACGCTTATGCAGCGTAGCCACGCCCTGCCAATTGCATCGGCGTCACTGCTTGCGGACGGGCATTTGCTTAATGGCAAGCGCTATGGCCCGAGGCTCGGGGAGGCCGTTATGACAACGGGCGCCAACACCAACGCCGACCGCGTGCGATTGCAAGTTACTACAACGCCCTGATCCAAGACAGTCCCCTGAGCAATTGCCACGCATGGGACCCGCCCGCTACCACATCACAGGAGGATCGATGCAAACGCTGGGAATGCTGCTGAAGGAGAAGAAGTCGTCGACTATTACGTCTCGTTGTACCAACGTGATGGTGGTGGTGGTCGCGTTCATCGCATCGATGGTTAAAGGGATCGTGAGCGTTCGCGAAGGCGAAGGTGCAGGACCGACGACGCCGGTTTCGCTCACGACGGCCGCACGGTTCGACCCGCAGCGCTTCATTCTGAACGGGCTGCTGGTCCCCGCCCTCGACACCGACGCGGTGCCGCTGCGCTGGGTCGACCCGCGCCCTGCGATCCAATGCAGACCGGGGACAAGCGTGCGCGTCAATGGCGTGCCGTTGGTTCCTGGCGACCTCGTTCCCAACGCGCCTTTCGAGCTCGAATGGCACGCAGACGGTTGTCGGCCTTTCGGCGCGGCGGGACCGCGCTTCGACGGCGACGTGAAGCTCACCGTGTTCCGCGAGGACTGGGGGTTTTCGGCGCTCGTAACGCCTCGCGGCCTCCGGATCATGACGCCTTGGCACCCATTGACGGCCGCGCATCCGGGTGCGGCTACGATGCCGCAATCCGCGCCGGAAGACGAGCTTCTTCTCGGCCAATAGCGCTATCGGATCAACGCCGCCATCGCAAGCGCGGTGCGGACGAATCGCGATCAGGTCCGTCGAGCCGGTCTGATCAGCTGTCTACCGCGACGCTTGCCAGCGAACGGGATGCGCCCGCCGCCCGTGTCAGAGTCTCGAACAACGACCGCTTGGTTACTACGTATTGAGCGGCCGGTCGAACCGGTCCGACGTTCTACTCCAGGACGCGAACGTTGCGGTCGACGTCCGCTGTCGGCGAACGCATCGGTCTCCCGAGTCCGCCAACAGCGGCCGTACGGCGAACTTGCCGGAGAGCGGTCGTTCGAACGCGCAGATCGACCCGTGCGGGAAATCGCGCGCCTCGACGGACTAGCGCGAGCGAACCGCCAGCTGACGAGGCGTCGGGTCGGAACGCCCCGCGAACCCGAGCATCCGGCATCCGCGGTCGAACGCAAACGGCCACGCTTCCGGGCGACGCTCCGGCCACTACGCGACGCACGCGAAAGCCCCAAAGGCCGTCGCGTCGGCGTCCAAACGCAAGAAGCCGTTCGTTCTGTAGCTGAGCAAAGGAGTGAGCCATGGGAACCTATCGAGGTCTATGCCGTGACGCGGAACCAGCGTGGCAGCGTCGTGGCCGTTTCCCCAGCCATCCCATTCCGCGCCAAAGCCGAGACCAGACCGCTCCCCGATACCACGGCGCAATCCGGGCCAGGACTGCTTCGCAGATGGGCCGTTGTGACCCATTGGCTGCGTGGGCGGTTCTTGGCACGGGCCTCGCTCGCCGGCCTCGCGGTCTGGGCGCTCGTGGAATCGGCCAATCTGGGGAGTGCGATCGTTCAGGAGCACGACGGCGCGTGGATTGCGATCGCGACGGCCGTGGTAGTGCTGCTGTCTGCCCTGGTGTCCAGTATCGCGGGATTCGCGTTTTCAGCGCTGGCCGGCAGTGCGCTTGCGTATCTCAAGATGGATCCGGTACACGCCGTGCAGACGATGGTGCTGTGCTCGATCGCGATCCAGCTCTATGCCGTGTGGAAGATACGCGAATCGATTCGCTGGAGTCCGCTATGGCCGATGCTCGCGGCGGGCACTGGTGACCATACCCTTGGGCGTCTGGCTGCTCGAGCACGTCGACGGGTCGTTCTATGCGCTGGGACTGGGTGTGTTCCTGACGGCTTACGGCTCCTACGCGGTGATGCGTCGCGAGAACCGGGCGGTCCGCGGCAACGCATGGCTCGATGCGGCCGCGGGTGCGCTTGGAGGAATCACCGGCGGCCTCGCGGGCTTTCCCGGGCTCGTTCGTGACGATCTGGTGCTCGATGCGCGGTTGGGACAAGCTCCGGCAGCGAGCAGTCTACCAGCCCTACATTCTGGTCATGCAGGTCGTGACCATCGCCTGCCTGCGGTGGCAGGCACCCGGCCACGCGGGCGTCGCGCAAGACCTGAGTCTTCGTGCCCGTTTGCGCTGTTAGGAGCGATCGGAGGTCTCGCGTTGTTTCAACGGATGAGCAACAAGCAGTTCCATGTGGCAGTCAGCCTCTTGCTTGTCGCCTCTGGGATCGGGCTGCTTTCGCCCGGGCGCTATGAGAATCATCACCAACCGATCACTCCGCAATGGTGCGGCGATGCGGCTGATTTCGGCGCCGCGCGCGATTAAGCACCTGGAAGTCGAGCTGGACACAGCGAGGTTTGAATGATGGATCTTTGCAGGCCGCCCTCGCAGCCCAGCCGATCCAAGCATCTCGGGCGATTTGGCTGGAAAGCCCCTCTTTACTTCGATGACCAGATCTACACGCGTCGCCGAGCTAGCCTGACCAGCTCGAGCGGCTGCGCGCGGAGGGCGCGAACCTGAGCGAGGACAGAGAGTTTGCAGGGCTGGCGCCTGGAGTGACGCTTGCGAATCGGCCGAGACGGCGAAGATGGGCGATGTAGAAGCCCCGCCGCTTGACGTACGTCTCGGCGGCGTCGCGCAGCATCTTGACGTCGGCGTCGGTGCGCCTGCGCACCACCTTCGCCGGCGCGCCCATGATGAGCGAGCGGTACGGATAGCAAATCCAACGCCACGACGCGCCGACCGGAGCACCGTGCACGCCGATCGGAGTGACGAATGCTTGATCCGGGCCGTTCTGGAGCGGGCATGCGCAGAAAGCGTCGGCAAATTCCGCTGCGAACGGTCGCTAGCGCGCAACACGAGCACCGGAATCGTGCTGCGGCGACAAGCACTTTCTGAGTCTCGCTGCCGAGCAGCAGTCCGGAAACACCCCGCCGGCCGTGTGGGACGCCATCACGATCGCATCGCACCTTCTCGGGCTTTCGCGGCGCCGCGATGATCGCCTGCCGGAGCGGCGAATCGGAGACCACATGCACGGTCTTGCAATCAACCTCTCGCTGCCGCCGCCATGTTCGCCGCAGGCTTGAGAACGCGGTCGGCCTCGCGCGCGGCCATTGCTGCGTATTGCGCCTTTGTGGCGCTTGGAGTACAACCGGGCTCCGCCGTCGATCGACTCTTCCGCCTTGTAGATCGGTGTCGCATAAAGGACGACGACCCTGGCTTCAAGCAACGCCTTCGCCAGGGGTAGCGCTTGAACAATTGCCTTTGCGGACAGCTTTCGAACCGTCGGTGGGCACGAGCAGATCGGTGTACATGGCGTCTCCGTGTCGATGGCTGCGGCCATGCTACATTTCCGACGGCTCAGCGGCCGTTGACCTACGTCAACGCCGCGCGGAGAACGGTACGGGGACATGATGCTCGGGCGCCGCAAGGGCGAACTCGGAACTACGATTCCGACTCGTATGGCGATGAGCGCGGTGCGCTGCATACGGACCGCAAGGAACTGCGGATGTCGGCAGGAATCGGCAATCTACACCCGATCCGTGCCCAACGGCCACGTTTCGTTCGCGTGCCGGAGCAGGCGGGGCTCGGTGCGGCAGCTGGCGATGAATTCGCGCACCTCGGTCGTTCGCCACGCGTCCTTGTAGGCCTGCCAGGCCTGCGCGAGCGATTCGCGGCGCAGATCGGCCGGCGCAAACGGAAGCGCGTTGAGCAGTTTCACCTTGCCGTTGGGCACGACCGAGGAGCATCGCCTGCGGACTTTCCAGCCGGCGCTCCATTTCGGTGACGATGTCCCACGGATAGATCGAAAGCGCGATGGGCGCGTCGGTCCTGGCGGCGCGATCGCGCAGCGCATCGACCGCGCGCTGCCAATCCTCGTCACTGCAGGCAATCTCGATCCCACGCCGCCGCGGCGCGGCCGATGCGCATCATCGGGCCGGTCACGAACGCGCCGCATCCAAGCGCGACCGCCAGTTCGTAAGCAGCCACGATCTCGTGGATGTTGAACCGATTGGGGACGAACACGAACTGCGGTGCCTGCCCGCGCGCGACGAGCCGCGTGATCGGCGGACGTGGCGGCGGCGAAGCTCGATCCCGGTCGGACGCGCGCGTGGGTCGCCGCGGTCGCGCCGTCCACGGAAATCTGCACGCATTGGACGGCGAGTTCGGCCAGAGCGGTCGGCGGCGGCATCGTCGATGCGGCTGCCATCGGTCTCGAGCTTGAGGGCGACGCCGCCGTCGGTGAGAACCTCGAAGAGTTCCCAGCAATGCGCGACACCGAGCGGCTCGCCGCCGCCGAAGGCCGCGTACGGAATGCCGGATTCGACGATGCGCCGCGCGAGGTCCAGCGCCTCGTCGCGCCGGAGCTCATCGGCCCACGCGGCGCCGGGCCCGGATTCCTCGCAGCACGTGATACAGCGCGCGCTGCAGCGGTTGGTCAGCTGCCAGGCAATGAACAGAGGGGCGCTGTACTCGTCAACCGAGCGCCCCTCCATGGCGAAGCAGCTAGGGATGCTACGTGAACCGGATGTACGGCTGGGCCATCACCTGTTCCGAAACATCCTCCAGCTTGGGCGTCTGCCACGCGGGCTTGTCGCCGCTTCGCGGGCTTGGTGGTCGTCGTATGCTGTCGGACGTGCTTCGGTGCATCGGCAGCTGATTTTCATCTCGCTCATGTTCCCTCCGATGAGGTCAGACTGGGGCAACCGGCAACAACTGCCAGGTATTCGCTTCGGCGTGACGCGATGCATCCGCAATCGCGCGACGTACTGCCGACTGCACCGAAGCATCACGCCAGGCACGACGGTAGGCTTCGCCACGCCTCCGCCAATGTCTGGCGCCGCAAATCCGCGCAAATGTGGGGAAGCGCCGCCGCCACCTTCACCCGTCCGTCGGGCAACACCAGCAGCGTCGCCGGCGGTTCGGCCAGGCTTCCTCGCAGCCCTTCTTCCATGCTGAACGGAACATAACAAAGTTCCATGCCGCCTTCAACCTCCTGTTGCCGTTCCAGGACGGTCGAGAAACCGCTCGTATTGCGCAGCGTCGGGCTCGAGCTTGTCCCAGAGGCGGGCCGCCGTGCCGATGCGCATGAGCCTGCCGGTGTTGAACCGGAACGCGCCCAGCGACCGGGCACGCTCGATGACCTGTTCGGCTTCGTGGATGTTGAGCCGGGTCGGCGCAAAGGTGACTTCGAGCGGCAGGCCCGCCTCCCGGGCGGCGCGGCAGGCCGCGTGGGCGCGGGCGAGCGACCCGCCCGGCCGCTGCCGCTGGTAGACGTCCTCGCTGTCGCCGTCGAGGCTGACCTGGATGGACCGAATGGGAAGACGAGCGAGCCGGTCCGCGACTCCGCGGATCGAACTTGCTGCCCATTGGTTTCGATCTTGAGCCGCACGCCCGGCTGCCCGAGCGCCTCGGCCAGCTCGAAGAAGTGCGGAACGACCAGCGGCTCGCCTCCACAGAGCATCACGTAGGGGACGTCGTTGGCGAACGATGTCGTTCGCCAGCGCCAGCGCCTCGTCGGCCGCGAGCTCGCCCGGCATTCGCTTGCCGGGCGCCGACTCCGTGCAGCAATGAAGGCAGCAAAGGTCGCAGTCGCGCGTGATCTGCCACGAGACCAGCAGCGGCGCCTTGAGGCCGTCGATCCAGTGCGGCGCGGCGCTCAATGCCAGGCCCGCAGCAGGATGCCGACGATGAACAGGCCGACCGCGACGGCGTAGCAAGCCACGATGCTGCGGATCGCTGCGACGAAATGTCGCGGCTGCTCGAACGTCGGGAACGCGCGCCGCGCGCTGGTCACGAGCAGCGGCAGCGCGAGCAGCGCAGCGAGACACGTCGGCGGGAATACGCCGGCCGCCACACCGGCCGCCGCCGCCAGCAGACCCGCAGCGGCGAGCCCGAGATAGAGCCAGACGGCGCGGCGTCGCCCCAGGCGCACCACGAGGTTGCGCTTGCCGACGAGGCGATCCTGGTGGAAGTCGGGAATCGCATTCACCACGGCAAGCGACATGATGAGCAATCCCGGCACCAGCGATGCCCACAGCGCGCCCCACGACACTTCGCCGGTGTGCAGGTAGAGGCTGCCCAGCACCATCCACGGACCATACGACAACGCGATCACGGTCTCGCCCAGACCGCGATAGGCCCAGCGGATCGGCGGGCGCGACGTAGAAGATGGCGGCCAGTGCCGCCCGAGCAGTGCGAAGGCCAGGATCGGCCATCCGCCGCGAACCGTCAGGTACACGCCGACCGCGAGCGCACCGGCAAACGCGGCGACGCCGAGCCACAGGACCGCGTCCGACATCGGCGGCAGGTCGTCGGGATTGAAGACCCGGTCCGTCCCCATCCGCGAATCGAAGTATTCGTTGAAGGCCTCGACGCCGACGACCGCAAGCACCACGCCGGCAAGGCCGCTCCAGAAGATCGGCGCATCGAACCGGCCGGCCATGGCGTAAGCCCAGGCGGCGCCCAGCAGATAGGGAAGCAGACCGGCATAGAGAAAAACCGGTAGCGCACCATGCTGAGCACGTGCAGGAAGCGCCGGAGCGTCGATCTGCGCCGCGCCGAATCGCGAATGGGGCGTCGCGGTCAGAGATGGACCCATTGGTGCAGCGTCGACGTCTTGAGCGGATCGGTGGCGAGGTCGTGGACGAATTGCGCAACCCGCGGGTCCTGCCATGCGCGCTGGAAGTTTTCCCAGATCTCCGCGAGCGAATGCGTGCGCAGGTCGCCGCAGATGAACGGCAGCGCGTTGATGAGCTTGACCAGTCCGTTGGGGAGCACGATCAGCAGGGCGGCCGGGTGATGCAGCCGGTAGCGCAGCTCTTCGAGCAATCCCATCTCGTGGAAATGCACGCGCATCCGGCCGCGATACTCGTCCGGTTTTCGCGTGCAGCGTCCGGAAGAACGCCTCGTACTGCGCCTCGGAGGGCGCGAGCAGGTGCCAGGTCTTGACCGCATTGCCGGTGTACATCGTGCGGCCGGTGTAGAAGCTGTAGGCGCCGAGCTCGTACGCCATGTCCACCGCGCGCGCCGATTTCATGGATGTTGAAGCGCGTCGGCGAATAGTTGATCTCGATCGGAACGCCGGCGGCGCGCAGATTGCGCGTGCCGTCGAGCGCCGTGTTGAATTCCCCGCGCACCCGCATCTTGTTGAAGGTTTCGCGCGTGGCCCCGTCGAAGCTCACCTGCACGGCCTTCACGCCGAGGCGCTGCAGCCGCTCGCAGTTGGCGGGCGTGAGGAAATGGCCGTTGGTCTCGATCTTGAGCTGGCCGCCGCGCGCGCAGACGTATTCGACCATCTCGAAGAAATGCGGATGGACCATCGGCTCGCCGCCCGAGAACGACAGGTACGGGCACCTCCTGATCCAGCAGCTGGGCGAGCACGCCCATGACCTGCTCCCGGCTCAGCTCGTCGCGAAACGCCTTGCCCGGGCCGCTCTCCTCGATGCAATGCAGGCACGCGAGATTGCATTCGTTGGTGATTTGCCACGCGACGTAGAGCGGCGCACCGAGGTCTCCGGACTCCGTCGCCGCCGGCGTCTTGGCGGGGATGATCGTCGCCGCGTCGGACGCCATGGTGCTCACGGCGCCGTTCCGTCCAGCAGGCCCTTGTCGCGCAGGTCGGCGATGAACGCGAGCGACTTCGCGCTCGACCGCGCCGTCGGTGTCGCGGAAGCGCTCCTTCAGGATCGACACGATCTCGCGCTCGTCGCGACCGGCTCGAAGTTCGCGGACGACCGCCGCGGCGGTCGGATTGAGCGTGTAGACCTTCTCGGAGCGCGTCTCGAAGAGGACCGGCGCCGAACTTCTCCTCACGGAACTTGACGTATTTGGCGAGCCGCATGCGGAAGTCCAGTCGAAAACCTCAGAGTCTAGCGAGAAACCGGGCCGAACTGGGCACTCGCGGCCAGAGGGTCCGCCACGTCGGGTCCGCCAGGCCCGCTAGCCAGGCCCCATCATCCCCAGCGTCCGGGGCAGCCAGGTCGACAGCGCCGGCCAGTAGGTGACGACGACGAGAAATGCCAGCATCGTCAGCAGCCACGGCCACACGGCGATCGTCGAGCTCGGTGATGCCCATCTTGGTGATGCCGCGAGGCGACGTAGAGGTTGAGCCCCACCGGCGGGTGGCACATGCCGACCTCCATGTTCACCGTCATCATGATGCCGAAGTGCACGGGATCGATGCCGAGCTTCATCGCCACCGGGAAACAGGATCGGCGCCATGATCAGCACGATCGACGACGGCTCCATCACGTTGCCGGCGAGCAGCAGCACGATGTTCACGAACAGCAGGAACGGCGACCACGCCGAGGCCCTTGTCGAGCATCCAGTCGGCGAGCTCCTGCGGAATCTGCTCCGAGGTCATCAGGTAGCTGAGAACATCACGGCGTTGGTGATGATGTACAGCAGCATCGGCGCTCATGTTGGCCGAGTCGAGCAGCACCTTCGGCACCTTGCTGAGCGTCATGTCCTTGTAGACGAACACGGCGACGAAGAACGCGTAGACGGCGCTCACCGCGGCCGCCTCGGTCGGCGTGAAAATGCCGGTGTAGATGCCGCCGATGACCACGATCACGAGCAGCAGGCCCCCAGACGCTCTCGCGGAACGTCGTGCCAGCGCTTCGCGCCACGATGGCCCGCGGCTGCCGCGGATAGTTGTACTTGCGCGCGCGCCACCAGGTGGTGCCAGCCGAGCATGCGTGGCGAGCACGATGCCCCGGGACGATGCCGGCGATGAACAGCGCGCCGACCGAGGTGTTGGTGGCGACCGCGTACATCACCATCACGATCGACGGCGGGATCAGGATGCCGAGCGCACCCGGAGGTCGTGATGACGCCGGCGCCGAAGCGCGGCGGGAAGCCCTGCTTGACCATCGCCGGCAGGATGATCGAGCCGATCGCCACCACGGTCGCCGGCGAGCTGCCCGGACACGGCGGCGAACAGCGCGCAGGCCATCACGCCCGCCAGACCCGAGGCCGCCCGTGCCAGTGGCTGACCATCGACGACGGCGAACGTTGATCATCCGCCGCGCGACGCCGCCGTGCGTGAGGAAGTTGCCGGCGAGGATGAAGAACGGGATCGCCATGATCTCGAACCGCTCGATGCCGGTGAACAGCTTGAGCGCCACCGACTCGATCGGCACCGTTGGTCATCGTGAACAGGTACGTGAGCACGGTGAGGCCGAGCGAGATCGAGATCGGCATCCCGGTCAGCATCAGGCCGAACAGCAGCGCGAAGATGATCCACGCGTTGTTGATCGGCAACGCCGGCGAGCTTGAGCGCCGACCGGGATCGCGATCAGGACCGGCGGGATCAGCGCCGGCCAGCGGGAAGCGGCAGCGGGGCGGGCCCAGGCGGAGCGGCATGACGGCGCTCATATGGCCACGCTTCGCGCCGTCGCGCGCTGCCCCCAGAGGCGGGCCGCTCTTCGCGCCTTCGGGACGGCCCGGCGGCGCTCATGGCTTGCCCCGCCGCTGACCGGCGCCGGATGGAGGTTGTCGTCCAACGCGTAGGCGCTGGCTGTCGTCGATGCCTTCGACGTGCGCGACGTCATGGTGCGGCAACTCGCCGGTGCGGCAGAACGCCCACGCCACCTGCAGGAAGCGGAAGCACATGAGGTACGAGCCGAGCGGGATGCACAGGTAGACGATCCACTTGGGCAGCTTCGAGGTCGGGCGACACCGAGTCGGTGTGCGCGATGTCCCAGACGAAGGTCGCGCCCAGCGTGCCGACGATGCCCGTGAACAGGGCGCCCGCGAGCGAGGCCGAACAGCACGTAGAGCTTGCGCGTGTCGGGCGGCAGCCGGTTGATCATCACGTCGACGCCGACGTGGATGCCGGTGCGCACGCCGTACGCGGCGCCGAACTTCGCCATCCACACGAACATGTAGATGCAAAGCTCCTGCGCCCACGAGAGGTCGATCTTGAGCAGCGCGTCCTGCAAGCCGGGAATCGGCGAGCCCGGCGGCGTAGCGGTGGACGACCGCCACGAAGATGAGCAGCGTGGCCGCGCCCATCAGGAACGCGATCAGCCACTCCTCGAGATGATCGAGAGACATCTGATCCCCTGGTGTCCACTCGCCTGCTGGCTGTACAGCGCACCGCCGGACCTGCTGATCCGCCGCGGCGCCTGCAGCGCTCTACGGCTTGAAGCCGGTTTCCTTGCAGACCTCGGCGATCGTGTCCTTGCCGACGCGCGACTCGTTGTCCTTGTGCACCGACGACGAGCGCCTTCTTCATCGCCGCCTTCTGCGTCGGCGGTGAGCGTGATGATCTCGGTCTTGCCCGTCTTGCGGACCGCCTCGAGCGCGTCGTCGTTCTCCTTCTTGCGCGATGTCGTTCGCGTACTTGGTCGCGTCCTTCATCGCGCCCTCGAGCGCCGTGCGGATGTCCGGCGGGCAGGCCGTCCCAGAACTTCTTGTTGACGATGACCGCGTAGCCGAGGTAGCCGTGGTTGGTGAGCGCGCAGGTACTTCTGCACCTCTTGCATGCTTCTGCGTGTAGAAGTTCGACGGCGGGTTCTCGGTGCCGTCGACCACGCCGGTCTGCAGCGCCTGGTAGACCTCGGAGAACGCCATCACCTGCGGGATCGCGCCCAGCGCCTTCATCTCGTCGCCCAGCACCTTCGACGACTGGATGCGCATCTTGAGGCCCTTGTAGTCGGCGGGCACGCGGATCGGCTTGTTCGCGCTCATCACCTTGAAGCCGTTGTCCCAGTAGGCGAGGCCGACGATGCCCTTGCGACTCGAGCTTCTTGAACAGCGCCGCGCCCACCGGCCCGCTCGGTGACCTTGTGCAGCTCGTCGTAGTCGTCGAAGATGTACGGCAGGTCGAACACCTCGAACTCGCGCACGCCGAGCGGACCGAACTTCGCGAGCGACGGCGCCAGCATCTGCACCGACCCAAGCTGCAGCGCTTCCATCTCCTCGCCGTCCTTGAAGAGCGAGCTGTTCGGGTAGACCTCGACCTTGACGCGGCCCTTCGGTGCGCTCCTCGGCGAGTTTCTTGAACTACTCGGCGCCCTTGCCCTTCGGCGTGTCGACGGCGACGACGTGGCTGAACTTGATGACGATCGGCTGCTGCGCCGATGCGCGAGGCGGGGCAGGCCGCGAGCACACGATGGCCGCGGCCGCAAGTCTTGTGAATCTCATGATTTCTCCAGTCTTGTGCATAGAGCAGTCTCGCTGTAAGGGAGGCTGCCGAGGTCATGGCTCTGGCGGATGGAGCCGGGAGGCCCTTCTTGATCTGGGACAATGTGCACGGAACCCGCGCGCGCCTTCGCAATGCATTGACGCGGCGAATGGCCCGGGGCCGGTCGGAATACCATCGATCGGCTGGAGCCTCGGTAGCCCGGCCGCGTCCGGCGCGCACCGGGTGCAGGAGACGAGAGTGCAGGGGGACCGCATCATTCACGACGAGCACCGCTTCGCTGGCGGCGGTCCTGCACGGCATGCTCCATCTGGTTCACGCCATCCGCGATCGCGGCGCGCTTCCGGATTTCAACGTCCTCGGCGCGATGATCTACTACATCGATGCGTTTCCCGAGCGCTTCCATCATCCGCAAGGAGGATGACGTACCTGTTTCATTTCCTGCGCATCCGCCATCCGGACTGCAATACCGCTCCTCGACCGCCTGCAAGGCGAACATCGGGAGCAGGCGCGGAGAAGATCCGGACGCTCGAGCAGGCCGTTGGCGCGCTACCAGCAGGGAGGCGCGAAGGAATTTCCGAGCTTCCTGGCCGCGGTCGAGGCCTACGCGGAATTCCATTGGCAGCACATGAAAACCGAGGAAGACGAGGTGCTGCGCGCTCGCGCGGAAACACCTGACCGCCGACGATTGGGACGCCACCGACGCGGCGTTCGCTCGGCCACACCGATCCGATGCTCGGCATCGACGTCAGAGCGCCGGCTATCACGGCCTTGTTCAGCTCGAATTGTCCGGCTTGCCCCGCCGCCGATCGGTGTGGGCCCGGAGCAGCGGCGAATCTGTTCGAGTCCGCTGAGGCGCGCGGAGGTTCCGCCGTCGCTCGCTCGGCATGCCACGCATCATGCTCGTACCATCGCCTCGGCCACCAGTTCAGCGAGGTCGCGGGTCGCAATCGACGTCGCCTTGCCGGCCGTCGCGAGTCCGTCACCCATCATGACCGAGCAATACGGGCAGGCCGTCGCGATGATAGCTGGCGCCAGCGTGCAAGCGCCTGTTCCACGCGCGTCACGTTGATGCGGCGCCCGATCTTCTCGTCCATCCACATCCGGCCGCCGCCGGCGCCGCAGCACATCGCCTTCTCGCGCGTGAGCTCGAACTCGAGCGGTTTATCGCGGGTCAGCGCCGCCAGCACGGATCGCGGGGCATCGTACTCGCCGTTGTGCCGGCCGAGATAGCAGGGATCGTGGAGGATCACGCGCTCGAAAGTCGGTTCGACCTTGATCCGTCCCCTCGGCCAACAAGCGCCGCAGAAGTTGCGTGTGGTGGATGACCTCATAGTGTCCACCGAACTCCGGGTATTCGTTGCGCAGCGTGTTGAACGCGTGCGGATCGCAGGTCACGATCCGCGTGACGCCGAGACCGTTCAACGTCGCCACGAGCTGCTTCGCGAGCGTCTGGAACAGCATCTCGTTGCCCGTGCGGCGCACGCTCTCGCCGGTCGAGGTCTCGGCGGCGCCGAGAATTGCGAACTTGACGCCGGCCTGCAGCAGGATCTGCGCAAAGGCACGGGCGATCTTCTGTCCGCGCGGGTCGAATGATTCGGCCGATCCCACGTAGAACAGCCAATCGAGTCCCTTCACGTCCTCCGCCGAGGTCACGCACGGCGATGTCGCAGCCCTTGCGCCCAGTCGCCGCGCGTGGCCGCGTCGAAACCCCACGGATTGCTCTGTGCCTCGTACGCCGCGAATACCGCCTTCAACTCGTGCGGGAACGCGCCCTCCATCATCACGCGTTGCTGCCGCATCTTGAAGAACTTGCCGAGATGCTCGAGCTCGATCGGGCAGGCCGCTTCGCAATAGCCGCAGGTCGTGCACGCCCACAGCGCGTCTTCGCTGATGACCGGACCGACGAGCGCGGGCAGCAAGGCCGCGCGTCGCATCGCCGCCCAATATGTTCTCGCGCTGCTCGACCAGATGCTTCTTCAGGCTGTCGTTCACCCACTTGAGCGCAAGCGGCTTGCCGGTGAGATAGGTGGGACAGGACGGTCTTGCAGCGTCCGCACTCGGTGCAGGTGAAGGCGTCGTAGGCGTCCTTCCAGGCGAGGTCGCGCGCCGTCCGCACGCCGACGGTCACGTCCTCGCCGTCGGCAGCGTTCATCACGCGGTCGAGATCGACCGATGGCACGCGATTGGGCGGTCCGGCGTGCGCGAAGAACAATCCGGGAAGCGCCGTGACGATGTGGAAATGCTCGCCCACCGGCAGCAGCACCAGGAACGCGAACACCGTCAGCATCTGCAGCCAGTACGACAGTTGCCAGCCGGCGCGCAGCGTGCCTTCGGGAGGCCGGCGAACGTCGACGCCAGCGCCGAACCGACAATCGGCAAAGCCGCGCTCGTGGGCGATGCCCGGATCGCTCCCGGCGAACAACGCGAAGCGGAATCCGTCGAACACGAGGTCGGTCACCATGATCGCCGCGATCAGCGAGAGAATCAGGATCGCCTCCCGGTTCGCTTCGAGCCGCTCGGGCTTCTGCACGAAGCCGGCGATAGAACGCGTAGGCGACCGCCGCGAGCACCGCCAGCTCGACGAAATCCTTTGGCGCCCGCGAACAGCCCGCCCAGCCACCCCGGATAGACGAAGTTCGGCAAGTATCCGACGACAATCAGCTGGAGCTTCCGCGCGAGCAGGACGAGGAAGCCCGTGAAGATCACGCAATGCATGATGCCGGCCCTGGGCTCGCCGCGAATCATCCGCGACTGCAGGAGACCGTCGACCACGACGCGCCTGATCCGCGCCAGCGGGTGGTCCCAGCGGACTTCGGGCTGCAGGCTCGCGACGATCGCGAGCTTGCGCCACGCGAGATAGCCGAACCCCGCGAACGCCGCGGCCATGAGGAGCGTGATGCCGATCGGACTCATCGATGGCCCGGATCAGACGCGGCTTCGTGCGCCGTTACTTCCAGCTCATGCCTGCCATCTTGCGGCGCATGAAGGCGATCTGGGTCGCCAGCGGCAACTGCTTGGGGCAGACGTCATGACAGGCCAGCAGCGACATGCAGCCGAACACGCCTTGGTCGTCGCCGATCAGCTCGTAAAAATCGTCATCGGTGCGCGTGTCGCGCGGGTCGAGCCGGAACCGCGCGATCTTGTTCAAACCGACCGCGCCTGACGAAGTCCTCCGCGCATCCGCGCGGTGCCGCAACCCGCCACGCAGCAGCCGCATTCGATGCAGCGGTCGAGCTCGTAGATCTTCTCCGCGAGCTCCGGCTCCATGCGCTCCTCCAGCCGCGACAGATCCACCTCCTGTTCCTTCATGTGCAGCCAGCTCTGCAGGCGCTCGCTCATCGCGCGCATCCATTTGCCGGTATCGACGGAGAGGTCGCCTATCAATTCGAATACCGGCAGCGGTGCGAGCGTGATTTCGGGCGCAAGATTCTGCGTCAACGTGCGGCAGGCGAGTCCGGGTCGGCCGTCGATGATCATCGCGCAACTGCCGCAGATGCCCGCGCGGCAGACGAAGTCGAACTGCAGCGAGGCGTCCTGCTTTTCGCGGATCTCGTTGAGCGCGATGAACAAGCGTCATCCCGTCCGCCTCCTCCAGGCTCGTACGTCTGCATGTGCGGAACGCTGCCGGGCTCCTGCGGGTTGTAACGCAAGACCTGGATCTTGAGCATGCGGTGCTGGCACCACCGCGCGTGGTCGTCATGCATCGGAGTCACCGCAACGTCGTTCATCCTCGCCTCGCGTTGGCTTGAATTGCCGAAGGCGGATCCAGCGGCTCGTCGATGCGCTCGTTGCGGCCGCGGAAGCGCGCAGGCAACAGATCGTCGAACGGCATCAGCTTTTCCTGGACGGCTGTGGCGGTCCCGCGTCGCCGTGGCTGCGCCCTCGATCGTCGCGACCTCCGCGGCGCGCGTCGCCGTATCGGGATGGTCGACATAGTCCTTGGCGCCGTAGCCGCGCCATCCGGGCGGCAGCTCCATCTGCATCACGTCGAGCGGCTCCCACGCCAGCGAAGGCAACGTGGCGTCGGCGACTCGGCCACGTGGCGAGCGTGCGCTTCAGCCACTGCGCGTCGTCGCGGCGCGGAAAGTCCTGCCGGAAATGCGCGCCCCGGCTTTCGGTACGCGTCAGCGCGCCGTAGGCGATGCACAGCGCCAGCTTGAGCATCTTCTGCACCCGGTACGCCGAAACGAGCTCCGGATTGGTGCCGCGCGCGCGGTAGCGCAGGCCGATGTTGCGGCTTCGCAGCAAAAGCGCCTGGAGCTCCTCGACGGCCGAGGCGAGGTCCTCGCCGGTGCGGAAGATGCCGACTTTCGCCGTCATGAGGTCCTGCATCTGGCCGCGGACGGTGTTGGCCTCCTCCTTGCCATTGCCGTCGATGAACGCGTCGAGCTTGGCCTGCTCGCGGGACAGGAACTCCTGGATCAGGCCGGTCGAAAGCTGCACGTGGTTCTCGCGACGATCGCAGAAATCGGCGATGTATTCGCCGACGATCATGCCGCCGACCACGGTTTCGGCGACCGAATTGCCGCCCAGGCGGTTGAAGCCATGCAGGTCCCAGCACGCCGCTTCTCCCGCGGCAAACAGACCGCGCAGCGTCGGGCTCTCGCCGGTGTGGTTGGTGCGGACGCCGCCCATCGTGTAATGCTGCGCGGGCCGCACCGGGATCCAGTCCTTGATCGGGTCGATACCGAGGAAGTGGCCGCAGATTTCCTTCACCTCGCGCAGATTGCGATTGATGTGATCCGCGCCGAGGAGCGTGATGTCCAGCCACAGATGTTCGCCGAAACGCGATTGCACGCCCTTGCCGCCGTGAATGTGTTCCTCCATGCGGCGGGCGACGACGTCGCGCGAGGCGAGCTCCTTCTTCTCCGGCTCGTAGTCCGGCATGAACCGTTTCCCGTCGACGTCGCGCAGCAATCCGCCGTCGCCGCGGCACCCCTCGGTGACCAGGATGCCGGCCGGGAAGATGGCGGTGGGATGAAACTGGATGGCCTCCATGTTGCCGACGGTGGCCACGCCCGTCTCGAGCGCCAGCGCGGTGCCGATGCCCTCGCAGATCACCGCGTTGGTGGTCGCTCGATAGAGGCGGCCGGCACCGCCGCTGGCGATCGCCGTGGCTTTGGCGACATACGCGACGAGTTCACCGGTGACGAGGTTGCGGACGATCGCACCGTGGCAGCGACCCGCGTCATGGATGAGGGCCAGCGCTTCCATGCGCTCGTGCACGGGAATCGCATGCGCGATCGCCTGGTCGCTCACCGCGTAGAGCATGGCGTGGCCCGTGCCGTCGGAAACGTAGCAGGTCCGCCATTTCTTGGTCCCGCCGAAATCGCGCTGGGCCACCAGGCCATGCGCCTCGTCGCGCTCGGTGATCGTGACCTTCGCGGCATTGATGATGACGTCGCGGTCGCCCTTCTTCACCCGGCTCCACGGCACGCCCCAGGCGGCGAGCTCGCGCACCGCCTTGGGCGCCGTGTTGACGAACATGCGCACGACCTTCTGATCGGCGCCCCAGTCGCTGCCGCGCACCGTGTCCTCGAAATGCACGTCCTCGTTGTCGCCTTGTCCCTTGATCACGTTGCCGAGGCTTGCCTGCATCCCGCCCTGTGCCGCCGCCGAGTGCGAGCGCTTCGCCGGAACGAGCGAGGAGGATGACCACATCGTGGCCGCGACGCTTGGCGCCGATTCCCATGCGGAGCCCGGCGAGACCGCCGCCGATCACCAGTACGTCGGTATAGATGACGTTCACTTGACGCCTTTGGCCGGGTTCCCGCCCGGGCGATCGGGTGACGCCTGCAAATGCGTCGGCACGTAGCGCTCGCCGTAGCGGTCCTGGTGCTCGATGCCGATCTTGATATACGCGGCGAGCGTGGCGAAGCCAAGCGCGAGAAAGAACACGGTGATCGCCCACTTGAGCGAGCTTGAGCCGATGCCGTGTCGCGGCCGGGTCGGACCTGCGAAACTGCCCCATTTCACCGCGAGGCGATAGAGGCCGATGCCTCCGTGCAGCTCGACCGCCAGCAGCAGCAGGATGTAGAGCGGCCACAGGTGCTCGCTCCAGACCCGGTCGGCGGATTCGTACGGTCCGATGCGGTCGGGACGGGTGAGCATGATGTACAGATGCACCGACGCCAGGAAGAACAACGCGAAGCCCGTGAATACCTGCCAGAACCACAGCGTGGTGTCTTCGTGCTTCATCATCCGCATGTGACCGCGAAACGTCCGGAACTTGTGGTAGTCGCTGGGGAACTTGCGCAGCGCCAGCGCTGCATGCACGACGATGATGCCGATGACCACCGCGACCACGATTGAAACGATCCACGCGTACGACGTGCCGAAGAAGAAATAGCCTTCGAAGAGCCTTGGTGATGGTCCACATGGCGTCCTTGCTGATCAGGATGGACGACACGAAGAACATGTGGCCCCCACATGAAGAGCACCAGCACGAGACCCGTGGCGCTTTGCGTCAGATCCAGCCTGGCCGGGCCAGCGGCTCTTGCGGGCGCGGTCGGCAAGTCCAACGCCGGCGATCAGCGGGCTGCTTCGCTCCATCGTGCGATTCCCTTCCTTCAGTACGCCGGAACGACGGGCTGTCGAGAGTTGCTTGCCCGGGACGCGCAACCGTCGCGTCCCGTGTGCTGCGTCAGAGGGCGCGATACGCCACGACAGCAAGCTATCCTCCGTCGTGTCGGCGAGTCTTGACCTGCGTCAAAGTCGCATCCGGCAATGCGGCGAGAATGCGCTCAAGGGAGAACGCCTTCCTTCGCAACGAACCCGCGGGCGATCGCCCGAAAGCGGTGACGGAAGCGCAGCAGGAGATGCCTGATGTTCCAGGTTCGCATTCACGGCCGCGGCGGCCAAGGTGTGGTTTCCGGCGCCGAAATGTTGTCGGTTGCCGCGTTTCTCGAGGAAAACACGCGCAGGCGTTTCCCAGCTTCGGATCGGAACGCATGGGTGCGCCGGTCATGGCGTTCTGCCGCATCGACGACAAGGAGATCCGCGTCCGCGAGCCGGTGCTGCAACCCGACGCGCTGATCATCCAGGATTCGACGCTGCTGCAACAGGTCGATCTGTTCGAGGGCCTGCCCGTACGCGGTTACGTTCTGCTCAATTCCACGCACAGCATCGACGAGCTGGGCCTTGGCGGATTCGCTCGAGGTCCCCGAAAGTATCGGCTGTACATGCTTCCCGCCACGGAACTCGCGGTCAAGCACGTGGGCCGCGCCGTCCCGAATGCGGCGCTCCTCGGCGGCTTTGCCGCGATCACCGGCGTGATCGCGCTGGCCTCCGTCGTCGCCGCGATCCGGCAGAAATTTCCCTTCAAAAATCGCCGAGAAGAATGTGGCCGCCGCGACCGAAGCGTTCGAGCTCGCGAGCCAGGCGCTGGAGACGAGCGATGCTTAAGCAAACCGGAAGGTTCGCACGCGGTGGCCGAGGCCGTCGCGCTCTGCCGGCCGCAAGTCATTTGCGCCTATCCGATCACGCCGCAGACGCACATCGTCGAGGGCCTGGGCGAGATGGTCAAGGCAGGCGAGCTCGCGGACTGCGAGTTCATCAACGTCGAATCGGAGTTCGCCGCGATGTCGGTGGCCATTGGTTCGTCGGCGGCCGGCGTGCGCACCTACACGGCCACCAGCAGCCAGGGGCTCCTGTTCATGGCGGAAGCCGTCTACAACGCCGCCGGACTCGGATTGCCGATCGTGATGACCATCGGCAATCGCGCGATCGGTGCCCCCATCAATATCTGGAACGACCATTCCGACAGCATGTCGATGCGCGACGCCGGCTGGATCCAGTTGTTCGCCGAAACCAATCAGGAAGCGCTGGACCTGCACATTCAGGCGTTCCGGCTGGCAGAAGAGCTGTCCTGTCCGGTGATGGTCTGCATGGACGGCTTCATCCTGACCCACGCGTATGAACGCGTCGACATACCCACGCAGGAGCAAGTCGATGCGTTCCTGCCTCGTTACCAGCCCCGGCAGCTCCTCGATCCGGCCGACCCGGTGAGCTTTGGCGCATTGGTCGGCCCCGAAGCCTTTACCGAGGTGCGCTACCTGCAGCACCACAAGCAGCTGCGCGCGATCGGGCTGATACCGCAGCTTGCCGCGGCCTTCAACAAGCAGTTCGGCCGCAATTCCGGCGGGCTTCTCCGCACGTATCGCACGGAGGACGCGCGAGACGATCGTCGTTGCGCTCGGCTCGGTGAACGGTACCGTGCAGGACGTCGTCGACGAGATGCGCGAACGCGGCGTCCGGATCGGCTCGGTCTCGATCTGCTCGTTCCGGCCGTTTCCGCTCGCCGCGTTGCGCGCGGCGCTGGAGCATGCGAAACGCGTGGTCGTGCTGGAAAAATGCCTGGCGGTCGGCTTGGGCGGGATCGTTTCCGATGGCGTGCGCAAGTCGCTGTCGGGCATCGCGCTCAAGGGCTATACCGTCATCGCCGGGCCTCGGCGGGCGCGCCATCACGCGCGCGTCGCTGACGCGGCTGTTCGAGGACGCAGGGCGCGACGAGCTCGAGCAAGTCACGTTTCTCGACCTGAACGCCGACGTGGTCAGCTTCGAGCTGGAACGCGAGAGCAAGGCACGCCGCACCGGTCCCACGGCGGAAGCCATCCTTCGCCGCATCGGAACGGTCGCCGCGAGCATTGGCTGATTCCTGGAGAACCATCGTGGATGCGCAAATCAAGTTCTATCAGACCGGCACGTTCACCGTGGGCAACCGGCTTCTTCGCGGAAGACCAGCGCACGGTGCAGGCGGACATGCATCGCACCAACTCGCTCAATTCCGGGCACAGGGCCTGCCAGGGCTGCGGCGAGGCGCTGGGCGCACGCTATGCCATCGATGCCGCCATGCGCGCGACCAACAACCAGCTGATCGCCGTCAACGCGACCGGTTGCCTGGAAGTCTTCTCGACGCCCTATCCGGAGACGTCGTGGCAGATTCCGTGGATTCATTCGCTGTTCGGCAACGCGGCCGCGGTGGCGTCGGGCGTGGCCGCGGCGCAGCGGGCGCTGGGCCGCAGCCACGTTCGCGTCATCGCGCAGGGCGGCGACGGCGGCACGACCGATATCGGCTTCGGTTGCCTCTCCGGCATGTTCGAGCGCAACGACGACGTCCTCTATATCTGCTATGACAACGAGGCGGTACATGAACACCGGCGTGCAGCGCTCCAGCGCGACGCCTCCGCTGGCGCGCACCGCCACGACCCCGGCGGTCGGACCCTTTCCGGGCAACGTTTTCGGCACCGGCAAGAACGTGCCGCGGATCGCGATGGCGCACGGCATTCCCTACGTGGCGACCGCGAGCGTGTCCAATCTGCGCGACCTCGAGCGCAAGGTGACCTACGCGATGAGCGATCGACGGCGCGCGCTATATCCACATCTTCGTGCCGTGCCCGCTGGGCTGGGGATCGGCGTCCGCGGACACGATCAAGATCGCGCGGCTCGCCGTCGAAACGGGACTCTTCCCGTTGTTCGAAGCCCACCACGGCGAAGTCACCGCGCATACGCAAATCCGGCATCAGGTCCCGGTCACCGAATACCTCAAGCTGCAAAAGCGCTACGCCCACCTGTTCGGCAATCCGCCCGATCTCGGACGCATCGCGCTGATTCAGCAGATGGCTGATCACAACATCGCAAAGTTCGACCTGCTGCACTCAGGAGATCTCACGTGGACAAGCCGTACGCGATCACGCTCGATCCGGGTTCCAGCCTCGCCAACAAGACCGGGGCATGGCGCACCAACCGGCCCCTTTACGTGGATCGTCTGCCGCCTTGCAATCACGCCTGTCCGGCGGGTGAGAACATCCAGGGCTGGCTGTATCACGCGGAGTCCGGCGACTACGAAGCCGCGTGGCGAGCGCTTACCGAAGACAATCCGCTGGCGGCGATCATGGGCCGCGTGTGCTATCACCCGTGCGAAGGCGCGTGCAACCGCGGCAAGCTCGACGAGTCGGTCGGGCATCAACTCCGTCGAGCGCTTTCTCGGCGACGAAGCGATCAAGCAAGGCTGGAAATTTGCGCCGCCCACCGCCGAGAGCGGCAAGCGGGTGCTGATCGTCGGCGCCGGACCCTCGGGGCTTTCGGCCGCCTATCATCTGCGGCGCCTCGGCCACAGCGTCAAGATCGTCGACGCCGGACCGCTCGCGGGCGGCATGATGCGCTTCGGCATTCCCAAATACCGGCTGCCGCGCGACGTGCTCGACGCCGAGATCCAGCGCATCCTCGACCTCGGTATCGAGCTGCAGCTCAATTACCAAGGTTTCGGACATTCTCGAGACGATGCGCGCGGGCCGCTTCGACGCGGCGTTCCTCGCGGTCGGCGCGCACATCGCCAAGCGCGCCTACATCCCCGCCGGCGAGGCCGCCAAGATGCTCGACGCGGTGTCGGTGCTGCGCAGCATGGAGAACGAGGAAAAGCCGATGCTGGGCCGGCGCGTCGTCGTGTACGGCGGCGGCAACACCGCGCTCGACGTCGCGCGCACGGCCAAGCGGCTGGGCGCCACCGAGGCGATCATCGTCTACCGCAGAACGCGGGACAAGATGCCCGCGCACGACTTCGAAGTGGAAGAAGCGCTGCAGGAAGGGGTCCTGATCGAAGTGGCTGTCGACGATCAAGAACATCGCCGACGAAGGTACGCTGACCGTCGAAAAGATGGCGCTCGACGCGTCGGGCTTCCCGCAGCCGACCGGCGAATACGAGAGACGCTCGAGTCCGACTCGCTCGATCCTGGCGCTGGGCCAGGACGTCGATCTCTCTCTGCTCGAGGGCGTGCCGGGGCTTGCGATCAAGAACGGCACCGTGCAGGTCGGCGCCGAACATGATGACCGGTTATCCCGGCATTTTCGCCGGCGGCGACATGGTGCCGTCGGAGCGCACGGTGACGGTCGGCGTCGGCCACGGCAGGAAGGCCGCGCGGCACATTCACGCGTGGCTGTCCGGCACGGTCTACGCGCCGGCGCCGAAGCACGAACTCGCCACGTTCGACAAGATGAACCCCTGGTATTACAGCGACGCGCCCAAGACCGTGCGCCCGATGCTCGAGCTCGCGCGGCGCACCTCGACGTTCGACGAGGTCGTGAGCGGCCTCGACGAGACCAACGCGCTGTTCGAAGCGCGGCGCTGCCTGTCGTGCGGCAACTGCTTCGAGTGCGACAACTGTTACGGCGTGTGTCCCGACAACGCGGTGATCAAGCTGGGACCGGGCAAGCGGTTCGAGTTCAATTTCGACTACTGCAAGGGCTGCGGCATCTGCGTGTCCGAATGCCCGTGCGGGGCGATCAAGATGGTTCCCGAGACAATCTGATTTCGCGAGTGCAAGCGGGCCGTTGGACCGCTCAGCGCGAGCGCGAGCACTAGGAGACGCAATGTTGCGGAAGGACGATAGCCAGATAGCGCGGAGCCCGCCAGTGCCGCCGCCCAGAGGGCATGCGGTTGCTGCAGGATCCGGTCTTGAACAAAGGCACCGCATTCACCGACGCCGAACGCGATGCGCTCGATATCCGGGGACTGCTTCCGCCGCACGTGTCCTCGCAGGAGCAGCAGGTGGCGCGCGTGCTGGAGAACTTCCGCCGCAAGACGACGGACCTGGAAAAGTACATCAATCTGACGGCGCTGCACGACCGCAACGAGTCGCTGTTCTTTCGCATCCTGATCGACTACCCCGACGGAGACGACGCCGATCGTCTACACGCCGACGGTGGGCCTCGCCTGCCAGCAGTTCGGTCACATCTTCCAGCGGCCGCGCGGGCATCTTCATCAGCGCGAAAGATCGCGGCAGTCCGTCGCACGGGTATTGGCCAACTGGCCGCGGCGCGACAGTCGCGATCATCGTGGATTTCGACGGCGAGCGCATCCTGGGCCTGGGGACCTGGGGGCGAACGGCACTGGGCATCCCCGTCGGAAAGCTCTCGCTGTACACGGCATGCGCCGGCATACCGCCCGCCGCGTGCCTGCCGGTGCTCCTCGACGTGGGCACGAACAATCCCGGCGTTGCTGACGGATCCGCTGTATCCTCGGGCTCCAGCAGCACGCCTGCCTGAAGCGGAATACGACGCGCTGGTCGACGAATTCGTCACCGCGGCGCTGCGAGCTTTTCCCGGCGTCGTGATCCAGTTCGAAGACTTCGCCAACCACAACGCGTTTCGCCTGCTCGAGCGGTATCGCGATCGCATCCCCACGTTCAACGACGACATTCAGGGGACTGCGGCGTGTCGGTGGCGGGGATGCTGTCCGCAATGCGGATCACCGAAAGGCAAGCTCGGTGACCAGACCGCTGCTGTTCCAGGGCGCTGGCGAAGCGGCGACCGGAATCGCCGAGCTCGTCGTGGCGGCGATGGTGGCGGAAGGCCTCGACCAGGCGGCTGCGCGGCAGCGTTGCTGGCTGTTCGACTCGAAGGGGCTGGTGACTCGGCCAGCGCACCGGACTTGCGGCACACAAACAGCCGTTCGCCCACGATCATGCGCCGGTGGCGACGCTGCTGGAGGCCGTGACGGCGCTCGAGCCGACCGCCATCATCGGCGTCGCTGCCGTGGGCGGCGCATTCACCGGAGGATATCGTGCGCAAGATGGCTGCGCTCAACACGCGGCCGATCGTGTTCGCGCTGTCGAATCCCACGTCGAAATCGGAGTGCACGGCGGAGCAGGCGTATCGGTGGTCCGACGGCCAGCGCACTCTTCGCGTGCGGCTCGCCGTTCGATCCGGTCAGCTTGGGCGGCAGACGTGTTCGTGCCGCGCCAGTGCAACAACTCGTACATCTTTCCCGGGATGGGCCTGGGCGTGATCGCCTGCCGCGCGACGCGTGTGACCGAGTCGATGTTCATGGCGGCGGCGCGCACGCTCGCGGACCAGGTGACGCCGGCGGACCTTGCGCAGGGTAGCCTGTTCCCTCCGCTCAAGGACGTACGCGACGTATCCGCGCAGATCGCGGCGGCTGTCGTTGGCATCGCATTTCGCGAGGGTTGGCGCGCGTGCCGGAGCCGAGCGATCCGCTCGCGTTCGTGACGTCACAAATGTACGAACCCAAGTATGCGACCTATGTCGCGGACTGAAACGATGCGCGAGGCTCGCGACGAGCGACACGAAGAGGACGGCGGCAGTCATGACGGAGAATGTCGTAACGCTTCTGCAGAGGCATCCTTTCGTGGAGGAGTTCCAGCCTCAGCACATCGAGAAGCTCGCGTCGATGGCGACGCGTGTGCGGTTCGAGCGCGACCAGGTCATCTTCCGCGAAGGCGACGAGTGCGGAGAGTTCTACCTGATCATGAACGGACTGGTGGCGCTGGAGATTGCCGCACCCGATCACACGCTGCGGGTCCAGACGCTCTCGGCCGGCGACGAGCTGGGCTGGTCGGCAATCCTGATGGGCCGGCGCAAGCACTTCCAGGCGCGCGCACTCGAGCGCGCCGAAGCACTGGCGTTCGACGGCGGCGAACTGCTGGTCGCGTGCAAGCAGGACGCGGTGTTCGGCTATGTCCTGATGCACCGGCTGCTGGGCGTGGTGTCCGAGCGGTTGCAGGCGACTCGGCTCCAGGTGCTGGACATGTACTCGCCGGTGGCCAAGCGAGCGGGCGCGTGACCGGCCCGTCTTCTTGCCTTGAAACGGAGGCTGCGATGAAACGCCATTGGATTGCGCTTGCTGTTGGCATGTCCGTTGCCGGTGGCGCCCACGCCGTGCTCGATAACGCCGCCGCGGAAGCCATGATGAAAAAGGGACGGCTGTGCCGCGTGTCACGAGGTCGACAAGAAGCTCATCGGTCCCTCGTTCCAGGAGGTTGCCGCCAGAGTACAGGGGCAACCCGGATGCGGCGGCCATGCTCAGGGACAAGGTCAAGAAGGGCGGCACGCATGTCTGGGGCGAGGCGGCCATGCCGCCGAACGTCCTTGCTTCCGACGCCGACATCAAGGAATTGGTGGACTGGATCCTGACGCTGAAGAAGTAACGCGCGGCCGCAATACTTGCTAGGGAACCCGATCAAGCGCAAATTCGCGACTGGCTGGGCGTGCGGCGCGCAGGCCGCCTGGCGTCACTCTCTTGAGCGACCGCCCCTCTAGGCCAGAACATCCGTGGCCATCAGAACTGGCCGATCACCCAACCCGGGAACACCGCGATCGCGATGACCGCCAGCAGGCACAGGACGCTCGCGCCCAGCACCGCGCGGCCGTACGGCGATCGCTGCGCGACGGATGGCACCGGGCTCATGAACAGATACTGGATCACCCGCAGGTAGAAGTAGATGCCCATGTAGCTGGCGATGAGGCCCAGTACCGCGTAGGTCGTGTAGCCGGCCGCGAACACGTTCCTGAAGATGAGGAACTTGGCGACGAAGCCGGGGAAGGGCGGGATGCCGGCCAGCGACAGCATCGCGATGGCGATCATCACGGCGGCGAAGGGCTCGCGCTGGTACAGTCCCTTGAGATTGTCGAGGCGATCCCGCGCGGTGTCGTCTTCGGCGCGCGGAAGCGAGGCGAAGGCGAGCACATTCATCAATCCGTACGCGAGCACGTAGAAGGCGACCGCCTGGAACCGACCCGGCCCGTCGCCCAGGAATGCGTAGAACAGGTAGCCGGCATGCGCGATGGACGAATACGCGATCATGCGGCGAAAGCTCTGCTGGCGCATCGCGGCCAGGTTGCCCCAGACGATCGACGCGAGCGGCAGCAGCGCGATCAGGTCCGCCATCGGGCGCGGCACGGCTTCCGCGCCGAAGAGGCGCACGGCGGCCAGCAGCACGCCCGCTTTCACGATGGTCGCCATGTACGCGGTCACCGGAACGGTGGCGCCCTCGTAGGCGTCCGGCGCCCACGTGTGGAAGGGCGCGATCGCCGCCTTGAGGAAAAATGCCACGATGACGAGCACCACCCCCACGGTGGCCATCGGGTCGGTCGAGCTCAGCGCCGCGGCAAATGCGGCGAGCGAAAGCGATCCGCTCGCGCCGTACAGCAGAGCGGCGCCCATCAACAGCGTGGCCGTGGCGGTCCCGCCCAGCACGAGGTACTTGAGCGCCGCCTCGGCGCTTTGCGTGCGCTGGAACGCGAGCAGCACCAGCACGTACACCGGCAGCGACATCAACTCGATCCCCAGGAACAGGATCAGGAAGCTGTCGGCCGACAGCAGCAGGCAGACGCCATACAGCGATCCGATGACGAGGATATGGAACTGCGCGTCGGCGAAGTCGTCGCGGGAAATGAGCAGCACCGGAATCGCGAGCGCAAGCACGATGGCCTTGGCGAGCAGCGCGTCGGGCGCCACCGAGAACTGCTCCGGGAACGGCGCCATCGCATAGCCCATTGCGGCCAGCGTGACTGCCGCGACGGTGGCCGCGGTCACCACGCACACGGAAACGACGAACGCAGCGCGCGCCTGCGACGCGATTTCGAGCCCGATCAGCACGATCGATGCCCGCGAGCAGGATGTGCTCGGGCAGCATCGCGGTGAAGAGGATCTGCCAGCTCATCGCGCACTCCCTGTCGAGAGTCGGCGGTGCCGAATCCGGAGGCTCGGCCCGGAGAACGATCGCACCTTCAGCCGTGCGCAGCGCGACCGTCGTTCCGGTGCGGTGGCTGGCCACCAGCTGCTGGTACTGCCGCGCGGCGAGCTCGGTCTTGCTCAACGGTTCGGCGGGGAAAATGCCGAGCGTGAAGATGGCGACCACGATGCAGCCCAGGATCGCCTTCTCGCGGAAGTCGAGGTCGAGCGACGGGCTGGTGGGGCGCCTTGGTCGGTCCGGAACAGGAAGCGCTGCGCGAACGACAACATGTAGAGCGCGCCCAGGACGACGCCGGTGACGGCGCCTGCGCTGAGCAAGAGCGGGAGCGTGACGCCCTGTTGATACTGCGGCCACGTGGCATTGAATGCGCCCAGGAGAACCAGGAATTCGCCGGTGAATCCACTCGTCGTCGGCAATCCGATCGACGCCAGCGTCAGCAGCGCGAAGAACACCGCATACGCCGGCAGCAGCTTGGCGAGCCCGCCGTAGGCGGCGAGCTCCGCGCGTGTGGCAGCGCTCGTAGACCATGCCGACCATCAGGAACAGCCCGCCGGCGACGATGCCGTGGCTCACCATCTGGATGATGGCGCCCTGGATGCCGATCAGATCGAGGCTGATGAGCCCGAGCATCACGTAGCCGAGGTGGCTGATCGACGAGTAGGCGATGATCTTCTTGATGTCGGTCTGCACCCACGCGAGGCAGGCGCCGTAGATGATGCTCACGACCGCCAGCGCCATGATGAACGGCGCGAACTCGCGGGTGGCGTCGGGAAAGAGCGGAAAGCCGAGCTTCATGAAGCCGTACGTCCCCATCTTCAGCAGCACGCCGGCCAGGACCACCGAGCCTGCGGTCGGCGCCTCGACGTGCGCGTCCGGCAGCCACGTGTGCAGCGGCACGATCGGCACCTTGATGGCGAACGACAGCCCGAACGCGGCGAGCAGGATCGTCTGCACCGAGAGCGGGAGCTCCGCGCGATAGAGGTCGGCGAACGCGAACGACGTGATGCCGGTCGTCGCATTGAGCGAATACACGAGATAGATGACGGCGGCGAGCATCAGGATGCTGCCGAACGCCGTGTACAGCACGAACTTGAGCGTCGCGTAGATGCGGCGCTCGCCGCCCCAGATGCCGATGATGAGGAACATCGGGATCAGCATCGCCTCCCAGAACAGGTAGAACAGGAACAGGTCTCTGCGCGACGAAGGTGCCCAGCATCGTGAACTGCAGCACGAACACCATCGCGTATGAAGAGCTTGACGTCCTTGGTGATGGCCGTGAACGCGCCCGCGACGACGAGCGGCCCGAGGAAGGTCGTCAGCAGGACCAGCAGCACGTTGTAGCCATCGAGACCGATCTGGTAGTACACGCCCCACGCCGGAATCCAGGGAAGCCGCGTCTCGAACTGGAGTCCCTCGGCGGCCGCGTCGAACTGGAAGTAGAGCCACGCCGTCAGCACGAATTGCGCGACCATCACGGTCAGCGACAGCCGGCGTACCGCGTTGTCGCTGGAGCGCGGGCAGGGCGATCAGCAGCGCGACGCCGAGCGAGCGGCAGAAACAGGACGACGTTGAGAAGCGCGGCATCAGCCATGGCGCCAGCTCCACGCGAGCGTTGCGACGATGCCGGCGAGCACCAGGAATGCGTAGAGGTGCAGATCGCCGTTTTGCACGCGCGCGAGCACCGCCGCCGTTCTCCGTCCGAGTCCGGCGATGCCGTGCAGCGTGCCGTCGAAGAGCTTGCGATCGCCGAATTGCAGGAATACGTGTTCGGAGATCCAGAACAGCGGACGATCGATGAACCGCTCGTAAGCCTCGTCGACGAAATATTTGCCGGTGAGCACCCGATGCAGCGCGGGAATCGGCGGCGCAGCCGCTTCGGCGCGCTCGGCGTTGCCGCCATACAGGAACGCCGCGCCCGCGAGCCCGGCGAAGGCCAGCGCGATGGAGACGTAAAGGAGCGGCGCCTCGAAGGCGACGAGTTCGGGTCGCACTTCAGGCAGCGGCAGCAGCGGCTCGAGGAAGTGCGGCAGCGCGAAGAATCCACCGACCGCGGACAGCGCCGCCAGCACGATCAGTATGCCGGTCATCGATGGTGGCGACTCGTGGACGTGATGCGCGGCTTCAGCGCTCAGGCGGACGCGCCGAAGAACGTGCGCCACAGCAACCGGAACATGTAGAGCGACGGTGAGCAGCGCCGTGCCCGCGGCCACCGCGTACAGCAGCGGCGATCCGCCGAAGCTGCTCGCGAACGCGAACCAGAGGATCTCGTCCTTGGAGAAAAAGCCGGCCAGCGGCGGAATGCCGGCAATGGCGGCCGTGGCGATGGCGAACGTCGCAAAGGTGATCGGGATCTTCCGCGCGAGCCCGCCCATCTTGTTGATGTCCTGCTCGCCGCCCAGCGCATGGATCACGCTGCCGGCGCCCAGGAACAGGCACGCCTTGAAGAAGGCGTGCGTGTAGAGGTGGAAGATGGCCACGCCGTAGGCGCCGACGCCCAGCGCGACGAACATGAGGCCGAGCTGCGAGATCGTCGAGTACGCGAGCACCTTCTTGATGTCGGTCTGCACGAGCGCGATCGTCGCCGCGAAAAACGCCGTCATGCACGCCGACCGCGGCGATCGCCGCGGATGCCCTCCGGCGCATGCATGTAGATGCCGGACAGGCGCGCGACCAGGTAGACGCCGGCGGTCACCATCGTCGCGGCGTGGATCAACGCCGAGACCGGGCGTCGGTCCGGCCATCGCGTCCGGCAACCACACATGGAGCGGGATCTGCGCCGACTTGGCCGCAGGCGCCGATGAACAGCAGGATGCCGACCAGGCTCGCCGAAACCGCCGGCGGCGTCCCGCTCATGAACGCCGCGTTGATCCTGTCCATTTCCAGCGTTCCCAGCGCCTGGTACAGCACGAACATGCCGAGCAGGAACCCCGCGTCGCCGATGCGGTTGGTGAGGAAGGCCTTCTTGCCGGCGCGCGCCTTGTCGGGATCGTCGAACCAGAAGCCGATCAGCAGATACGACGCCAGCCCGACGCCTTCCCAGCCGACGAAGAGCACCAGCAGCGACCGGCCCAGGACGAGCAGCAGCATGAAGAAGAGGAACAGGTTCAGGTACGCGAAGTAGCGGGCGTAGCTCGTGTCTTCCTTCATGTAACCGATGGAGTAGATGTGGATCAGCGAGCCGACGCCGGTCACGATCAGCACCATCACCGCCGTGAGGCGATCGAAGTAGAACGAGATCTCGAACGAGCGGTCGCCGATGACGGCCCAGGTATAGGCGGTCTCGACCAGCGGCGCGAACCCGCTCGCGCGCAAGTCCAGCAGGCAGAGAATCGCGGCGGCAAAGGCGAGCAATCGGCAGCCCGCAGCCGACGACCGACACGAAGCGCTTGCCCAGGCGATTGCCCAGGAGGCCGTTGACAAGGAATCCGGCCAGCGGCAGCAGGACGATCACGGTGAGCAGGCGGTCCACCGACTATCCTTTCAGGTCCACGTACGCATCGATGTCGAGCGTGCGCTTGCGCCGCGCGAGCAGCAGCACGATGGGGATCGCGATCGCGATTCTCGGCGGCCGCCACGACGAAGACCAGGAACACCAGCACCGCTCCTGCGGTCGAGCCGGCCTGTTGCGCGAAGGTCACCAGGCATCACGTTGACGCCGTTGAGCATCAGCTCCATGCACATCAGCATCACCAGCACGTTGCGCCGGACGATGACGCCCAGCAGGCCCAGCGCGAACAGGCCCGCGCTCAGCGCAACGAGCATCTGGGTCTTATCCATGGTCGCGCCGTCCCACCTTGATCACGGCCAACGCGGCGACGACGGCGACGACCAGCAGCACGGAGACCAGCTCGAAGTGCAGCCAGTACTCGTTCAGGAAGGCGATGGAGAACTGCTGGACGCCGAAGGCCGTCTCGCCGGCCGCGGCGGACGGCGCCGGCAGGTCCTGCCACAACGCGTGCGCGAGCACCGCGAGCAGCAAGACGAAGCCCACGATGCCGGGCACGAGGAGCCGCGAGAACTTGCCGATGTACGACGCGATCGCGCACGTCCAGCAGCATGATGACGTACACCATGAACACCATCACGGCGCCGACGTAGATCAGCACCTGGAAGACCGCGATCACGTGCACGCCGAGCAGCGCGTAGACGCCCGCGAGCGCAGAGCATCGTCGACGACGAGCGCGAGCGCGACCCGCATCGGGTGCCGCAGCACCAGCATCGCCGCCGCGGCCAGCAGCGCCGTGCCGGCGAACAGGTAGAGCAGCAGCGTTTCGATCATGTGCTTCCGCGCGTCCTGCCGCTCGCCGCGTTTACGCCGGATAGGGCTTGGCGACGTCGCTCTGCGGGTTCCACGTGAGCAGTTCCTCCATGCCCAGCCACATGTCGCGGCGGTCGAACGTGGGCAGGTTCGGGCACTTCCTGACCATGCGGATGGCGTCTTCCGGGCAGGCCTCCGACGCACAGCCCGCAGAAGATGCAGCGGGAGTAGTCGATCTCGAAGCGCACCGGGTACTTCGGATGCGCCGGGTCGTCCGGGTCGAAGCCCGCTTCGATCTCGATGACCTTGGCCGGGCACACCGTCGCGCACATGTTGCAGGCGATGCATTGCGGCGTGCCGTCCGGCCGCTGGGTCAGCACGTGCTTGCCGCGGTTGTTCGCCGCGTAGTCGGACCGGGTCTCCTCCGGGTAGTAGGTGGTGAGCGCGCCCTTGCGCGGCCGTCATCCAGCGCCACATGTTCCTCATGAACACGCCGCCGGTGATGCCAGAGCCCGCGCACGATCTCGAACAGATAGCGCGCGTTCCCACCACGACATCGTCGGAGCTGTTCCAGTACTGCCTTGCGCTTGTAGGGTTGCATGCTCGCGCGCCTCAGTGAGCGCCGAGCGCCCAGACCGCCACGGCGGTCACGGTCAGGTTGACGAGCGCCAGCGGAAACATGAACTTCCAGGCGAAGCGCAGCAGCTGGTCGTAGCGGAACCGCGGCAGCGACCAGCGCACCAGGATCTGGAAGCTGCACACCAGCAGCACCTTGACGAGGAAGACGACGAGCTGGATCACGACGACCACGCCGTGGCGCAGTGGCAACTCGCGACCTCCCGGCAGGACGAACCCGGCGTCCGTCATGAACGGGAGGTTGTAGCCGCCGAGGAAGAGCGTCGTGAACAGCGCGCCGATGATCGCGATCTCGATGAACTCCGGCGAACATGAACAAGCCCCATCTTCATCGCGCTGTACTCGGTGAAGTAGCCGGCGATGAGCTCCGACTCGGCCTCGGGCAGGTCGAAGGGGATGCGCTTGTTCTCCGCGATGGCCGCGGTCAGGAACAGGATCGCGGCGAACGGCTGGTAGAAGATGCCCCACGCGGGCAGGAAGCCGAGCAGCACGCCGGATTGCTGCTGCGCGATGGCGGTCAGGTCGACGGTGCCGTAGATGAGAATCAGGCCGAGCACCGTCAGGCCCATGATCGAGTTCGTACGAGATCATCTGCGAGCCGGCGCGCAATGCGCCGAGCAGCGAGAACTTGTTGTCCGGACGACCAGCCGGCGAGCATGGCGCCGATGATCGTCAAGCCGCCGAAGGCGAACACGACGAGCAGGCCGGCGTCGAGACGCGGCGATCTGCAGCGGATAGGTCCTTGTCGCCGAACCAGCCCGGACAACGCGGGCACGCAGCTCGCCCGGGTGCGAGCGTGCCGCCGAACGGGATCACCGCGAACACGAGCAGCACCGGCGTGAACACCACCCACGGGCGCGATCGCGTAGGCCACGCGATCGTAGGAATTCGGCTTGAAGTCCTCCTTCAGCATCATCTTGAGGCCGTCGGCCAGGCCGTGGAACAGGCCCCACCAGATCAGCTTGAACTGCGTGAACGGAATGCGCACGTAGGCGCGGTTCGCGCCGATGCGGTCGGACATGATCGCCGCCTGCTTGCGCTCGACCCACGTCAGCACCGTGCCGAACACCAGCAGCACGGCACCGCGTAGCCGATGTACAGCAGGTTGATGACGAGATCCTGGATCACGCGGGCCACCTGCGGAGGACCATCGCGGCGAACAGCGTCTCGGCGTCGGCCACCGACGCTTTTTTCGGAAAGCACGGCTCGAACGCGCTCACCACGCCCTGGAAGTTCGTGTAATGCCCGCGGCGCTCGGTCTGGATGCTCACGGGGATGAACACGTCGGCGCGCTCGTGCTCCGGTTGCGCATACGCGTCGAGAACGATGGTCTGCGCTTGCGCCGGCAGGCCGCGCGAAATCAAAACCCTCGCCCCAGATCAGCACCAGGTCCGTCGCGTCGTCGAACGCCGCCGCAGCGTCGGCAAGCGGCGGGAAACAGCGCGCGCGCCGCCGCGGTATTCGGGTTCTTGTCGGCCCGGATGAGCAGATCGTCGTCGAGCCGTTCGCCCGGCTGCGGCGACCAATCCTGCTTCACGAAGGCGGCGAAGCGTCCGCCCAGCGCCTGCTTGAACGCGGCGAGCTCTTCGTTGGAGCCCCAGCTCGACACCAGCGCGACCGGGTGCCTGGCGCCTTCGATCAGCCGGCCCGGCGGCCGCGATCGCCGCAGGCAGATCGACGGGCTTCCCCTTCTGCATGGCCTGCTCGGCGCGCGGGCGCTCGAAGATCTGCGCGAGGTCGCGCCCCTTGTTGCAGATCCACGGACCGTTCACCGCCGGATTTTCGAGCGGCGTGATGCGCTCGATGCTGACGTTGCTGCCGCGGGTCGAGCGCGTTGAGCTTCCACTCGGACTTGCGATGCCAGATCTGGATCGTGCAGCCGCGGGCGCAGCCCGGGCAGACGGACGGGCGTCGGCTCCAGATACCAGACGCGCGCCTTGTAGAGGAACGGCCGCGAGAGCAGCGCACCCACCGGACAGATATCGATGACGTTGTCCGAGTAGGGGTCGTCGTCCAGCGGATGGTCTTCGGCGGCGCGGACCAGCGACGTGTCGCCGCGCTGCGTGATCCCGAGCGCGTTCGACTTCGATATTTCGCGCGTGAAGCGCACGCAGCGCGAGCACAGGATGCAGCGCTCGTTGTCGAGCACGATGCGCTCGGAAAGCGGGTGGAACTTGGTGGAGCGCACCTTGGGCTCGCGCGACACCGAGGGCGAGCCGTTGTACTTGTAGTGGTAGTCCTGCAGCGTGCATTCGCCGGCCTTGTCGCAGATGCCGCAGTCGACCGGATGATTGAGCGTGACGAGCTGCATCAGCTCCTTGCGGTACGCCCTCACTTGCTCCGAGTCGGTGAGCATCCGCAGCCCTTCGCTCACCGGCATGTTGCAGGCGATTTCCACCCAGCTGCGGCCCTCGACCTGCACGGCGCAGATGCGGCAGTTGCCGGCGATCGACAGCGCCGGGTGCCAGCAGAAATAAGGGATGGAGATGCCGTGGGCGAGCGCCGCCTGCATCACGGTCTGGTCGCGCTCGGCCTGAATCGACTGCCCGTTGATGAAGATCTCAGGCATGGATTCCAGGTTGCCGTCGCAGAGGGAGCGCTTGTGCTCGATGAAATACTCGAACTCGTTGCGAAACTTGTTGAGGATGCCGACCGTCGCGTAGCCGGCGGCGTCGCCCATCCCGCAGATCGTGTTGCCGTCGTTCAGCTTCGATACCTGGTACAGGCGATCGACGTCCTCCGGCATTCCTTCGCCCGCGACGATGCGGTCGATGATCCGATGCAGCCAGCCCATGCCTTCGCGGCACGGCGTGCATTGGCCGCACGACTCGTGGTGGTAGAAGCGCAGCATCACCTGCAGCAGCCGCACCATGCACGTGCCGTCGGCGATGACGATCATGCCGCCGGAGCCGAGCGACGAGCCGGCTGCCTCCACCTCCTGGTTGTCGAGATTGCAGCGGCGCCATCTCCTCGCCGGTGAGCACCTTGGTGGAAATGCCGCCGGGAATGATGGCCTTGAGCCCGCGCCCGCCGGGAATTCCGCCGCAGTCCTCGTAGATGAACTTGGCCCACGGATAGCCGACTTCGATTTCGTACACGCCTGGCCGGTTGATGTGGCCGGAGATGGAGATGAGGCGCGTGCCGGGATTCTTGGCCGTGCCGACTTTCTTGAACGCCTCCGCGCCGCGCGCGATGATGCCGACGATGTTCGCCAGCGTCTCGACGTTGTTGATGACGGTCGGTTTCTGGTACAGGCCGCGCACGGTCAGGCGCGGCGGCCGGTTGCGCGGATAACCGCGCTTGCCCTCGATCGACGTGATCAGCGCGGAGGCCTCGCCGCACACGTAGCTGCCGGCGCCGCGGTAGATCACGAGGTCGCAGGCAAAGTCGGTGCCCAATATGTTCTTCGCCGAAGTAGCCGGCGGCGTAAGCCTCGTCCAGCGCGCCCGCGAGACGGCGGTAGGGCAAGTCGAACTCGCCGCGGATGTAGACGAACGCATTGCGCACCTGCAGCGCATACGCGGCGATCAGCATCGACTCGAGCAGCAGGTGCGGCGCTTCTCGAGAATCCAGCGATCCTTGAAGGTGCCGGGCTCGCCCTCGTCCGCGTTGGCGCACAGATAGTGCGGCTGGCCGTCGTTCAGATTCACGACTCCCCACTTCCGGCCCATCGGAAACGCTGGCGCCGCCGCGACCCTGGATGCCGGACGCGGTGACCTCCGCGCGCACCTCGCTGCGGCGTCATCTCGCGCAGCGCCTTGTCGAGCGTCGGTATAGCCGCCGCGCGCGCGGTAGTCGGCCAGCGTGTGCGAGGTCGGCGTGACCGGAAAGGTCATGAGCAGCTTGGTGCTCGGTCATGCCAGGCATCGTCGTCGAGCAGCGCGTCGAGCTGCTTCGGGGCTCACGCGCTCGTGGTAGGTGTCGTTGATCAGCACCACGGGCGCGCTGCCGCACGAGGCCACGCACTCGACCGTCGACAGCGTGAAGCGCCCGTCGGCCGTGGTTTGTCCCGGCCCGATGCCGAGTGTTTTCGTCGAGGTGCTCGATGATCCTTTCCGCGCCGCACAACGAGCAGGACACGTTGCGACAGGCCTGGATGTGCCAGCGGCCGATCGGCTTGCGGCGGAACTGCGTGTAGAAGCTCAGCACCTCCTCGATCTGGATCCGCGGGACGCCAAGATAGGCCGACCAGATCGTCGATGTCGCTGTCCGCGACGAAGCCCCGGTCTTCCTGCACGCGGCGCAGGCACGGCAGCACCAGCGACGACTCGAAGCCCGCCGGGAACCGGGCGCGCAGCGCGTCGAATTCGCGGAACAGGTGCTTCATCGATCGCTCATCGTCATTCATCGGTCACACTCGCCGCCGATCATGTTGACGGAGCCGAACGTCGGGATCATGTCCGCGAGCTGGATAGCCTTCCAGCAGACGGTGCAAGCCGCCCATGTGCACGAAGCTCGGCGACGCGCACGTGCAGCTTGTAGGGCGTCCCGCCGCCCGTGCTCACGAGGTAGAAGCCGAGCTCGCCGTTGGGCGCTTCGTGCGCCGCGTAGACCTCGCCGGCAGGCGCGTGCGGGTCCGTCCATGATCAGCTTGAAGTGGTTGATCAGCGACTCGATTTCCGTGTACACGAGGCGCTTTTCCGGCAGCGTGCAGCGGCGATCGTCCACGTTGATCGGTCCGTCGGGCAGCATTTCCATCAGCTGCCGGATCATGTAGACCGACTCGTCCATCTCGCGCATGCGCACGTAATAGCGATCGTAGTTGTCGCCGTTGATGCCGACCGGCACGTCGAAATCCAGCTCGGCATAGGCAAGATAGGGCGCGTCCTTGCGCAGGTCGCGGGCAGGCCGGTCGAGCGCAGCATGGGGCCGGTGAAGCCCCAGTTGACGGCGTCGGCCGACGAGATCACGCCGATGTTGCGCGTGCGGTCGATGAAGATGCGATTGCGGTCCATCAAGCCGTGGATCCGGCCGATGAATTCCTCGTATTGGTCGAGAATCTCGTCGAGCCGCGCCAGCCAGCCGTCGGGCAGAGTCGCGCGCGAGCCCGCCGATGCGGCCGTAGGTGTAGCGTGACGCGGGCGCCGGTGAGCGCGGCGAGATGCTCGTAGACGTAGTCGCGGATCATCACCAGGTACAGGAAGGCCGTCATCGCGCCGAGCTCCATCAGCGACGCCGCGATGCAGGTGAGGTGATCCGCGATGCGCGAGTACTCGGACAGCAGCGTGCGCAGGTAACGGCAGCGCGGCGTGATCTCGATGCCCATCAGCGTCTCGACCGCGTCGCAGTACGCGAAGTCGTTGATGAGCCCCGAGCAGTAGTTGAGCCGGTCCACGTACGGGAATCAGGTTGTGCCAGGTATGGGATTCGCACTCCTTCTCGAAGCCGCGGTGCAGGTACCCGCAATGGACGTCCACGCGGTTGATCTTCTCGCCGTCGAGCGCGGCGATCACCTGCATCGTGCCGTGCGTGGCCGGGATGCGACGGGCCGATGTTGACGATGACCTCGCCGTCGTGCTCGGTCTGCGTCGAACGCGGGTCGAACCGGGCTCGGCAGCGTGGTTGGCCATCGCCGTCACGTCCGGTAGGGAACGAGCGGCTGTTCCTGCTGCTTGGCGATAGTCCTTGCGCAGCGGGTGCCCGACGAATCCCTCGTAGAGCAGGATCGGACGCAGGTCGGGATTGCCGCGGAACACGATCCCGTACATGTCGTGACACTCGCGCTCCATGAAGCTGGCCGAGCCGAACAGCGCGACCAGCGAGTCCACGCGTCGGATCCGTCTCGGGAACGCGCGGTCTTCAGCCGGACCCGGACCCGATGCGTCGTCGAGTAGAAGTGGTGGACGACCTCGAACCGCGGCGTCCTGTCCGGGCCAGTCGACCGCCGTGACGTCGAGCAGCGAGGTCGAAGCCGAACTGCGCCTTGAGGCGCCGCACGACCGTCGGAGCAGCGCCGGCCGGCGGCGATGCAATGCACGAGCGTGCCGTGCGAAAGCGAGAACTCGCGGTCATCGGCGCGAGCCGCTGTCGCACGACAGTCGAACGACCGGCGTGCTCATCGCATCAGAAGCTCGTCGTTGATGATCGAGATGCTCGCGACCGCGCGATCCGGTCCTGCAGCATGCATGATGGCCGTCGATGACCGTCTCCGGCCGCGGCGGACAGCCAGGGACGTAGATGTCGACCGGGATGATCTTGTCGATCCCGGGCACCGTCGGCGTAGTTCTGGTAGAAGCCGCCGCTGGTGCGCGCACGCGCCGAACGCCATCACCCACTTCGGGCTCGCACATCTGCTCGTAGACCTTGAGCAGGATCGGCGCCTGCTTGTGGGTGAGCGTGCCGACCACCATCAGCAGGTCCGACTGGCGCGGCGAGAAGCGCGGCAGCGCGGCGCCGAAGCGGTCGGTGTCGTACGGCGTGCGAGCTCACCGACATGAACTCCATCGCGCAGCACGCGGTGACGAACGGGTACGGGAACAGCGAGAACTTGCGCGCCCAGCCGACCAGCTCGTCCTTCTTCGTCGACAGGTACTCGAACGCGCGGCGAGCGGCGCTCGCGCCGCTGGATCGGCGTGCCATCGCCGGCATGATCGGGATCGGGATCGTAGCCACGCGCTACTCGGTCACCGCTTCGAGCAGCCGCATGCTTGTAGACGTAGAGCAGGATCAGGACGAGCAGCGAACGCAACAGATGAAGAACGTGAACAGCATGAAGCCGCGTGAGCGGCTGTGCGCCCGAGCGCCCACACGAACAGGAACACGGTCTCGAGGTCGAACAGCATGAACGCGATGGCGACGCGCGTAGTACTTGATCGGCACGGCCTTCACGTTGACGCGAGTCGATCGGGGTCGCGCCGCACTTCGAACGGCTCGAGCTTCATCGCGCGAGGCGACAGGCTTCGGGCCCGAGCACGCGGTTCAGCAACAGCGTGAACGGCGACGAAGCCCAGGATCGCGAGCAGGTACAGCAGGAAGACGACGTAAGCGGTTGGTTGCCGTCGCCATTGCTGGCCCCGTGGGCGCTCGCGCGTCCGTGGAAAGACCGTATACCGCGATGGTGACGGCGCCCCTTTGACATGGATCAGCGGTCCGGACGGCGCACCGTGCGCCCGCGACCAGTGCCTGGCTTCGGTGCCGCCCAGGCTGGGCGCATTTGCATGACCTGAGGATGCGGCGTCCGGAAAGCCGACGCGGGCGTAATCCTGCCAAGGGGTTCCATGCACCGCAGGCGCGCATCCGAGCGTTCAGCCGTTCTCGAACACCGGGAGGCAGCATGAACTGGCCACAGGCCCACTGGCAGCTCGATACGGCGCGAGAGCCTCCGGCGTTTTCGTGAACCGCCGGAGGGAGCCGTGACGTCATGATGGCGTGGGAGAAGGGCGGGGCAGCCTCCTCCGCCCCGTGCTAGTGCGCGGCCGTGCTGCTTGTAGATGTAGTTCGACAGCTCCACCGCCTGGTGCGACAGGCGCCGCTGGGTCGCGTGCACCGTGCGGATGATCGCGCGCATGACGTGGTACACGATCGAAGGATGCGAGGCGAGCAGCGACTCGAGCCGCTCGCGCGCAAGGCCCAGCACCCGCGCTGCCGAGCGGCCACGAGCGAGCTGCTGTAGCGCGTGCCGTCGACGAAGCCCATCTCGCCGGCGAGATCGCCGACGCCGAGCGTCGCCACGGTCAGCCGGGTGTCCGACTCCAGGTACTTGACGACGCCGACGTGGCCTCGGCGGCCACGACGTAGAGGTGGTCGTCCGGCGGCGCCTTCGCGCACCAGCACTTCGCCGTCGGCGAGCTCGCGCACGTCGACGAGGTCCGGCGAGCACGCTTGTGTTCGTCTTCGGAGAGGTCTGCCGCGAGCTTGCTCGCACGCAGCGTGGCGAGCCTGATTTCTTCGTCGGTCATCATGTGGCCTCTCGACGCGCGGCCGGCTCCGGCACCACCAGGCGAGTGCCGAGCCGGGCGAAGCCAACCGCCAACCCAAAGTTGCGCGCACCAGCTGGCAATCACGACCTGCATCAATCGCGGCGACGTGCCACGGCCCGGGTGCGGCGCGTGAACCAGCCCGACCAGTCGCTTCAAGCGCGGAGACGTCGAGGAGCTTGACCGCGCGTCCCTGGACCTGGCAGCAGGCCCTCCTCCTGCAGGCTCGAAAACAGCCGGCTGACCGTCTCGAGCTTGAGGCCCAGATGGCTCGCGATCTCCTCGCGCGTCATTCGCAGCACGAACTCGCGGTTGGATATCCGCGCGCGCGGTAGCGCTCCGCCAGCCGTCGAGCAGGAAACAGCGTCAGCCGCTCCTCCGGCCGAGACGGCTGCCGAGCAGGAGCATCATCTCATGGTCGCGACACAGGTCGCGCGAGACGAGTCGGAAGAGGTTGTGGCGCAGCGGTCGGGCACTATCGGCGCGCAGGCGATCGAGCAATGTTGAACGGCACCACGCACGACTTCGCGCGCTCCTCCAGCGCGATCGCCTGGCACGTGTAGCGATCGTCGCCGATGCCGTCGAGGCCGATGACCGTCGCCAGCGGGTGATAGCCGTGATCTGCTCGCGTCCGTCCTCGGCGAGCACCAGCGTCTTCAGGGTTCCCGATCCTTATTGCATAGATCGCCACGGCGATCGCCGGGACGGCACAGGATGTCCCTTGCGCTTGACCCGCGTGCGAACGGTGATCAGCTCGTCCAGGCGTCACCTGGCCTCCGATCCGAGTCCGAACGGCAGGCACAGCCCGCGCATCGCGCACGACATGCAGAGAGGCGCTGACCTCGTGGAGGGGCGACGACCCCGAGCGCGCCGCAATCTTTCGACCGAGCAGGGGGCGAAGTCAATGCGCCGGCTGACTGGCTTCCCTGCATTGCGATCCTCCCTTCGGGCCAGCGAGTTTTTCCTGACCCAGTGATCCTCTGAGTGCGGCAACCGTCCGCGAGCCGCGCGATCGTGCCCGTAAGCGCCACCGGGGGCGCATTGACGGCCTGATGGTCAAAAACAATGACGCGTACCTTCCAAGGGCCCCCGCTGGCTGCGATTCGCGCCTCGAGCCTGGCACCGCCCAGCCTTCTCGCTGTCCACATTGCCTTGCTATCGGCAGAGGTTGGCGACGAAGAATTTCCTTCCTCGCGACCGTCGGTGATTTCCGCGCCGGGGAAGGCGAACTCTCCGGGGGTTTCAACGTGATCGCGTCGCCCGGCCCCTTGCGCAACACGCGAGGCTGCCGCCACGTCACAACACGCGCCACCGCATCCTCCGGGTTCGTTGCCGTCGCGCGGCAGCTTTCGGCGAACATCGGCGGCAATCTGGCGCACCACTTGCGGTCCCCCTCGCGTTCCCGCATTCGCAAAGTAAAACCGTTTCCGCAGTTCTGAGCCAGGGATCGCGCGCGTGGCTGAACTCGCGCCTGCGCGATCCGCCCCGCCGCGGCACAATTCGGCGTCGTGGTGGCAATGCCGGACGTCCTTCCGGTCGGGTTGTGAATCAGTCCGAGCTGTGCTTCATCGCGCACAATTTGCGCGCGCCGCCGCGCGGCGTGCGCGGAGAGCGAGGACGACGAGTGCGCCCGGCTTCATCCTGGCGCGGGATCGCAGCGCAACGCGGGCTGGTCCGACGGAGCGTCAGGCACGATGCGCAGGGTTCCGGCGCCAGTTGACAGGTGAACACGCAAGATCGCGGCGAGTTGGACAACGCGAAGCCCCCACCAACAAGGAGGAACAAAAATGTCATTCAAGACTTCGCTCCTCGTCCTGAGCGCCGCGCTGGCGGCGGCCGGTTGCCAGCACCAGCGGCAAACCGTCGACCGGTGATGCAGCCCGGACGCGGTCCATGTCGCACAACGCCGCGGCGCCTTCTGAAATGGCGCTCGCCCGGCGGCGAAGGGGGCGTGGTCATCAGCTCGGAAATGATCCGACGCCGATGATGAACCCGCGCTATCGCGCCGCCGCAGCGTGCCAGAGAAAGCACACGGTGGGCGTCGAGGGCTGCGGCAAGCTGCGTGACCTGGTCTGGCAGATCCGCGCCGAGTGGCGGCAAACGGCTGCTTCGCCAGCGGCACGCGAAACGATCACGCCTGCCGGACCTGACTCGCGCGACGGTTGCTGGCATCACCCCAGCTCGCGCATGGCGGCTGCGCCAGGAACGACGAGCGCGATGGCAGGTCTTGGTGAAACGGGCGATCTGTGCGGCTGGCACGGGCGCCGTGCGGCGCTGGCGAGCCCGGCTGCATACGCCGAGATGAGCGCCGGAGGAACTGGCGAAGCTCGCCCAGAATCCGGTCGGGCAACCTGATCAGCGTGCCGTTCCAGAACAACACGAACCTCAACTTCGGCCCGGAGAAGGGCACGCAGAACATCCTCAACATCCAGCCGGTGATCCCGATCCACGGTCAACGACGACTGGAACATCATCACGCGGACGATCGTGCCGGTGATCTCGATGCCGTCGCTCGGCGCCGGGCGACGACCGCACGAACGGCGTCGGCGACACTGCAGTTCACGGCGTTCCTGTCGCCGGCCAATCCGGGCCAGTGGATCTGGGGCGCCGGTCCGGTCGTCGCAGCTGCCGACGCACAGCAACGACGAGCTCGGCAACGAGAACTGGGGGCTCGGGCCCTCGTTCGTCGTGCTGCACCTCGAGCAGGGCGACCCGTGGGTCTACGGCGTGCTGGTGAACAACATCTGGTCGGTCGGCAGCAGCGACAGGCGCGCCGTCGTACAACAACGGGCTCATCCAGCCGTTCGTCAACTACAACTTCGCCGGACGGTGCTCTACCTCACGACCGCGCCCGATCCTCACCGTCGACTGGAAGGCCGACGGCAGCCAGCAGTGGACCGTGCCGCTCGGCGGTGGCGTCGGCAAGATCTTCCACTTCGGCAAGCTGCCGGTGAACACGCAGATCTCCGGCGTACTACAACGTCGCCAAGCCCGACGATGCCGCGCGAACTGGCAGCTGCGGGCGCAGGTCCAGTTCATGTTCCCGAAATGAAGCGCGATCGCCGACGACGCGCTCGTGCATGACGGCTCCAACGCACATTGTCACGAGCAGAACGCTGGACTGCACCACGCCGGCAATCAGCGATCTACATAGCGCACTCCTGTCCGAGGTCCTCGCATGAACGCCCAAAACTCGCGCGTTGCTGACCCGTTGCTCTGCGCCGCACTGGCGCTTGTCGCCGGACCTGCGCGCCTCGCCGCGGCGGCGCAGTGCCGCCGCCGCCGCCGCCGGCCAATCCTGCCGTGCGGATCCCGTGGCCGCGCAAAGCGTCGACCTCGCCAATGCGTCGGTGCTGCGTCTATCAGCCGCAGGTCAACAAGTGGGAGGGCAACCAGCTCGATTTCCGCGCCGCGCGTCGCGATCCAGCCGGTCGGTGCGAAGGAGGAGACGTTCGGCGTGATCTTCGCCACCGCCGCGCACGCAGGTCGACAAGCGTCGCGCGCACCGTCGTGTTCGAGAACCTCAAGATCACGAAGACCGACTTTCCGACGCTGCCCGAACCGCGGCGCCGCATACTCGGCCGAGCTGCAGAAGCAACATCGCGAACGACGTGCGCACGATCGCGCTCGACCGGCTCGAGGCGTCGCTCGCCGCCGCCGGAATCAAGCCGCCGACGGTGCCCGTCCAGAACAACCCGCCGCAGGTGATCGTCAGCTATTCGCCGGCGATCCTGGTGCCCGATCGACGGCACGCCGGTCGTCGAAGCCCGTGCCCGACGACTCGCGATTCAAGCGCGTCATCAATACGCGCGCGCTGATCCTGCAGGCGGGCTTCGGCGACAAGTTACTACATCCACGTCTACGACGGCTGGCTCGAGGCCGATGCGCGTGAGCGGCCCCTGGTCGCAGCGCGGGCCGCACGCCTGTAGCGCAATGGACGACGTCGCGAAGAAGCTCGCCAAGACCGGCGTCGTCGACATGCTCGACGGCGGCCCGAAGGCGCAATCCGAAGCCGTCGCTCGCCGAACGGCGTGCCGACGATCTACACGAGCCAGGTGCCGACCGAGTTGATCGTGTTCAAGGGCACAGCCCGATTTCGTGCCGATCGCCGGCACCGAGCTGCTGTGGGCGTCGAACACGACGAGCGACGTGCTGATCGACACGACGAACAGCAACTACTACGTGCTGCTCTGCCGGGCGCTGGTTCACGGTCGACGCAGCTGACGCGGTCCGTGGACCTTCGTCGCCGAGCAACGCGCTGCCGGCCGGACTTCGCGCAAGATCCCGGCGACGTCGCTCGCCGGCGCCGTGCTGCCGTCGGTCGCCGGAACGCCGCAGGCGCAGGAAGCGGTGATCGCGAATTCGATTCCGCAGACGGCGACGGTGCCGCGCACGAACGGACCCGAAGTTCACGCCGAACTTCGACGGTCCGCCGCAGTACGACCAGATGCCAGGGCACGCCGCTCACGTATGTCGCGAACTCGTCGGTGCCGGTCATCCAGGTCAGCCACGTCGTCGTACTACGCGGTCACCGCCGGCGTCTGGTTCAGCGTCGACGCAGCTGACGGGGCCGTGGACCATCGCGACGTCGGTGCCCGCGGTCGATCTACTACGATTCCGCCGTCGTCGCCGATCTATTACGTGACGTACGTGCGCATTTACGAAGCGACGCCGCAGGTACGTCTACGTCGGCTACACGCCCGGCTACCTCGGCACCGTCGTCGAGCCTGTACGGCACGGTCGTCTACGGCACCGGCTACGCGTACTCGCCGTGGATCGGCAGCGTCTGGTATCCGCCGCCCTACACGTACGGCGTCGCCGCGGCGCCGATCTACAACCCCTACGTCGGATTCACGTTCGGCTTCGCGCTGGGCCTCGCGACCGCCGCGTGGACGGAGCCGTACTGGGGCGGCGCGTACTACCATCCCGCTTACTACGGCGGCTATCCGTGCTGCGCGTCGGCGAGCGCCAACGTCTACGGGCATTGGGGCAACGACCGCGTATTCGGGCACGCGGTCGTGGTACGCGGGCGGCGGCGTCGCGGGCACGACCGCCAGCGGCAACTACTACAACCAGCGCACCGGCACGTCGGGCAGCTACAACGCCGGACGCCAATACAACGCGCTGGACCGGCAACGCCACGCGCGGCTACGACCGCACGATCAACGGCGCGGCCGGCGGCTCGGGCAACGTCGCGCGCGCGCAGCAACTACAACGCCTACACGGGCCAGCGCTCGACCGGCTCACGCCGCGTCCGGAACGACCGCCGGCGGCAGCACGTACAACCGCGCCGGCGCGACGACCGCAGGACCGCGAAGGCGACGCGCACGTCGGCGGCGGCTCGACGTACAACGCGAAGACCGGGCAGACCAACAACTGGGCGCACGGCGTCGGTCGGCAACAATCACTACGCCGACGTCAACGGCAACGTCTATCAAGAACACCGGCAGACGGCTGGCAGCAGCACTCGTCGAGCGGCTGGGGCAGCGCCGGCGGCGACAACTCGTGGGCGAACAGCGAATCACGAAGCGCGCTCGAACGGCGATTCCCGCTATGGGGCCAGCTCCAGTGCCGGGGGCTTCAGCGCGCTTCGACCGCAGCAGCGGTGGCGGCGGCTTCGGCGGCGGCGGCTTCGGCGGCTCGCGATCGCGCGGTGGAGGCTTTGGCGGCGGTGGCGAGCTTTCGGCGGATTCCACCGGCGGTGGCAGCTGGGGGTGGCGGCGGCGGCTTCCGGCTGGCGGCTTCCGTGGTGGTGGCCGAGCGCTAGGCTCGGCGCGCGTGTCCACCCGCGCGGACCGCGAGCGGCAGCCCCATGAACAACGTCATAGATCGCGCGCATGCCTCGTCGCGGCGCGCCACATTTGGTCGATCCGGTCTCCTGGATCGTCACGCCGATGCCGCGCGGCCCTGTCCGCGGCGAAACTTCCATCCTCCAGGAGCTTTGGCATAGAAGACCTCGGCCGAAGACCTTCCTTTGCGCGTTGTTCTCGCCCTGACGCTGGCCGCCTGCGGGGACGCCCGGCGGCGGCGGCGGTGGCGAGGGAGGCGAGTGGCAGCGCGCCGGACATGGAAATCCGGGCACCGGACGCATCGAGCAGATCACCGCGACGACGGTGAAGTGGCGATCACGACCGGGGGTTGGCGCGATCCGCGCGGCATCGCCGGCGCGGGAGCTCGGCAGCCTGATCGGCGCGGGAACCGGGCGCGACGTCGCGATCGCCGCGGGCGCGTGATCGCCGGTGTCGCCGGTGAACTACGCGCAGAACCGGTTCTACGACAAAGCGCGGAACCGGCACAGCAGATCATCGTCCGGCTCAACAGCGGCGTGTTGGTGTGCCGCGCGACGCGGCCGGTGAATCCTGACCGCGAACGGCGCTGCGCGTTCTACGTGCCGAAGGTGCCGGCGGCGCGCGCGGGTGGTGCGCGCGCAATGAGGCTGAGTAAGTGCGGGCCGGCGCGCCGGCCCGTGACCGCCGGCACCTCAGTTCGCGTGTTCAGGCACTCGGCGACGTTGTCCTGCGTCACCAGGCTGGTCCGCGCGCCGGCCGTGCCGGATCCAGGTAGACCGACGGGATGTAGTTGGACTGGAGCGCGATGTCGAGCAGCCGTCAGCAGCACGGTCTGGCTGGCGGTGTCGACGAACGTGACCGTGCAGGTATTGGCGGCGATCGTAGTAGGCGGAGGCCTTGGTGTAGGCGACGCCGGTGGCGGCACGACCTGATTGACCACCACATCCACCGACGGCGCATCCGGGGACGCGTTCACGAAGCGGAAGCGGCCGTTGCCGCTCGCGGGCGGCAGGGCTCGTTGTCGCTGAGCACGGATGCCACCGTCGAACCGGCCAGGCCCGAGACAGGATCGTCGTGTCCGCCGCGCCGTTGAGCGTGGTGGTCACCGCGGCGATCGGCGCTCCGGCACCGCGGACGCCTCGAACGAGATGGCATGGCTGCCCGCGCCGGGAAAGCGGTAGAGCGTCCCCAGTCGCGACGGGAATCATCGTGGCCTCACGTCGCGACCGTGCCATGTGTCGACGAGCGAATTGATCGCCTCCTGTTCTGGAAAGCCGCGTTACGGCCACCTTCAGCCGCGTCTGCTTGCTGTCGGCGGTCGCGGCCGATACCTGGCTGCCATTCACCTGCCATCGAGCACATGTTAAGCGCAGCAGCGCTCCCGCGCGAATGAGAAGTACTGGTCGGTCGCGATGGTCGACGGGCGAAAGTTGATTGACCCCGAATCGTAGATCACGATCTTGGTCGCGGTCACCGTCAGGCGGAAGCCGGGTAATCGCGCCGACGCGATCTGCGTGAAGATCGATGCCGGTCGAGTACTGCAGACTCACACGAATTGCGGGTCGCTGGTCAGGATGTCGACGTCGGGCGCGGAGACGCACGTACGTCGAGACAGCGCCACGCCGAGCGCGCCATGGAACGAGCGGAATTGCGATACGCCCGTCGGGATCGACAGCGCAGCGCGTCGCCGAGCAGCAGCGCCGAGGGGGTCCTGAACGATCCAGGTAGGTGACGAGCGTGTGGGGCGCGCCGTAGCCGGATACAGGCGCGTTGGGCCGTGGCCTGGTCAGCTGGTTCCGGGCTGCCAGCCGGGCTGACGCCGAACGTGGTTCTGCCCTCGTGTTGAACTGCACGTGCTGGAGCGCTTCGCTCGAACGGGATGCGCTGGTCCACACCGCGGTGCCGCCGTTGTAGATGTCGAACGCCCGGCGGCGGGCATCAGGTTGGATGCGAAGCGGGACCGTCACGCCGGCGTGGTCGGGGAAATAGTTGATCGTTTTGATCTTGCACGCCGACAGCGGCAATACGGCGGCGGCGGCGATGAAGCCTGCGGCGATTGACCATCGAAACTCCTTCCGGGACAGCGCGTATTATTCCATGGATGCGGCTCGGCCCCGGCGAGGTGCTCCCGGCGCGGGCGCACGCCCCGTGAATTGGTCAAAACAGCGCGCTGCGAGGCCGGTGCTCTGCCGATACGCGCCGCCTGTCGGTTCAAGCCGCGCCGTGCCCGGGTTGCGATGGGGTTTATAAACGCGCAATTGCGCAAGCCCGACGGCCCGATCGCGGCTGTCGCCGCCGCCGCCTGGCTTTGCGCCCCGAACAGTTCCGGTATTCGACGAGGACGAGTAACCCGATCATGGCCAGCAAGTTCCTTCGCACCCTCGCCGCGGTAAATCGCCGTGCGGCTTTTTCGCGTTCCTGGCGCTCTGCCGCCCACGCGCAAGCGATGACGGACGCAAGTCCAGGAGCTCGAACGGAGCTGATAGGGCAATCCGCGCGGCGCTGGAGAAGCTGCAGCCGCCGCCGCAGCAACCGCCGCCAGGAGCCGGTCGGGCGACAAGGTTTCGATGGTGATGCCCACGGGCGGTTATCTTCCGCTGGGCAGGCGGACGGCGCTTTGGTGATCGTCGAGCTACACCGACCTGCAGTGCCCGTTCTGCCAGCAGTTCGCACACGCAGGCCTTCGACCAAGCTCAGAAGGAGCCACATCGACACCGGCAAGGTGCGCTTCGTGTCGCGCGACTTCCCGCTCGACTTCCACCCGAACGCGAAGCCCGCGGCGATCGCGTCGCGCTGCGCCGGCGACCAGGGGAAGTTCTGGGAAATGCGGCACCCTGATGCACGTGAACGCCGACAAGCTGTCGAAGCGAGGAGGCACCTGAAGTTCGCCACCGAGCTCAAGCTCGACACGACCAAGTTCAAGGCCCGCGCCGACTCCCGATTTCTACACCGCCCGACATCTGGCAAGCGGTTCCAGGAAGGTTCGGCCGTCGGTATCACGGGAACGCCGGGTCGCCTCCTCGTCCGATGGCCGCGTGGTCGATGGCAAGCTCGATGAGCGCCATCCGGCTGGTCGGCGCGCGATGCCCTACCGCTGCGTTCGACAGCACGCTGAAGCAGATGCTCGAGGAAGCGCCGGCGGCGAAGTAATCGCGCGCAGCCCGCACGATCCGACGCCCCGCTGCGCGCGGGGCGTTTCATTTTCAGGACATATCGCGGCGCCACAGTGCGAGCGTGGCGAAAAACCACGCTTCCGGAACGTCCACCGGATATAGCCAGCCCAGTCGCCCGGCGCGTGAGGCGCTGGCCCGGCGAGGCACCTGGACCGTCGATGCCGAGGTCGATGCCGTACAGCGAGCCGAACGGGGCGAAGCGAGGCCGTCGCCCAGCTGAAGCCTTGCTCATCGCTTCCTTGCAGGTCCAGTGCCGCGTGGAACGCGCGCCGCCACCGCGCGCGTCCTCGGTCTAAGCGGCTCGAGCGCCGCGCACTCGCGCGCCGTCAGGGGGCTTGCGCGCGACTTCGTCCGGCCGCGACGATGCGGTCCTGGCGCTCGAGATCACTGCCCACGCGGCTCGTCCGGGCGATCGCGATCCAGTGCGACGCCGGCGGTGTCTGCGAGACGTTGAAATCCGGCATTCCCGATGCCTTCAGAGTTCCGGCCGGCCACGAGGCCCGCGGCGGAGCGGGATGGCGTCCGGCGGCTACGTGATTTCCCAGGCGCTCGCCGCCGAGCAACTGCCGCAACGTCGCGCGCCCGGCGATGGTAACGACGCCGTAGGGCGTCTCCGATGCCGAAGCGCGCCGCGCGCGTGTTCCTGATCGGAAAGGCAGCGGCCGAGCCGGTCGCTCGCCTCAGCGGAACGCGCCTCGAGCACGCACCACCACAGCGCGACGCCGCCGCACTCGGCGCGGCGGCAGCCGCACAGTGCGCGCCGCCGGTGGAAGTGGATTGCCCGCGCGCGGCAAAGCGTCTACGCTCACGCCGCGTCCCCGGCACAGCGCGCACCTGCCGGCCGGGCCCGCCGCGCCTCGGATGGGGATTCCTGCCCAACCTCCTGACCCGCTCTGCCGCTGCCCGCGCCTCTATGGTGTCGGCGCGGTGCTGCGTACGTGCTTGCGGTTCCACATCGTGCGGTGGCGGCGCCCCACGCCGCCCGCAACATCGCCAGCGCATTCCCCGGGATTGACGAATAGCGTGAGCACGCCGCGATCTTGCGGCAAAGCTTACAAGAACCTCTGCGACGTGATGGTCGAGGCGATCTGGGCCTGGGGCGCGGCGGCGAGCGCGTTGAAGTCGCGCGTGACTTATCGAGAACCCCGAACTGGATCCTTCAGCACGCGCGGGCGGGGCGCTCGGTGCTGCTGCTGACGGCGCACTTCTGCAACTGGGAGTGGCTGCTGCTGGCCGCCGGCGCGCATCTCGGCGTGCCGTGATCGACGCGGTTGATACAAGCCTGCGCGGCACGGCGTTCGGTCGACACTTTCCTGCGCGGCGCGCGAGCGCCGGCCGGGCGGCAATCCGATCCTGCGTACAAGGATTTCATCGTCGAAATGATGAAGCGGCGCAGCGAGGTGCGCGCTTACGCGATGGTCGCCGCACCAGACGCCGATCCGCAAGGACGAGGAAGCACTGGACGCATTTTCTCCGCCAGGACACGGCGTTCTATGTCGGCGCCAGAGAAGATCGCGCGGATTCCTCAAGGCGCCGGTGCTGTTCGTCGAGATGCATCGCACGTGCGTCGAGGTCATTGTCTGCGCGCTTGTCCGGGAGATCGCCGAGCCGCGCCATATCAGCGGCGGTGTCGAGACGCCGATTGTCGCGCTACGCGCGCGCGCTGGAGACCGCGTGTCTCGCCAGAGCCCGCCCCGGCTGGCTGTGGGTGCATCGCAAATGGAAGTACGGCGGTGCCCGGCGTCTACGCCTGACCGGGTCAGCCGAGCATCAAGGCCTCGGCAGTGAGCTTTCGCCGAGGAACCCGGCCATGGTGCGCACCGTCGGGTAGTCGAAGAAATCGGTGACCTCGAGGGGTGGCCCGGGTAAAGGCGGCTGCGCTGACGCGCTTCTCGTAGATCTGCGCCAGCGTGAGCGAACTGGTCCCGAGTTCGAACAGGTTGTCGTCGGGCTTCAGCGCCTTGTCGGGCATCGGCAGGAGCTGGCAGATTTCGAGCAGCTCGCGCTCGACTTCCGTCGCCGCGAGCGGCGCGCCGGCCTGCATCGCATCGAGCACGGCCGCCAGCCTCCGCGCGAGCACGCCCGCATACGCGCCGCCGCCGTAGTCCTGCGCCAGCGCGTGTAGCGCTGGACCCAAGCCGCTGGTTTTGGGCCAGCTGCCGGACCGGCACCACGGCCAACGACCGATAACCCTTATCGTCCGCTCGTTGACTCAAATTCACCGGCGCACGGTGCGGCCCGCACCGGCGCAAACTCTGGCGAGCGCGTGCCGCGCTTCACTGCACGACGAATACGATGACGTCGTCGGTCGCAGCCTCGGCCGCACGCACGCCTGTGCCGCTGCGGCGCGCCCAGGTCCGATGCCGGCATGGCGCGCGAGCACTTCCTCGATGTCGTGCGGATAGTAGTTCTGGCCGGCGACGAACAGGATATCCCTGCTGCGGCCGGTGACCGCGAGTTCGCCGTCGATGATCACGCCGAGGTCGCCGGTATCGAGCCAGCCGTCGGCGGTGAACGGTGCTCGCCGTCAGCGCGGGATCGCGGTAGTAGCCGAGCTCACGTTGTCGCCGCGGATCTGGATGCGCCCGACATGGCCATCCGGGACCGCCGCGCCCCCGGCGTCGCGCGATCGCGGAGCTCGCGCACCGTCACCGGCGTTCCGGACGCGAACGTAGACGACCGCGTCCCGGCGGCATCGGCGAGGCGTGCCGGGCGACGATCGCCGGGACCGATCGCGCCCCGTGCGAGCGCCACGGTCGCAAGCTTCCGGCGCAGCCGCGGGAAGGTGACGGCGAGGCTCGCTTCGGCGAAGCCCGTAGACGGGGAACATCACGTCCTGCGCCAGTCCGGCTGGCGCGAGCGCCGCGAGGAATTCGCGGCACAGGTCGGCGGCGATCGGCTCAGCGCCATTGAGAGATGACACGCACGCGCGACAGGTCGAGGCCGACGCGCTCGTCGGCGTCGAACGACTTCAGGTAGTGCTTGTAGCCGAAATTCGGCGAGCAGGTCACGCTCACCCGGTGTTCGCTGGCCTTCATCATCCCACAGCGCCGGGCGGCGGACGAACGGCGCCGTCGGCATCAGCCAGTGCGACGCGCCACGCGACCAGCGGCGTCAGGTGAGCCGATCAGGCCCATGTCAGTGCGGTGAGCGGCATCCACGACAGCGATCGTGTCCGACGCTGCCGCCCGCTTCGATACCCGCCAGGATCGCGTCGATGTTGGTCAGCAGGATTGCGGTGCTGAGCACCACGCCCTTCGGGTGCGCTGGTCGACCCGACGAGTACTGGACGAATGCGATGTCGTCGGGGCGGCGCGATGCGCAATGCCGGGGATCCGAGGTCCGCGACTGCGTCGACGAAGACGCTGCGCCGCTCGAGCCGAGCGAGGTCCGCTTCGAGTCCGTTCTCGCGCGCGCAGCAACGCTGCGCAGGCGGCTCGAACGCGCGACGTTCGGTTGCGACGTGCGGATCGCCCAGTCCGGCGAGCACGCGGAAGAACTTGCGCTTGTGCTCGTCGGTGTTTCCCGGCGCAAGGGGCACCGCGACGACGCGGCCCAGGATGCACGCCCAGAACGGCATCGACGAACGGCTCGAGCCCGTCGATCAGCATGATCAGGTGCGCTGCCCGGCTTCGCGCCGCATTCTCCTGAAATGCCGCAGCAGTGCCGAGCGCGCGGCCGTGCAGCTCGGCGTAACCGACACCGCGGTCTCCCTGGTTCGCTGACGACGTAGTGGACGCTGTGGACGGTCTGCGCCGCGTTTCGAGCGTGCTGCAGGGTGGGAACGAGGTCATCGGAGTGGATTGGGCCAGGGTCGCAGCGTGGGCAGCATCACGAGCGCGTCGCCGCGGGCACGCAGGTTGACTTGCGCTCGAGCTCGACCGCTTGCCCGGGGCCGGCTCGAGCCGGAAGCGCGCTCGCGAGCATCTTGACGTGCGACCGGCATCTCGACCAGCGCGAAATGCTCGCCGATGCAGGCCCGCGGACCGAGTCCGAACGGAAGAGCGAAGCGGTCGCGCGCGGCAACCGCGTCGGGCGTAGAACGGTCCGGGTCGAAGCGTTCCGGTAGTTGGCCAGCCCGGGTGGCGATGGACGAGGTACGGCGAGACCAATACTCGGCGCCCGTCGGCAGTCGTACTCGCCCAGCGTGTCGTCGACCAGGCGCGCGCCGGGTCAGCATTAACCCGGCGGATACAGGCGCAGCGCCCGTCGAGGACCTGGCGCGCGAACGCAGGCCGCTCGAGGTCCGCATACCCCGGCTCGAGCGCGGTTGCGGCGAGTTCGGCGTGCAGGCGCGAGTCGGCGGCCGGATCAGCGCGAGCAGGTACCAGACCCAGTTGAGCGTGCTCGCAGTGGTCTCGTGTCCAGCGACGACCAGCGTCAGGATCTCGTCGACGAGCTGCCGGTCGGCCATCGGGTCGCCGGCGCGGCGGTCGCGTGCGTCGAGCAGCAGCATTTGCAGGATGTCGTCGCGCGGCTCGATTCGTCGCGGCGCGCGCGTCGATCTCGGCCTGGATCGGCTTGGCGAGTTGGCGAACGCGTAGGCGAACTCGAGGTTGCGGCCGGATTCCTGCGTCAGCAGCGCGAATGCGCCTCGCCGGGCGCGCCGGCCACGCGCTCGAGCGCCGTTCCGAACACCGCGCGCAGCACGACCTTCGAGCGTCACCTCGCTCATGTCCTGCGTCAGGTTGATCGTCGTGCCGGCCCGTGCCGCGGTTTCCCCAGCGCGCTGCCGAGTCGCCGGTTCGCCGCGATCATGGCCGGCACGCCGCGCGTGCGATGGCCGCGCGGTGGAACGCAGGGCTGGACCAGCGGCGCTGCAGTGCGCCATAGCGGCGGCTCGCTGGTCATCGAGGCCGTTGCCCAGCAGGATCGCGACGCGCTCGATGCCGATGCCCTTGGCGATAATTGGCGGTGTTGTCGACGAGCACGTGGCGCACGTGGTCCGGATGCGACAGACCGCGAACAGGTCGCGCTCGATCGCCGGCGAGTGGGTCCGGTACGCGTCGCCGTGGCGGGCGAAGAGCGCGACGAGTTCGAGCAGCGCCTTCCTCGGCGAAACTCGCGTCCACCGCCTCGTCGCGTCAATGGGGTGGTGGTCACCGACGGCGTCCGGCATCCCGCATTATATTGACGCGCTCAATGCGTGCAGTGCGATGGGGACTGCAAAGAGTCGATCGAGTCACTATAATCTTGGTCTTCGCTGTTCAACCCCGCAATACCGCGCAAGACCGCGGCGAGCGCTTCGGCCCCAGAACCAATTGAGCAGCCTGATCTTTAACAATTTGCAACCGATAGGTGTGGGTGCTGGGGCGGTCTTGGGCGCCCGGATGGGCATGGTGCAAGCGTGTCTGGCTGGGGGTTTTAAAGACAAAGCAACAGTGCTCACACTTGAATTACAGTGCGGATCTTTGGGGGACGTCATGCCCTGGGGGTCCGGGTCCTGTCCTAGGTAATGCCGGGATGGGGTCGGTTCATGAGTGAGTCTTTGCAATTGCAGGTTTCAAACTGAAGAGTTTGATCCTGGCTCAGATTGAACGCTGGCGGCATGCTTTACACATGCAAGTCGAGCGGCAGCGCGGGGGCAACCCTGGCGGCGAGCGGCGAACGGGTGAGTAATGCATCGGAACGTGTCCCGTAGTGGGGGATAACCCGGCGAAAGCCGGGCTAATACCGCATATGCTCTACGGAGGAAAGCGGGGGATCCGCAAGGACCTCGCGCTATGGGAGCGGCCGATGTCCGATTAGCTAGTTGGTGGGGTAAAGGCTCACCAAGGCGACGATCGGTAGCTGGTCTGAGAGGATGATCAGCCACACTGGGACTGAGACACGGCCCAGACTCCTACGGGAGGCAGCAGTGGGGAATTTTGGACAATGGGGGCAACCCTGATCCAGCCATGCCGCGTGCGGGAAGAAGGCCTTCGGGTTGTAAACCGCTTTTAGTCGGGAAGAAAAGGCGCACGCTAATACGCTGGCGTTCTTGACGGTACCGGCAGAATAAGCACCGGCTAACTACGTGCCAGCAGCCGCGGTAATACGTAGGGTGCGAGCGTTAATCGGAATTACTGGGCGTAAAGCGTGCGCAGGCGGTTCGTTAAGTCTGTTGTGAAAGCCCCGGGCTCAACCTGGGAATGGCAATGGAAACTGGCGAGCTTGAGTGTGGCAGAGGGGGTGGAATTCCGCGTGTAGCAGTGAAATGCGTAGAGATGCGGAGGAACACCGATGGCGAAGGCAGCCCCCTGGGCTAACACTGACGCTCAGGCACGAAAGCGTGGGGAGCAAACAGGATTAGATACCCTGGTAGTCCACGCCCTAAACGATGTCAACTAGGTGTTGGGGAAGCGATTTCTTGGTACCGTAGCTAACGCGTGAAGTTGACCGCCTGGGGAGTACGGCCGCAAGGTTAAAACTCAAAGGAATTGACGGGGACCCGCACAAGCGGTGGATGATGTGGATTAATTCGATGCAACGCGAACAACCTTACCTACCCTTGACATGTCCGGAGAGCCTGCTGAGAGGTGGGGTGCCCGAAAGGGAACCGGAACACAGGTGCTGCATGGCTGTCGTCAGCTCGTGTCGTGAGATGTTGGGTTAAGTCCCGCAACGAGCGCAACCCTTGTCCCTAGTTGCTACGCAAGGGCACTCTAGGGAGACTGCCGGTGACAAACCGGAGGAAGGTGGGGATGACGTCAAGTCCTCATGGCCCTTATGGGTAGGGCTTCACACGTCATACAATGGCCGGTACAGAGGGTTGCCAACCCGCGAGCGGGAGCCAATCCCATGAAAGCCGGTCGTAGTCCGGATTGCAGTCTGCAACTCGACTGCATGAAGTCGGAATCGCTAGTAATCGCGGATCAGCATGTCGCGGTGAATACGTTCCCGGGTCTTGTACACACCGCCCGTCACACCATGGGAGTGGGATGCACCAGAAGTAGGTAGGCTAACCGCAAGGGGGCCGCTTACCACGGTGCGCTTCATGACTGGGGTGAAGTCGTAACAAGGTAGCCGTATCGGAAGGTGCGGCTGGATCACCTCCTTTCTCGGAAATCGGGCAGCGGTCACGAGGACAGGATGTCAGCAAGGGCGCCTCATGCACCGGTGATCGCACTGACCCTGCATGCCCAGCGTCGCAGTACCCACAACCTATCGATTGCGACGAGCAGGCAGGTCATGCGCAGCGAGAGGCCAAGGCACGACGCGGGCCTGTAGCTCAGTTGGTTAGAGCACCGCCTTGATAAGGCGGGGGTCGATGGTTCGAATCCATCCAGACCCACCACCACGCTCGCCACCTACAGCGCGCCAGCTCAATTGGGAGAGCGCCTGCTTTGCAAGCAGGAGGTCGTCGGTTCGATCCCGTCCAGCTCCACCATGTTCTTCGCCCAGCATCACCTATCGGTTGCGCGTTGACGACAGCCAGCGTTCGACCCTGTGGCGATCGTGGAGTCGCGAGACGTCAGAGCTGCATTGCGTTCTTTAACAATTTGGGAAGGCAAGTGGTCCATCGCGGCTTGATGAGAGCTGTCGATGGATCGACAATAGGGACTGAGTTGTATCAATCACTTGCCCCTGGTCAGGCAAAGGCCGGGGCGTCAGGCGGCGCAAACATGTCCACTGTGACGAGTGTGATCCGCAAGGTTGGACGCAGTTATGTGAGTCAAGCGACTAAGTGCATGTGGTGGATGCCTAGGCGATCACAGGCGATGAAGGACGCGGCAGCTCTGCGAAAGCTGCGGGGAGCTGGCAAACAGAGCATTGATCCGCAGATGTCCGAATGAAAACCCGCCCGCAAGGGTCACCTCAATCTGAATACATAGGGTGGTATGAGCGAACGCGGTGAACTGAAACATCTCAGTAGCCGGCAGGAACAGAAATCAACCGAGATTCCGCTGAGTAGTGGCGAGCGAAACGCGGATCAGCCTGCAAGATGCAGCCGTCGATGTCCGTGGAACGACCTGGAAAGGGCGGCCGTAGTGGGTTGACAGCCCCGTACGCGAAAGATCGATGGCGGAGCTAAGCTTGCGACAAGTATGGGCGGGTTCGGGACGGGAAATCCTGTCTGAAGATGGGGACGGACCATCCTCCAAGGCTAAATACTCGCAATCGACCGATAGTGAACCAGTACCAAGTCGCCGTTGAGTTCGGCCTGCGTGGGAGGCAGCGCAGTCGTGGTAAGCGGCGGTTTGGCGGCGATCCCGGATCCCTCGTAGGCGCCAAAGACGAAGGTCTTACTCTTGACGATCGGCTGCCGGCTGGCCACCCCGAATTGATTCTGAATCACAACCGCGGCTTGGCGGTTCGGAAAAAGCTTCGCGCGTTCAGATTGTCGTTGCGATGAAACTCCCACACCGCCCCATGAATCTCATTGGTGCCTTGGCGGCTGACCACCGTGATGTTGGCGCTGGATTGCGTCCGCTGTCGGCGGCGAAATTGCTGGTCTGGATTTTGAACTCCTGGACCGCATCCGGCGGCGGCACGTTGACGCCGGTATTGCGCGACGGGTTATTGAAATACGTTCCGTTAAAGCGGTTGTGGGTTCATGCTGGCGCGTCCGCCGTTGACGTTCATCGTCGGGCCGCCGCGCGTGTCGCCCACGTCGCTGTTGTCTGGAGCGCGCACGCTCAGCACGCCGGGAAGCGTCGCGGCCAGTCCGAAGACGTTGCGGCCCCGCAAGGGGAGATCCACTCATGCGGCGGTCGTCGATGGTCGCCGCGGTTTGCGAGGACAGAGTGTCGACCATCGCCGCCTGCGATGAAACTTCGACTGCTTCGGTCACCTGGCCGACCTGGAGAGAAATGTCGGCGCGAATGTTTTCGTCCAGGCGCAACGTGACGCCGGTACTGCGGTATTTTTGAACCCCTGCACCTCGGCTTCGATCGTATAGTCACCGGAAACGAGGCCCAGGACTTGATAGAAACCCTGCTCGTCACTGGTGGCAGTGCGAGCGGCGAGCGTGCCCTCATGGGTAATCTTGACGCTGACGGTCCGGCGCACTACCGCGCCGGTTGAATCTTTGATGTAACCACTGATATTGCCGCGAATCTGCGACCAGGGCAGGTATAGAAAGCAGGATCAGAAGAAGGGCGTTCTTCACGGTTCCTCCTCAGGAATGAGTGTGAAATTCGATGATCTAGCAATACCGCGCTCATGCGAAGATACGTGGGATGCGGCGTTCAAGTATTCTTCTCTTGCAGGGGCTGGATCGTGGCGTCGTCGTGCGGCCGCGGAGCTTGCGCCAATCAGTGGGTGCAGATTGTCCACGACACCAACGGAGTGCGCCGCCGCGGCAGCGCCATCCGGTATGCGCCGGGAACGGGTTCGTTCCTCTTGGGGTTTCATCGATCACGATCCGGAGCTGCTCCAGGAGCATCCCCTTTGATGCAGGTGCCCGAGTACGACGTTGTCTCCTTCACGCCTCGGAAGCGCGCCGGCGAAACCACTCTGGCCGCCGAGCCGTGAGCGTGAGTGGAGCCGCCAGCTTCCCATGGCATACCTTCCGCGCACTTTATTCCGCCATCACCACGGGAAGTGAACGTACCGTGCTAGCGCGAGCAGCCGACGAACGCGGTGGAGTACCGCGCCCCCGACCTGAACATTGTCTTCGATCAGGTCGCCTGGCATCAGCCCCTGCAATCGCTCGTCTATTTCACCGGCGGACTGACGGCTGCGTACGATCCGGCCAAGCGTTTCGGACCGACCTTCGCCCCGCGCATTCGCCGCCGCCGGTGGTAGGCGGATCGCTGGCCTACGATTCGACCGAACGGCGAAATGGTTTCGTTCGAGGCGGCCACGTCGCCGAGCGCGGCCCCTCAGGCAAAGTTGCCGGCTGCACGGGCACGTGGATCTTCCGCGACAACGACTGGCAGCGCCTTCCCGGATCGATTCAACCTCCGCCGCGCATGAATCACGCGCATGGTGGAAGATCCTCGCCAGCGCGTGATGGTGCTGTTCGGCGGCGATGGCCAGAGCCACTATCTCGGCGACACCTGGCTCTACGCGATTTGAAAACCAAAACCTGGCGCACTTCGAAAGCCCGTGAAGGCCCGGAGCCGCGGGCCGGTCACTTCACGGTGTACGATCCGGCGACGGGCTGGGCGATCGTCGGTGGCGGATACAACCGGCGAGACCTCACCGACATGTGGGCTTACGACACGGCCGCCGAAAATGGCTGAAGCTGGACGCCAAGGTGCCCACCGGATTCTATATCACGGCGGACATCGCGCCCGATCAAAACCTGATCGTACTCACCGCCAACACCCGCCGCCCCGGCGACCGCATGACCTGCAACGTGCTTTACCCTGTTCGCACGACGTTCGGCTTCCGTATCGACGCTGCTGCGCTCCGCCGTGACGCCACGCCCGCCACCGCCGCGCATCAAAGCCGATAGTCCGGCGAGACCCGCTGCCCGCCCCCTCAGGGAAGACGGTTCCGCCTCGACACGCCTCGCCGGCAAGTGGGTCCCGCTGAGCGATGCCAAACAAGGCGCGCCAGTCCGCACGTGGGGCTCAGCGACCTTCGACTCCGCCCGCGGCGAGATCCTGTACTGGGGAGGTGGCACTTGCGGCTACGGCGGCAGCGATGTCGACGCGTTCGACGTTGCCGCGAAGCAATGGCGTGCCGCCGATCCCGGGGCGCCCGAGCTTCCGGAGCGCGCGTGGGACAAGGGCGTGCGCCCCGCCGGAGTCACGTCTCAAGGGGCGCCCTGACCGAGCATGGCCGCCGTATCTACGCCTCCGACCCCGTGAGCAAAACGATGATCATGGTGCGAACCATTCGCTCCACCACCGGCTACGACCCTGAGTTGCTGTCTGCGAATCCCGCCAAGAGAACCGCCGCGCCAGATGCAATCGTCCAAACTCCGTCGTCCTACAATCGCTTCGCCACGTACAGCTACGACAACGCGATGAACGGCCGATGGGAAACGATCGGCCCCGCGCCGCTGGCGTAGACACGCTGGTGACGACACCACGCGAGTCATGGGCATCAACGTTGACTGGCCATCACGCCTGAACGACTCGGGCTACATGCTTCCGTGGAGCCCGCGCCAACCACCCTTCGATACGGCGCTATATACAGCTCGACGCCGCCAAAGCGCGCTGGACGAGACTCGACGGCAAAGGCGCATCGCCGCAGAACCTGTATGAACTAACCAGCCTCGCCCTACGACTCCAAGCGCGAGCGACTCCTGCTCCACGGAGCAGGCGCGCGTCGCAACGAACTCTGAGTTTCGACGTCCGCAAGTCGCAGTGGAGCAACCTGGCGCCCGAGGGACCGCTGCCCGACGCCAGCCGCGAAGCCGTCTACTTGCCAAAACAAGATGTGGATGCTCTTGTGCAGCGCCCGAGACCTGTGGGAATACAGTCGCCGCCAAAAACACTGGCGGCGCCTGGCTATTCCATTCACCAGCACCGGCCAGAATCGTGCAATGGTCTACGATGCCAAACGCGACCTCGTCCTCCTTGTCCTCCGGAGTGAACGAAGGCGGAGCCGCCGTCGTACGGCCTCCGATACCCGGGCAACTAACCCAGATCGATACCCGAAGTCGCTCCAATTGATAATCTTCTTTCCTTCAAACACGCATCGTGCCCCATAATCGCCGTGGAGCGCGGCTGTCGCGCCGACGACAATATCGGCATCTCGACTCAGCCCCTGTTCGAATGCAGTTGAAGAACACCGCGGTATGTTCATGCGGCGGCTCCCTCCTGCTTCGGCGCAAGCGGTGTAAGCTCGGCATTCTGTGAACCGCGCAAATAAAGGTTCGTGCCATTCAGCAGATCCACCGCGCCCTCGGTGCCATACACATAGATGTTCTGATTCGGACTCGGCAACCCGCGCGCGGTGAAAAACGTTCTGCGTGAATGTCATGTGCACGCCGTTCGGATACTCGAAGGTGAGGGCTGCTCGAGTCCATGATGTCGCGCGACGGCGGGTCGTTCTTATAAATGAGCTGTCCCCACCGAACCCGGCCCCGCGCAATGGATGGTTGCCGATAGCCCAGTTGCACGCGTCCAGGTTATGCACGGACTGCTCAATCAGGAACCCACCTGACTTCGCATCGTTGAAATACCAATCGGCGGAAGACGCATCGTGAGGATGATCCGCGGTCGCATGCCGCTGCGCCTTCACCATCACCACGTCACCGGATCGCGCCCTGCCGGATTTTCTCGATCGCCTGCCCCATCTGTTTAAACGATCGCATCTGCTGGCCGCAATGAAACACCTTCTTGCTCTCTCGCGCCACTTTCACCAACTCGCGAACCTGCTCAGGAGTGACGCCGATGGGCTTCTCGCAATAAACGTGCTTGCCCGCTTTCAGTGCTGCAATCGCCATTTCCGAATGCAGATATTACGGCGGCGTGGTGACGTACACGGCCTCGACATCTTTGCGCTCAATAACCTTCCGCCAGTCTTTTTCCGTAGCCGGATTATCGCGCGCCGCCGCGCTAGCTGCCGAGTCCAGTCGGTCAGGCTTGAGGTCGCACAGCGCCGTGACGCGTACGCCTAGCTGCTCGAGGATGCCCTTCAAGACCTCCAGACCCGCGGCTGCCGGTCCCGATCATCGCGGTTCCAATGCGGTCGCCCGCACCTGCGAGAATGCGGTTTGGCGCCGCGCCCGCGGTACCGAGTAGAAAATCCGTCTCTCCATCGTGATCATCTCCCATTCGTAGCGGTGTAAATGATGCCGGTGCAACTGGAAAGCCTGGTACAGCGGCTCGCGGCCACACCGTACGTCCGGCGTAAAATGATAACTCCAGGTCTCGTTGTCGAAAGCAGCACTTCGAGCGGCGTGCCCGGCGGCGTGATCCGCGGAGAGCCGCACGACGCTGGTGCGCTCCAATGCGCTAGTCCATCTCGAACCGCTTCTGCGCCTGCAAATCGCCGACCTCGCTCAACCACGGGCTCTCGGAATAAATCTTTGCGCTGATACCAGTTGTTCTTGTCGAAGGCATCCATGCCCTGCGGCATCTTCACCCAAATCGTCGCTTCTTCACCGGGTTCGAGAACTCCGTTGCCGTTGCCCTTGCCTTCGGTCACCGTGTGCGCGGCACCGGTCCGCCGCCGCCCTGATTGCCCTTCTGGCGAAACACCGTGAGCGACACCGTCCGCCCGTCGAGCACCTCTCGATCCCCGCGGGTTTCGACAGCACTTCGGGGATCACGAGCACATCCACATCGTGATGCGCCTCCCGGCCGCCGTCATAGGTCAGGGTCAGCATTTAGCCGTGCAGGGCTCAAAGCAACCGTCGCCCGAAGTCAGCTTCAGTTGCACAGGCACGGCGGCTTTTTCACCCGACGCGAATCCGGTCCAATCGCGCGCTGCCGTTCATAATCTTCACCGTCGGATACTCGGTGGTCAACTTCACCGTGACGTTCCTTCATCTCGACGCCGCGCGGATTGTAGATCTTCACCGGCAGCGTGATGTCTTTCGCCGGCCGCAAACGGGGCCGGTCGAGCGGAAGCAAAACCGGCGCTTTCGTGCCGGCGATCCCCGGTCCCACAAAGCTCACCTGGTGGCCGTCGCTGTCCAATTGAAAATCCGTGCCGCCCATCACGATCGGCCGTCACCACACGCCACGCCACCGTGCCCCTTGCGCAAGCTGTAATCGATCAACTGATATCTCGGCACCAGCGGTGTACAGCGATGCCGTGCGAATCAGACGACCGCGCTCCCCGCGGCCGGCGGACCATCGGGAGCCCACTGTCGCGTACGCACACGCAGCCCGCCGTGCGTGACGTCCTCCAAATACTTCAGACCCGCTCCTCGATCTGCCATCCGCGAATTTCCGCCTTGTCGTAAGCCCCGGCACGACTCCATGCGACTCCTCTCGAGGCGGGCTCGCAAACGCCCGCGCATGAAAATCGAACGTCTCGCCGATCGACGTGGCCCAGTGCCTGGTGATACTCGTCCCTGCGGTACTGAAATCCACCGCCCAATCGCGAGCATACGCATCGCGCGTCTCCTCGTGATACTGGCTGATATAGCTCGCCGCTGGCGCGAATCGAACCGCACTGGCTGCCCCTCGCGATTGGCGACATGATCTTTAGGCCGCCAGCAACACGCCGCCCCCTTCGGACCCACATAAAACTCCGGCCCCGGGCTGAACGAAGAAGCACTCCTATCAAATCCGGGTACCGCGCGCTCAGCCACAGACTCATGAAGCCGCCCATGCTCAACCCCGAAGTCCCACGGTGTCGGGCGTCCTTCAGGGTGCGATACGTCGAGTCGACATGCGCCACCAGTTCCTTGAAGTACTCGCCAAAATCGAAATCGCCGCCTTCGACACGCACGTCGTACGGAGTTCCTCCATAAAATCCGGTATAGTCCCGCGCGACATAGCCATCCATCGCCACGACGATCGCCTGATTCGCACCCACCCACGACAGAATCTTCGGTACCGTGTCCGTTCCGTTGTCGTATCGCTCCAACGTATAGCGATCGCTGTGCCCGTGGAAGTAATAAATCGACCGGATACGACTTGCCGCTCGACTCGTAATCGCGGGGCAGGAAAAGCCGATAATTCCGCGGCCCGCCGAAGACCTCTTCGCAATCGCGAGTGCGCGATCATACAGCCATCGACGTACCCATGCCGCGCGAGAAACTTGAAGCGGCAGCCTTCGTAATCGAATCTTCGGTCTCTGCCGTCGATCTCGCCTTCCGTCAGCCGGATGACTTCGCCCAGAGCGGACGCTTGCCGTCGCACCAGTAGTACAACGCGATTGAAGGCGGAAGCGTTCCAGGCGCCGGACGGATATCCCTCTTCGCGCTTGGTCCATCGGAGCCAGATCGTCTGAGCGGAATCGACCTCGAATTTCGCTCCGTCGCACCACCATCCCATAACACCGCCGCGCGCCGAGGTCTCCCGCAACGGTCCGCAGCAGCACCGGCCTGCAACCGACTTCCGCACCGCCTCGCGCCGCGCCTCCGGAACCAACCGCAGCACATGCAGAGCGCCGCCCGATTCCCCCGCTCCTGGCGATAGTCGGTATCGCCCGTCCAACGCTTCGCCCCAAGTTCCTCGCCAGCCACTGCGCCTCCGCCTCGCCCGCGCTCGCCATCGCAGGTGAAGAAGACCGCGTCCACCACAGTAACAAAGTCGCGCGAGCAGATCGCGTCCACGCGGTCCGGGTGCGTCCCTCTGCTGGAAAGCACAGATGCGTCTCGACGCCGGGGTGCCGCTGTACGCCCAACGTCGTAGGAATCCTACGCCCGGCGCTCGGCTCGCCCAGATAGCTATCCGTGCCCGGCATGAAAAAGGCTTCCCAATGCCGCCACGGCCGGTTCACGCGCGGAAAGTACACCCGCGCCGGATCTCGTTAATGCAGCCTCATCGGAGGCGCGCAGGCTGTACCGGAAGCGCGGTGGATTCATGTAACGCGCGAATACGTACTTCGGTGCCCTTTTCAACCTGCTGTGCGGAGACTGCTTCGGCGGTGAATCAAGGCACATGGCCGCGACTGCGTGCGCTTCACGCGATCCTGATGCGCCGCGATATAGCGCAGCGCCGCATACATCTCGCCCATCGCAAGAATCCGGAATTGAACGCCGCGGCCGTCGTGGCTTCTTGCCGCCGCTCTTGATCAGCTGGTTCAAAGTCGCAAGCGACTCCATCAACAGCAGCGACACCAGTAGCGTTATCCTGCGCTCCCCTGTTCGGAAGCGCTGATGGCCCAGCGTCAGCACTTCCTCATCCGTGCTCGTCCTCGGAATCACGCCGGTCACATGGGCGATATGAGCCCCTGGAAACACCGCGAGTCCACCTTCGTCCGAACCTGCACGCGGCCCAGCTTCGGACCGGCCAAGCGCAACAGCGCCGCCTGCTTCGGCGCAATCGGAAAAACGAAAGCAGCGGAGTATCGCCCTTATTGGTCCGCCCAGTCCCTTTATCGCCCCAGGCATTGATCCACTGGCGCCCTGGTCCACGAGGCTCGGATTCTCCGGCGGAACGCATTGATCGCCCCCGAGCGCACCTGCTTCTTCACCAACTGCCACTTCATTTCCGCCGGATTGCGCGATCGTCAGCACTCAACTTGCCCCAGAGATCGAGCTTCAGCGGCAGATCGCGCGCCGACGCCAGTTCCACCACGTCCGCCACACGCCCTCGGGCGGCGTTGGTCCCGCTCCACATCCCGTAAGCGGGGCAGGAATCTTATTGAAATCAGCCAGCACCCACCGGCTCCGCCCCAATAATCTCGGAGAGCGTCGCCGACTTCGCGTCCCAAAGCCATCGGCATCGTCCAGAATCCGAGAACTGGCTTTTCCAGGTCTGCCGGAACCGAAACAATTCCCCACCCGCTCGAGCCCGATGCCCTCCAGCTGTCCGCTTCAAATGCTCGTCTCCCTGAAACCTCGAAACGTAAACCAGCCGGTCCGTGGAGTAAACCCTCTTGCATCCACGTCATCGCCTTCCCGAATGCGAAGCTCTCTTCTCCATCGGTGTCTGATTCGCGTCGCTCATATCGGCGCAGCAGCCGCCCACAGCGTGTCCCGCCGAAGACCAGCGCAGCAAATTCCCATTTTGACGTTCTCATGTGCATTTTCCGGCTTGGTCCGCGTTAGCTACTCCACCTTGTGTCCCACCAGCATCGCCCAAGCTGTTCCTCACCGGCGCCAGCACCGAAACGTATCCGGGCTTCTCTACCGCAGCTCACCCGCACGTCTTTTCGAGGACCAGTCATCATCAGCGGGTAGCATCTCCTGATGCAACGCGCCCCACCGGCCAGAACTGGCTGATCTCGTTCACGCCGCGAATCACCACGTGGACCTCGTCCCGGCCGACCGGGAATCGGCATCCACAGGTTCACATCCGGCGTGGGAAAGTGGATGAGCTCGGCCAGGCGGGCGAGAGTCTTCTTCGTCTGGAATGTAGGGCTCGTGATTGACGTCAGGAAGCTGTCGTTTGCCAGCCACTTGTCCCTTTTTGTGGGTTGGTTTCGAGTATGGCGACGCCATAGCGCGTTTGGTGACGATCCGCTGGCAGACGTCGCCATCATCCACCATGGCCGCCGCCACGCGCGCCACCGACTCGAGCCCCTCCATGGCGTGCGCGGTACACACCGCCATGTGTCGCCGCCAAATTACTTTCATCGCGCGCCTTCTCCACAAACTCGCGCACCCGTACACGCCACGCAAGCCGCGTCGGTCCTCTTCAGCTGAATGCGCCAGGCATCTCAATCGCATCGTCACAGAGATTTCCGGTCGTTCGACTACGTCCCTCCGGGCGGCCGATCCGCCAGCGCCGGCGCGCGGAATCCACCAATCGCCGGAGTGCGTTGCCATTGAAGCGGCTTCGCCACTCCCGCTTCCGGCCGTCGCGGGCCTCGCGCCAAGTCCTGCAAGGCAGTATCCGCTTCGAATCCTCTTCAACCGCAGTGCCATGCGATCGGCCCTTCGATCCCGGAACCGCTCCCTGGATAAACCAACGCCGTCCCACCGCCCTCGAAGCGAAAACCACGGATCCACCCCCGCGCCTTCACCGTGAGCCAATGCACGAAGCCATGAATCCTGCAGCCAATGCCCGCAGCGGCAACTCGGTAAATTCTGCGCAGCCGGCTGCGAAACCCGCGCCCCGTAGTACCAAACAATATCGCCGCGATCCACTACCTGCTTGACCGCATCCTTATTCCAGCTCATGATCCCGCCCGAAAGCACCCAAAATTGGATGACGCCGGCCAGGTCCTTGAACTGTTGCCCATCGCCCAATCCCTGAATCCAGGCGAAACAATGAACTCACGGGCGTCGATGCGGGAACAGCCTTCTTCATAAACTCCGCAAGGTCTTTGAAATATCGGTTGCCATGCCTATGAACCGCACTCGCAGGTCCACAATCGCTGTATCGCTTCGCTGTGATTGAAGAAGAGTTCGAAGCGAGTGCCGGTCCAGCCCTTTCTCGCGAAAGTGCTGCCCATCTCGCCCACGACGTTAATGAACTTCCATCTCATAACCCGGCTCGCCCCACGAAACAAACGAGGCCGGGCCACCCGGGTTAATCGGCAAATAAAACGAAGGGGATCGGCCTCGACCCACGCCGCGTGTCCTTTGAACGCGCAGACCCGATCGAAAAGCGGCCCATAGTGCCGATCGAACAAATCCTCAACTTCGCAATCTCTCTTCGTCCGGCCAAATCCCGTCAGTCGCAGCGGTGTGCGAACTCCGGGAGCCACCTTGCCGCCGTGTCCGCAGCCAAGCCGATGGAACACGCCGCGATGCTCATAGAAGATGCGATGGCATTGCGAGCGAATCAGCTTGAAAATCATCGCTGCTCGAACTTGGTATCGCCGCGGCGGCGCAGCGAGCTTCGATACCGTTCCGGAGAGCCACGAGCGAACTGCCGTACGAGTTGCGTGTCCATCGTGACGACATCCCCGGCCGGCACCTTCGCCGCCATCACCGTGATATCAACCGGACGCCTTAGCCGAGCTCCGCCTCCTGGACCTTGATCGTCGCCGTGAATGTATGCGGACCCCGCTTCAGTAGGTCCGGCGGAACTCCAAACATCCACCCAAAACGCCTGGGCCGTCTGATTGGGAATCTTGTTGCCCGCATCCGGCGTTGCCGGCGCGATACGGCAACTTCACCGGCACCAACGCATCCGGAAGCAGTAGATCTCTTCCCGCGCGCGTTGCAATGGAAACCACTCGCGAAACAGACATCCACCAGGCAGCGAGCTCTGCGCATCGATTTCACACGAACCCGGTGCACCCAGCTTCAGCGACCAGGTGAAACGAGACATACGCACCCGCCGCACGAGAGACTATCGGTCCAGGCTTCGCTTCCTGCCGCAGGCGATCGCCTCCACTTCATACCGTCACAAACGGATCAGGGCCTTTGATACATCTTAGGACGAACCTTCGAGACTCAACCGCCAGCATGGCTAGTGGCAAGGGCCATTGACAACATAGTTCCCCTTCAGCGTGCGCGCTAAACTCAATCGGAGGATGATGTTCTCGCCACGAATCGGCGCTTGTTCCTGACTTCGACGCCCAGTGCTGCTCGTCGGCAGCGGACACTTTTCCCCTCAACCGCCGGCGGTAACTCTCGCCCGTGCAGCGCAGCCTCGGCTACGATCCGCTGATCGAGCCGAAGCGGATCAACGGGTCCAAGTCACCGTTGGTCACCAGAAAGCGGCACCCTGCAGGTCGGGATGCAGACCATCCATCGCGTCATCCAGGCGGCGGTGGATTACGCCGCCGACCCGGCGGTGGCACTGCGCAAATCCTCCCTCCCGGCACTCTTACCGCTTCCGCAATCAAAGCCGTAAACTCCTCGCTCCGGCGTGCGCATTTCTCGGCAGCGGTGACGAGTCGGTCTGGCATCAAAGGAGCCGTCCGGTCAAAACGGCGCTCGCGGAAAACTCCGACTGGTATGACCAGGAAGTCACCCTCTACCGACGCGTCGGGGCTTCCAAATCGGCGACGGCGCGTGATCCCTCCAAAACGAAGAATCCGGAACAACGGCAGCTTCGACGTCAAACGCGACGCACGTCGCCCGCAGCGGCGGCAGCAATCGATCGTCAGGCCCTCAACGAAATGCTCTGTCTGAGAATTTCCGGGATCAAGGAAGGCGCCAGCGCTTCCACGCTATACGCGCCCTCTTGACGGCTTCGCGCGAAGGACATCGCCGATCGAAACATCGCGCTCGACGGCAATCCGCGCGAACAACGCATTTCTACCGGCAAATCCGTTACATCGGCCAGGCACTTCCTGCGTGAGAAAGTACCATCGCACGCGGCGACCGCGCGTGCAACTCAACGGTGAAACAGACGGCATCGGGTTGGCAGGTCTGCCACGACGTCCGCGTCGAAGATTGCCACACAGCCACGACAACGCGCCGGCTCACGGCCTTCGTCCCGGCTCCGGCTCGCAGGCGAGTCGGTAGGTGACGCCAGAAGCAAGCTCGAACGCAACGACATCGGCTTCTTCTTCAGCTGGGGCGTCACGCGGCGGCGCTGGTCGAAAAAGAACTCGATGTACTCGACAACAAGCGGCCGTGAGTATCGATCGGCCACAACGACACCCGACAATCTCGTCCGCAATAAAGGCTTCAGCGGCAAGACTGGCGTCTATTTACGCCAGAACACGTCCCTCCTTCTCGCCCAGCCGCAATCAAACGAAGCCAATCGTTAGTCGACAGCGGCACCGAAAACGGTGTGAGCAATACGCAATGAACGAAGCATAC
>ERZ1370068.6448-contig-5431_pt1 | contig 75735 bp, 126 predicted proteins | sample MGYA00561227_ERZ1370068 | MGnify/ENA primary metagenome ERZ1370068 (study PRJEB38410, sample SAMEA6850437) | metagenome | study: Metagenomic assessment of the ecological functions of the soil: analysis of the soil microbiota associated with the... | reverse complement strand
TGTACTTCGTTCGGTTACGTATTGTTAAAGGCGCCGTTTTATGGCGTGGAACTAACGCCGACGGAGTCGTCGTCCGCAGGGCTTTATACGGACATTCACGGACGGGTGATGCATTTACGCGGACACGCCATTCCCAACTTATACGCGGGCGGCACCGTAAGAGTACGGACGGAGTACGGGGCCGGTTACCAAGCAGGTCTAACGCTGCTCGGTGGGATGACCTTTGGAAGGATAGCCGTCGAGCATGCACTCTTGGGGATAAGAGCCGGGCTGAGTTATGCAACAGATAAAAGGCCGGATGCTTTTCACGGTTGTGGCGTTTGGACTGGCGATTTTGCGCGCGGCAGCCCCTGTCGTGGCAGCAGAGAAGCCAGCTAAGCTTAGGACTGCTTATGTATCTCCCATCGGGGCCATGGCACCAGCTGTGGATGGCCGCAGCGTCTTCCGCCTTCCAGACTGAAGGACTCGACGTCGAACTCGTATACATCCAATCGAGCGCTGCCATTGCCGCCCTTGTTGCCGGCGAGGTCGATGCTGTGCAGATTTCCGCTCCCGCTATCGTTCCGGTGGTGCTGGCGGGCGGGAATATCACGATGATCGCCGGACTTCTCAACAAGATGATACTTTTCCTTCCATGCCCAGAAGGAGTTCAAGTCGGCGGAGCAGCTGCGGGGAAAGATTGTGGGCGCAGATCGTATCGGATCGCCGAATGATTACGGAGTCAGAACCGCTCTAACCAAGCTCGGTCTGAAACCGGAAAGCGACGTTCAACTCTTGCGGCTCGGCGGATCGGCAATTCAGTGGTCCGCGTTGCAATCAAGCAGATCGCGGCATCGGCGTTAACCCCGCCTGTGAGTTTCAAAGCGGATGCCCAAGGATTTACAAGGCTCGCTGACACCTACGATTTGCCTTACCAAAACATCGGTCTGGTGATTAGAAAAAGCGAAGTCGAAAAAAGGGCGGAAATCTGGCTGCGATTGTTGCGCGCCGTACAACGGGGCATCAGAGCGTGGTACGACGATCCACAGTTATCGAAGAGTGTTCTTGCCAAATATACCAAAGACAACGACCCGTGATGTTGGACAAGACTTACGAATTCTTTACCAAACAGGCTGGCTTCAATAGGGATCTCACCTTTACGGATCGCGGCTTCGAGCAGATTCTCAGATTCTTTGGGAGCACAGTCCTGCCGGCAGCAAAGGATGCTTCGCCAAACCAGTTTTACGATACAAGAATTATCGACAAGCTGAAGAAATGATTACGTGCGAGTTTTAGTGCAGTGAGATAAACCGAATCTCGGCCTAAACATAAGAACATCCGCTATATCTCTTTCCATTGCCATGCCCAGCTTCTCATGCAGGAACGCCTTAACATCTTACAAGGTAATAATCCGTGCTAAAGTGAAGGAAGAAATTAGAACGGGTCGCTAAGAAATATGGCAAGCTCAAAGGAGCCGTGGCTGTTCGTGTCGAAGTGAGGGATGGGCGTTGGACTAGAAGAAACTAAACCAGGCTCCGGCTCACGAGCTCGCCCTTGAGATAGGCATCAATAAATCGGGGCTGCGATGAGGCCTGAGATGCCGAAGGCCGCCTCCATGACAAGCATGGCCAGCAATAACTCCCAGGCGTGTGCGTGCACCTGAGTTCCGATCAGGTGCGCATTTAAGAAATACTCGAGTTTATGAATCACAACTAGGAATGCGAGAGATGCGATCGCCACCGATAGCGAGACGCTGAGACTTAGGATCACGATGATCGTATTGGAGACGAGATTTCCGACCACCGGAAGTAGCCCGACGAGGAATGCGATAACGAAGCACCGTTTTGGCCAACGGCAAAATGTACACCCGCCAGCGGGAGCGCCACGAAAAGATACAGCCCGGTGAGGATGGTGTTAACGGCCGAGATGCGCACTTGGGCGAACACAACCCGTCGGAACGCCTCTCCTAGGCGGCTGGCTCGAGCCTGTAAGGCTCTTGCGAGCGGCCCGAGGGGTTCATGCGGCTGCACATCGTAGAGGGCCACCAACACGCCGATCCCCAGCCCGAACAGAATATGCGCCAAAGTGCCGCCCCACCTCTGCTCCAGCCTGTTTCAGCAGCCCAGCGTGTGGAAGCAGCCAGGCCATAGTCTGTCGCAGGTCATCCACGTCGGCTGGCAGTTGCTCCGCTATAAAACTCGGTAGCGCCACACGCCACCTGTCGATGCTATCCGCTACCTTGTTCAGGAGCGTCGACACGTTGCCGGCCTCACTACTAAAAAGCCGACGGCCCCCGCTCCCGCAAAGTGAGAAGGAGCACGACCCCGAGTGCCACGATGGTGACTGCGGCGAGCTTGCGTTGCTCGTGATGAATCCGGACTATTTTCAGCGCCCCTGCCAGGAGTTGAACCAGCTCGTAAACCATGAGTCCGGCCAAGAGCGCCGGCAGTAAGTGCAGCGCCAGCGCGAGGAACAGCGCTACCCCCGCAACGAGCCAGGATACGAGATCATAGGTAAGTTCTGAGGGAGGTGGCGCGAGATCGCCTTGTGTAACCCGAATCGCCATAGGAAAAAGCTAATGCTAGTCATCAGAAAAAGTATTGGACAACCCCAAACAAAATATAGAGCATTCCGAAACGAGATCAAGATGAAGGTCTCAAGTCTATTCATCGAGGGGCGGACTGCTTTCCTTTTATCTGACTCGCTATCGGGCCGTCGATGCAACCGGCTCGCACGCGGCTGATGCATTCTGACTCTGTCATAAGGACATGTCGGTCTTAACCGAAAGGAGGAATCGTATGAATCGAACCCGCACGGTCGTCTTCGGTGCATTGATGCTCGCGCTCTTGTTTCCCTCGGTGCAAGCGCCCAGGGTCGAAAAGCCGACCCGGACTTGGTCAGGGCTCGCCAGCTCTTCTTCGGCGCGGAGAATGTCGATCCGCGCTCAGGACACGTAAAGCATGACAAGGTCATCTTCTCGTGGTTCAACGAATGTCGTCCTACGCCGTGTCGCTGAAGGGACGGGTGATCCTGCTGGATTCTTACGTCCATCGAGCGGAGACCGTACCGGGTCGAACCCCGCTGGTTGTGGAAGATCTGGTGAGTCTTCGTCCCGAAGCCATCTTTCTCCGGGCATGGACACTTTGATCACGCCGACAACGCGGCCTTCGTGGCTGGTACGCTCGGCATTCCGATCTATTCCTCGCGAGGAAACCTGCGTGCGCGATGCAGCAGTGATGCGATGAACCTCTTCAAAAGCGGAGTGATCCAATCCCCACGGTGGACTGCCGTGAAGTCACGACGACGGGCTCGACCCCAGGCGCGGAGATCGTGAACATCGATCAACTGGAACCGCTCGCCTGTATCACGGCGTTCAGGCACCTCCACTCCACGACGGTGCCGCAGGATACAGACTTTCCGATCGTTCCGGTCATCAACGACAGCGATGCTCGCGACCCATCGATATATCCGCCGGGGACCGCCCCATTCCTACCCTACGAGCAGGGTCGGGGGAGGTGGGCCGATCAGCCTCTTCTATCAGTTCCGGATGCGAGACCATAACAAGTTCACGTTCGTCTGGCACAACACCACGGGCGCTATCCAAGGAAGGCTGCGGAGTTGGATCAGTGCTGGGGACCCGCGGTCCGGGCAACACCTGACGGAGATCATGCAATCTTTCACCCTCGACCGACATCGAGCTCGGTTCGATGGTCAGTCTGGGGTTCGGCACGAAACGGCATGCGTGACCCGATCCTCTATCAGTTGGCGATTCAGCCGAAGGTGTACATCCCGGTACACCAGACCAACGCGGCACTGCCAACGTCGTCGCTGCGATTCAAGACATCGTATCTCAAGCAGCTCGATGCCATGAACGTCCCGCAAGACCAGCGACCCAGAAGCCTCGTTGGGTCGTCGATCCAAACGAGTACCTCAAACCGCAGAGTCTACGACCCCGAGGACGACCGGTGGGGAAAAGCCGGATCGGGACAAGAGAAACACCCTCGGGGGTGTGCCGTTAGCACGACCGCGACAAGCGGTAGCGTTCGCGGTGTGATTCGCTGACGTGCATCGCTAGTTGCATCGCGTCCGACGGGAGGTCTCAACGACTCCCGTCGGACGAATTTCCAAAGGGCCACTTGACCGAAGGGCCGGGCCGTCGCACGCTCCGGATAAAGCGCGTCCTGCGCGGCACGCCGTAGGTTGAATTGATCGAGGCTTCGAGCCAAACGTAAAAAACGCGACTGCCGGACCATTGAGCCGAACGAAAGCGTGTCAGGCCGGACGGCTTCGGAAGGGCTTCGACGATTTCGCTGGAGGCGAGAACGCGTCGGGATCCGGAGAAGGTTGTCCGGATGCTTCCCAGCGACTCCTATCAGACAGAAGATGTCGCAGCATCGAAAACCTCGCCTTAAATATTGAGCCAACGGATTTTGGGTATCTCTCAAGTCTCTCGCAAGAATGTCGTTCTGAGACGAGATTAGTCGTCGTTTCTAAGGATATTTTCCACCGGTGGCAGGCACACCGTAACGCCAGCCTCTGTCACTTGTCCGCCACATTGTCAGATCAGATCATAAATAGAGTGCCAGACGCGTAACATACTAAATTCGCGCGGCTTTTCGAAGATGGCATAATGCATGCTCTGGCCTGCTCCTTGATGCGTCGAAAAATACTTGTGATCGAAGACCATAAGGACTGCCGTAATAGTTCTCGTCCTACAACTTAAGGCTCTGGGCTATGACACCATTGAGGCAGAAAGCGCAACGCTGGTGTAAGAGGCGTTCTTGGAAATGCCAGACCTAATCATCATGGATCTCTCGATGCACGGAATCGACGGAGCTATGAGACGCGCTTAAGTAACCCGTGCAACTCAGGCGATACCGCATATTGTTTCTACAGCGTGGATAGCGGAAAGCCTCGATGAAGGAGGTTTTGGCAGCTGGAGCAGCTGTTGTGTTAACTAAGCCTCTTACGATGACCTCCTACAAGTGCTGCAAAGTTTCAGTAGTTCCTCTATCAACAGTTTCTGTCGATATCGCACATGCATCCAAAGTTTTCAGTCGGGGGCGGCTTCGAGGTCCTCGACGATTTCCTGGAGCGCCCAGCGCTCGTTAGCTCGCATATTTCAGGGAAGGAGCAAAACCCCACTAATGAATGCACCCGCCTCTTCAAAAACCTTGCGGCTACATGCGCTTGCGAACGTACAAAGCCTTCTACATCGCGCGAAACATAGAAGTCGTTGGGCAGCAAGGTTGAGCAGCTCAGCGAATTGAAGCTGGAGGTTAAATAGACTGATGCTTGCTGCCCGTCCTCGCCTGATAACTTTTGTCTTAGCGGCTCTCTTTGCCGCTTCCATTTTCACCGTACGAAGCCTCAAACTCTTTCGCTAACCGCGCACATGGAGGGCATAAACATTTAAGCAGAACAACGGTTCCGTCTGCGTGGTGACGCTGATACAGTTTTTGCTCGTACTGCGGTAGCAGCGCTGACAAACAAACTCCGCGGTTTTCCTGGTGATTTCAAGCACGACGCGCTTTACAACGGGCCGATGCAAAATCTCAGTAACGGACGTGAAGTCTTTAAACGCAGATTACAGCAGCAATAGCGAAAGGCAAGAAAAAATTCTCCAATTGCGTGCGTCGGTGAATATAATTTCTTACTGACTGCTCGGTTATCCACACCTATTTGTGTATAACCTGTTCATAACCGCTGCACGGGCCTAGCATGCCGTCCGCTCCCTCACATTGCATAGATCATCAGCAACGAAATCATAGAACCTATACGTATTGTGGTTATCTAGACGAGAGCGGCTCCAAATTTTACACCGAAACGGCTCTGCGGGTCATGTTTATCCGACCGCTCTCTTTTCACGTCTTCCAAAACCGAAACTAGCTCATCGACTTCTTTGGACTCGAAAACGCCATCGACACCACGTGGGCTGAAATCAGTATAGGGTGAGTCGTAAAAGCAGCCGCGCGTCCATACAGCCATGATCGGTGAGATGGTCGATAATCAGGTTCACAAACTCGATCTGATTACTGCGCAATGTTTTTCCGCCCAGAAAAGCTCCAAACGCTTTCTTGGCGGCTTCACGGTCGAGCCCAATCAGCGAACGCACAAACAGGCCTAAGCCTGACTGGCTTCCTTCGCCTTTTGGACGTCCTCAGCGCTGCCGATACCGCTTTCCGAAAGCATCCGCTCCAACTCGCTCAAGTCGGTAGCGGTCAGCGGTTCGTTCATTCGCAGCTTGTGGATCGCGATGTGGTTCTCGTGTGCCTTGAGGAACTGGCGTGCCTTCGCGCGGAAGCGCTCAAAGCTACCCGGCGGAGTAAAGCCAGGCAATGACTACGTCCTGCTCATCCCCCATCAAGTCTTCAAAGTCCGTATAGATCAGGCTGCCGCCGCTGCTTTCTCGATGAGCTTTACCAGCGAGCGAATACGCTTCCTCACGTTTTCCAGCATCGGCACCGTCACGTCTCTGCCACCATTCATCGGTTTGGAGCTCCAGGATGAGCGTTAGCTCGGCCTGGATCATGGGAATGCTCGCTTTATCCTGCAGCAGGCCAGCGATGCCTTTTACCTGATCACGCAGGCGCGCAAACGACGGCTCCAGGCGTAAGGACTGCGAGCTGGAGATTCAGTATCAGCAAATCGAAACGCTTTGCTTCTTCATCTTCGGCTTCAAGCTCCGTCGGCAAGCCCGCGACTTCATGCGAAAGCTCGGCGTACGCGACGGCGTCGAGATGATTCCATGCGTCCGCCGAAGCGTACTTCTCGACCAGCCGGCGTTTTGGTCGCACGACGAAGTTGTTCACGTTCATCGCGGCGACTTCACTGCGCAGCAATTCCGCCGTTGCTCGCCTTAGCTCGGCATCGGTCAAGTGAAGGTCACTGAAGACCGCGAGCGGTCTCCGCTGCTGTCCGGTACCATCTTGCCTTGCGGCATCGAAATCTTTTTGTCCAAATCCCCGATCAGCTCCAGACGTGCCTTAAATAAGCGTTTGGCAAGAGACTCGCCCAGAGTTGCCTTCCGTGGTCGGCAAGTCTCTGGGTAAAGAATTCCAGGTTCTGGCAGTAATCGAAAACATAGAACAACTCTTTGTCCTTGCCCGGCCCGAACAGGTCGGGACAAAGCCGCGTTCCTCGCCCGAGCATCTGCCAGAATTTGGTCTTTGAGCGCACGAGCTTGAAGAAGACCAGATTGACGACCTCCGGGATATCGATGCCGGTGTCGAGCATATCCACGGAGATCGCGATGTGCGGGTCTTTGGCCGCAATGGAGAAATTATCGATCAGGCTCTGAACATACTCCGTCTCAAAGTCGATGACCCGCGCAAACTCTCCTTTGTAGTGCGGGTAATTGATATTGAACCGCTCCGCGATGAACTGCGCGTGATCGTGATTCTTGGCGAAGACGATGGTCTTGCCCAAGCCGATCACCGCCGGCCACTTTAAGCCCGCGGGTCATCAGATGCTCCAGCACCTTGTCCACGGTATCTTTGTTGAACAGCCACGCGGTTGACCGCCTCGGCTTCCACGTCGATTCGGGATCGTGCCGTCGTCGCTCCATTCCAGGCGCATCCCACTCTTCTTTTTCCTCTTCGGACAGTTGGTCGTATGAAATCCCTTCGCGCTGGAATCGTAAAGGCACGGAAACAGCTTTCGGCGGCACGAGGAAGCCGTCTCTGACCGCTTCGTCGAGCGTGTAGTTGTCGGTCGGCACGCCGTTTTCAAGGTTAAACAATCTGTAAGTGTTGCGATCGACTTCGTCCTTCGGCGTCGCGGTGAGCCCAACCAGCAGGGAATCGAAATACTCGAAGATCGCGCCGTACTTTTGGTAAACCGACCGGTGCGCTTCGTCGATGATGACCAGATCGAAGTGGCCGACGCCGAAGCGGCGCTGGCCGTCGTCGCGTCTCTTCGATGAGCCCCATCATCGTCGGATAAGTCGATACAAAAACCCGGCCCTCCTGGCATCCTTCTCCGTAACCAGATTGACGGGCGAGGCGTCGGGAAGAAACTTCTTGAAGGCGTTCACGGCCTGGTCGCACCAGCGCCACGCGGTCAGCGAGAAACAGCACGCGCTTCGCCCAGTTGCAGCGCATCAACAGTTCGCAGAGCGCGATCACCGTCCGAGTCTTTCCTGCGCCCGTCGCCATGGTCAGCAGCGCCTTGCGGTCCAGGTCGCGCTCAAATGCTTCACCCACTCGCCGTATCGACCGCGATTGATAGTAGCGTTCAACAATGCGCCTCGTTGATTTTCGGCGTCGGCGAGAGTCTTCCGAGCTGTCGCGTCGTTGAATAGAGCAGTTCCAACTCGGTTTCTTGTAGAAACCTTGCACCGAGCCGCGGCGGATAGCTCAGCGTCGTCCCACATCCAGTGGTCGTAGCCGTTGGAGTAGAAGATCATCGGCCGCTGGCCAAACTGCTTCTCCAGACAATCGGCGTACAAGCTTCGCTTGCTGTTGGCCGACCCGCGAGTCGCGCTTCGTCCGCTTTGCCTCGACGAGCCCGAGCGGCTTGCCGTCGTCGCCCCACAGCACGTAATCGACAAAGCCTTCGCCCGTGTTGTTGGGCATGCCGGTAACTGGAAATTCCCGGTCCTGCGGATTGGCGAGCGCCCACCCGGCTTCCTTCAGCAACAAATCGATGAAGTAGTCGCGCGTCTCGGCTTCCGAGTAGTTGTGATCGTCCGGTCGCGCGGCGTTCTGCTTCTTCGCCTCGGCGACTTCGATGCGCAATCGCTGCAGTTCGTCATCCAGCGCCTTCTTGCCGGACAGCAATTCGGAGAGCTTTTCATCGCGCTCGCGAAGCTGGCTCTCCAGACTTCTGCAGTTGTTCCAGCGTCTGCGGCGGAGCCAGCGCTGCTCTTGCGAAGCAAATCCGGGTTGAATGAAAGACCGTCCGCCGGCTTCGCGCACGCGCATAGGTGCGCGCCAGCCAGAACATGACATGAAAGAGTTCTTTCGTCGCCGTCAGCGCATCGAACTGCCGCACAGGCTTGTGGCTGTGCACGGCGAGATTGCCGAGGTCTTTAATGACTCTCATCTTGGCGAAGACTGCTGCACCGACTGTGTTACGGAACGACGGTGCGTGAATCAGCGCGCTCAGTTGATCTTGGTAGGGAAGTTTTAAGCCGCAGTCATGTTTGTAGAGCCACTGAACCGCCAGCTCCAGCGCGCGCCGGGCGTAAAAGCACGCGCGTACGCGGGTCGGCATAGACCGCCGACTCGGCCTTGCCGCCGCGTCAGAATACGGCGGGCCATTCTTGCCGGAGGAAAAGCGAACTGGCTCAAGTCGCTACCCCTTTATTACCCTCTTTTACGGACATTACCCTTTCCTTGCCCTGAGCCGATCTTAGTCCAGCGAGCACCGGGCCCGCGGCCGATGCATTTCACGCGTTTGCCTTTTTGACCGCCGAGCACGCGGCGCACCATTTCCCGGCTCACGCCTGGGCATGCCTTTTCCAACTGCACGACGGTGAATTCGCGGGGAAGCCGCTCGATGCGCGCGCGAGGATCATTTCGGTCTTCGAGCCGCGCGGCGCTTTGATATCGCCAACCCTATCCACCAGTTCGCCGTAAGCGGTCTTGAGAATGAACAGGAGAAAGTTCACATAAGGCCAGGGTCGTGGTCGCCCTCATGCCACCCCTGCGAGCTCTGCTCCCAGCGTCTCGTAGTAGCGCTTCTTGTTCTGCTCGATCAGCCGCTCCAAGCTGATGTACCGCCCGACCTCATAGCCGAGATGGTAGCACTGAAGAAGCAACAGTAGCCGCGAGACGCGCGCCCGTTGCCGTCGCGAAACGGATGAATACAAAGAAAGTCGAGATTGAAACAGGCCAGCGCCACCAGCGGATGGACCCAGCGTTCTTTGAGACAGCGCTGCCAGTCCGCGCACCAAGGCCGCCATATGCCGCGACGGTCTCGCTTGCGGGCACCGTGCGAAAACGCACCCGCTGCCGTCCGTCGGGGGAGGCGCTCGATGATGTCGCTTTCGTTCTCCTTATATTTACCGGCGTCCCAAATCTCGCCTCGGGTCAGGCGATGCAGCCGGCGGACCGTCTCCTCGGAGATCTCGATGGCGGCGAAATCGTCGTGAATCAGGCTCAACGCCTCCCGGTAGCCGCGCACTTCCTCTTCGTCCCGATCGCGAAACAGCGGCTTTGGCTTAGCCAGCACGTCACGCAACCGCTTCGGGTCCACTTCCACGCCCTCGAGCCGGTTGTCTGGAGACCGCGCTCTCGATGAGCGCATGCTCGCGCAGAGACTTAAGACGCTGCGGCGACTGGCGAGTATACAGTTCCTGCTTGCCGCGAAACTCGCCAAGATCCGGCGAGGTACCAACTCGTCCCGCCAGGGATGGAATGTTGTCCCGCGCTAAATCGCCGCAGCGTGTTCACTACAGCTCCCCTCGAAAGGCGCGGTGCTGGAGCGAGGCGAACAGCGCGTCCAGCTCCGCCAGCGACGCGCGCTGCGCCGTCTTCAGCTTTTCCACCGCCCGAACTCGACGGGCGAATTCGCGCTGCAACTCGATGCGGAGGAACGAGGCAACGTGGAAATTGACGCAGCTTGGTCACGTTGATTCGTCGCAGTCCGAGTCGTTTGCCTCTGCGGCTCGAAGGAAGTGATTTCTTCCAGCGCTGCGCTGCCTATAAGCCAGTTGACAAGAAGAGGAGTCAGTTCGACCTCTTAGCCGGTCGAATTCGACAATATGACTCTGGTGGATGCATTCTGCAGCTCATCGTTCCAGAGGTTCCTCGATCGCGAGTTTCACCGGGGTCGCCACCTTCCCGTAAGAGCAAATCGCCTTGCTCCAATCGCGTAGCGTCTTATTTCTTGTTCAGTGGCATCGCATATCTTCAGCGACCGACAGATCGAGCAGCTCCTGGTCTCTGCACGTCACGCAACGGCAACGGTGCGGATGAATGCCCGCCGAGATGACTTTTTCCGTTAACCTTTCGGCCCTGTACGATGCTCCGAAACGATTTCGGCTATATCCTGCCGAATCGCCGAATCTGGCCATTTTTCGGATTGGAAACGGGGTCGCCGAAGAGGTCGAGGAAGAGGGATTGGGTGAGGGAGTCGAGTTGGGCGAGGGCGGCGCGGCGCTTGGCCCGCAACGCCTCCGCGCCCGGTCCAGCACCCTCCGCAATCCGCCGCTGCTCCGCCAGCGGCGGCGAGGAGATTTCCAAGATCCTCGACCGATGTCACTGGGTTGATCGTGCTCGGTCTGGCTCCGCCATGCGACCTGCTCGCGATCAGCGATGCAGTCGATGAACGCGATGTCTTGACCATTCGCTTCGTAAGAGCGTCGAATTCAGCAGATCGCGACCGAATGATGTGCCGTTCAAAGCCGTTGCAGGCCGTCATACGGGCACCAGAATCAGCCCGACCAACGGTCCCACGACACATCGCAAAGCAAAGAGATCGCCTGGCTTCGACGAGCAACTGCTGGTCGCAGAGTGCCGCTGCAAGTCGTTAAATGGCGTGTCTCGTCTCGTTGAGGCTGTCCCACTCCGAATCATCGCGGACTCCACACGCATGCCCAGTCTCCGCGGTAGGTTCAACCACCACGCTGTGGCGTTTACCCGTGGCGACGGAACCGCAGGAACGTCTGAAATCGAACGCCTTCCCTGCCTACTCAGCATCCCCTCCAGTTCCTTCATGCCCTGCTGAACCTCCGCCTCCGGTTTGCCGAGGCTGGCGAGGATTTCGGCTCGGCGGGCGGTGCGCGACTTCTTCGTGGACGACTTCCTTGTAGCGGTTGAGCGAGAGGTCGTGCCCTGCGCGGCGATGGTCCGGCCTTGGGCACGCAGGAACGATTGCGCCGGTGCGCGTGCGGGCGAGTTCGCCGCCATAGCTGACGCATCTTCGGCGGCGAGCGGTCAGCTCACTGGCTGACACCCTCACCCCTGCCCTCTGCGCGAGCGGGTGAGCCGCGATGGGAAGGTGTAAAGTGCGCCAGCGCGCGAGGATGTCGGGCAGGTTGTTCTTCGCGTGTTCGTCGGCAGTGAGCGCGACCTGCGGCACAGGGCCGAGTTTTTCCAGCGGCAAGAGTTCCGTGCGTTTGTCGTCGAGCGACATGCCGTCGGCGTCCACGTCGTAGAACCAGACGTGGTCCGTGCCGCCGGAGTTGGTCTTGGTGAAAACGAGAATCGCGGTGGAGACGCCGGCGTAGGGCTTGAACACGCCGCCGGGCAGCGAGATGACGGCGTCGAGTTTCTGTTCTTCGACGAGGATCTTGCGCAGCGTCTTGTGCGCGTTGGACGAGCCGAAGAGCACGCCGTCGGGCACGATGACGGCGGCGCGTCCGCCGGGCTTGAGCAGGCGCAGGAAGAGCGCGAGGAAGAGCAGTTCGGTCTTCTTCGTCTTGACGATCTGCTGGAGGTCCTTGGCGGTGTTCTCGTAGTCGAGCGATCCGGCAAACGGCGGATTGGCGAGGACCAGCGTGTATTTCTCCTCCTCGCCCGCGTGGTCCTGCGCGAGCGAGTCGCGGTAGCGGATGTCGGGATTTTCCACGCCGTGCAGCAGCATGTTCATGCTGCCGATGCGGAGCATCGTGTTGTCGAAGTCGAAGCCGTGGAAAAGTTCGATGGTGGAAGTGTCGCGTGAGCTTCGCGTCGCGAAGAATCTCCGGGTGGCGCTCGCGCAGATACTCGCCCGCCGCGACGAGAAAGCCCGCCGTGCCGCAGGCCGGATCGCAGATGACGTCGCGTCGGGTTGCGGCGCGGTCATCTCGACCATCAGCCGGATGATGTGGCGCGGCGTGCGGAACTGGCCGTTCTGCCCGGCGGTGGCGATCTTGCCGAGCATGTACTCGTAGAAGTCGCCCTTGGTGTCGCGCTCCTCCATCGGCACCTGGTCGATCATGTCGACGACCTTGGCCAGCAGCGCCGGCGTGGGGATGGTGAAGCGCGCGTCTTTCATGTGATGCGCGTAGGTGGACTCGTCGCCGCCCAGCGTGCGCAGGAACGGGAACGACGTGCTCGTCCAACCACCGCGTACATGTCGGCCGGCGCGAAATGCTTGAAGCGCGACCAGCGATAGTCGGCGTAAGGACGCGGCGAACGCGGATGGTCGTCGTCGCCCTCGGGAAAGAAGCGCCGCTCGATGGGCGCCTTGAGCCGGGTGGCTTTCAACTCTTCGAGAGTTTGCAGCTCGTCGAGCCGCTTGATGAAAAGCAGGTAAGTGATCTGCTCGATGACTTCCAGCGGATTTGAAATTCCGCCGGACCAGAACGCATTCCAGATTTGATCGATTTGGTTACGGATTTCGTTTGTCAGCATAATTGTTCACTTTGATCGCACAGCAGCCAGCCCTGCTTCGGTGAGCAGCCGGTCGATGTTTTCGCCGGCCTTGTCTTCTGGATTGGGCATTTCGGTATCAATCAAAAACGGGCGAACTCCGCCGCACTAACCGGGTGCAGGATCTAAGTTGGGCTGAAATTGCGGGCAGGTTGAAGGATTTCGGCGGGAATCTGACAACAGCTATTTGGGGCAGAGACCTTTAACACGTTCAAGCAGTTCAAAACGTTCAGAGTCGTTCCAATCGTTCGAAATGCACAATTCAGAAAGTGAGGGCGCGCGTTGAGTCTGGAGTCCAGCGACTTGCTTCCTATTTCAAAGCGGTATTCAGCAGCCAGGCTAACCTGAGTCCGGCCTTGAGCGAGCCTGGTTCGGACGATCGGGCGGGCTCTCTCCACATAATCGTCGGAAAGCTCGACCGATGGCCCGGTATTGTATGCATGCGACCTGACCAGCATTAACGTGATTCATTCGTCCACTGTATTGGATCTCCGGCCTGCCATTTTAGACGCTCTTCTTCCGTGAGATTTGCAGTGAGCCGCTTCGCGACTCTCCCTTCGGTCCCGGTTTCCAGCTCTACCAGGTTGGTATCCCAAAAGAAGTGAAGATTCGTTGTCTCGCCTCTGTAGGACACAGAAATATCGACACCGCCTCGATCCCCGGCTCGAGCGGCGTGGAGCGGCTGGTGCATGTCGCCCACCAGGTGCGCAACGTAGTAAAGCGCGAGCCGCCTCACCATGATCGGAGCATTCTTATCGGCGATGACCGCTGAAAACCATTTGAGCGCTTCAACCATGCAGTTTCTCTCCGGACAGTCGCGTCCTTGATCGTAACCACTGGCATTCTCCGGAATATTTACGTAATGGAGGGGATCGAAATCTCGTATGCTTCGCCCCCTCATGATCCGGCCAAATCGCCGCGTCCGCCAAGAGTCATGTTGCCGGGCAGGATCTCGTGAATTTCCTTGCGCGCTTCGGCGGTGAGATTGGCCTCGGCGATCAAACCCACGATCCGATGGCCTTTATCGTACCAAGAAAAACATGTCGCAACGGTCAACAGATTGAACACTAAGAATGTTGAGACGAAAGTAGCTCATCAAGGGCGCCGGCGAGGTCGGCATTAAAATTGTTGTACGCTGACGAAGACGCGTTGTCGAGATCGGCGCATCACTTCGCACGGGCAAAGAGCCGGACATTTAATCGCTACAGTTTGACTCTGCGAAAAGAGTATTCCCAGACCTCTTAGATCCGTCATTCCCGAATGCTTCTATCGGAATCCAGGCAAGCCGAAACTGACCCCGATTAAAACGTTCGGGGCTGACGCCCTTGGGATATTCGCATCGGCTGTGTTCTGATACTCCGTCAGATTGCTGCGGTAGTTCATTCGCTATTGACGATTGATCAGCCTCGAGTCTCGTGGTCGCTTAGACTGAAGTTGGGCGACTATTGCATCATGAATAGAGTAAAGCCGGTCCTCGACTAAGTCACTTCCCGGGGACTCAGCAGCCGTGTCCGAACGGAACTCGATGGGGAATCCGAGGATGGCAGCCGTTTCGCCCGCGATGTCGGCGGCGAGCAAGAACGTAGGACCGAGTGTTGGGCACGGTCGCGAACGTGACGACATACCTCGGTTCTCAAAGGCCGCCGGTTGGGAAGCTGGGGCTTCTCCAACCGCGTGCGTATCATGTATCGTGTCGTTCAAGAAACTACAGGTTCAGCAATTTCGCGGCGTTTTCGCCGAGGATCTTATCTTTCTGCTTAGGGCGTTAGATCCTTTCTCTCTCTAATGCTGGATACCGTGTGGGGATACTCGGAATCGAAATGAGGATAATCGGTGGCCATCAGGATATGATCTTCGCCCACCTCTTTAAGGATTGCGTCATGTCGCCTTCGTCGGCTTCACAGGTGACGTAGCAATTCCGCTTTACGTATTCCGACGGCGCCATCTTCAATCCGCCGGAGATCTGCGGAAAATCTTTGGCCCATTCCCAATCGTCATCCATACGATGCATCCAGTAAAGCGGCCATTCGGCGCTGCATTCAAAAAACGCGACTTTCAGCTTGGGAAATTTTTCGAATACCCCGCCGAGCACCAGGGCGACCAAAGCGGGCGTGCAGTTCAGCACACGGCCGAGCACGTGGGTCTTGAAGAAGTTATCGAAGCGATCGGTCAACTCGCCGTTGCTGTTCGGGTGACAGAAAAGCGGTACGCCGAGCTCTTCCGCCGCCTGATAGTATGGATAAAAGGTTGGATGGTCTACGTTGCGATTGCCGATGTAGGGCACCAGATGGCTGGCTTTGAATCCCAGCTCTTTGACGCAACGGTGTAATTCACCCGCCATCGCCTCCGGGCAGCCGGCAGGCATCATTGCTGCTGGAAGCAACACGTCCTCGTGTCCCTTCACTAGCTTCGCCACCCAGTTGTTATACGCTTGAGCGCAGGCGAGTCCTAAGCCGCCGATATTTTCCGTGGCGACGTTGATGCCCGTGGGGAAAATGATCTGCTTATCGATCCCCTCTTTCTTGATATCCTTCGAGCCGCCGCTCCATGTCGTAGCCGGCAACTTGACGCTCGGCAATTTCGCCGTTACGCCAATTGACCTTGGGATCGTATATATAAGGATGGCGGTGCGCCGCGCGCCCCTGGGGATCCCCGGGATCCAGAGAATGAACCCACTTGGTATTGTGGTTTCTACCCTCGCCCATCCGCTGGGGCGTAAATCGCGCGTAAGGCTCCGGCAAATTGTAGACTTCGTCCATGAAGTAGCCTTCACGCAGGTGGGAATCTAAATCGATAATCATCTTTCCTCCTGGCAGGCCGTTAAGAAGGCCCATCTGCTTCGTTGCGCTTAATCGCTTCGCTTCAACGTACTGATAGAAGTACGCCTCAGCTCATCGATTTTCGCGCGCCTCGCATCTGAACCTTTTTGAACGGCCTGCATTTTTTTACCGGCCTCTAAGAATTTTCTTTTTACTTTTTGCCCATTGATGAAATAAAAGATCGGTCGATCATGTCCTCTACGGTTAGTTTCTTTTTGAGCCTGCCGGCCTCGAACTCCTGTTCAATGACGGTGGGAATCACCTTTTCGGCGATCTGGCCATTGAGCGGGAATGAATCGCGGTATTCATCATATCCGGCCGGAGCGTAGGCAGGATCTATCTTGACGTATTTCCTCAAGATCCGCACCGAATCGTCCTTGTTCTCACGGGTATATCTCACGCCTCTTTGATAGGCACGGAGAAATTTCGCCACTTGCTCTTTTTCCTTGCTGAGATACGATTCCTTCGCCGCAAAAGTCTCGTAAGGCCATTCGGGGAAGACTTCCTTGAGATCGAGCAGCTTATTGTAGCCTTGGCTCTGGGCAATCTCCGTCACCGGAAACCAAACCACCGATGCATCCACGCCTTTTGCGCTCAAAGCGGCAAAGCGCGCCGGGTGCTGCCGATTTGCAGTATGGTTACTTCCTTCGGATCGATCCCAAAATGGCGCAACGAAGCCCGGGTCAAAAGTCGGTCAGGGAGCCGAAACGGCTGATGGCGAAACGTTTGCCCTTTGCTTGCTTCATCGACTTGAAGTCCGGCTGGGAGTAGAGCTGGAACGGCATGAGGTTGCAGATGCCCCAAAATTTTTGACATCGAACCCGGCTCCGCGTCCTCCAATAGTTTCTACGAAAGCGCTCCCCATGATCTGGATGTCGCCGCCTACCAGCGCCTGCAGATTGGTCGCGCCGGCATTGAAGAGAACCAGCAGACACATCCAGCCCCTCGTCTTTGAAGAAACCTCTATCTTCAGTGACGTAAACCGGTAAAAAGGCCACGTTTACGGAGGAAAGACCGACGATGAGCTTGCCGTGACTTGGGGAAACGAAAAAACCTACGGACCAGAGTATCAACGCCATCAGTGTCAGGGCGACTTTACCTTTGCGCATGAGCACCCCCTCGGTTTTTGGTTGCGACGTCAAAATGGCCTGCGGCGACCGGCGAAGACAGTGTAAACCCCGGATATTCTGATATGCAATCGATTTGGATAAAGCAAGAGCACGACGGCCTGCAGCCTGAACGGGCTGCAGTACGTTCCAGACGTTCAAGCCGTTCCAAACGTTGCAGAGCACGAGGCGTAGTGTGGTGTCTTACCGAGACCCTTGACCCTTTGTCTCCCCCTTTGCTAAGGTGGATGATTTAGTAGGGGTTCGAGATTTCAGTGCTTCTCGGTCCGCCATCATTCCACTATTCCATCTTTCCAGTATTCCATTTTCCAAATCATAGTCTTTTGAATGACCTTTTCACCGAACAGACGCATGGATGCTAGGATATCTTCCTGCCCCAGCCCTGGGGTCCAGTCGAAACGAGGCAGCATGTAGGCGACCCCAAGCCGCTCTTTGTACTCGACGATTTGGTCGATGCATTCTTCGGGAGAACCGAGAATGAAACGGTTCTTGGCCAGCCGGTCGAAGGCCCAGCTCAATTCGCTGGGATCGCTCATCGCCTCGTTCTGCTTCCACTTGATGTAAATCGAGCGGTATAACTGCTCCAGGCAGGGCCGCGCTTTTTCCACTGCTTCCCGGCGCGTTTTCGCGACGAAGGTTTCACGAATGATCGGCAAACTCGGAACGCCGGTCTTTCCCGCGGCGGACCAAGCTCTTCGGAAGAGGCTCACCTGCCGTTCCAATTCTTCGATGGCCGAATGGGGCCCGATGATCCAGTCATCCCCTATTCTTGCCGCCCGCTCTACTGCAGCGTCGGAATTGGCGGCGATCCAGATCGGCGGCCGCGGTTTCTGCAACGGCTTGGGATCGACGGTTACATCCTTGATCTGGAACTCCTTGCCATAAAAGCTCACGTGATCTTCGGTCCAAAGCTTTTTAATGATCTCGATGCCTTCGACGAAGCGCTGGAATCGTTGTGCTTTATTCAGGTTAAAGGCATTGAGCTCTTCGTCGCGATAGCCCAGGCCGAAGGCTGCGAAAGATCGGCCGTTGTTGATGACATCCAAAGTGGCAAGCTCATTGGCCACCGTCACCGGGGTGGCGCAGGCCGAGGAGCATTACCGCGGTACCCACCTCGCAGTGTTTCACCTCAGCGCAGAGGCGAGCCAGGGCCGGGATCTGGTGCACGCGCTGTAAAGCCGGAATATTGTAGTGCTCGCCCATGGAGAAGGCGTGAAACCCGCTTTGGTCCGCCACCCGTACCTGTTCGATGAGCGTGGGCATAAGTGATTCAGGGGACTTATCGATGGAAACCTGAGGATTGAGTTGAACACCTATTTTCATCCGCCGTCCTTTTGCCTCCCTATTTGTACACGCTTTGGACAAACCCGGATTTCTCCAGCTCCGCCATGAGAGTCATATCGACATAGTCCTTAGGGTCTCCGGATGCTTTAGCCGGGCGTTCCTTCCCCAGCAGCTCGATGCCCATCTTCACCGCTTCGAGATTTGGATTGGGAATCTTCAGCATTTGCTCGATCACGACTTCTTGAAAACTGTCTTCCAATGCCTCTCGATCCTTCTTGGGATCCATTCGCAGATGCTTCGCCAAAACTGCAATGGCAAACTCCTTATCGGCTTTAAGATCGCGCACCCCCTCGATAAAGCCTTTGAGAAAGCGCAACAGCGTATCGCGCCGCTTCGCGATATATTGCCGGCTGGCGACGACTCCCTCCTGCGGATAGGGAATGCCCAGCTTGGTCATATTGAAGATCTCATTGAACCCCGCCCGCTGGGCTGCACCGCTGAGCGGCGGTATGACGACCGTGCCATCAACCACGCCAGCTTTCAGAGCGGCGTAGCGTTCCGTTTGTCCGCCGACCTGGAGGATCGTCACATCCTTGTCGGGATTAATCCCCGACCGCTGCAATGAAACTCGCAGCCCGGCATCGCTGCTGGAGCCGAAACGGCTGATGGCGAGTTTTGTTCCTTTCAGATCTTCAGCGCGTTTGATCGCCGGCTTGACGATCAACGAGTAGGAAACTTGTCCATGTGTGTGGCGACCATGACGAGATCGGCGCCCTTCACCGCACCGGTGAGATAAGCCCCGCCCATCACCGCGAAGTCGAGGCTGCCGCCGATCATCGCTTGAACCAGTTGCGTGCCGCCCTGCATAGCAATAACTTCTACATCCAACCCATATTTTTTAGCAATCCTTTATCCTTGGCGGCCCACACCGGTGTGAATTCAGCGCTGAGCCCCGGAATACCGACCCGGATGGCTTCGGCGAAGGCTAGTCTTTCTACGAGAAACAATAGCCATAGACAACTAAGAAGAAGGACCTTTCGTCTCATCATTAAAATCACCTCCGGCAACGCGCCGATTAGTTCTCATGCAGAGGCTCACTCTAGTGTGGCAGGCCGTTCAAATCTCCGGGTACTGTCCTCGTTTCGCATCTCTCAACGCGCGCCAGACCCGCTCCGGCGTCAGCGGCAGTTGACGCTATTCTAACGCCGGTGGCATCGACGACGGCATTGGCGATGGCCGGTGCGATGGAAACGATACCGGATTCTCCCATCCCCTTGGCGCCGTAGGGCCCCGGGCCGTCCCCATTTTCTACCAATTCGGAATCGAATACCTCCGGCAGATCGGTCATGAAGGGCACGCGATAATCGACAAGATTGGGATTCAACGGCTGGCCGTTATCGAAAACCAAAGATTCGAACAGAGTATGACCCAAGCCCTGAATCGCCGCTCCTTCATCCTGTCCTTCGCATTGACGTGGATTAATCGCTTTACCCACGTCGGCCACGCTGACAAATTTGTTGAGTTTTATTGAGCCGGTTTCCATGTCCACTTCCAGATCTACGCCGCCCATACCCGTCTCCCAAAAGATCGGCAGTTTCGTGTCCATCCCGCCACCGGGACGGATGTAACCGCGGCCGATAAGCTCGCCCCCGGACATGCCGAAAAATAGGCTCACCACTTTGCCGTAGGGCAAACGATGGGCGCCGCAAATCACTTCTCCGTTCTTGAGGTCAAGCTCCTGCGCATTCACTTTCAAAGCCTCCGCGGCGGCACCGATAATTTGCTGGCGCAGGTCTTGGGCAGCGGCTTTCACTGCGTTGCCCATCACCGTCGTGGAGCGGCTCGCCCCCGTGGAGCGATCGAAGGGCGTAAATAGGGTATCGGTTCCCTGCATCGTGACTTGCTTCATTGGAACGTCTAATTCCTCGGCGGCGATTTGGCTCAACACGGTTCGCGCCCCTGGCCCACTTCGGTGCTGCCGGCCATGACCATCACGCTGCCGTCAGCGAGTAAACGAACCAGCGCCACCGACACCGGCATCGCTTCGGAATCCGATACGCCGACGGCTATACCGAGACCTCGTCCTGGAGTTTTTGAGCTGACCCCAGCCGATGCCGCGAGCGGCAATGTTTGCGCCCATGGACAGATCGGCGTCGATAGGTCGGGCGCCGGCCCTCAGCTCTTCCCCTGCCTTGAGGAGATTCTTTAACCGGAATTCCAAAGGATCGATGGCCAAACGGCGAGCGATGCTGTCCATGTGACATTCCAAGGCCCAGATCGTTTGCGGACCACCGATGGAGCGCATGGAGCCTGCCGGCACAGTATTAGTGTAGACCGCGAGAATGTCGACTTTGCAATGTTTGATCTTGTAGGGACCGTGAATCCGGCTGGCGGCTCGTTTCGCCACTCGAGGACCATTGTCGGCATAGGCTCCGGTGTCCATCAACACTTCGGCTTCGCGGGCGATCAGAGTTCCGTCGCGCTTCACGCCGGTTCGGATCCGGCATGTCGCCGAATGGCGGCGGATGGTGAGCATCGACTCGGAAACGCTTTGCGCCACCCGCACAGGCCGGCCGCCGGTCTTCCGCGCCATGGCGACGACCATCGGCTCGATTTTGAAATAGGATTTTCCCCCGAAGGCGCCGCCCACGTAGGGAACGATCACTTCGACTTTGGAGTGCGGATAGCCGAACATGTGGGCGAGCTCGGCGCGCACGAGGAATGGATGAGCCGAAGAGGTCCAGAGCGTGATGCCTTCCTGTGTTACTCTGGCCACCGTCGTGTGCGGCTCCATCGTGTAGTGATAGATCATCGGGAACTCATAGGTTTCGTCGACAATCTCATCCGCTTCGGCGAAAGCCTTTCGGTGCATCCCCTTCTCGAAATGTTCGTGATGGCACACGTTGGATTGCTCTTCTTTTCCGACACCGGCCATCTCATGAAATTCACCGACTGCCCGCGACATTCTCGTGCAGCAGCAGTGCGCCCGGCGCCAGCGCGTCTTCTACGGTGGCGAGGCGCGGTAATTCTCTATAACCGACTTCGATGAGCGACAAAGCTTCGTTGGCAATATCGCCGCTCTCCGCCGCGACGACGGCAACCGGCTCACCGACATAACGAACCCGATCGATAGCAATCAACGGACGATCGCGCAGGCAGTGACCATAATAAGGATTGATGTCGCTCAGATCGTCGCGAGTTAAGACCGCAACAACCCCGGGCAATGCTTCAGCCTTGCTCGCATCGATCGATTCAATGGCAGCGTGGGGAAAAGGACTGCGCAAAACTTTGCCTTCGAGCAGCCCGGGAAGCGCGATATCGCCCGTGTACTTCGCTTGTCCCGTCACCTTCTCGACCCCGTCGACGCGGCCGGATGGGTTGCCTACAGTGAAAATGTTTCCTTCACTTTTTGATTCCCAAAATGTCCCGGAGCTTAGCGGCGAGCGCCGGATCGAGTCTGGTCATGCTGGCGACGACTTTCTCGATCTCTGCGGCGTCCACCGGGTCGACGCTCAAATTCGCTTGTTGCATTTCGGCGCGGAACTGCGGGTCTTTCATGGTTTCTTGGAATGCCCTGCGCATCATCCTGACGATGTCTTTAGGCGTTGACGGCGGCAGTGCAAACGGACGAAGGATGGCGCTTTGATCGTGAATGCCCACCTGGATCAGTTGTTTCGCTTCCTCACTTTTCGCCAACTCCATGGCCACGGCCACTTTGGCAAGATCGGGCTGAGCCTTGGGGACAGCCTGGATCACTACACGCACCTCGCCGGCATCCAACGCTTTCGCCCATTGCGCTTTCATAACCTCCCAGCCCCAACAGGTGCCGCCGACTTCGCCGCTTTCCGCAGCCAGGCGAATGTCGGCAGTGCCTTTGTAACCGGACACGATCTGCATCGGCAGGCCTAACGCTGCTTGCAAGACCCTCGGCACATCGTACGTCTCGGAGCCGGGTCCAGTCGCGCCGAGCTTCACCGGAGTTTTGGCCGCCATCCAACTTTTGATGTCGATAACCCCAGTGGTTTTGGTCAGCGCGCAGACCGCTTCCAGTCTGCTGGGTGCGCCGATCCACTCGAATCTTTGCGAATCGAACTGAGCGCCAGGATTGCCGAGCACCTGGCCGACGACTACGCCGCCGATGAAATGGCCGATGGTCAGACCATCCGGCTTGGCCTGGTTGTAGGTGAAATTGGCGGCGATCAGACTACCCGCCCCCGGCATGTTCTCGACAATGATCGTAGGCTTTCCCGGAATATGTTTTCTAAATGCCGCGCGATAGCACGGGCATAGGCATCAAACCCGCCCCCGGCGGAGAAGCCGACAACGATGCGGACGGTTTTCCCGTCAAAATTCGGCTCTTGAGCATTAACCCGAGTGACTTGACACACCGATAGAAGAAAGCCAAACAAAGCAATTTGCAGAATTGTGGATCGTGGTTGCATCAATGTACTCCGTAGATGTTGGTTTGTTGTGATGATAAACGCCGGTTGGAGACCGGCTTGATCAGTACAATTGCGTCGCGCGCGCGTAACCTGAATTTCATTGTTCAAGGACGAATTGCGCGACGGCACGATCCCCAGTGCCCGCCAGATATCAAACTCAAATTACGGATTGCTCCGGCAAGATGGTTTTCAGGACGCGCAGATAGTTGCCGCCGAGGATCAGGGCGATTTCCTCTTCTTTGTAGCCGTGTTTCTGGAGGCCGGCGATCAGATTGGGCAGATCTTCGATCTCCTCGAAGCCTTTGATCAACGGGTCTTTGTGCAGGGGATGGTGGCGATCTTTAAGGGTGCGCGGCCCGTCATATTTGACGAAGTCCATGCCCAGGGCGAGATGCTCGATGCCGACGAGATGGATCATGTAGTCCATATGCTTCAGCATGTCTTCGATTGCGACTTCGCCTTTCCCCACCCGCTCCGGCAAAGCCAGAATGCCCACCAAACCGCCTTGGTCGGCGATGGCTTTGATCTGATCGTCGGCCAGATTGCGCGGGTTGTCGAGCATGCCGCAAGCGTTGGCGTGACTGACGAGCAGCGGCGCGGTGGCAACCTCCAAGGTCTGGAAGAACCCCTCGCGATTCATATGCGATAGATCGACGATCATACCTAATCGATTGGCTTCCTTGATGACTTCGACGCCGAAGTTCGTCAGACCCCGCCGGTGCGGTTTTCCCAGACGCCATCGCCGAGCTCGTTGCGGAAATTCCACACGGGTTGCAGCGATCGCAAGCCGAGGCGGTAGAAATTTCTTAGATTATGGATGCTGCCGCGCAAAGGCATGCAGCCTTCAAAGTGCAAAATGAATTTAACAGTGCCGGGCTCCACTTTGTCGGGGAGATCGCTGCGGGTCTTGACCAGCTGGATCATCCCCTCGGAGCGCGGCGCCTCTTCCAAAAACTGATCGATTTGATCCAGAGCAGTCTCCAGATAGCGCCCGGTGTTTTGGGAGTGCGAATAGGAATCGCCGCTGATAGCATAAACGGAGAGGTTGATGCCGTCGCGGATCAATCGCGGCGCGACGGCGTCCCGGATAGGCGATTTTTCGCCGATGGATGTCCGATACAACTGCTCATAGACATCACGGTGGCCTTCTACCACTACATACTTTTGCAACATTTCCTTTCCGTCCATGTTATACTCCTTTCCGGCTAGCCGTCAGCTACTAATATTTGCAAAAGTCTTTATACGCAAGCACGTCTTGTTTTCTCTGAAGAACAAAATCTTGAGCCATCGGCGACTGCTCGCACTCATTCTGCTGTGTTTTTGCACCGCCTGCGAGACCACTCCGAAAGGCGGCATAGCGGGGAAGAATTTCCGCGTCAATCTCAGCACCGAGCCACCCAGTCTGGACTGGTCCCTGGCCACCGACCATGTCTCTTTCAATGTCATCGCCAACTTAATGGTCGGGCTGACGGAATTTGACAAGCAGCTCAAGCCGGCACCGGTGATCGCCAAGTCTTGGGAGTTCCTCGAGGGCGGGCGAAAGCTGGTTTTTCATTTGCGCGACGACGTTTCCTGGAGCGACGGTAAAAAGTCCGCGCCCAGGATTTCGAATATTCTTGGAAGAGGCTCCTCGATCCCAAAACCGCGTCCCAATACGCCTACATTTTGTTCGATATCGAAAACGCCCAGGAGTTCCATGAAGGTAAACAGACCGATGCAAGCGCCGTCGGCGTCCAAGCGCAGGATGATTTCACCCTGATGGTTCGACTGCGCTACCCGGCGTCCTATTTTTTGGCGATCACCACGTTTGAAACCACTTTTCCGCAGCGGCAGGACATCATCGAGAAGTTCGATTCACGCTGGACCGATCCCGAAAACATCGTCACCAACGGACCGTTTCTGCTGGCATCATGGAAACACGAGAATGAGATCGAGCTAAAAACCAACCCTAATTATTTTCGCGCCAAGCCGGGCATCGACAAAGTTACGATGTTGATGGTGCAGGAGAAAACCACCGCCGTCGCAATGTACGAGCAAGGCCAGTTGGACTTCCTCGACGATCATAGCATCCCGGCATTGGAAAAAACCGCTTATCCAAACAACGCGGCTTCAAACGGGTGCCGCAATTGCGCGGCGAATATTACGGATTTGCCGTGGATCGAAAGCCCTTCAATGATCCACGCGTTAGGAAAGCGTTCGCCATGGCCATTGACCGGAGTGTCTTTCCGAAAATTCTTCACGGCGGCGAGGAACCGGCATCCTCTTGGATACCTCCCGGCATGCTCGCGCATAACCCGAAGATCGGTCTTTCACTTCAATCCGCCCGAGGCGCGCCGGCTGCTGCGTGAGGCCGGTTATCCGGACGGCAAAGGATTTCCCCGTATCGTCCTGGGATACGACAACGAGGAAGACCGAAAGCTGGTGGCCGAAGCGGTCCAGGGAATGTGGCAGAGAAATCTGGGGATTGTCGTTGGATTGGAGAATCAGGAATGGAAAGTTTATCTCAAGAAGCTGCAAAATGATCCCTTTCCGGTATTTCGCGACGGTTGGGGCGCCGACTACCCCGACCCGGATAACTTCATGAAGCTTTTCACCTCTAACAGCGGCAACAACCACCTGCGTTGGAGAAACAACCGATATGACCAGCTGGCGGAGAGCGCCGCCCGCGAGTTCAACGCCAAGAAGCGTGTGAGACTCTACGATGATGCGCAGAGGATTCTCTGCGAAACCGAGCTGCCGATGGTGCCGCTTTATTGGCGCACCGAGAGTACCGTTCTCAATCCGCTTTTCACCGGTTTAGAAATGAATTCCATGGGCCGCCTGGATTTGCATCAGGTGCGACCGGCGGAACCAACGAACTCACGGTGAAATTCCGCCGCACTCTATTTGCCATGAAGTCGGAAATCACATAATGTTAGGTCCCAATCGGGGGCAGAACGATCAACGCCTCTGATATTCTTCAAACATCCTGGGAAAGGCTAAGGATATGGAACTCACCGAAGACGATGTGCTTCACATACTAAAATTAATTGATGAATCTAAATTCGACTACTTTCAGCTGGAAGTCGGCGAGCTCAAGATCACGGTCAGTAAAGGCGATCCCATTCCGCTTGCTTCGTCGCCCCGCAGCGCCCCTGTTTCGCAGTCTCCCAACGCCGTGGTAGAAGCGCCGAAAGCAACTCCGGCCACGCCTTCGCCTCAGGACGCAGCCTCCAACATCGCCGCCAAAGCCGCGGCCGAGGGGCTCCTGCCGATCACGGCGCCGCTGCTTGGCACCTTCTACGTCGCCCCTGAACCCGGCGCACCCCCTTCGTGCAAATCGGCACAGCGTATCACCGAAGATACCACCGTCGGTCTCATCGAGGTGATGAAAGTCTTCAATAGCGTGCGCGCCAATGTGAAGGGAACGGTTGACTCAGGTGGTTGCCCAAAACGGCCAGTTTGTCGAATACGGGCAGACGCTTTTTCTCGTAAAACCATGAGCGTGACCCGGGTATTGGTCGCCAACCGGGGCGAGATCGCAGTCCGCATCATTCGAGCCTGTCAAAGTCTGGGAATTGAAACCGTCGCCGCAGTCTCCGAAGCGGACCGAGAAAGTCTCGCCGCAAAGATGGCCAACCGCGCGGTTTGCATCGGGCCGCCCCGTTCAGTTGATAGCTATCTCAAAACCGGGACGTTGGTAGCGGCCGCGCAGAGCACGGGCTGCGATGCTCTTCATCCCGGCTATGGCTTTCTATCGGAGAGAGCCGAACTTGCCCAGGCCTGCGCCGACAACAAAATCACTTTCATCGGTCCTAGTGCCGAGAATATCACCAACATGGGCGACAAGCTGGAAGCGCGCAAAATCGCCGTTTCCTGCGGCGTTCCGACGGTGCCCGGATCCGATCACGCCAAGAATGCGCGCGAAGCCGCCGCGCAGGCGGAAAGATCGGTTATCCGGTGCTGCTCAAGGCCTCCGCTGGAGGCGGTGGCCGGGGATCAAGCTGGTTTGGAATCCCAGCGAAATGCCTACCACTTTCAGCACCGCCGCCGCAGAAGCCCGGGCGGCCTTCGGCAATGACACGCTTTACATGGAACGGTACATCGGCAACGCCAGGCATATTGAGGTCAGGTCGCTGGGCGACCGATCCGGCAATGTCATTCATCTGGGCGAGCGCGACTGTTCTCTGCAACGGCGCCATCAAAAAATTATCGAGGAAGCTCCCGCCTATGCCGTGTCCACAAAGGTTCGTGACCAAATCTGCCACGCCGCGACCGTCCTGGCGCGGAGCATCGGCTACCAAAATGCCGGCACGGTGGAATTTATCTTTGACAACGACAGCAACGAGTTCTTCTTTCTGGAGATGAACACGCGCATTCAGGTGGAACATCCCGTGACGGAAATGATCACCGGGGTGGACCTCGTGGCACAGCAACTGCGGATTGCGCGCGGCGAACCGCTGCCGTTCACGCAAGCCGATGTTCGCTTTTCGGTCACGCCATCGAATGCCGCATCAACGCCGAGTCGCCGCAGCATGAATTTCGTCCTTGCCCCGGACGCATCACCCAGTGGCAGGGACCGGAGGGCACCGGCATTCGGCTGGATACCCACTGCTATTCCGGTTACCTCGTGCCGCCCTTCTACGATTCACTTTTGGCAAAGCTGATCGTCCATGGCGGGGATCGCACTGAGGCCACGGCCCGCACGAAGCAGGCGTTGGCAGTCGTTCCAAGTTCAAGGCATCGACACCGGCATCCCATTTCTCCAGACGGTTATCGATAATGCCGATTATGGTGCCGGAAAAGTGAATACCCGTTGGCTTGAGAAAAAACTCGAACAGTACTCTGCCGCTCATGGCGGTTAGGACTGAACTCTCTTATCCCATTCCCTCGCCTTCCCTCTCCCAAGGGCGAGGGTTAAAAACTAGAGTGGGTCTAACGACTCTGTTCTGACCGGTCACAAATGCTCACGTTTCTCTTGAAACGGCTGTTCCATGGTCTTGCCGTTATTTGGGTTGTAGCGACACACGACATTTGTTCTCCTGCGACTTGCTCCCGGCGGACCTTTTGACCGCGAGCGCAAGCTTCCACCCGAAGTATTGGCGAATATTGAAGCCAAGTATCATCTCGATGAGCCTCTCTCCAGACAGTATCTGCGTTATCTCACTGGCATTCTTCACGCCGATCTCGGACCATCCTACAAATATCTCGACCGAGGAGTGAAGGAAATCATCTTAGATACTTTGCCGAACGTCGGTGTTCCTTGGCCTGCTCGCCTTGGTCTTCGCCTTGATGGTTTCGTTTCCTACAGGACTCATCGCAGCTTATTTTCGCAACTCATGGATCGATCGTTTGGCCCTGTTGACGGCGACGTTGGGGATTTCGGTGCCACGCTTCATTCTGGGCGCCTTGCTGATCTGGTTGTTTGCACTGCAACTGGGGTGGCTCAGGCGGGACGCTGGGACAGTGCCGCCAGCATGATTTTGCCGATGGTTACCTTGGGCGCGGCGCCGGCAGCCTACATCGCTGCATTGCTGCGGTCGACGCTCATCGAAGCCCTCGGCGAAGACTTCATTCGCACGGCGCGCGCCAAAGGTCTTCGAAAGCGCAGTGTTGTTCAAGCACGCGTTGCGAAACTCATTGGTGCCGGTGCTCACGGTCATGGGACCATTAACGGCGGCGTTGCTAACCGGTTCTTTTGTCGTCGAGTACGTATTCGCGATCCCCGGTATGGGGAGGTTTTCATCACCGCAGTCACGGATCGTGACTATCCACTGATTATGGGAGTCACGTTGGTCTACACGGCCCTGCTAGTCGCTGCCAACTTCTTGGTCGATCTTTTCTATGCCTATGTCGACCCCAGAATACAGGTGTCACTGATCATGGCTCGGTCAAATCTGCAGACGAGCGGGGTTTGTGCGTAGATCCTCTCGTTCTTTGCAGTCTCGTTTTTATCATCAGCCGTAGCCGCTGCCGGCTTCTTGGCGCCCTGGATATCGCCCTACGGCGCTGGCGGATTCGAGGAGAAGCGGATCCTAGAAACGCCGAGTTGGACGCACCTGATGGGCACCGACGGCCTCGGACGAGACCTGCTGACGCGAGTTCTTTACGGCGCTCGGGTTTCCATGGCGGTGGGAATCGGAACGGCCATGATCGCGCTTGTCATCGGCACTGCTTATGGCTTGGCGTCCGGCTTCACAGGAGGGAATTTCGATCATCTTATGATGCGGGTCGTGGATATCTTTTACGGCCTTCCCGACATGCTGATTTTCATACTTTTGTCGTTGCTCTTCGGCAGAAACATCGGCGGACTGCTCGATCGCTCTCGGACTTGTTTCCTGGGTGCGCTTCGCCCGCATCGCCCGCGGTCAGAGTACTACAGGCCAAGGAATTTTTATTTGTCGAAGGCGCGCGAGCCATGGGCGCTTCGCGGCGACGGATCGTTCTCCGCCACATCCTGCCCAACATCCTTGGCCCGATCATCGTGACCCTGACGTACAGCATCCCGGCGGCCATCCTCGCCGAGTCCACCCTGAGCTTCATCGGCCTCGGCATCAACGATCCTTACAGCGCCTGGGGAACCAGTTGGGGTTCGCTCTGCACAAGACGGCTGGCGCGCGATGCGCACCTACCCACCATACTCTTCTTTCCCGCGGCAGCGCTATCTTTCTGACGATTCTGGCGTTCAATACCTTAGGAAATGCGTTGAGCGATCTGTTGAATCCACGAGGAAAGTGATTTAATGGGGCTGGATACGACCAACCCTGTTGTGGAGTTGCACCGGTAACCTTGACTTTCGGCTGGGCCGGTTTTAACTTGGACCTCTAAGGTCTAAGAACCAACGATACACGTTAGTCAATCTATTGGAGGAACCATGGCCAAGACTTTTCAGGACATCATGGCCGATGCGCGCAAGGAAATCCCTGAGCTGACGGCTCAGCAAGTCAACGATCTCTTGACCAACAACGGCAAGTCTCATGTAGTTCTTGATGTTCGCGAGAAAGACGAGTGGCGCGAAGGACACCTTGAAGGGGCGGTTTCGCTACCCGCGGATTTCTCGAAATCAAGGTGGAGAGCACGGTTCCGGACAAGAACACCCCCATTATCGCCTACTGTGCGGGCGGCGTGCGCTCCCTCATGGCCGGTAAGGCGCTCAAAGAGATGGGCTATCAAAACGTCACGTCGATGGCTGGAGGCTACGGGGCGTGGAAAAACGCCGGACTCAAATGGGTACAGGACTTTCAGTATACTCCGGAGCAACTGATTCGCTACAGCCGACACTTCATGTTGCCCGAAGTTGGAGAAGAAGGACAGGCCAAGCTCCTGCAAGCCAAAGTTTTCATGGTCGGTGCCGGCGGGCTGGGCTCCCCTTCCGCTTACTATCTGGCTGCGGCCGGGGTGGGAACGCTGGGGATCATCGACAACGACGTGGTCGATATTTCCAATCTGCAACGACAGATTCTTCACACCAACGACCGGGTCGGTAAACCCAAGGTAGAATCCGCCAAGCAGACGCTTCAGGCGCTAAATCCTGACGTGAAAGTGATCACCTACCAGGACAAGCTTACGTCCGCGAATATCATGGACATCATCAAAGACTACGACATCATCGTCGACGGCTGCGACAACTTTCCGACCCGCTACCTGGTCAATGATGCCTGCATTCTGGCGAACAAGCCCAACGTGCACGGAAGTATCTTTCAGTTCGAAGGCCAAGCAACGGTTTTCTATCCCCACAAGGGGCCCTGCTACCGCTGCCTCTATCCTGAACCGCCTCCGGCGAGTATGGCGCCGAGTTGCGCTGAAGCCGGCGTCCTGGGAGTCTTGCCCGGGCTGATCGGGGTCATCGAAGCCTTGGAAGCGATCAAATTGATTCTCGACAAGGGCGACAGCTTGATCGGCCGGCTCCTCTGTTTCAACACGCTGACCATGGAGATCAACACATTGAAGTTGCGGCGCGACCCCAACTGCCCGATGTGCGGTGATCATCCAACCATCCATCAGCTCATCGACTACGAAGAGTTCTGCAGCCTGCGTCATTGATTAGCTTTAACATTTACTACCCTTCACCCCTAACGCCTGACCTGGGCGGTAAGGGGGTGCTGGGTTAGGGGAAAGAGGCCTACGGCGCTTTTCAAAGCCTTGATCTCAAGTTGCGAAAGCGGTCGGATCTCACCGGGTCGTAAAAAGCCGGGGATATCGGGCCGACCCGCACGCGGATCAGCTTTTCGACGAAATAGCCCAGGGTTTCGAAGATGCGACCGAATCTCGCGCTTGCGGCCCTCGTGAATTTCAATCTCGACCCAGGCATTTTTTTAGTTTCTCCAGCACTCGCGCTCGTGCCGACGCGGTTACCCCGTCCTCCAGGCGAATGCCTTTGCGCAAGAGTGCAAACTCCTCCGTCGTCGGACAGGCGCTCAGCTTTACCCGATAGACCTTCTTCACGCCGAAGCGGGGGTGGGTCAGCCGTCCGGTCAGTTCACCGTCATTGGTCAAAAGCAAAGGCCGGTGGAATTGTAATCCTAGCCGGCCGACGGGAAAAACTCTCTGTTTCCTGCCCAACTTTTCTATGAACTGCGTCAGGTCCGGCCGCTTCTGCGGATCGTTGAGAGTGGTGATGACTCCGGGCGGTTTGTGGAACACGAAATAGAGCGGAGCCGCAGCGGGTTTGATTCGTTTGCCGTCAACCTTGATGCTGTCTTTCGCGGCATCCGCTCGGGAGCCGAGTCTGGAAATGACCGTGCCGTTGACAGATACGCGTCCCTCGAGGATCCATCGTTCCACCTCGCGACGCGAAGCCAGGCCCGCACGGGCGACGATTTTCTGTAGGCGTTCCATCTTGCAAATCGAACTAGCACTCTTCGACACTTTCGAGCGGTAGTTCCTCGCCGGGTATTGCCGGTAAGGTAATCTCTTCCATCTCTTTGAGCGTCGGCAAATGAGTGAGATCCTTGAGATTGAATAACTGCAGAAATTCCGGGCGTTGTCCCGTAGAGAAAGGGTCTCCCGGGACATCCTTGCCGAGCTACGGCGCGAATCAAGCTGCGATCCAACAGCGTGTTAATGACACCGTCCACATCCACGCCACGGATAGCCTCGATCTCCGCTCGAGTGATGGGTTGCCGATAGGCAATGATCGCCAAGGTTTCGAGGGTGGCTCGTCCGATGCGCGCCGGCCGCCCGCCGAGGAATTTTTACCCAATCAGCATTGACTTTCGCCGTCCGAAACTGGTAACCGCCAGCGACCTCGACGAGCCGCACCCCACGTCGGCTGTTTTCCAACTCCGACTGCAGTTCATCGAGAGTCGACCGAACGTCTTCCTTCTCGACGCCTTCCAGCACTTCGCTCAACCTTTGGATAGTCAGGGGTCCGTCGGCGACGAATAACAAACTCTCAATAATCGACTTTATGTTTTCAGGTTCCATGCTGATCTTCCTCGGGGTCCTGCATTGCAGAACCGCCGGCGCGTTCTCTATGCCAGCTGCCGCTTCAATCTGAATCGGCCCGGTTGCTTCTTCCTGAAAGATTCTGATGGCTCGGACTTTAACCAAGCTCGAGCATCGCCAGAAACGTGACGACGACCTCCATCCGGGTCGTTACCTCGGCAAAAAGCGACTCAAATAGAATTTTCCTCTGGGTGCGCAATTGATCGAGCAGCGGGGTCATCTTCTCGCGCACCGTGATCTTTTCCAGCATCACCTCATGGACGGCGTCCTTAGGCAAGCGATCAAGAACCCGCTTCAGTGCCGTTAAAAGTTCGAATACCGAGACGCGTCACGAAATCCCGGCGCCGGGATCGCTTCGGCCGGTGCGACGGAACGAACGAACACATCCCGCGTCAATAGTTCCCTTCGCTCCAATTGATCCGCGGCATCCTTAAAGCGCTGGTATTCGAGCAGCCGTCGCACCAACTCCTCCCGTGGATCCGTCCCCTCCTCTTCATCGTCTTCGTCGTCGGCCATCAGGCAGGAGCATGCGCGACTTGATGTGAATGAGGGTGGCCGCCATGACCAAGAATTCCCCGGCGACATCGAGATTGAAAGTCTGCATGACCTCCAACGTCGCAAGGTATTGTTCGGTGATGGTCGCAATGGGAATATCGGTGATGCTGACCTCATTCTTCTTAATCAGATGAAGCAGCAGATCCAACGGCCCTTCGAAGATTTCGAGTTGTACTCGGGTGGTCACAGTCCTACGGCTTCCCGCACTTCAACCATGGTTTCGGCAGCTTTTTCATGAGCGATCGCGTTGCCCGTTGTCAGCACCGCCTCGACCTGCTCAGGGTCTTTCTCATAGCGCGCCCTTTGTTCGCGGAAGGGCGCGCAGCTCTTCGATCACATGCTTGATCATCACCTTCTTGCAATCCAGGCAACCGATGCCGGCGGTGCGACAACCCGCAGAAACTTCTGCGATCTCTTCGGCGGTGCAATAAATCTTGTGTAGTTGGAACGCCGGACATTTTTCCGGTTCGCCGGGATCAGTCCGTCTGACGCGCGCCGGATCGGTCATCATGCGGCTCAATTTCTGGTCAAGCTCCTGCGGCGTGTCGGACAAAAACACGGCGTTGTTATAGCTCTTGCTCATCTTTCGCCCGTCCAATCCCGGTACCTTCTGCGCTTCCGTCAATAGAACCTCAGGCTCCGGAAATATGGGACGGTAAATCTGGTTGAAGCGACGCACAATTTCGCGCGTCAATTCGACGTGGGGCGCTTGGTCAACTCCGACGGGGACTTTGTTGGCTTTGTAAATAGTAATGTCCGCAGCTTGCAAAACCGGATAGCCCAGAAAGCCGTAGGTCGACAGATCCTTTTCCACCAACTCCTTGAGCTGGTCTTTATACGTGGGATTGCGCTCCAGCCATGGAACCGGGGTGATCATTGAGAAAAGCAGAGTGGAGCTCCGCGTGCTCTTTGACCTGCGATTGCCGAAAAATAGTCGAGCGATCGGGATCGAGGCCGACGCTCAGCCAGTCCATCACCATCTCGCTCGTGCTCGACTTAATGCCCTGGGGAGAGGCGTAGTCCGTCGTCAGTGCGTGCCAATCGGCGACGAAAAAGTAGCAACGATAATTCTCTTGGAGTCTTAACCAGTTTTTCAGCGCGCCATGAAGATGACCCAAGTGAAGTCGTCCCGTGGGCCGCATGCCGCTAACGATAGTATCCATAATTGCCAAGTCTAAAGGAACTTGAAATAAAAGTTAATTAGAAAATCAATGGGTGGCCCGATAATTTTATCTAATGCGTGGGTCATCAGCAATATAATCAGAATCAAAAAACCATAGGGCTCAGCCCGCGCCAACATCGAAGGTAGGGTTCGGGAAGTAATCCCACCGCCACTCTGCCCCGTCCAATGGGGAAGCGGCAATGCGTTAAAAACCGCCAAGACGACATTGATCAACACTCCATTTTTGGCCATGAGCGCGACGGGCGCGAGAAAGTTCACCAAGCCCGACGCAGAAGAATCGATAGTCCCCGCCGCAATGAGCGGCAAGCCAATCTTCAAAACCAGGATGCAACTCGACGCCAACAGAAGATTCATGACCGGCCCGGCCGATGCGACCCAGACCATGTCCCGCTTCGGATTCCTCAGATTGTGAAAATTGACGGGAACGGGCTTCGCGTAACCAAACAAGAATGGGGCGTTGGAAATAATCAACAGCGCCGGTAACAAAATGGTTCCAATCGGATCAATGTGAGCAATCGGATTGAGCGTCAGCCGACCCATTCTCGCGGCGGTAGGATCCCCTAACCGATAAGCGACCCAGCCATGAGATACTTCGTGAAAGATAATCGCAACTAGGACGGGAAGAGCCCATAGGGCAATTTGTTGGATGGTGTCTATCAAAACCGTCTCGCTTACTCGCTATTTCAACATGAATACGGCAAGCCCTGGAAAAACTCAAGCTGGCGACGGAAAACCTGGAATAGTGGAATGATGGAATAATGGAATGATGTCATGCCTCGGCGGGTCGTGCTCAGCATTCAAGATTCCAGTATTCCATCATTCCAGGTCCTTTTTCTGTCGCCCCTCTCCCTCGGATGATGTCGCCGGTGAACTTCCTTGAGTCTTGCGCCGTTCACATGGGTGTAAATCTGCGTCGTCGAGATATCCGCATGACCGAGCATTGATTGCACGGAGCGGAGATCGGCGCCTCCTTCGAGAAGATGGGTAGCGAACGAATGGCGCAGGGTGTGCGGTGTTACGCGCTTTTCGATGCCGGCTGTCAAAGCGTGACCTCGAATGAGCTTCCAGAAACCCTGCCGCGTCAAAGGCCGGCCCGAGCGGTTGATAAATACAAAGGCGCTGGCTCGACCCTTGGACAGTCGCAATCTTGTGCCATTAACATAGTCGAGCAACTTCTGCCGGGCCCATTTCCCGAAAGGAACGGCTCTCACCTTCGAGCCTTTGCCCTTCACGGTCAAAAATTTCCCTGAAAATTGATCTGTTGCATCTGCAAAGTGATCAATTCCGAAACCCGCAGCCCCGTGGCATACAACAGTTCGAGCATCGCCTGATCACGAACACCAAGAGGTTCCTGGAGGTCGGGCTGAGCCAGCAGTTTTCGAACATCGTCGGCAGAGAGGGTCTGCGGCAACTTTCTTCCGCCGGCCACCTGATGGAATCGCGGCACCGGATTCTCGTTGATAACTCCTTCGGTTTCTAAGAAACCATAGAATCGCCGCACCGTAACGATATGCCGGGCGATGGAACGCGGGCTCAACCCTTGGCGCCGGAGCGCCGACAAATAGGAACGGAGATGCAGAGTCTCCGTCTCCTCCCAGGATCCAACGCTCTGGGCTATCAGGAACTCCGATAGTCGAACGAGGTCGCGGCTGTAAGCCTCGACCGTATTTTTGGCGAGCCCCTTTTCCACCGCGATCATCGTAAGAAACGAATCAATGTAACGACTGAGCGACTCTTTCATCTGGCGGCGCTAAACTTTCGTAAAGGGATAGGCGAACCTCTTCGAGTCGAGACCGGCTCCTGAATTTTTTCTCCATTTTCGTCGGTAACGTAGAAAATATCGGCGGCCTGGTCGACGTTGGTGGATATCTTGGCGACATGGATAGACAAGCCGAGTTGATGCAGCGCGTAAGTGATCTTGAACAGGACACCGATCCGGTCCTCGGTGAATACTTCCACAATCGTAAAATTGTCCGAAGCCTCGTTGTCAACCTGAACAACCGTGGGTACCTTCGGCACATGCCGCCGCAGGAATGAGGAGCTCTGGGAATTTTCCACCAGCCGGGCAACATCCAGTCGGCCTTCCAAAACATCGTCCAGAGTCGAGCGAAATTTATTCCACTTTTGCTCGGCCATGACCAGCTCGGAACGGGCTCGGTGCGAGATCCGAAAAACGTCCAGGATTCGGCCGTCGCTGGAAGTAAAAATTCTGGCGTTCAGAATGTCCAGATTCAGGGCCGTCAACGTCCCGGTAATCGACGCAAAAAGCCCCGGACGATCTTGGGTGCAGATCACGACGGAACTGCAATCCCTTTCGGGAAAATGCTCGACGGCGGTCACTGCCCCCTTTCCCCTGAACTTTTCCATCAACTCGAAGTGAGCCGGAATATCGCTCTCCGCGGTAGAAAGAAAATATCTTTCCGGCATCGTCTCCAGAAAATGGTCCACTTTTTCGGCCGGATGATCTTTGGCGAGCTCGCGCCGGACCCGGAGCCTGAATTCTTCTTAGCACCGCCCGCACATCTTCACGTTCGAATTCGCCCTTTTCCATCTCCTCGAGGATATTTAACGTCTTGACGTAAAGTTCCCCCAGAAGCGACGCTTTCCACGGATTCCAGACATCGGGCCCGACTGCTTTGACGTCGGCAAATGTCAGGAGGTAAAGCATCCTGAGGTTGTTGACGTTGCCCATTGTTTTTGCGAAGTCAAAAATAGTTTTGTCGTCCTCCAGATCCCGGCGAAACGCGGTGTGGGTCATGAGCAAGTGATGGCGCACTAAAAATTCCACCAGCGCTCCGTCGTCGGCGTTGAGACGCATGCGCCGCGCGATGGGCTGCACCAAGCGGGCGCCGATCTCTGAGTGTCCCCGCCAAATCCCTTGCCGATATCGTGAAACATCAGCCCGAGATAGAGCAACTCGATTTTGTCGGCGTCGCGGGCCAGTTGGGTGAGTAAGGGCAGTCCCTCTTTGTGTTCTCCGGCTTTAAGCCTCTCGATCTCTTGGATCAATTTGAGGGAATGCTGGTCCACTGTATAAATATGGTAAGCGTCATGGAGTACCATGCAAAGCAGCCTGCCAAACTCGGGGATAAATGCGCCGAGAATCCCGCAACGGTGCATTTCCAAAGTGTCTCGTAAACCCGCTCTTTCCACTTGGGGATCTTGAAAAACGGCATGTTGGCCGCTGCCGAACGACGAAAGCGATCATCGATCAACCCAACATGCTCCCGTAGAAGCTCCCGGGTTTCGTGACTCAGTTCGCAGCGCTGCTTCTGCATCTCGGCAAAGACATCGATGAGGTTGCCCGGTTCGGACTTGAGAATGACCGGCTTCGTGACGGAGAGCTGTCCATGGGAAACGCAAACGCCCTCGCGAATGGTCTTAGCGAAACTATAAAGTCCACCTACAAAGGGGCGCGGCGCATCGGTGAGACGGTGAATAATCAAGGTGGTGAGTCGGCTTATCTCTGCGGCGTGGAGATAATAGTTGCGCATGAAAACCTCAACGACCTTCAAAGTCCCTTCGCCTTCAAAGCCAAGTGCACGGCTCACCCTTTGTTGCTCGTCGAAGGTCAACTGGTCCTGGTGCTTGCCCGTCGAAAAATGCAGCTCGTTCCGGACGCGCAACAAAAAGTCCTGGGCGGTTTTGAGCTTGCCGATATCGTCGGCACTGACGATTCCCTTTAAGGCCAGCCCATCGAGGTCCTTCGCGCCGGCTTTTACCCGGCCGATCCATCGGGCCGTATGGATATCGCGGAGGCCACCCTCGCCGTCCTTCACGTCGGGCTCCAAAGATAGACCGATCCGCCGTAGCTTTCATGGCGCAGACGACTTTCCGTCAGTTTTTCCTGGACGAATCGGCTGACCCGCTTTTTGACCAAGCGGTTCTCGACCGCCTTATCAAACTCCTGGTAGAGTTCGTAATGCCCGCAGAGGTAGCGGGCATCCAGCAGCGCCGTCTTTACTTTCATGTCCGACGCGGACAAGGCAATCGATTCTTTCACGGTGCGCGTGGCGTGACCCACCTGGAGTCCGGCATCCCACAGCGTGTAGAGCAGCCTTTCCGTTACCGCCTCGACGTAGGGCGAGACTTTCCAAGAGTAAAGAAAGAGCAGATCGATATCGGAATAGGGATTGAGTTCTCCCCTGCCGTATCCCCCTTGGGCGACGACGGTGCAGCGTGGATTTTCACTGGGATACCTGCGAATGAAGTCGTCGCTTACTTTCCCGAAAAGATAACGGATCAATTGATCCATCATCGTCGAATAGACCGATACCACCTCTAACCCGCCGGCACCTACTCGGTGTTTTTCCAGGAGCAGCTCCCGGCCTTTGTTTACATAGCTCCGCGCCGCGCGTCGGAGGTCCGATTCTGCCTGGGTTTCGTCTAAGAGGGAGCGGGAAAGTGCAATTGCGTCCACACCAATGGTTCCTTTATAGAGTCTTGCTTGCCAAGTTGCTTTCCTTGTATTTCAGGATCCCGTCGTACAATGCGTCTACCACGGCGTTCTGGTAGCTCTCTTGACTCATGGCACTCCCTTCTGTCTTGTTGGTGATGAAAAACATCTCCACCAAAACGCTGGGCATGCGTGCTCCCACCAGTACATAAAGAGAGCCTTCTTGACCCCGAGGTCCTTAACATCGGCAAGCCTGGTTGACATACGGTCTACCAGGGAATGCTGCAAGTGATGGGCGAGGGTAATGGAGTCCTCCAACTTCATGTTCTGAGTCATGTCGCTCAAGATAAACTGCAAATCCGAAACATTCCTGCGCGAGGTGCCGTTTTCTCGGGCCGCAAGCCTCAGCGAACCCTCGTCGTTGGTGTTATCCAGGTAATAGGTCTCCAAACCCTTCGCCTCACCGTTTGGGCTCGCATTCATATGCAAAGAGACGAAAAGATCAGCGCCTTCGGCGTTGGCGATGGCCGTCCGATCTTCCAGGGGAATGAATCGGTCATCCCTTCGGGTCAGAACCACCTCCACTCCCATCTCTTGTTTGAGTTTTCTCTCCAATTTTTTCGCTACAGCGAGAACAATGTCTTTTTCTGCAATTCCCCCGACACCAATGGCTCCGGGATCCTTGCCGCCGTGTCCCGGATCCAAAACAATCTTGCGAATTCCCGAAACAGGAAGCTGCTTTCCTTTTTCCGGCAGTGTCGCTGTTCTCTTCTTGCTCTTGTCGATAGCGGAGACAGCTTCGGCATTTTTCTGTCCTTGGATATCGATCACCAGGCGATAAGGATCAGCCAACAGGACGGTGTTGTGCTCCCCTAGGGTCGTCAGGTCTATGACGATGCGCACGACATCGGCAGTGAATTGGCCAACGCGCAACTGGCGCAACACGCCATCATCCACCGCCATCGGATTCCCGGAATCCATCGCCAACTTGGTGTTGAACAGGTCGACATAGATCCGCGGGGGCAATCCCTTTAGACGGATCCTCCTTGAGCCGATGGGTTTCATAGCGCACCTCGTGGGAGAGGTCCATCGTGACCCGACTGTAGGTCTTCGACGATAAAACACGCACCGAGAACAGGCGAGCTCTGTCCGGCGAAGCCGAAACCGCGGTCGACTGCACCACGCGATCAAGCGTCAAGCGCCTGGTTGTTAGCAGGACTCGGCGCTCAGGATTTGTCGCCGGAGCTTTCTTCTGAACCTGGGCAAGACGATAGGGAGCTGCCGATCCCCCTGCGCAGCCCTGGGATACCCATAGCCCCACGCCTGTAAGTCCGATTATGCCGAGCAGAAGTCTCTTACTCATAGGACACTCTACCGTGTGCTCGTTCCTACTTTTTTGCTTCCTCTGACCACTTATGAAGCAAGTTCAGTGCTTCAATTGGCGATAGATGGGACACATCGAGTTTTCTTAGTTGCTCGCTCAATTTCCCTTCAATGGATCCGAACAGCGCCATCTGCACAGGTTCGGCCGCGTCAGCCCCTCTTTTTCCGTGTCGGCTCGTTTTCCCTCGGCTTCGCCGCTCTCTAAGTTTTGCAAAATTTGCTTGGCCCGTTCGATGACCGCCGGCGGCAAGCCGGCCAGCCGTCCGACGTGAATTCCATAGCTGTGACTGGCGGCGCCTTCGACTAGATTGCGCAGAAAAATGACATCTCCCTGCCATTCCTTGACCGAAAAGTTAAAGTTCCTGATCCTTTCCTTTGTTCGCGCCAGATCGGTGAGCTCATGATAGTGGGTCGCAAAAAGAGTTCGCGGTCGCCCCGGCATGTCATGGAGACGCTCCGCCACCGCCCAGGCGATGGATATCCCGTCAAACGTGCTCGTGCCTCGGCCGACTTCATCCAGCAGGATGAGACTGCGCTCAGTTGCATAATGCAGAATATTCGCGGTCTCCTTCATCTCCACCATGAAAGTCGACTCGCCGCGCGCCAGTGAGTCGGTAGCTCCAATGCGGGTAAAGATGCGGTCCGCTATGCCAATACGAGCCTCCGTTGCCGGCACAAAACTCCCCATCTGAGCGAGAATCACGATCAACGCGACCTGCCGCATATAAGTCGACTTGCCTGCCATATTGGGTCCCGTCAGCAGGAGGATCTGATTCGATGCCGGGTCTAAAATGGAATCGTTGGGAACAAAGCCGCCGCGTCCTAACGTGGCTTCTACGACCGGGTGACGCCCTCTCTGATGATCAGCGCCAAGCCGTTATTTACGCGGGGCCGGGTAAAGTGTTGTGACTCGGCGACTTCCGCAAATGACAACAGCACGTCCAGCAGCGCGAGAGCGACGCTCATCTCCTTTAAAGCGACAAAATGAACGGCGACTTGGTCACGCACCCGGGCCAGCAAGGCGATCTCTAACTTCTCGATCAGTTCCTGGGAATTAAGAATCTTGGCCTCATACTCTTTCAGCTCCGGGGTGATATAACGCTCGCCGTTGGCGAGGGTCTGCTTGCGAATGTAGTCCTCCGGCACCGCTTTAAGATGCGACTTGGTCACCTCAATGTAATAGCCGAAGACCCGGTTGTATCTCACCTTCAGGGAATGGATTCCCGTGCGCCGTCGCTCGCCAGCCTCGAAATGAGCTATCCACTCTTTGGCATGAGGCGCGCATGCCGCGAATCTCATCGAGCTCCGGATCAAAACCGGCACGAATAAAACCGCCTTCCTTGACCGATAAGGGCGGCGCATCGACGATAGCGCTTTCGATGAGCGAGACAACTTCCGGGTAATTCGGCAATCTTTGTTTGCAGCGATTTCAAGATCGTCGAGTTACAAGGATCGATCTCTTTGCGGACGCCGCCCACGTGACCTAGGGTCTCACGGATCGCAACGAGATCTCTCGGCAGCGCGCTTCCCGCAACGACCCTCCCGCTAAGACGTTCAAGATCGCTCATCTTACGCAGCCAGAGCTTTAATTCCTGGCGCGTTTGAATTGGTCGACCAGCTCCTGAACCCCTTCATGGCGATCTCTTATCGCCTGCTCATCAAGCAGCGGGTACAGCAGCGCCTGACGCAGTCGCCGGGCGCCCATGGGTGTCAGCGTGCGATCGATAACGGCCAATAATGAGCCTTTTCTATCGCCTTGATAGTTGCTGACGAGTTCGAGATTGATTCGGGTGGTTTCGTCAAGGACGAGATAGCTGGAGGCGACATAAGGTTCCAAATCACGTAGGACCTGAAGCGAGTCAGCGGCATTACTTTCGAGATAACCGATCACCGCCGAGGCGGCCCGGATCCCCGCTTGCCAACTGGGAGGCCTCCGCAACCGGTTGTTTGACGAGTCTGCCGGCCGCCATCTCGGAGAAAAAGAATCCGCCAGCAAGGTCAGATGGACTGCAGGGAAGGTGTTTTGAAGCTGTTCTCGAAGCGCGGCAGCGCGTTCGGCGAGCAGCAGCTCGCTCGGCTTAATGCGACTAATCTCGTCAAGCAAGAATTGCTCATCGGCCAGTTGGGTAAAACGAAATTCCCCGTGGTGATATCGGTCACTGCCAAACCAAAGTTGCTGCGCCATTCATAGACGGCCGCCAGAAAATTGTTGTCACGAGCATCCAAGGCGTCGGCGCTCGTAACGGTGCCGGGAGTGATGACGCGCACCACTTCCTTTGAACCACGCCCTTAGCGGTCTTTGGATCTTCCACTTGCTCACAGACCGCCACCTTGTGACCGGCGTCTAAAAGTTTTCGAATATAGGGCTCGGCAGAATGGTAAGGCACTCCACACAAGGGCACCGCGGAGTCTTCGTTCTTGTTCCTCGATGTCAATGCGATATCGAGAATTCTGGAGGCGGTCTCGGCATCTTCGAAGAACATTTCGTAAAAGTCACCTAGACGAAAAAAGAATAGCATCCCGGTACCTCTCCTTGATTCGGAGGTACTGATGCATCATCGGTGTAATCCGCGTTGGCTCCATGCGAGACTAAGCTGATCCCGTCCGTTTTTCCTGGAGGCGGCGCAGCATCCCGGTGGTTTGGCCTCCGGCGGCCTGAGCCGCCCGCCGCACTTCACCGTTCAGTTCCCGAACCAAATCGCCAATCCCCAAGGAGAGCACAAAATGACGTTCCATGGCGTCAAGGATTTTCTTGCGGTCGCTGGTAATGACAAAAAGCTTTTCCCCGTCGGTCACGTATTTAAGGGAATCGAGGGGCTGCTCTGCTTTTGCAGCATATTGCCGCAACGGTTGTAAGCAGCGACGAATCTTTTGCAGGCTGATTCCATGATAGGCCAGATCCTTCACGACCTTGAGGCAGACTAAATCAGTGAAACGAATAGAGTCGCTTCGTGCCCCGCCCCTGGGCCGGCTTGACGGACGGTCTGACAAACCCGCGCTCGTCCCAGTATTGGATCTGCCGCAGGCTCACCCCGACGATGCGGCTGGCCATTTTGCTATCGTACGCCTCTTTCATGAATGTTGCCCTCGTTGAAATGAAAACAACCGTGTTTTTTGAAGGTAAACGGATGAAAGGGAGTTGTCAAGAAATAACGGCCGCCTATGGAGACCGGTTCATGGTTGACGCCCACTTTCGAATATGGTGAACAGTGGTTATGGCACTACCGGATAACCTCTATCTAGGAACCGTGAGCTGGTCAAAAGCAGACTGGGTCGGACCTTTTTATCGGGCGACTCTCAAGCCTGCCCAATTTCTGGAAACCTACGCCAATACATTTCGCACCGTCGAGATCGACTCTACCTTCTATCGTATTCCACCACGCTCGATGGTCAACGGCTGGAGAGACAGGACACCTGACGGTTTTGTCTTTGCTGCCAAAATTCCGCGGGTCATCACGCACCAAAAGTCTTGAGCGATTGCCAGAAGGAGCTTTCAAGCTTTCTCCAAGCCATGGAGACTCTCGGAGACAAGCTCGGCCCTCTGCTCCTTCAGTTCCCTTACTTCAACAAGAATGCCTTTGTCTCTCGCGAACAGTTCGATAAGCTCCTGCGCCCTTTTCTGGACGGGTTGCCCAAAGGATTCCGCTTTTCAGTCGAGATTCGCAATAAGAACTGGATCAGTTGGGATTTTCTTGAGCTCCTGAGAGACCGCTCCGTGGGATTCACACTTTTGGCCCAAGCCTGGATGCCGCCAATCGATACGCTTGCGAAGGCTTTGGATCTAGTCACCGCAGATTTTTGCTATGTGCGCTTCATGGGAGACCGCAAAGAGTTGGAAAGCCAGACGCAAAAATTCGACAAGCTCCTCGATGATAAAACCGACGAAATGACGATCTGGGCCGGTGAGCTAAAGAAAATCGTCGCCAAAGGAACGAAAACCTACACATTCTTCAGCAACTATTACGCGGGTTACGGTCCCGGGTCGGCAAAATTATTCGCCGACCTCTGGGACTAAGGCTTAGTGAAGACTCCAAGAGACTTTATTGCGGGTTGGTCGGCAAGGGCCAGGTACGTGCGCCACGATCACGGCTCACGCTAAGAACCGGGCATGCGATGATACTTGCCCTTGAAAAAGAGCAGAGGCCGTTCGTGGCTAGCGACTCCGCCTAGCACTTCGCCCACGATAATGGTGTGATCGCCGCCTTCGTAACTCTGCACAATCTTACACTCGAGATGGCCAATACCGCCGTCCAACACGGCCGCGCCGTGAGCGCCTTCGTGCCAATTCAAGCCGGCGAACTTGTCCGCGCCCTTGGTGGCGAAGCGGCGCGAGATCTCTTCCTGATCTTCGTGGAGAAAGTTAACCGTAAATACGTTGGACTCAACGAAGCACGAATAGCACTGCGCTCCCTTGTCGACGCAAATCAGGATCAGCGGGGGATTGAGAGATAAAGACGTAAACGCGTTGGCCGTGAGACCGAAAGGAGAGCCGGTATCGTCTTTCGTCGTTATGACGGTGACGCCGGTTGGGAAGTGACCGAGGATTCGGCGCAGCTCTTGTGAATCGATTGGCATGCTGTTTTAGATGTTCTTGACGTTTCCTCAACAGGTACCAGAGGCAACCTCGCCATGTCAATCGAGCAGAAAGCAACGCCAGTAGCCTGGACGAGGGATCGAAGAAAATGATAAATAGGATATATCATAGGGAGGTGCTTTATGGCCGTACAGGAACAAAGAGCGAATAACACCTTAGAGAAATACATCGCGGAGGTTCGGGCCGCGTGGGGAGATGGTAAGGATCCGCAACTCCCTTTCAAGGTCGCTGCTATGATGGAAAAACTCTTTGCCTCAACCAGCCCGGATGATCCGTGGATGGCCGAGCTGATCGAGACGGGAAGCCTTCGCGCGAGCTTTACCGTGACCCGGATCACGGCTTCATTCAGATGGGCCATATCCATAAACAAGGTCATGGTAACCAGCCTCACGATCACGGCCCCTGCTGGGTAGTCTACGGCTCTTACAAGGGCGTCACTGAAATCACCAAGTATAAACGCACCGACGACGGCTCCCAGTCGGGAGTAGCGACATTGGAGAAAGAAAGGCTCGATCGGCTTTCTCCGGGTGTGGTGCAGCCGTATCTGCAGGGGGACATTCACTCCACCAACGCTGTCGAAGGACCCGGTGTCGTCTTTCGTTTCCTCAGCTATGACTTGGACAAGATCGAACGTAATCGCTACAACAAAGAGAAAGGCACGATAACCAAGCTCACCCCGCAATAAAAGTGCGACGCATGCAATATCGCTTCCAAAGAAGATTTCGTTACTATATGACGGTCTCGCAAACCTCCCTGACCCGCAAAATCCAGAAGCCCCTCAAATGGAACCGCACACCGATTCAGGGAACCCAGAGAGGGATGGGCGAGGGAATCTGGATTTAGATCTTAATGTGAGGAGTGCACTCTTCTTCTCCATCCTTCCGTTTTGTCTTAGTAGCTAGTGGTTTTTCATCTCATTAGCATTGATCTCAGTTAAGCGTCTGATGCATTGATTTGAATTGCGGCAAGCACAACATGAGTCCACCGACAAGCTGGTCGAAAACCGACATCCTCGCCACCGTGCATCGTTACTGGGGATTCTCGGAGCTGCGCCCGCTCCAAGAGCAAGCGATTCGGGCGGGCCTCGAGCGGCGCGACTCCCTCGTCGTCATGCCCACCGGAGGCGGTAAGTCACTTTGCTATCAGGTCCCTGCGGAGCTGGCGCGGCGGACCGACATCGTGGTCTCACCGCTCATCTCGTTGATGAAAGATCAGGTCGATGGGTTGCGTGAATCTGGCTATCCGGCGGGAGCCCTGCATAGCGGTATGCCTCTCGATACCGTCCGTGAGACCGAGGCGCAAATCGCGGCCGGCCGCTATCGCTTGGTATTCGTCGCGCCGGAGCGCCTGCTGACGCCGCGCTTCCTGCAGCTCATCGAGCGGTTGCAGGTGCGCGCATTCGCCATCGATGAAGCCCATTGTATCAGCCACTGGGGTCACGACTTCCGGCCGGAATACCGACAGCTCGCCGAGCTCAAGACCCGCTTCCCGCAGGCCAGCGTGCACGCCTACACGGCGACGGCCACCGCGCGGGTGCGCGCGGACATCGCCGAGCAATTGCGTCTGCACAACCCGGCGGTGCTCGTCGGCACGTTCGACCGTCCCAACCTGATGTATCGCATCGTTCCTCGTGTCGACGCGCAGATGCAGGTGCTGCAAGTGCTGCGGCGCCATCCCGGCGCGGCCGCCATCGTCTATTGTATCAGCCGCAAGGACACCGAAGCCATGGCGGAGGTGTTGCAGGCGAACAGGCTGCACGCCGCCTTCTATCACGCCGGCATGGAGGCGGACGAACGGCGCCGAACACAAGACGCATTTGCGTCCGAGGAAATCGATGTGGTGGCGGCGACGGTAGCCTTCGGCATGGGCATCGACCGAAGCGACGTGCGTTGCGTCATCCACGCCGCGATGCCTAAATCCATCGAGCACTACCAGCAGGAAACCGGCCGCGCCGGCCGTGATGGACTAGAGGCGGAGTGCGTGCTGCTTTACTCAGCCGCCGACGTTCTCCGTTGGGAGTCGTTGATCGAGAAAAGCGCCGCCGACGCCAGCGCCCGCGTCGAGGTGATCGCCGCGGCCCGCGAGCTGCTCGAACATATGCGCCGATTTTGCACCGGGGTTCATTGCCGGCACCGTAGGCTATCCGAATACTTCGGGCAGGAATACTCAAAACCAAACTGCGAGGCATGCGATCTCTGTCTCAACGAAGTGGAAGAGGCTCGCCGACGCGACCGTCACCGCGCAGAAGATTCTCTCGTGCGTGGCGCGCGCAGGCGAGCGCTTCGGTGCCGAGCATATCGTGGATGTGCTGCTGGGCGCCAACACCGAACGCGTGCGTCGCTGGCGCCACGAGGAGCTCAGGCACCTACGGTTTGATGAAGGGCACGAACCGCAAGACACTGATCAATATGCTTTACCAACTCTTGGATGACGGCTTGCTTGAACGGACGGCTGAGGAGCGCCCGGTTCTTCGACTCAACGACGCCTCGTCGAGACGTACTGCGCGGCAAACGCACCGTACGCTTGCTGCAGCCAAAGGCAGAGGTCAGCAAGACTCGCTTCGACGAACAGTCTTGGGACGGCGTTGACCACGGATTATTCGAGAGCCTTCGGGCTTTACGGCGACAAGTCGCCGACGAGCGGGACGTGCCCGCTTACGTCCTGTTCAGCGACGCCACTTTGCGCGATATGGCACGGGTTCGGCCAGGATCAGCATCCGCACTCCTCGGCATTCGTGGCGTCGGCGAGCGCAAGCTGGCCGACCTCGGACCAGCTTTTCTTGAACTCATCGCGAACTATTGTCATGCCCAGGAGCTGCCGCTGGACGCCGCCCTCAGCAGTCGTCCCCATCGCGAACGCGTCCGCAAGCCGAACGATGCGAAAGAGACAGCCTTTGAATTGTTCGCCAACGGTGCCAGTGTGGAACAGGTCACAACGCGAACCGGCCGCGCCCTCGGCACGACCTGGGGCTACCTCGCAGAGTTTATCCAAAATCGCCGCCCGGAGGGGATTGGAGCCCCTGGATCAGCTCAAAGACGTATCGAGCGATTGTCGACGCTGTAAACGATTTGGGCACCGGATACCTGCAGCCTGTCTTCGAGCGCCTTGGTGGCAAGGTGCCCTATGAACAGATCCGGCTGGTCGTTGCCCACCTCAACACGCGGCGTGATGCGCGTAATCGGTAGCATGATGTGAGCACGACATCAGCTAAGCTAAAAACAATACATAAGCCAAAAACAGGTTGACATAGTCACCCAATATCGGATACTCAGGGATAGTTGTCTTGCGCTGACACCTAAACAGGAATTGCTATCAAGAGCAGTTGCTGACGCGAGCGCGGGGAGGGAGTCGTCACATGCGCCACCGGGTTATCCATCTCATCAATCCAAAGACTCATTCGCTGACCACACGCCCACTCTACCTGAATCGGGCGCTGTACTCGCCCCTCGCGGGCTTAATAGCCGTGGCAGGCGCGATTCCGCGCGACCGCTATGAGGTGGTGCTCACCGACGAGAACATCGAATCCATCGATTTCGACTTGAAGGCCGACCTCATCGGCATCTCGGCGATGACGGCGTACGTCAACCGCGGCTACGAGATCGCCGACACTTTCCGGGCGCGCGGGGTACCTGTGGTGATGGGCGGTGTACACCCGAGCTTCATGGCGCAGGAAGCGCTCAAGCATTGCGACGCGGTGGTGATCGGGGAGAGTGGAGCTTGTGATGGATAAGCTCCTGGACGATCTCGAGCGCGGCGAGATGCGCGGCACTTATAAGTCGGAGAAGCTGCACCCGATGGTAGGCTTGCCGATGCCGCGGTATGACCTGATCAAGAAAGACCGCTATGTCAACCGCACGTTCGTGCAAACCTCTCGCGGCTGCCACCAGGGATGCACGTTCTGCTGCGAGCCGCTGATGAACGGGCTCAAGTTCCGCTACCGTCCGATCGATGAGGTGATGCGCGAAGTGGATGCTTGCGAGTCGCGCATGATCTCGATCAACGATTCCGACTTCTTTGGCACGCCCGAGCGTCCGAAGGAAGTCATGCGCGCGCTCAAGGGTCGAGGGTGCACTGGCAGGCCGGGGTCACCTCAAAGCTCGCACAGGACGATCGCATGCTGGAGCTCGCCGCCGAAAGCGGCTGCACCTTGATGAGCATCGGTTTCGAGTCGATCACGCGCTCCACCCTCACGAGCGTGCACAAGCATGTGAACCGTCCCGAGACATTTATCTCGCTCGTTGAGAAGGTGCACTCCTACGGAATCATGGTTTTCGGCCTTTTCATGTTCGGATTCGATGGCGACGATCCTTCGGTATTCGAGGAAACGGTAAAGTTCTGCATTGACGCGAACTACGACGCTTGCGCGTTTTCGGTCCTCACACCTTATCCGGGCACCGTTGACATGGTACGAAATGAAGAAGGCCAATCGGATTGTCTCCTTTGATTGGACCAAGTACGACCAGGCAAACGTCGTCTATCGACCGGCGCAGATGTCGGGAGACGAACTCCGGCTGGGTCAAGAATCCGCCTACAAGACATTTTACACGCCATCGTCCATAGCTCGGCGCTTCCCGGTTCGGGAAAGCGAAGCCGGCTCCAGTGGAGCCATCTACAACCTGTTCATGAAGAAGGGTTCCGCGACCGATCGCAAGGAGGCGATCGCCGAACCCACCGCGGTGCCCGACGTAGCGCCGATGCCGCCCGTCAGCTTCCGCTAAAGCGCGGAGTGGCGCGAGGCGGTTCTCGAAGGGTCGCGAGCCTCTGGGCCCCATCTTGCGTAAGGTACCGAGCTGGTGAAAGAATCGGCACCGACGGTAGCCCGGGCGTGTAGAACGAAATAGCTCGTCCACTTTTAGCTTCGAAATAACGAAACCAGATAGACGATAGCGCCCAGAAAACTGAGCGCGCTTCGTACTAGCGTTGCAAGCGCCCCACTTATCCAGCGAGAGATCGAGTTTCCAGCCGACGACAGATCGCGTCCAGGGGCGAGAAGTTGATGGTTCGTGGGCATAACGCCAATAAACGTGAACGGTATTACTAGGCCTATCAGTACCGCTCCGATCAACCACAGAATACCACCGCCGAAGAGCCAGGCCCCCACGCCGGCGAGAAAGCTCAGGGCGGCCAACGGAGCCTGCATAACCGTGGCCCTTTTGTAGCTTGGAGCCCAAACCGTCGCAGCGGTTTTCGTGTCGCAAGCCCATTCGCGCGGGGTGCTCGACGAGACTGATGTAAATCGCAGCTCCGGCGAAAAGCGTGCAACAGAGAACCGCAAGAAACTGAAAGCCGACAAGCATACAGTCCCATATCTTCTGAGGGACGGTGACAGTGCCAGGGATTTCAGGCAGCGTCCGGGAGCAGTGCTTCGCGGAGAGAGCACCGATGCCAAGGCCTCAGCCAGGGTCCGATGGCCGTCCTTAGTTAAGTGGCACTCGTCGGAAAAATACGCCGCTCCGAGATTGTCGAAAAGCGCTTCAACGTCAAACAGAGCAAGTCGCCGCTCGACGGCCCACCCTCGCAGCGCTGCGTTGTAGGAGGGCACGTTTCCTCTCCAGGGCGGGAGCCGGCTTAGGGTGACTGCAGGCTCGCGGTGAGGACGGGTCAAAAAGACTATGGAGGCTCCGTGCTGCCTTGCCAGATTTGCGAACCTCTCCATATTGGCGAGATATTGCGTCACCGGAACCCGTGCTACCGCTGGTAGAGTGTGGTCGATCGCCGAGGAACTTCTCAAAGGAATATTCTCGAGAAGGACAAGATAGAGACGTGACTTGAAGAGCCACCGCGGGAGATGAACCTGCAGCCATGAAGGCTGAAATTCGTGGTCAGGGGCGACCTACCGCCAGGGCCACGTCGTTCCAGCCGAACGACACGATCACCAGGTCGGGCTGATAAATCTGTACTTCCTGCTGAAAACGAAGCAGGCCTTGATGGGATGAAGTATCCCGCCACTCCGGCGTTGACGACTTCGTAACGGCGACCGGCTGGCGATCTGAGATTGATTCAAGGCCTCTTGCAGCGCTTCTGGCCAGCCTCCCTCTGTTGGGCCCATCGGTATTCGAGTCACCATAGCACAGGATACGGAAGACCTCCTGGCGGTTTGGGCGCCGCCATAACCGGGCCCTTGAACCGTTGCGGGTTATACGGAGAACGGGCCACTGGCTTCCAGAACAGTACCGGGTCAGGTTCACGCAAGTTATCGGCTGTGATATGGTTTAGGCGCCAGTCGTCGGTTCCTTCGATCCACACCGTCTTCATCGGTCGCCAGTAGTCCACCACACCAAGTCGAACAAGAATGCGAGCAGCCGCTTCTAAGCCAAGAAAAATGAGAGCGGTGCCCACCAGCAAGAATAAGAATTTTGATAGTGCTGTCCTCAGCATTCTAGCTCAAATTTCTAGTACATCTTTCAAAGTCTTTAGATCCCGTTCGACCATTCCAACATCTTCGGCAAACTGCTCATTCGACATGTCAGGCAACCGAAATAAAGTGAAAATAACCTCCGCTGCCGGAACCGTTCGGCAGAACCCGCATCGGAACGTAGACTTCCAACTCAGGAGCCGGAGCTACATAATGATCCAACACTCCAAAAGCATTCCTTTCAGCAAACCTGACTTTCACCGATCCGCTGGGCGTTTGCATAATCCAATCGTGCGTTCGACTTCGTGACGGACTTACAAAGCGCCTTCGCCCGCTCGGGAAGGTTCTCAGGAGTTTGAGACAAATTCGTAGACCTTAGCCGGATGACAATCGATGGAGATGCTCAAAGTTCGTGATCCCAACGTCTTGGCCATCAGAGTTTCCTTTTTCTGTTTCATGCGAAGTTACTGGCATTGTGAGCCTTTGGAAACGCAACTCCTCGCAGCTGAGAACTTCCAACGATGTAACGAGATAATCTCGAAATATCCTCGCATTTCGAGAAATGCTGTCAAGCGAGTTGTTCGTGTGGGTAGAGCTGGACAGCTGCCCCCGATTGCGGTAAGAGGCTGTTGAATTAGCTGACTGTAGGCAGGATGCGATCAAGCGTATGATTTTTGCCGGATATGCCGGCTGCTGCGCCCGGCGAGCTGAGCGGCAATCAGAGTGCTCCAGCCATGGCAAGCGGCGCTGCGCGAGGCGGTCATTGCGAAAAGCGTTTCGCGCACATGCTAAGTCATAGTACAAAGTATCCATTTATTATCACTACACTGGGGAGGATAAACGATGCTACGTCTATACGGCTCCGCGCGATCTCGCGCCGTGCGCACCTTGTGGATGCTCGGTGAGCTGGGACTGACCTACGACCACAAGGATTACCTGCCCCGCGCACCGGAGACGCGGACTCCGGAGTTTCGCGCGTTGAATCCCAATGGCCGCGTACCGGTGATAGACGACGACGGCTTCGTGCTGTCGGAATCGATGGCGATCAATTTCTATCTCGCGAAGAAGCACAAGAGCCCGCTGTATCCGTCGGACCCCAGAAACGAGGCGCTTGCCTTGGCAGTGGAGCCTATGGGAGACCGACCGGCTCGACCGTCAGATCGTGAACTACGTCAGGCATACCACGGAGTTTCCGGAGGCCGAGCGCAAAAAGGAGATCGCCGAGGCCGCATGGCAGCAAGTGACGGAATCGTTCGACGTGCTGGAGGCTGCGCTCGCGAAAGCGGAGTGGCTTGCCGGCCCGGCATTTTCAGTCGGCGATCTCAACGTCGCCGCAGCGCTTTACCGTGCATTGGCGATCGATACCAAGAAATGGCCACGCACGCAGGCCTGGCTCCACCGCTGCTGGGAGCGCCCGGCAGCGAAGCGGGCGCGCGCCATGCGGGAAGGCAAATAGCGCGGGCCTGTCAGCATGACCGTAGATGGCAACCACATTCGCTGCCTCGATCCCCTCGGAATTCTGAGTCCTGCGGGGTTACGAGCATGTCATCGTGGACGTGCGCGGCTGTAACGATTCGGAGGCCTCCACAACCTCTTCGGGCGCTGGAGCAGTAGGACCTCTACGATTTAATCGAGTGCGTCGTTGCGCGGCGGTGGTGCAGTGGCAACGTCGACACCAGCGGTATTCATGGTCACCTCCAAAGTCGGTGTCTAATTTTCTTTCAAATAATAAGCCTCCGGTGCGGGCTTATACGATCGCGGCAGCCACAAGCGGGCGGCGCAGGTTGTCGGGGCCTGGCGCCAGGGCGGGTTTTGCTGAGCCAGCGTTTGTAGACTTCGTGGGATTTGTTGGTGTCGACGAAGACGTCGCCGTATTTGTCGTCGGGGCCGGGTTTGGTCACGCGAACCTTTTGATGCCAGCAGTGCTGGCCGCTGATGAAGTCAGGTTGCACGGGAAATGTGAGATTCTGGTGCACGCCGCCGTCTTCCCAGAAAATTCGCTCAGAGTCAGGGTCATCGCTCTTGAAAGGCTTGATGCCGTGAATGTGACGCATCATCCACTTGCCAGGTTCGACTTGTTTCAGATCCACCAGGGCTGTGGACCAGCGCTCGCCGCCCGAATCTTCCTGCAGCCGCCAACGGCCGAGGTGGTGCGAGCAAGCGACGACGCCGGGTTTGATACCTTCCGTGACCCAGACTTTATCGACGAAGTAACCGATCTCGGTGTTGACCTTGAGCAGATCGCCGGTTTTTACCTCAGATTCTCAGCATCTTTGGATTGATCCAGAGCGGGTTTCGGTGTGAAATCTCGTATAGCCATTTGGCGTTACCGGAGCGAGTGTGAATCAAGGTTGGCAGACGAAACGTCGGCAGCAGCAACATCTCTCCGGCATTGAGATCGATGTTATCCAAGTGGACGTGGCTTTTGATGTAGCCTGGGATCGCATACTCCGGCCATTTCAATCCTTCAGGGTCCTTGAATAAAACTCCAGTTTTCGCGACGGCGTCGGAAAGCCGGCGCATGCCGCTCCGTCCACTTCGACTCCGAAAACGACGCCATTCTTGGAAATGAGATTCGTCACTGGATCCGTGATGGCGTCCATTAAATCGCCCGACTTGAGCCGAGTTTCGTGGACGCTATAGACGTTGTCTTCAATTAAGAACGCGCCGTATTTGCGCATGTACTCGAGCGGCGTCAAGCCTTGCTTTGCCGCAGCTGCCGGAAGACCAGGGACGCTGTTTTCGAAAATCCACCGGTAGTAATCGTCTACGGTCATCTTCTTGCCGGGCTCATAGGGCGACTCGAAATATCTTCGAATGCCCAGTGATCCGTCGGGATCCACGCGCCACGACAACTCGATCCAGAATTCGTCTTCTTCCCAGACTTGGCCGATGCCGGCGGCCTCATGCGCTTCGTAAGTGGTGGTGAACTTCTTCCCCTGCTTTTCTAGAGCTGACGCGCAGTATCGGCTGGCGAAAGCCGATCCAGCGCGCCGCCTGAGTTTCCTGGCTCATCAGATCATGCCGCTCCGAGGCGTGGCCCATGGGTAAGACATAATCGGCGAACCAAGCGGTCTCGCTCCAGGTTGGCGTGAGACAGGCGTGTCGCTCGACTTTGCTCTCGTCGGTCAGCATCTCGATCCAGCTCATGCCGTCGGGGTTGGTCCAGACCGGGTTATAAACGCGGGTAAAATACATCGCGAGCTTGCCCCTGCCTTCTTTGATGAAATGAGGCAGGAGGAAACTCATCTCAAAAAACGCCAGCGGATATTCCTTCGGCAGGAGCATCTCGTTCCACACCTTGGACGGCGGCGGCATGAGCGGCGGCGCCGGGATGAATTTGTTCGCTGCGTTTGGCGCAGTGCCGCCCGGAGTTCCCACGGCGCCAACGAGCACGCTCAAAAACTGCAGTGCCCGCGCGACTTGCCAGCCGCCGAGATTTCCCGCCGCGGCATTGCGCCAGACATGGGCCGAAAAAGCCGAACCGGCGCGGGCTATCTCATGCGCGACCTCGACGAGCACTTGCGGATCGACGCCCGCTTCTTTGGCGGCGAATTCCGGCGTGTACTGCGAATAACTCTGCTTCAGTATGGAAATGAACGATGAAAAGGTTTGCGGCTCATCGGGATACTCTTCGCGCAGAAATTCTTCCCAATTGACCCATTTCCTCACGAACTCCCGATCGAAGAGATTTTCCTGAAGGAGGATGTTGCACATGGCTAATAGAATCGCTGCTTCGCTGCCCGGCCATGACGATAACCAGTAGTCGGCTTTAGAGGCTGTATTGGAAAGGCGCGTGTCGATAACGCAAATTTTCGCTCCCTGTTCCTTGCCCTCGATGATGCGCTGCGCGTGCGGATTGAAATAGTGTCCGGTCTCTAAATGGGAGCTCAACAATAGGATGAACCGCGCGTTGGCATGATCGGGCGAAGGGCGATCGATGCCCGACCAGAATGCATACCCTGCGCGGGCTCCGGCGGAGCAAACGTTGGTGTGGCTGTTGTGCCCGTCGATGCCCCAGGCGTGAAAAATCCTTTGATGATAGAGCAACTCATGGCCAGGCCGGCCGACGTGATACATGATCTCGTTGCGTCGATCTTCTTCCAGCGCTTTGCGCACCCGTGCCGCGATGTCGTCGAGAACTTCATCCCAGCTCACTCGTTCCCATTTTCCTTCTCCCCGCTTTCCCACCCGTTTCAAGGGATAACGAATGCGCTCGGGGTCGGTGATCTGATTGAGCGTCGCCGGCCCCTTGGCGCAATTGCGTCCCCGGCTGCCCGGGTGCTCGGGGTTGCCTTCGAATCGGCGGATGCGCAGAGTTTCCTTATCCACGAAACCCAGGAGGCCGCATGCAGCCTCACAGTTAAAACAGATCGTCGGAATAATTTGATAACGCTTCTCTACTTTTCTGGGCCAATGGGCCGTATCGTATTCCACCCAATCATCCCACTTTGCCACGGGTGGATAGCTGGCTAAGCCGCTGGGGACTTCGAGTCGCAGAGCTGACGGATGAAGAGGCTGCCGGGTTTCAGACATATTTCATTTCCTTTTGGCAGTAATTCAATTCGCTGGAAGATCCTTCGCTTCGCTCAGAATAAAGAGAGTCTCGCTTACCGCGAGACTCTCTTTAACTCAGGGGGACAGCTTGGCCGGCTTTGATCCAAAGATTTTCGTATACCCAGAGCCCGGCCAACACCAAGACCGACGGCAATCACGTTCGGTATGAGCGACGGAGTCGGCCAGAGGATCAGTGCAATCGGTGCGATGGCCCCCAAGAAAATGACGAAGATCCAAAATTGCTTTCGCAACGCGCCTTTGAAAAGCAGATCTGCGGCCCGAGCGACCTCTTCGGCGCGACGGTTCATAAAATGCTCAGCGAAGATCATTCCCAATCCGGCCAAGAGAGAAATTACGAGCAGGTTACCCAACCAGTAAAACATCGGCAGGCTCAAACCGATGAGAGTCCCTACCAACATGAGGACCGCCGCGCCTGCCATCATGGCCTGAATCAGAAGGTGCCAAAATAAAAGCGGACTTTGCCAAAAATCGCGCCCTCTGGCTTGAGCAAACAGAAAAGCGGAATAGCCGGCCGACGCAACTGCGAACAGCGCCGTGGACCAGACGATCCAAGTAGAAATCGACCCCTTGGTTATGCCTTGGACAAGCCACACGCTTGCGAGAATTCCGAAGATCATCAAGACGTAACCGCCCAACACCAACCAAGAGCGGAGGTTGGGTTTCGTTAACAGATAAAAACCGATCGGGCCGCTTGAGATCGAAAACCAGCAGCAACATCGTCGCCGCCAAAAACATCAGCGAAAGCGCAGGACTTAAAAAATTCAGCACTAAAGCATCCTGCTCAAAGCCCATATTGAGCAGAAGGGCCGACAACAGGAGCACACCCGCCGCGATGGATTTCGTCCAGAGGTAAAAGGCGATGTTTTTCCCCACGGCGTTATGTGCGGAACATCGTAAACTTCACGGGCAACGCCAGGCACAGACCGTTCCGACGTTTCTTTGTTTAGCGCGTAGAGATCTTCGCCCGGGCTCTTTTCCGCCCAAAAGTACGACGACTGCGGCTCCATCATCGTCGGATTCAGTAGGTCTCCATCGACGCCCACATAGAAGAGCTTGGGCTTCGTACCCTTCTCGGGTTTTCGAACGCTCACCTTGTCCATCGCGATCCTCCGGCTGATCTGACTGTTCGGATCATCGAGGTCGCCGGAAAGAATCGCTTGAGTCGGGCAGACCACTTCGCACGCCGGCTTGTAGCCCATCTCGACCCGGGAGGCGTCGAAATTGCACTTCGCAGCCGTATTACGGTCCGGGTCAATGTAGAGCGCGTCATACGGGCAAGCTTGCATGCAGGACTTACAGCCGATACAGCGCTCGTTGTCGAAGTCGACAATGCCGTCGTGTCTGCGAAAAAGCGCTACGGTGGGACATATTTCAATACACGGAGCGTCATCGCAATGGTTGCAACGGAGCACCGCGAAGTGTCTTCGCGTATCCGGGTAGCGGCCCTTTTCAATATACTTCACCCATGTGCGATTTACGCCCACCGCGATGTTGTGCTCTTCTTTGCAGGCAACCGTGCAGGCGTGACAGCCGATGCAACGGTTTTGATCGATTACAAATCCGTAGCGCATTTCATACCTTTCGAATCAGAATACTCGATTAGCACTAAGAAAAATTTTCACCTTGATAGCAGAGAAAAACGAGAAGGGCCAACTGATTTTGCAATACGCTGGAAGCATAGTACGAAAGGTCGCCTGTGTCATCATCCCGAACGAATGTGAGGGATCTAAGAAAGATTTCTCGCTACCGCTCGAAATGACACGAGAACGCTATGGTTATTTTCACCATCGCGACAAAGTGTCTGCTTGTACCGCAATGCCGCAACGTCATCCATGTCATGCTGAGCAGAGCGAAGCATCGCGCATTTTCCAGGCTGTTACAAAGTCGAGATTCTGCGACTGTGCCTCAGGATGACATTGCGACACGCTGTCTCAAGGGAGAGGAAGTTAATACGGTTGACGAAATAAAGAGAGAACAGTCAATGATCTGATGGAAATCCACGACTATTTCTAACTGCCTTTCCTCGTTGGAAATGCCGGTGGATTGATCTGCTCGACGGTTCTTCCCGCCCAGTCGCGGCCGGCCCAATTATCCCAAGCGCGATTGGCTCCAGCCTGAGCTTGAGCGAAAAGCTCTTCGTCGTTGATCCGCGTCGAGCGTCCTTTCTCGACGACAACTTCTCCATCGACAATGACGGTTTCAACGTCCGCACCGCTGCCGTACTCGACCAGAGCGTTGATGGGATCGCGTATCGGCCCCGAACGTGTTGTTCTGAGATCCATGATGACGATGTCGGCCTTGGCTCCCGGCGCCAGCCGTCCCAAATCGTTGCGCCCCAGGGCAGTGGCCCCGCCAATTGTTGCCGCGTTAAACAGATCGCGCAGCGCGAGCCCCGGATGCGTTCTTGTCGACGAGACGCGAAATCAAAGAGGCGTAGCGCATTTCTGAGACGATATCTAAAGGATAGGTGTCGGTTCCTAAACCGATTCTAACGCCTGCCGCCAAATACCGGTCGAAGGATTCCATGGCGAAAGCCATTTTGGCGCATTTGTGCGGACAGTGACCCACCGTAGCTCTCGATTCTGCCAGCAGCTTCAATTCATCGCCGAGGGATAATCGACGCGGAGTGGCCGCCGGTAATCGCCATGTGACCGAGGGTTGTGCGCGTCCCGAGGATCCCGGTGTCGGCGAGATACTCCACCACCGGTTTACGATAAGTGTTTAAGATCTGCAGAAACTCACGGAAATTACCGCCTGCGTGGATATGGATCGGGACGTCCAGTTCCTTTGCCGCTGCAACGCCTCTTTCAATAGGGAGGGCTCGCAGGTTTCCGCCTGGGCCGGATTCAAAATTCCCTGCAGCCTGCCGTTATGCGCACCGTGATACTGCTTGATGAATTCCACTGCTCTCTTCAGCCCCGGCCGTCCCTTGTCTTCCCGCTCCTCGTAGTAGTGACGGCCTTCGGCGTCGGTGAAAATATCGTGGCTACGGTATGGCGGGCTAAAAACTCGCCCGCCTAACTGGCCAACGATGGCCACGTAATCGTCCATGGCGCCGGGGCCTCCGCCCGGATCGAGAACCGTAGTCGCGCCGTTTCTGAGGGCGCTGTAGAGCGCATACTTTCTGCCGATCGCCACGGCGGGTGGTGGCGGGGTCTCTACTTTCTCTTTCAGCGGAGCGCCGAAGACAAACCAGTTGGCGGCCAGATAATTGCTCTGGTGATATCGGCCAAAAGATAATCGCCGATATTCAACTGGGAGTGAACGTGCAGATTGACGAAGCCAGGGAAACGATCTTTCCCGAGGCATCGATGATCTTATCCGCGGGTTGTGATTTGTCCGTCCCCACCGAGGCAATCGTATCCCCGTCGATTAGCACAGAGCCATTGGGAACAATCTCATGACTGGTGCCGGACCAGCCCACTACGACGCCGCCGTCGATACGAATCTTCATAGTCGTTTCCTTAGTCTTGATGAAATTTGTCGTGATCAGACCTGGAGAGTCGGCGTGTCGTCGTCTTTCCCCTGCAGCGCATACCAGTAAAATGCTATTCCATATAGCGCCACCGTCGAATAGTAGCCTCTTCCACAGTCTTGAGAGCGAGGCACTGCAACTCCGGGAGTTTCGCAATACTTCTCGACAATCGCGAAACCTTTCGAGCCGTGAACTTCGTCGGCGTGGATGTGCTCTTCGAAGAATCGGATTCTCTCGCGCCGGGTTGGTGATCGTAGTATTTGTGCAGTGCCGGAACGATCTTCTTGCAGATATCCAAAAACTGAGACTCTAACCCGATGAACATCCCCGCCAGGGCCGCTTGCCAGGGTTTTGATAGACCATCCGCCAGCCCCAGTTCTGCAACTGATCGGTGCCACCCAGGACGATGGAGCCTTCGACGCTGTCCGGGTTCACGCCGCAGGCAGCGACGTAATCCTTGAGCATGTCGAGATGGCGATCGTTCGGGATTCTCCTCATCCCCGAGATTTTCAAACAGGTAGAGTCTTTTACGTCCCGTTGAGGGATCTGGGATGCCTCATACGCCAGCCAATTCAAATACTCTACGACATAGTGAAAGTGCTGGGCACAGTAGAAGGCGGTCTGCTCCTTGGTAAGTTTCCCCTGCGCCCACAATTCAAAGAACGGATGGTCTTTGCTGTGCCTTTGTCGCGAGCGGCGACCAGTTGGTCGTGGAAAGTACTGCGCATAATGATTCCTGTTCAACGGTTCAAAGTTCAACGTTCAAGCCTCGATCTCGAACCTTGAACTTGAACCTTGAACTTTGAACGGCTTATAGCCCTCGCCGCGTTGGACGATCTCTTCAACGGGCTTCAGGCGAACATCGATGAGTGCGGACTGCCCCGCCGCCACGGCTCTCAGCCCCCGCTCGACGGCTTTGCGCACCTCACCCGGTTCTTCAACTCTCTCGCCGTAGCCGTCAAAGGCTTTGATAATCGTCGAATACTCCGGACAAGGAACGATATGGAGTCCGGAAAAGTTATTGGACTTAACCGCCCAGCCATCGGGATAATATCTCGGAATCCCTGATTTTTGAGAGAGATAGCCTTGGTTATTAAACATTATGGTTAGGAACGGCAGGTTGTGTTCCTGGGCCGCTCCATAGGCCGCCGGCGCGGGATCATAACTAAACGAGCCGTCACCGATCAGACAAATCACCGGACGCTTGGGATTGGCGGCCTTGACGCCCAACGCGGTCGCCAAACCCGTTCCCAACCCACCGATGCAACCGGCGAAATATGATCCCGGCTTGAGATTGTCGAGGTAGCGATGAATGGCTAAGCGGTGGGTAATGGTTTCTTCCACCACCATGGCGTCCGCTGGTAGCACCTGGCTGATTTCGTGGGCCACCCAACGAGTATCCATCGGCTTCTGATTGGCGAGGGCCTGCGCTTCCTCGCGCCATTTTTCCGGCGCGCATCGTTCTTGGCTCTTTAGCTCCTCGGCGCGCGCGCCTACGCGACGGAATCACCCTTGGACACTCGCTTCTTTAACGCCGCGAGCAGATGCTCCAGGGACGACTCAACCTCGCCCGCCAAGCAGAGATCCGTTTGATAACCGTAGTAAGGAAGCTCGGCTCGGTGCGGGTTCTCGTCGAGCATAGCGACCTTCGCTCCTGGTGACGGCGTGATCGATGCCGGATGCCACGGCGCGATGACCGCCAGAAGAAAGATCACATCGCTCCCCTGGACCACTTCCTTGGGATCGAAGCCGCTGTGCAGCGGATGGGTCCGCGGAAGGTTGATAGCACCGGTGCTCCGGGTTTCGACCACGGGACAACCGAGCAATTCGGCGATTTCTACCAGGCAATCCACAGCCTTTCGCCGTCCGTCCCGAGTCCTCCGTAATAATCACCGGGTTCTTGGCGCCGGCCAACATATCCGCCAGCTCTTCGATGCCTTTCGGGTCGGCGGTCGCTAGCGGCGCCGCGCCAAGATCCGACGGCACATCCTTGGTCATCGTCTCGAAGAGATATTCCATGGGCAGCGACACGAAACACTGGGACCCCGTGGACCCGCCATTGTGAGACGACACGCCCTCTGAATGGTAGCCGGAAGGATCGACTTCGTATTGATCCCGAAACTCCACTTTGACCGTGTGATCGACGAGTTTGGCGGGACCGCCCATATCTCCCGAGATGGCTTCCCATTGTCCCCCTGGATCGGGCCCCTCGTCTTCAGCCAAAACCGATCGACTCTCCGGCGAAAACAACCATCAGGCACTTGCTCGTGCAACGCGCCGCGCATCGCCATCGTCGCGTGCAGCGCCGACGGTCGTGTGAATCACTACGGCCGGCAATTTGCCGGTCGACTTTGCGTAGCCGCTCGCCATGCCTACGGCGATTTCCTCATGGCGAGTGCTCGTGTAAATCGGCATGCCTTCCACGCCAGGTTCCGCCAGCGCTTCCCACAACGGCGACCATTCCGATCCAGGCGAGCGAAAATTCGCTCCACACCCATCTTGCCCAGGACACGCAGCATGGTCTGGGCACCCGTCCAATCCTTTCGGTTTGAATCATGTTTTACTCCTTAAATTTTCAAGTTTGAATACGAATTTTCGTAAATTGAGGCATGACATCATTCTCTTCCCTCGAAGGGGGAGAGTTAGAGCAAGGTGATGCAAGCGCGGTTTGAGCAACCTTTCACTCCCATATCGCTAATCTTCCCCCGTCAGAAGGAGAAGAGAGAATTCACTGACGCATCGTAACTATACGCCGAAAATCCGGGATCCTCGTCGTCAGCTCAAGCTGTAGAACCGCTTCGGCGTTGTTCAGCAACAGGTCTTTTTGCGTCCAGTGAAGATCCTCGCGATTCCAGAGGATTGACGCCGACTCCAGGCCAGCTCATATCCCAGTGCGGATAATCCGAAGCGTACATCGGCGTCTTCGAACCGAATTTCTCCGACCACGAAGCTGATCATCTTCTCTTCCGGCTCGCAACCGTAGTAAAATGTTTTCACTGGATCAAGTATTCACTCGGTTTCTTTTGCAGAGCGGCGCCTCGATTTTACCGCGTTTTTCCACTCTTCATCCATACGCTCCGCCCAGATAGGGCAGCCAGCCGCAGCCGAACTTCAAGGTAACCAATCTTGAGCTTGGGAAACATCTCCGGAATGCCGCCAAAAATCATCGCCGTCAGTTGGCGCAGAACCGGGAAAGGATGGCCTGTCGTATGCGAGCAGATGAACAGAATCGAAAACCTCGCTGCCCAGGCTCGTCACCGCCAAAGGCATGCACGGTAACCGGCGTGATTAAGCCGCTGGGCCTCCTCGTACAGAGGATAAAACTCCGGGCTGCCAAGATTTTCTGTGCGCTTGGGCCGCGCAACATACCGCCGCACTGAACCCAGTTTGGTAACCGCGCGATTGAGCTCTTTGACGCATTCCGCCGGATTATTCACCGGCAAATTTGCTACTGCCTTTAAGCGCGGCGACGCCTTGCAATAGTCAGAGATGAAATCGTTATAGGCCCGACAGAGCGCGGTCTGGAATTGCGGGTCACGGACTCGACCGACACCGAGGACCGCTGGTGGGAAACATTACGGCCGTAGCGATCTTGCTGACGTCCATCGCGGCTAAACGGTCTTCGACCTTCGCGCCGGACTGGCCGAGAGTACCACCGAGATTCCGGTCGTAATGCTCACTGGGAATAAACGATGCGCGCTGATTGCGATAGGGCTCGGGCAAATAAGGTCTAATGTCGTTGTCGAAATCCCGCGCATGAGCATCGGAATCCAATACTTTGATTGCATCGCGTAATTCCATGATCTTCTCCTCTGTATTACTGAAATTGAGCTCCCCATTAAGCGTGGGCGTGCCACCGCTTGCGCCGTTCGTCGGCACTTTGGCCGTCGACGCCGAAACTTTTCAAATTGTAAAGTTTTGTCACGTTGGTATTCAGCAACTTTGCGCGGTCAGCGGCTGCAAGGTGACCCATGTCGCGCGCGATGACATCACGGGAGTTCGGCCAGGTCGAGTTCTGGTGCAGGGTAGTCATTGGACCACATGCACAGTTGTCGCTGCCCCACCAGGTGAACAGCCGCCCGCCGACATGATCATTGAAAGAACGTGGCATAGACTTGCCGCTGGAAATATTCGCTGGGCGGTTTATCGATTGGAAGCTTTTCGGCGTGGCGATGGCGCCTGAAGGCCTTGTCGCACTGCCCTAGCCAAAACGGCATCCAGCCTACTTCGTTCTCCACGGAAACGATTTTCAGTTTAGGATAGCGCTCGAGACACTCCTGAAAGGATCATATCGAACAGAGGCGTCTTCGATCTCTCGGGTCTGGTTCACGCTGTTACGATACCGGGTTATCCCCTTGGCTGATCCGCCGATTCGCGCTGGCGCCGAAGCCGGTAAGGATGTGAAGGTGAATCCGGCATGTCCAGATCTTCGAGACGCGGCCCAGAAGCGCTCGTAATGCTCCGCAGTGAAGGCGCAACTTCGCGTCTGGCACTTGCCAGATCATAGTTCCGACCATCCCTGCTTTTTTGCAGCGCTTCGGCTTCGGCGATAGCGTGATCGATATCGTACATTGAAATGAGCGCGATGCCGTATAAACGATCCGGCACTTTCTGGCAGTAATCGATCAGCCAGTCGTTGTAGGTTCGAAACAGTGCTTCCTGGAGGGTCGGCGTCTTCAACGCAATAGAGGCCGAGTCCTAAACTCGGATATAAAACTTCGGCAGAGACACCGTCCGTTTCCATGTCTTTCATGCGTACAATGGGGGTCCCAACCGCCCGGGCGCGCGACAGAGAATCCGGCCCTGCGGAAATTTTCCAGATTGTCGGGCTGCTGCCCGGCCATGAACAAGCCACCGACGGCTTGCGGGATGACCTCCGCCGAGCCGAACAACCAGGCGTCTTCTTTTCCGTCGAAATAGACTTTTGGCGCCCGCGCCTTGAGCGTCTGAGGCATGCCCTTCTCCCAGAGGTCGGGAACTTCGATAACGTGAGAATCTGCCGAGATTATCAATTCTTGCATGGCTCCTCCTTTTTTTCTTCTATTTCTTAGCCCATAGTTGATCAAAAACCGCTCTTTTCCATTTCATCCAGATAACGACTGTCGATCAGTTCCTGTGGTTTAACTTTCTTTGCACGGGCGTCCGTTGGCGCCACTTCGTCAAGAATTGCCTCGCAAAGCCTCGTTCTTGATGACCAGCCGCGGCTCCAGCACTTTAATCTCCGCGTTATAGGCGGAATCCAAAACGCTTCGATCCGTAATGCGCAGGTATTTTCCCAGTACCTTATAGACGAACTCCCTGTCCGTGTGCATGATTCTGGCCGGTTCTCGCCATGGCGCGCATATACTGGCCAACCACCTGCCCGCGCTTGGCGAGAAGAGAACAGTCGGTCACGAAGGCGGTCGCCGCATAGGAATTTTGAGGTCGGGCCGTAGACCACATAATGATAGCCTTTCGCGATCGCTTGAGAATCCGTCGGCGGGGTTAAATTCGCGACTTCAATCCCTCCACTCAGGAGCGCGGCAAGGGTTTCCCGGATCCCCGCCGGTCTGAAGAAAACTAAAATCACGATTTGGCTCCATGTTATAGCGGCGCAGCGCCTGAATAGTAAAGTAATGTGAGTTACCGCCGATTCGGCTTACGCCGATCCGTTTGCCTTTGAGATCTTCCGGCTTTTTGATATTACCGCCGGCCACGAGCGTCTGGGTCATGGTGTTTTTAACCCCGCCGATGAACGCCACGTCGGTGGATCCTCGCACGTAGGCGATCACATTGCCGATTCCACCCGTGACCGTCATGTCCGCATCGCCTCCCAACAACGCGGCGGTCACGATGCCGGAAGAGGCAATAAACACCAACTCATGGTCTATGTTATACTTTTGAACAGCCCGGCTTCCTGCGCCATCCAGGGCATCGATTGAGACATTACTCGGGAAGAATGAATGGTAACGAATTTGTCGGCGGCCGGCGCTGAGAGCGGCCAGGAAAACAACAAGAGGGCCAGAACGAGAATCGAACCTCTGGGCATCAGGTGCTCCTTTTCAATGCCAACTATTTTCGACCATAGAGTTCCTGGACGAATCCACTATCTTCTAACTCTTTCAGGAAGCGGTTGTCAAAGAACTCCTTGGGATTGGCGCCCGCGGCCTTGGGATTGTCAGAAACCGCCAGCACGGACTTGATATAGTCCTCGGTGACGTAGGGCACTTTGGGAAAGATCCGCGGAATGTTTGATAGGCTTCATCCAAGATGGCGCTATCATTCGTAACCAGGTAGCGAGCCAACGCGTGCTTGCTCGTTTCAGCGTCTTCGTTGGCAATTTTGATGGCAGCGATATAGGCGCGCAGATAAGCTTTGATCCGCTCCGGCTGCTGGCGGGTGAAGGAACGTCGGGTCGCCACACCGCTGTGCATGTAAGGCAGATTCAAAGTCGCGATGTTCACCAATTCTTTTTGGCCCAGGCGCCGGGCCATCAAGGTCGTGGGCGACGACAGTACCCCGGCGGAAACGATGCCGCGGTCAAGGGCGGCCACGACTTCGCGCACACCGCCGAGATAAATAAACTTGACATCCTTGCCCGGCTGCATGCCGTGACGCTGGAGCAGAGCGATGACGGCGTGCTCGGAGGAAGCGCCCTTGCTCATGATGCCGACGACTTTACCCCGCAGGCCGGCGATATCCTTGACTTCGGGTCGACCATACAGAGAAAAACCGTAGGTTGGCACTCCCACTGCGATGGCCACCAGGTCACTACCGGCCAAAACCGTGTTGACCACGGCACCGCCGATGCTGGCGAGATCGATGTCCCCCGCGACCATGGATTGATTCATCCTGGCGGCACCGGAAATAAAAATATTCTGCACCGGCACGCCATATTTTTGATCGAGCTTGGCGTCGCTGACCAACCAGAGCGGCAGCATCGCCCCGCTCGGCTGCGGATAGCCGACGCGAACCGTCGCATTAGCCGCGAACGAATCCACGATGGTGGCGTCGCCGAACCAAACCAGCGCGAGCATGCCGGCGAAAGCCAGCGTCAATGAGTTGGTGCGGCACCGGAACATCATCACCCGCTTGTCTCCACTTTACCTAACGCTACGAACAAAATCTTTCCTTCCAGCGCGGGATCGCCAAGGGATTCACCACCGTATCCGGTATCTTGCCGTCGAGGATCGCCAGCATGCTTTCCGCCGCCATTTTTCGACCCGCCTCCCCGAACCGGGATTCGCGCCGATATTGTGAGGTGTGAGGATCAGTTTAAACGGATCGACTTGCCGCAACCGGTTATCTGCAGGCATCGGCTCCTCCTCGAAAACGTCCAGTGCGGCGCCGGCGATGATTTTCTCGTTGAGCGCCTGGACCAAATCGGTCTCTTTGATAGCCGGACCCCGCGACGTATTCACGATAAACGCCGTTGGCTTCATGAGCTTGAGCTCGCGCATGCCGATCATGCCGCGGGTTTCCCTGGTCAGGACTACGTGCAAGGTCACGGCGTCGGACTCCTTCAGCAACTGGTCCAGGGAAACCATTGTGATTCCCAGATGATCCACGGCCTCCTGTTTCACGTAAGGATCGAAGCCCAGAATCTTCATGCCCCAACCGCCGAGCCGCTTGGCGACGTTTTGGCCGATGCGGCCGACGCCGATAATCCCTACCGTTCGGCCGATCATCAAGGTGCCCCGGTTTTCCGAGTTCTTTCCAGCCGCCGTTACGAAAGAACGCTTCGTTGAACTTGAGTCGCTTGAACAACGCAACGATAAACCCCATGGTCGCCTCGGCCACGCCCAAATAGTTCTCCGGCGTCGGGCTGTTGCAGCATAGAATTCCCAGGTCCGTGGCCGCCTCGACATCCACCGTCTCGATGCCGATGCTCGACTTCACTACCGCTTGGAGATCCGGACAAGAGTCCAAAATCTCGCCGCCGATAACGTCCCGCCCCGAGGGATAGACGATGGGGCAATCGCCGATGAGCTGGATCAATTCCTTGCGGTCGTAGCGAAAAGTACGAAAGTCATCCTGAGGTTTCCCAATACCAACTCGCAACCGGCATTGCGCAAGATATCTTCGGCGATTTTGACCCGCATCGGGCCGGTAAAACAGACTTTGCGTTTCACGCCCATGGCTACCTCACTGCAGGTTGTAGAGTTTCTTGGCGCTTTCCGCCAAAAGCCATTTTTTGGCCTCTTCGTTCAGATCTTCACGCCGGCTCAGATGTTCGATGTTTTCCGGAAATTCCGTGTCCCAATGGGGATAATCCGAAGCGTAATAGATGACTTTGTGGGACAGGAGATTTGCCGTAGCACCGATTAACGGTTCGTAATCCTCCGCATGAAAATAGATCCGCCCCTCTTTGAAATAGTCGCTGGGTTTCTTCGTGCAATTGGGCGCTTCGACTTTGCCGCGCTTTTCCCACTCCTCATTCATGCGCCCAAACCAATAAGGAGCCCAACTGCATCCCGCTTCCATGAAGGCGACGCGGAGCTTGGGAAACCGGTCGAACACGCCGCGAAACATCATGCTCGTGCATTGCAGCATTTGGGCGAATGAATGGGACAGCGTATGGACTTCGATAAATTGGTCGAACATATCGCCGGCGAAATAATGCGGGCCGCGCACCGTGGCGTGGACGCCGATCATACAGTCTAATTTTTCCGCCTTCTTCGTAGATCGGCCAGAAGCTCTCATGGCCCAAAGGGAGCCGCAATCCCACGGCGGGCAGCATCAGGCCAACGAGCTTGAGCTCTTTGACCGCCCGGCGCAGCTCCTTGACCGCTTCGGGCACGTCCTGAAAGGGAACCAGCGCTACCGCCTTGAGTCGCGGACTAACTTTTTGAAACTCTTCTGCCACGAAATCATTCCAAGCCTTCGAATACGCCACGGCCACGTCCGGCTCCCGAATCCAGCCGACACTTAGACCGTTTGTCGGATACAGCACCGCCGTCGATACGCCGCCTTTGTCCATGGCATCGAGCCAGCTCTTGGCATCCTTTGCCCGAGTACCCAAAGTTCCACCTAAGGAACGGTCCCAACTGTCTCTGGGAGTCAGAGTTGCCGCTCGGTCGCGATAACGCGATTCCATGTATTGTTTTAATTGGTTGTCCTCTTCTGTGATGTGACCGTCCGCATCGATAACTTCGAAATGGTTTGCCATGGCCGATTCCTTTCTATTTTTGTCCTTGTCATTCGTCTACGCCCCAGGGAGTAGCGTGTCAAGAGAGAATTATGTTAGGAAATGACAGGATCGTTTCCTGTTTAGCCATCGCGGCAAAGGCCGTTTTCTGTTGACTCAAAGGGAAAGCGGCGCGGGCGCTGGAGAGGTCAGTCTATGAAAAATCATGTACCTTGGCATTTCTTTTCGCCTGGGTGTTGTGGACCCGAACTCAGGGACCAACAACGGATGGCTGGACAGGCGTCAGCGGATTTCAAAATCAGGAGAGATGTATGGCCAACATGAAAGAGAAGCTGGATCTATATCGCCAGTTTAAAGACGCTAAATTCGCCGGGAATGCGGTGACATTTACAGAAAATAAGACCACCATGGCCTTCTATTGCTTGCCCGATTCGGAGGATCCGCGCCGCAAGCCTGCCACTAAACGACCCGGCGGGACAGGAGAGCCACAGGAGCCGCCGCCGTCAAAGTAGAGCCTAAATTCCAGCGGGAGAAACCCTGTCGTCATGCCGGGATCAAGTGACGCCCCGGCGTGCTCAGCGGATTGAATTCCCGCAGCTTGCTACCTAGAATTTAATTCCTTACCGAAGCCCGTCATTCCCGCATCTTCCTAGCGGAAATCCAGCGAGGTTCTGACTGGACCGCGTAATTAAAACATTCGGGGGTGACAACTCCGAAAAGATCGTCGGACACGTAACGCGTCTTTAGCGAGGCTTGCTCAGCGTTCACTCACGTTGCAACCGGTAACTTGGTCATCAGCCCGAGGCTGACTTTGTCGGTAGGCTTCAACATGTCGATTACTCTTCATGGTGTTACTCGAACTAGGCGGCTCTGGTTGTTTTCACCGCGGCGGACTTCCCCTCATCAACTGGAGAGTCACCCTACGGACTACGACAGCAATACTTGCTTCAGAATTTTCAACAAAACTATTATAAAGCCAACCGAAGAGTGCGCCGGCAACGGCGCCGGCAATCAGGCGAGTATACGGTCCCGACGAGCACGCTAATCGGACCCGCGGTGGGATCATAGCCCAGATACAAAGAAGTCAGCAGTGCGAGAAACGCACCGCCATAAGGAGGCAAGATTAAGTTCAACAGAGAGACGAAGAGAAAACAAAGCGCCTTGAGCAGGGCTGCTGCGATAACTAAGGACTTTACAGAAAGCTTCACGTTTCCTCCTTGTTGAAAACTCTTTGGGCTTCATGAACAAACATCCGAACCTTTTACCTATGCCCTGAGGGAATGATAATAAAGAGTCGAGAGAGTTAAATAAATCAATGCCTGGGAGATGCGCACAGTGTGGATCGAAGACCTACCTCGGCCGGACAACGATATACACCGACCTGCTGGAGATCCGTAACGTCCCCTGCACAATTTGCCAGGAATGCGACCATGAGCAGATCGGATATCAGGCCCAAAGTAGAATCGACAAGTTAGTGGAACGAGCAGCCAAAGGGAAACTAAAGGATCGAGTGGTGACACTGTAAGGGTATTACAGCGCAAAGCCTTTTTAAGGCGTCTCTTTCACAGGAGACGGATTAGCGTGGGAACGCTAACTGTAGCAGCACTCCGAATTCCGCTACAGCATCACTGTAGGACTCGGAGATTCCTCATCCGCATCTTTGGTGTATTGCCAGTTGAAGCTAAGCGCCTCGGGTGCTTTCCAGCCGAACCATTTGAAGTTCTGTTTCTGCAGTCTTCAGGACTTGTTCGTCGTTCCAGTTGTGACCGAACAGGACGATGCCAGCTTCGAGGTTCTTCAACTGGGGTATCGGCTTTTCTCCAAGCGAAGTAACTCTGTTCTCGATCCAGCTAAGGCGTTCGAAGAGGCGCTGATACACGCTGTTCGTCTGTCCCCATCGGACGGAGACGAAAAAGACCACCGCTTGCGATTTGAATAATTCGCGAGCTGATCTTATAGAGTTGGTCATCCTTGTTATTGATAGAGGCCCAGCACCGATGCTGGCCCGTCGGGTTCTTCCCTCGTCGCGCAGCTTCGCTTCGAGCACGCCGCAATTGTTGCCACGCTCTGCGCTAATATTTCCTCGCAGGTATGTATTCTGAGATTCGCAACATCGAGCACGGTTACATGCTTTCCTTTTTGCTTCAAATGCTTTTTGATTCGAAGCGCGAGTTGCGTAGTCTTTGGGATATCCCAGCGATGCTCCTTGTACCGAGTGCTCGTAGTGAGCAGCAAGATGTTATTCTTTGCTTCGAGATATTTGACGAGCCGTCTGCATTTCGTCGCGATGAGGCCTATGTTTTCCTTTTTCGAGCCGGTCATGACATGAAATGCCTGTGGGGAGCATTTGAACGAATCGACAGTCTACCGTAGCAGCCGGGCAAGGTACGCACAATCATTTGCAATGCGGCAATCCGGAATTCTCGGACCGATCCTCGCCATGTTCTCTACTGGATTTGTTTTCACGGTGTGGCGGCGAGAAGCCGCCGGCAGGCGCGAACTCGTGGTCGCCTTGACGCACGGTCCCTCTAGCAGACTGCAAAAAGAAAGTGTCACTATTCGAAAGCATTCCGCAAACAACCCGCCGGTTTGTCCCGGCGCACAAGGAGAATAAGCATGAAACAGGACGCACGAAAAATTCGCACAGGCGCAAGAGACAAAAGAGGCGCCTTGCTTTGAAAAAGTACAGAGCGGAGAAAGAAATCAAAGTCGGTGGCAGGGTGACAGTTGATGCTCATTCGGCGTTTCGAGAATTCCCACGACGTTTGAACGGGCGAAGCCGAGCGCATCAGTTCGAACGTTTCGCAAGAATTCCTGAAACGTTTTGAACGGAGCGAAGCGATTGAACGACTGAATTTGGAACCGGCTGCTGCATAGCGTGAGTGCAGCATCGCTTATCGTCAATCGGGGATGCAAGCGGTTACGGTGATCTCCACCAGAAGATCGGGCGAGTTTAACATCACTTCCACGGTGGTCCTGGCCGGCTTGTTGGTCGGGAGAAACTTGGCGTACTCCTCGTTATAGGCCGCCAGGTCCTCCCGTTTGGTGAGATGTGTTGTCACGGTCAGGACGTTATCGAGAGATGTGCCGGCGGCTTCCAAGATCGTGCTTGACGCGCTGCAGGGCGTAATGGGTCTGCTCGCGAACGCCTTTACCGACTTCCCCCGAAACCGGTGTGTCTCCCGCGTCTGCCCGGCCACAAAGACCAGATCGCCGAACCGGGTGGCGGGCGACAGATTGGGATTGGCCGCAGCGAGATTCACCTGAATCACTTCCTTCTTAGGCATTTCCGTCTCCTATCGGACCCAACGCTCCGCGAGTCGTCGAGCCCGTCTTACGTTTTATCACTAATTGAAACGACCAAACGTCAGGAGGACAAGCGTCTTCCACCCTGATGACCGAAACTCCGGCCCAGTCCTAAATTCCTAAACGATTTGAACGAAGCGAAGCGGTTGAACGTTTGGAACGACTGGAACGGGCTTCGTTTTGAGATATCGCTGAATCAACATCTTGCGCTGATCCGACCCGAACACTCGAATACTCCGATCATTTGTACAGAGCGTCAATGAAACCGCTCTTGTCCAATTTCTCCATGATGCTGTTATCCACCACGTCCTCGTACTTGATTCCCGCGGCTTTCGGCAGCGATTTCGCGACTTCAGAGATTACATTCGCGAATCCATCACGGGTCGGATAAGGTTTTTTGAAAACGTAAAACTTCAGGAGGTCGTCGTAAACAGCTGCGGCGTCCTGCTTGGCTTTTGAGCGCCAATTGGCTGCGTCATCAATTCAACAACCCGCGCGCGCGGTTGGCGGGGTTCAAGATGAAAGCGTGCGCCTGCAAGATCGCGCGGACGACCCGTTCCAACAGGTCGCGTTTGGTCTGCACGTTCTTCGCTGTTGGTAATGACCGATGAGGTCTCCCAGGGAATATTCAGCGTCCGCAGATCAGCCGAGCATATTCACGCCAAGCTGTTCGAGCTTCGTGCGATATTCCGGCGAGATCACGGTGGCGGCGATGGCGCCGGTGCTCAGCCCGGCGATCCGTTCCGGCTCCTGACCGGCAGCGACAATAGTGGCTTGCCCCTTATCGGCATCGATGCCGAAACGGCGCAACCCGACCAACAACGCCAGGCGCGAAGCGGACAGGCCTCAATCCAGACGAGCCCACTCGTTTGCCCTTCACATCGGCGATGGTCTTGATCCCTGGACCGCCGACAATCAGATAGGCCAGCGAAGGCGTGCCCGCCGACGATCACATTTACCGGCACGCCGCCCGCCGTGGAGACGATGCACGTAATCGGATCGTCGTAGGAAACATCGACGCCACCGCTGACCATCATCTGCGCGCCTTGAGTGCCGCCGCTGATGTTGACCTGCTTGACATCCAGGCCTTGTTTTTTGAAGTAGCCCTCCTCGTCGGCAATCCATAGCGGCATCAATCGCGCGTTGCGAAACGTCACGCCAAAATTAACCTGAAGATTCTGGCGAATGAGCCGCCGCGCCGCTCGACACGAAGAACCACAAAGGTTGGATGACCAGCAGCGATTTGAAGATAGAGATTTTCATCGGCTTCTCCCAAGAAGTTATCCGAGCCATCCGCTAAGGTTTTTCTATAGCCCAAAGGGGGATCTTTAGACAAAGGAAATTTTAGAAGTCATTTCTAGGCCAATCGCGGTCCTAGGAATAGATTTCGTCGTCGTGATTCTAGAACCGTCTAGGTTGAATGAGAAATATCAAAAAGCAAAGACCCCACCCCATAGAGCCTCGAAAAGCTGGATGGTCATTGAACGTTGAAGCTTTCAACTGCCGAGACCTTGATGACAGGAACGTCTGGAACGGTGTTTCGGTTTCTTGGTGTCATATAAGATTCGGGTTAGACAGAGTTTGACAATGTTTAAAACGTTCATGGGACCTTGTCGAATAATCGCTCGAATTCATAGGAGGGTCGGTGTTCGGCAAATTCCCGAGCGTCTGGTTGGCTTCTTAGTTCCGCGCTTGTTCTGCGCGCCGTCGGCAAGCTCCAAGGCAGTCCCAAGCTGTTCCTTGCTGCGCGGCCTCGAGCAAAACACCTGGGATGCAGTCCTCTCTGGGCTGGGCTCCAAAGCGAGGATTTTTCGAGGCAACAAGGACTTGATGTTCAACTGGCTTCTGCCGCGCGTGGCGTCCCCAGCTGACATTGCAAGCGTTGGGCAGCGTGGATCGTTGCAGACATCGGCAGCGGAGGCCGGAACCGCATATCGAGGCCTACTCGAGCGGGGACTAGACTTCGCCATCGCTGGAGGCTCATCAACGCATGGCCCGTTCTCATCGCCGGGCAAAAATTTCAAGACCGTGGAAGATCTGCGCGGCACGATCGCGTGCGTCTTCTTGACCAGCGCTACGGTAACCGCCTTGAAGAGGCGTTGCGAACAAGGACTCGAATACCCGCGCGACTACAGATTCTCACTCGTCGCTGGCGGCTCAGCGAGCAATCTCCAGGCATTTACGGTCCGAAGTCTGAATATCGGCGTACGACGGTCGCCTGTCTCCGCTCATACTCGCCGCCGAGGAGTTAGGTTTCAATACACTCGGGCGGCTGCTTCGATGCCGTTCCTGATTTTCAAGCGGCCTCCTCGCCATCAGACGCTCGTGGGCAGGAAAAACCGGTCCCAGTGATGGTTCACTTTGCGAAAGCGATGGGTGGCAGTCGCACCGGCTGGCTTCACGACAACCGAGGACGCCGCAGTCGAATTCATTCCAAGAAAGTGCAGCTCAAACCAGCTCACGCTCTCAAAGGCTGAGAATACTATACGCAGAATCGGATTTGGCCGGGCGGATAGCGAACCAAACATCGAGGGGATGAAACACGAATCTGCGCGTGTATGCAGAGCAAACCGGAGCCAAGGACCGTTGCCAGATGTCCGCAAAGTTCGTGGAACTAGGTTATCTGACTGAAGCGCTGGCGGAGTTGGGTAAACGTTAGCGGCGTACAACTGAAAAATTGGGCGGCAGCCTTAGGCAGTTCATCGGAGGCGGCATGTATCCCGACGTGGAACAGCAGCGTAACGATGTTTATGGCTGCAACACGTCCAGTGTTCCTATCGAACAACATCGGCTTCACCTTGTCCTCCGCTCAGCTAAAGCAGCCAATCCAAATTATACAATCGAGCCGCGTTAGAGAACGTGAGCTTTTTGCCGGAGAGTTTCGTCGCAGATGCGCCATGGTGTCACGAATGAAACTTTGCGAGTCAGGGAGAAAATACCATCCGCGTGCGGGATAGTCCGAAGCCCAACAGAAGCTGTCGCTGCCGTATTCATGGGCCAGCAACGCCCCAACTCTGTCATCCTGGAAGGTGGCTCCACATCTGTCGTCCAAACAAGTTGCTCGGCAGCGTGCGGGATCAGATCCTGATGAGCACCTTCCTTAAACTTCACGTCCAGCCGCTCAAGAACGTATGGGATCCGAGCCAATATGACCTTTCTCGCCATTACGACCTTTGAAGACCAGGATGCCGTTCCAGCGCTCCGCATAAAAAGAATAGCCATCAAGGCACTCATCCGCTTGCATAGCGACTACGGCTTGATGGGTGGCGGCGGAAACCCGCGGCAGGTCTCCCTAAGCTTTTGTTCAACAGTGGTGGGGCCGCAAGTTGTCGTTTCCGCATGCCGACTCCAATGTGGAATGACAGAGCCACGTTATTCTCTTCGGCCGCCGCCCACATAGGTTCCCACATTGCGTGCCAGATGGGCTCCGGGCCGTTGAACCAGTCCACCATGCCGCCTCCTGAGGCCCAGGCCGTTCTTGCCGATTGCGTCGGATTTCGGCAGCAGCAGCTCCCGCAGACGACGCCGGGATATTTCCTATTCCGACAAACCGTCTTGGATTATAAGAACAAAACTCGGCGATGAAATCGTTATAGGCGCGATACGTGACGGCGATAACTACCGGATCCTTGATGCTGTCCTCGATGAAGCGGATACCGTAAATAACCTCCGCGTCAACACCATCTAAATCTAAGTCGGCTAGCCTTAGCTTAGGATCGGGCGGATGGCTGGGTTCCCACCCGGCTTCTGCCATTCTCCGTCCTCGATGGGTGCTCATCTGCCCTCGTCCCATCCACGCCGCATGCCCTCCCATTACCGCACCATCTCCCACCCAGAAAGGTTTCCGTCGATCTGTTCAACGTGCGGCACCCTTGCCTTCAACTGAGACTGGAGCCCGCGAGTAAACGTGTCCACAGGAAGGTAAAACAAGTCCATGTGACCGTCCGCCGAGACGATTTTTTTACCATACACCTCCCCTTTGACCGACAATCTGGCCGAAAGCTACCACCGGCGGCTCCCGAGGGGTCAAACGTTTGCCTTGTCGAGCATTCGCGTTTCGCTCGCAGGTTCCTAAACGATTCTAACGAAGCGCAATGGTTGAACCAGATTGAAACCTACGGAACGGATTTTTCGGTTTGCGTGAGACCGTCTCGTTTCAGAGGCATTTACGCCGTCATGCAACCCATTGTTTTGCAGCCCATGTGGCTGGAGGATGCCGGACGGGTAACGCTTCGACTTAAACCAACTCTATCCGCTCTTCTGAAAACCAGCCGCTCCGGTTTTGCAAGGCGAACAATTGGAACAGGTGTCAGCCTGAGACGTCTTGAACGTAGTGAACTCACGCGCTAATAGATCATTTTCCCTCTCTCAAAGCCAGCAATACGTAACTGAACGAAGTAATAAT
>ERZ1370068.10258-contig-8972_pt1 | contig 75770 bp, 106 predicted proteins | sample MGYA00561227_ERZ1370068 | MGnify/ENA primary metagenome ERZ1370068 (study PRJEB38410, sample SAMEA6850437) | metagenome | study: Metagenomic assessment of the ecological functions of the soil: analysis of the soil microbiota associated with the... | reverse complement strand
CTACGTATTGCTGAATGGTCTGCAGTCTCCTGCCGCCTTCCGCCTGTCAATTCGTCGATGTCATTCGCAGGCGGTTCAACGTCTCGCATCAGGAAACGTGGGAATCCGGCCGATTAGTTCCCAAGTGGCGATCACAAGGCGGTGAAAAGACTTGAACGGCCGCGATCAGCAGCGGCAGTCGCCGATGCGGGTACAAATCGACAAATATGTTATATATTACAATATGTATATCGATAATCGCGGTCGTGCGGTGCAAGTGCCCGCGATCGGCGCGATATTTAACAAACCATTTGCCTGTGGCGAAAAGCGTCTCGCCGCTTTTACCTGCTGATTTGCGCCAGCGCCGCAGGCTTACCGGCCCGCACGCCTCACCGTCTTCAGCCGTGCGCGCGGGTGGATTTCGGCCTGCGACAGCACGGTGGTCTGCGAGCGGAAGCGCTCGACCAGCGAGCGCACGAACGGGCGGATCGCCGCCGAGGTGACCAGCACCGGCGCCTCGCCTTCGCGGGCGGCCTGCTCGAAAGCGTTGCGCACCGCGGTCATGAACTCCGACAGTTTTGAGGGCTGCATCGCCGAGGCTGCGGTCCTCGCCGGTGCCGACGATGGATTCGGCAAACGCCTGCTCCCATCGCGCCGACAGCGCGATCAGCGGCAGGTAGCCGTTGTAGGAGGTGTTCTGCGCGCAGATCTGCCGCGCCAGCCGGGCGCGGACGTGCTCGACCATGGTGGCGGGGTTGCGCGAGAACGCCAGCGCGTCGGCGATGCCTTCGAGGATGGTGGAGAGATCGCGGATCGAGATCCGCTCGGCCAGCAGCAGTTGCAGCACGCGCTGGATGCCCGACATGGTGACCTGGCTCGGCACGATGTCCTTGACCAGTTCGCCCTGTTCCTTCGGCAGGTCCTTCAAGAGCTTCTGCACCTCGCCATAGGACAAGCAGGTCCGACATGTTGTTCTTGAGCAGCTCGGTCAGATGCGTCGACAGCACGGTGGCGGCGTCGACCACGGTGTAGCCCTTCAGCGACGCTTCTTCCTTCAGCGCGGCGTCGACCCAGGTCGCCGGCAAGCCAAACGTCGGCTCGATGGTGTGGATGCCGGGCACGCCGACCTGGTTGCCGGCGGGGTCCATGACCATGAACTGGTTCGGCCAGATCTTGCCGGAGCCGGCGTCGACTTCCTTGATCTTGATGATGTAGGTGTTGGCCTCGAGCTGGACGTTGTCGAGGATGCGCACCGCCGGCATCACAAAGCCCATTTCGATCGCGAGCGAGCGGCGCAGCGCCTTGATCTGCTCGGTCAGGCGGTCGGTGCCGTCGGGGCCGTTGACCAGCGGCAGCAGCGCATAGCCGAGCTCGATCTTGAGATCGTCGATCTTGAGCGCGGTGGCGATCGGCTCTTCCGCCGCGGCACTGCGGCGGCGGCCGCCGCGAGGTCGGGCGCGCGCCGTCGGCCGCTTCCGCCGCCTTGGTGGCGCGCGTTGCGCTTGCGCGCCTTCCAGGCCAGCGCCGCGGCGCCGCCGCCGAGCGCGAGGAACGGCAGCATCGGAATGCCCGGCAGCAGCGCCAGCACCAGCATCACGCCGGCCGACATGCCGAGCGCCTGCGGATAGCCGGAGAGCTGCTTCATCATCGCCTTGTCGGCCGAACCGGTGATGCCGGCCTTCGACACCAGGAGGCCCGCCGCGGTCGGAGACGATCAGCGCCGGCACCTGCGTGACCAGGCCGTCGCCGACGGTGAGCACGGTGTAGGTGCGGGCGGCGTCGCCAAAGCTCATGCCCTGCTGGGCGACGCCGATGATGATGCCGCCGATGACGTTGATGAAGACGATCAGCAGGCCCGCGACGGCGTCGCCGCGGACGAATTTCGAGGCGCCGTCCATGGCGCCGAAGAAGCCGCTTTCGTCTTCCAGCGCCTTGCGGCGCGCTTTGGCGGTCTTCTCGTCGATCAGGCCGGCGGACAGATCGGCGTCGATCGCCATCTGCTTGCCGGGCATCGAGTCCAGCTGGAAGCGGGCGGCGACTTCGGCGATGCGGCCCGAACCCTTGGTGATGACGACGAAGTTCACGATCACCAGGATCGCGAACACGATAATTCCGATCACGAAATTACCGCTCATCACGAAATTGCCGAAGGCCTCGATGACGTGGCCGGCCGCCGCCGTGCCCTCATGGCCGTGCGACAGGATCAGCCGGGTCGAGGCCATGTTGAGCGACAGCCGCAGCATGGTCGAGATCAGCAGGATGGTCGGGAACGACGAGAATTCCAGCGGCGCCTGGATGAACAGCGACGTCATCAGGATCAGGATCGACACCGTGATCGAGATCGCCAGGAACAGATCGAGCACGATCGAGGGCAGCGGCAGGATCAGCACCACCAGGATGGTGAGGACGCCGAACGCCAGCGCGAGATCGCCGCGCTTCAGGATATCGCCGATTTCGCGCGAGGCTCGGAAATCCGCCGCCTGGCGCCTCGCTGCCCTGACCCGCCGTGACATCGACCATGGTAGCCGCTTCCCCCGCGATTGCCGCCCGCGGGCGCCAAACGTCTGCGCGGCGGCCGAAGGGCCACCGTTTCGAAAGTGAGGCACCGCACTGGCGTCCACGGGGTTCCTCCCGTTCTACGCGGCCGACGACACTCGACTTCACTCGGCAATTCTTGCCGGGTGTATGGTTAGCAAAGCGGTTAACGGGGAAGCTTGGACCGTCATTCCGGGGCGATGCGACGCACCGAACTGCGATGTGCAAGCGCACATCGGAGAATCTCGCGCCGTACCTGGCCCGCCCGCAAGGCGGGTGCATCCAGTACGTCGCGCCTGTCGGTTTAGTCACTGCGGCCTCTGACTGGGTCCCGCCCCGTGCGCAATGCGCACGGCGGCGACGACAGCCGTAGATATTCTGCGGCGCGTTTCGCCGCTTTGCCAACCGTTTCGCCCCATCAAGAGGGCGCAGGGAATGCCGGGTGCTTGCTGCACCCGCGGTCTCGCGTGCAAAGATGCAGTGAGAAATGCGCACACGAGCATACAGGTACAGTCGGAGCATCCGGCATTCCCTGCAATGGTTTTACGGCTTGTGCCGCGCTCCCGAGATCTTCGCTGCCGCGCTTTTTGCGCTGCAGGATCGCTCGCCCCGACCGTAGTCCACCGCGAATACCCTTTAGGTCAGCCCTGCATTGTATTTTCTTCGGACTCGGCGACACCGTGCTCGCTTTACCCGAAATTCAGCTAGGGTTGCGCGGGGCCAAGGCGTTGAGCCAGTTCTCTTGTATGCTTCTGCTCGTGGCGGCCTTGATGCTGACGGCATGCTTCGGACTTGCAGACTTGGCGCATCTCCGGTGGTGAAGGGATGTCACCGGAAGCGCTTCGCCGGCGTCTTTCCACTTGCGCTGATATCCATCGCCATCGCAGACGCCCGTATGTCTACGGGCTTGCTCTCGACCGTCGGTTGCGCTTGGGTGGGACGGGGAAATTCAAAAAATGCGAAATTTGGGAATCGTGGTGCTGAGGCGCCGCGCTGGCGGAGCTGCGCTTCTTCTGCTGCGGATATTGCACCCGCGTATGTTTCGCCGGTTGCGTACCAATCATACACATGCCAACAGCTTGCGCTTGAGGCTCAAGCCATCTCGACGGGGCGGCTACTTTGTCGGGCGCCCAGGACGGCTGCAGCGCAGCACAGGCGCGCTGTTTACGTCGCTAACGGCGGCTGCGGTGATCGGCGATACTCTGGCCAGCAGCTTTCCTCGTCGGCGGCGACGATGCGCGAGCGGCGGCGGAGCCGTCCCGAAACGAAGGGACAACATGCCGGCTGTTGAGCAAAGCCTCTATCGCGAAGAAGCGCGGAATCCACTGGCAGGGCCGCGCCCGCCACGGGGCGGAGCTAACGTGCCTCGAAGCGCCATGACCGCTCTTGCCTTCTGACGTCGCGCAGGGGAAACACGTTGGGTAACGCCGCTTCGAGGCATTGCGGGCTACGCTCTTGCGCAAGGTGTTGGTAGAGCGGCTGCGCGGGACGTGGCGCGTGGAATAACGATCAGTGCTCACACATCACTCTGCGCCAGGTGCTCGAGTCACGACAGCGATCGGACAAGCCAGATCGTACGGCGGATTACGCTGTCGCCAATCCGCCCTGCGGTGGCCCATGACCGCCCTGGCTCGTCGGCCTTCACGGATTCCATCCGCCGCTGCCGTACGGGCGGGTGATGATCTCAGCGAGGTGACCGTCGAGGTCCTCGAAGTAGACGACCGCGTCCGCCGTCATGGTGATTGATCTTGCCTAGCTGCTTACGCGTCCGGATCGGCCCAGTAGGGAAAGCTTGCGTTCGCGAATCCGACCGAAAATCTCGTCGAATTCAGCTTCGTTGACCAGGAAGGCGTAATGCTGCGGCGCGATTTCGCCGTCGGTGTCCATGTAATCGAGATAGGCCCCGTTCTCGGTGACGACCATCTCGAAATGGCCCCCAATGCTTGGGGGCCGGAAGGTTCAATATCTCGGCTGAGGAATTTCGCCGAGGCCTTGCTGTCGCGAGCCGACAGGATCGTGTGGTTGAAATGGACCGCCATGTCGCTGCTCCCTGGATAGGCGTTCTTGCCCAACGGTTCCAACGCTTAACCATCGCAACTTCCTGGTTGAGTTCCATTTTGGAAATGCGCTCAAATCGCTTTTGCTGCTGCCAATCAGGGCATCGGCGCGGGCGGCGCCAGAGGGCGAAGACAAGGCCGCCGCATGAAATACGCCGCCGTCCGTCAGGCCGCGCGGGATCATCGAGGTCGCTGCACGTGAGCTTCACGTGCGTCGACAAAGTAACCTTCCGACGTGAAACCTCTATTCGATCATCGCCGATCACAGCCAGATCGCCGCAAGGCAATGCCGATTCCAAGATCGAAATAGGCGTGGGCCGCTTGCTGGCCCCGTGCTGAATGAAGCGTTGTCCTGCTATCCACATACCCGTAGCGAGAGAGGGACAGGACCATTGCGCTTGCGCATTGCATGAGCCATTCCGCGAACTAGTCATCGAGGTCGACCAATTTGACATATTCGCCATTGACGCCGCCTCGCGGCGTGACCGGCCACCACGACAGCCGCCGTCGAGATAACCGTCAGCTGGTCAAGCGGCGAACATGAAGCCAATCAATTTCAAAGCGCGCTTGTCTGCCATTGCAATGCGTCCTTCCGACGGCGGTCATAAAGCCCGGCCGGCGTTCCGACTCTGGGCCTTTTTCTCCCTCTGGCAATTTCACTAGTGAACAGCGTGAACCAAATAATAGCCGACGCCGCCGACAACGATCACGGCCAGCACGGCTAAGCAAAGAACTGGCATGTACGTTTCCTCCTCTACTCGAGCTGCCTCTCATCCATCAAACGCATGGTCTATTGCCACTTGTTCCCGATGTCGTGAGTTTCCCCGTGGCGGATGCTGACCAAGCCCCGAAACGACGCATCCATAAATCGTCTTGCGGGCAAGCGCGCTATCGGAGTCGTTTCTGTCGGCCGCTGCCCAAATGGTTCCGTGCACGCAGTTTTAGTTAAGGAACCGCGCGCCTGAAAATCGATTAAGTTCATGTGCTGCCTCGCTTTATTGGAGGCAGGGCACTGGGAAGTGGACGGCACTGGGCTTCTCGCCGGAGCACTTTAATGAAGACATTTTTCAAGGTCGTCATCTGGATGGCGGCCGCCGTCGCAGGTCTTACTGTTTGGGAACGTGGCGCTCGTGACCTTCGATCCGCTGGTCTCCGCGATTCTCGCGGCAGCATTCGTCTGTTGCGCATTGTTCTGCGATCGTTGAGGCCTACCGTTAAGCGCGCTCAGCATCCGGACGAGCAGCCGGAGCTTCGCGACCGTCTTGAAGTCCTGGATCCTGCAAGGTGACCGCACTCTTCTAGCGTGAGAGCGTTTGAACGCCGCCACCTCCATGACGATTTGAAGCCGTGATATGCGATGCGAGCGCTGACAATACAAGGACAGGCAGGCCGCCCCCGGTTGGCGTAACGCGCCATGAGGCTCCGGCGGCTTGCTCCGGCAACGTTCACTGAATAATCAGGAAGACCAGTCCGCCGCTGGAGTGCGACCCGTACAGTCAGCGCGCAAGAGAGCGGTTGGTTTTGACGGCCAGAAACCCATCAATCCTGCGCGAGGGATCGCGTAATCCGCCTTCGGCTCTGGCGAGCTGGCGGCGGTTACAGTCGGCTCCACTCATCCCGCGTGCTTCAATCGCAGGAGACCGACCTGCCATAGCCGTCGTCGCATCGCGCCCGCGCACGGTAGGGCACGGGCAGAGGCGGCCTCGGCGCATATTCCAGCGCATATTCGTGCGCGTAGTAGCGCTCCTGACCGTAGTAGCGATCCTGAGCGTAGTAACGCTCGGAGCGTACTGACGCTCGGGATAGGCGGGCGCGCGTTCGACATAGACCGGCTGCGCGGCGTAGGCCGGTCCGTACTCGCCATAGACCGAAGCCGGTGCACGATATGCCGGGCCCGGCGTCCCATAAGAGGGCTGCCGATATCCGTAACCGGGTTCCGCGTAAGGCGGTTGCCGATAGGCCGGTCCCGGACGCACATAGACGTCAGCGGAAGGCGCGTAGATTCCGCCCGGCGCCACGTAGACGGATGACAGGTCGCTGGCCGCGCCGGCCGCCGAGTACAGGACAACAAAGGCCAGCGTGAGCGATGATCGGTACATGTGTGACGCCTCCAACAATGCAGCCCCGCCAGCCAGCATGATTAATTTTCGCTAAACAATTCGCAGGGCGCAATGAGTATTCTGCGCGAAGAAGTGGCCATTTGACCGGACTATATCCTGTGCATCTGCATCGCCAAGTCGAGGACGCAGGCGGAGCGCAATCAAATACACCGTCCCGCAATTGTAATTTCCGCGTGCCTGCATCCGCCCTTCGTCACTCTGGCAAGCTACGGCGGACAAGCGCGGTTCGCTCTTCGTCATGACGGGTGAAGTCACACATTCGGAAAGCAGACCGCCCGCTCATGGATGCTCTCATCGTTCGAACAATGCGGCCGGATGAAATCTCGATAGCCGTCGATTGGGCCGCGGCCGAGGGCTGGAATCCGGGCCTCGCCGACGCCGCCTGCTTCGCCGCGGCCGATCCGGAAGGCTTCTTCATCGGCGAGCTCGACGGCGCTCCGGCCGCGACCGTCTCCTGCGTCAATTACGGTGCGAGCTTCGCCTTCCTCGGCTTCTACATCGTGCGAGAGGACTTGCGCGGGCCGCGGCTACGGACTGCGCATATGGAACGCGGCCATCGCGCACGCCGGCCCGCGCGTGATCGGGCTCGATGGCGTGGTGGCGCAGCAGCAGAACTACCGGAAGTCCGGGTTCGAGCTCGCCTATGCCAACGTCCGTTACGGCGGCACCGTCGCGGCCCCGGATGCGCCGCGCAGGCCGGCGTCGTCGCGCTGACCGAAGTCCCATTGGCGGCTGTGGAGGCGTACGACGCGACGGTGTTTCCGGCGCCGCGCACCGCGTTCCTGCGCGCCTGGATCGGCTCGCCGGGGCATGTCGGTTGCGCGCTCGTGCGCGATGGCGGGCTTGCCGGCTGGGGCGTGATCCGTCCATGCCGGAAGGGCCGCAAGATCGGCCCGCTGGTGGCCGACGACCGCGCCACCGCCGAGGTGGTTCTGTCGGCTTTGCTGGCCAGCGTGGGCGGCGGCGAGATCTTCCTCGACGTTCCCGGCATCAACCGCGACGCGGTCGCGCTTGGCGCAAGACCTGGGGCTCGCGCCGGTGTTCGAGACCGCGCGCATGTATACCGGCGCGATCCCGCCGTTGCGGCTGGAGCGGGTATTCGGCGTCGCCAGTTTTGAGCTGGGGTAGGTTCCCGCGATCGATCAGAACACATGCACAACCACCGGTTCCCACGGAACGGGCCGCGCACTCTCGCTTGTTAACGCCGATGGATCGCTTCTGTCTGCATATCATCTGCGCGAGGCCTCCTGCTGCTCGTAGACCGCGTTTGCACCCGGAACGCCTGGATTGAAATCCGGAAGCGTGGCCGCCCGAGAAAGCACTTTTGCTGCGGGATGCAATCCGAAGAAGCCGATGGTTCCGAGTGCAGCACGCCTTCCAGGAAGCCGCAGACTGCTGGGACGTCATCCCCTGACGTCGCCCGCGATCCGACGAATATTTCCCAGCTCACCATGAACATTGCCGCGATCAGCGGGCCGATGACGAAACCGTTCAGGCCGAAGACTTCGATGCCGCCGAGCGTGGAGATCAGCACCACGTAATCCGGCAGTTTGGTGCCCTTGCCGACCAGGAATGGGCGGAGCAGATTGTCCACCAATCCGATCACGAGCACGCCATACAGGATCAGTCCGATCCCTTGCCATATAGCGCCGGTCGCCAGGAAGTAGATCGCAACCGGAAGCCAGACCAGCGTGGCGCCGACCGCAGGGATCAGCGACAGGAACGCCATCACCACGGCCCATAGCAGCGCCGCGTGGATCCCGAGGAACCAGAACGCGATGCCGCCGAGCGCGCCTTGCGCGATGGCGACGACGATGCCGCCTTTGACGGTGGCGCGAACGACGTCAGCGAATCTCGTGAACAGCGCGGCCTTCTGGTCGCTGTGGAGCGGAATGGCCTCCTTGATCCGTTCAGCCAGTGCTCTGCCGTCACGCAACAGGAAGAACAACAAATAGAGCATGATGCCGAGGCCGATCATGAAGTCGAACGTGTTCATCCCGATGCTGAGCGCCTGCGGGGCGAGAACCTGCCCGCCCTTCATGAGGCCGGCCGCGAGCCTTTCGCGCAGGGCGGAAAAATCCGTCAGGTTGAACCGCTCGATCAGTCCGGTTGCCCAGGCCGGCAGGGCGTCGAGTATCCGCTGCAGGTAGTTGCCGAGATTGTACTCTCCCGACTGGATTTTCGCGAACAGGCTCGATGCTTCCTGGGCCAGGGACGTCGCGATCATCGCGAGCGGCAGGATGACGATCGCGATAATGATCAGAACGGTGACCGCAGCCGCAAGGCTTCGCCGGTCGTTCATCGATGCGAGCAGCCTTCGATAGACCGGCGCGAAAATCACCGCCACGACGACCGCCCAGAGAATCGCCATGAACGCGTACAGCACGCAGGCAAACGCCAGCGCGTGACGGCCGTGAGCAGCAACAGAAAACCTTGATGTTCGATCTCTTTGCACGGCCCGTCCCGTTTCGGCTTTCGCGCCGATCCATCCTACGACTTCGCGCCGCAATGTCGAGATTGGCGATCTCGGCGCTAATCGGAGGCTGCGGCAAGGCGCAGCGCGCCGTGCCCACCGCTTGACCATCCGCAGTGAATGGTGTTCACGCCACGCTTTGCCCACCCTACGGTTTCGTCCGTCAGTTGCTCTTCTGCATCTTCGTCACGGTGTATCCCGACGCGGCTTGCTCGCGCCTCTCGAACTCGACTCTTGTCGCCGACCTGCACTTCCCAAGCATCGCGGGGTCCTTGACGCGGAAGGTCATGGTCATGCCAACGTCCATGCCGAGGATCCCTGGATCGGGCCGTGCTTGAGGGGTGACCTTGCCGGCGGCCTCGTCGATCTTCCTGACTTCGCCCTGAACGGCGCTGCCTCGCGCGGTTGCGGCGGACAGGCGACAGGATCGCTGTGAGCATCGTGGCCGCCAGGTGTGAACTGGTTTCTTCATGTTGTCTCCTTGCTTGCAGTGTTCGCTTCACTTCACCGGTCACCATTTCACCTGGCTTGCCAATCATGCCCGTAGTCGCGATGGTCGGGGATCAGGCAGGAATATTCGAACGTGCGGCGTGAGTGAACTTCCACAATATCTCGGCCGATTTCGCCGGCGCGCCAGCCACGCCGTTCGGGTCGTCGTGCCCCATATGCGGGTGCTTCTTCATGTCCTCGGCGTGCTTCAGGTTCTCTTCCGTGGTGGCGAGCAGGAATTCGTGGTCTTCCTTGCCGGCATTGCGGATCACGAAGCGGATCTGCTCGCCAGCGCTTCACCTCGATGCGCGACGGCGTGTAGGCCATCTCGCTCATCTCGACCTCAATGGTGCGCGAGGGCATTTTGGGATTGCCGGGCTCGCCGGCCGACCAGGTTTCGTGGGCGTGCTTGTCGTGGCTGTTCGCGGCGTCGGCCATGCCGACAAGGCGGCCATCGCGAGGCCGGCCGTTATGATGTTCTTCATCCGATGTTCTCTCTCTGGTTCGTCAGCGATCGGCCGCGGCGACGCGCGGCACGTTGGGCTCAATCCGTCGGAGGTGCAGGCATGCGCACGCCGTCGAAGCGCGGCCGTCCGCATCGTTACGTCGGATCAGCACGATCGGAGGACGGTAGAGAGCAGAGGGCGGCGCCTCACCCGGCAGGCGCTGGAAGTCTCGGAGACGCAGAGCGAGATCGGCTGCACGAGCTCCGCGACCGCAGGCAGATCGGCTGCGATCGCCGAAACGCACAGCATGGCGCAGCATGGTCCGATGGAGCCCTTGCCGTCGTGCTGATGCTTGGCGTGCCGGGCATCGGCATGGCCGGCATCGGCGTGATCCATCGCGTGCTGATCCGCTTGCATCGCATGATGCTGGTGCGCGGCCGCATGTTCCGCCTGAACACCCTCATGCACATGCGCGGCTGGCCGTCCCGAACGGTTGTGACGCGGCACGACGCGGCATCGCCAAGCGCCAGCGCCACGCCTGGCGCGAGCACGCAAAATAGATAGAGCAGGGCGACAAACCACCCCGCTTTGGCGCGCACCGGCGCTCGTCAAGCGAACGAACATGGCGGCAACCTCAATGCCGTCAGCCGATTCAGCCAAGGGGCCGAAGGCATTGAGCGGCCTGCCCCATCACAACTGCATGCCCAATATCGCGGCAATGTGGCTTTGACCGTTAGGCGATTATGCCCCGAAGTTGCGCTGCAGCCGTGGATATTTCTTCTGAACTCACCCGAGATTCCGACCTGTTCGTTCCCGACTCGCGCCGGGCATGGCTCCGGCTTGCCGTGGCCGTGCTGATCGGCTCGCTCGGCAGCGTCGGCATGTGGTCGGTGGTGGTCGCGCTGCCCGTGGTGCAGGCCGAGTTCGGCGCGAGCCGCGGCACCGCCTCGCTGGCCTTCACGCTCATCGATGCTCGGATTCGGCTCCGGCGGCGTGCTGACCGGCAAGATCACCGACCGCTACGGCATCGTCACCGCGATCGGGCTCGGCATCGGCATCTTCGGCCTCGGCTATGTCGTCGCCGGGATGTCGTCCGTCGATCTGGCAATTCATCCTGGTGCATTTCGCGATCGGGCTGTCCTCGTCGGCGACCTTCGGCCCGCTGATGGCGGAAGCCTCGCACTGGTTCGACCGCTATCGCGGGCTCGCGGTCGCCGATCGCCGCCAGCGGCAATTACATCGGCGGCGCGATCTGGCCGCCGCTGGTCAACTACGGCATCGCAGATCATGCGGCTGGCGCACCACCCATATCGCGATCGGCATCTTCTACGGCGGTGGCGATGACGCTGGCGCTGATCGTGCTGCGCGATGCTGATGGGCGGCGGCAGCGCGGCGCAGCTCACGCCAACGCGCCGCCGCCGCGCGTCGATCTGCGGCTTTCCACCAATGCGCTGACGGCGATGCTGTCGCTCGCCGGCGATCGCCTGCTGCGTGGCGATGTCGATGCCGCAGGTTCATATCGTCGCCTATTGCGGCGATCTCGGCTACGGCGTGGCGCGCGGCGCCGAGATGCTGTCGCTGATGCTGGGCTTCGGCATCATCAGCCGCATCGGCTCGGGCTTCCTCGCCGACAGGATCGGCGGCATCCGCACGCTGCTGATCGGCTCGGTCGCGCAGGGCACCGCGCTGTTGTTCTATCTGTTCTTCGACGGCCTGACCTCGCTCTACATCATCTCCGCGATGTTCGGCCTGTTCCAGGGCGGCATCGTGCCGAGCTACGCCATCATCGTGCGCGAGGCGATGCCGGCCAGCGAAGCCGCGACCCGCGTCGGCATCGTGATCTTCGCCTCCGTGTTCGGCATGTCGTTCGGCGGCTGGATGTCCGGCGTGATCTTCGACGCCACCGGCTCCTACGGCGCGGCGCTTCGCCAACGGGCTGGCGTGGAACGCGCTCAACATCACCATCATGCTGTCGCTGTTGATGCGCGCACGGCAGCGGCTGGCGATGGCGTGAATTTTTGTTTGACGCGTTTTCTTCACGCGAACCGGAATCCACTTCCGCTCGAAAACGCCATCTTAGACCGCCTGACCGGCCTTCAGCAGCGAACAGCCCGTGATCTTCAGGCTGCCGTCCGGCCTGCTGCTCCAGCGTATAGAGCGCTTCCCAGGCTTCGCCATTGTCGTCGACGATGTGACGCGCTGCGCGATCTGGCCGCCGGCCGCGCGCGCCTCGCCGAATTCGAAACTCTTGTGGCGATAGACCGGCGTGTAAGTCTGCTGCACCATCTGACATGAAGATGTCGGCCTGCCGGAAAGAGCTGCCTGATCGCCGGCGCGGCATAGGAATAGGCCGCGGTGGCGTCGTCGCGGCTGAACGCCTGCTCCTGCGCCCGGATCACGTTCTGCGCCGCGGCGACGTCGTCGGCGAACGCCGGCGTGGCCCAATGGAATGAGCGCAAAGAAGCGCACAAGGACACGCATGGAATGCTCCCGATTGGTCGCGCTGGCACTGCGGAACGCAAAGTTACACCTGCCGGAAAGGGCGCGCAAATCACGGCTTCGCGGCGTCGATTCCGCACGCGAGCCGGTTCGGGGAGTCCTGCGCCTAGGTGCGACATCATGTCGAGAAACTGGCGTGTCGTTGGCGCTGACGTAGAAGATGACGACCTTGGTCGTCTCGGTGGCGTTGCGGTTAGTAGCCGGTCATCGCCACCTTCGGCGGCTCGACCATGGCTTCGCCGGCCTTGACCGTGAGCGGCGGGCGGCCGTCGAGCTCGAGGGTGAAGGCGCCTTCCAGCACATAGACCGTCACTGGAAAACGGTGCGTGATAGACGGTCTCTGTCGCCCGGCTTGAACATTGCCGTCATGACCTGCACGGTCTGCTTTGTCGTCCGTGGGCAACCCTCGACGACCTGCTGCAGCACCATGTTGGGCCTGGCGATGCCGGGCGCCGCGGCGCCGTGCTGCTGCGCCAATGCCGGATTGCTGGCGCCGACGCCGAGGCTGGCGAGCAGGATGATGCCTGGGACGAGATGGCTGCGCATGTATCGCTCCTCTGTTTTGCCAATCACGGCGCTGTTTCGACATAAAGCCCTAAGCTGCAGCCCAGCCGCGCCGCGGAGCCGCAAGATTGCTAGGACCCGCTCCAAAAGTGCATAATGGCCGCATGTTCGACTGGAACGATCTGAAATATTTCTCGCCGTTGCGCGCCACGGCAGCACGACTTGCAGCCGGCAAGGCGCTCGGCACCAGCCAGTCGACGGTGCATCGCCGGCTCGAAGAACTGGAACGCCGGATCGGGCAGGCGCTGGTGACGCGGCAGGCAAGCGGGTATCGCCTCACCGAATACGGCACCACGCTGCTGCCGTTCGCCGAACGCATCGAGGCCGCGGTCGGGGATTTCCAGCGGCGGGCAACCGACACCGAGCAGGACATGAAGGGCGCGATCCGCGTCACCTGTCCGGAGCCGATCGTCATCCGCATGACGCAGTCGGGCCTGATCGAGCGGTTTCATGCCCGCCATCCGCATTTGCGCGTCGAATTCATCACCAGCGACCGCTATCTCGACCTGTCGAAGGGAGAGGTGGACATCGCCTTCCGCTCCGGCGATACCGACGACGAACTGATCGGCCGCAAGATCGCGGATCTGTTCTGGGCGGTTTACGCCAGCCGTGGCTATATCGAGCGCCACGGCAAGCCCGACCGCGTCGAGGATCTGTCGCAACATCTTCTGGTCGGCTTCGACGAAACGCTGGCCGGTCACCGCGCCGCAAAGTGGCTGAAGGACGTCGCGCCCGAAGCGAGGATGCCCGTGCGCAACAACAGCGTGCTCGGCCTCGTCTCCGCGGTGAAATCCGGCGCCGGGTTAGGGCCGCTGCCGACGGCGCTCGGCGATGCGGAGCCGGATCTGGTCCGCGTGCTCGGACCTGTTCCGGAGCTGACGCGAAGCTGGCGGCTGTTGACGCATCCCGATATCCGCCGCGTGCCGCGCATCGCCGCGTTCTTCGATTACATCATCGAGCAGCGCGACGCGCTGAAATCGATTTTGACCGGATAAGGATTGAAACAGTCCGCCGCGCCTACCGAATCGGATCCGCCAAAATTGTCGCCTTCCCGTAAGGGTCTGGTGGCGCGATCAGAGGTCGATCGTGATCTCGATGGTCGCGGCCTCGCCGAAGCTGGGCGCGAACATGCTGGCCGGCGCGTATCGGCAGCATGCCCGTCATCGAGCCGGTAGAGATCGTCTCTCCGGCGCGAAGCCCGTCGCCCCATTGCCGGCGCTGTTCGGCCAGCCACCACAGCGGCCGCAGCGGATCGCCCATGACGTCGGCGCCGATGCCTTCCCGGCGCAGCGCGCCGTCGACTTCAAGCCGCACGGGTATGGACGCAAGTCCCTCGCGCCAGGTCTCGATGCGATCGCCAAAGACATAGCGCCCCGAGGCGCTGCCATCCGCGAGAATGCCGGGCAGCGGCGGCGGGGCCTTTCTCGGATAGCGGCATTCCGCCACTTCGATGCCTGCATGGACCTCGGCGATCGCCGCGATGGTTTCGGGAAACGTCCAGGGCTCGTCTCTCGGCGGCAGGTCGTGCGCGAGCGTGACGAAGAACTCGCATTCGATCAGCGGGTCGAGCAACTCGGCGGCTTTGAAGCGCACGGGAGAGGTGCAGGCAAAGCGGCGGAAGGTCCGGCCGTAGATCGGTCCGTCCAGTTGCAGCTTGCCGCGCACCGCGTCCGTCGTGCCGGCGATCTTCCAGCCCAGCGGCTCCCAGCCGAGACGTTCCGCCACCATCTGGTTGACGGCATAGGCTTCGAGAGCCGCATCCGGCACGAGATCATCGGGCAGGTGAGAATTGGCTGACGTTGCGCCGCGCTTGCACGAGCAGGTTCGCCAGTTCTTCTTGTTTTCCGGAGATCGATTGCACGTTCGCCTCACCGCCCCTGAAACACCGCGGCGCGCCGCTCGATGAAGGATTGAATGCCCTCGCGCGCGTCGGCGCTGTTCAGCACGCGTTCGCGCACCGTCGGAATATAGGCGATGGCCGCGGCTTCGCCATGCTCGACATATTTCGCGGCAGCCTCCTTGGTCACCTGAATGCCAAGCGGCGCATTTTTGCGCAATGATGGCGGCAAGCGCCATCGCGCGCTCGACCTGCTGGCCCGCCGGCACCACCTCCTGAACCAGCCCGATCTCGCGGGCGCGCGATGCCGTGAATTCATCGCACAGGAACAGATGATACATCGCGTTGCCCCAGCCGGTGCGCGACAGGAAGCGGAAATGCGCGCCGCCGAGCGGCGCAATGCCGCGCTTGGATTCCATCTGGCAGAAGCGCGCGTCATCGGCGGCGACGACGATGTCGCCCGCCAGCATCAGTTCGATGCCGATGGTGAAGACGATGCCTTGCACGGCGGTGACGATCGGCTTCTTGCAGCGCTTCTGCAGACCGAATGCGTCGACATTGCCTTCTTTGAAGTTTCGCTTCTCGGCGTTGGGGCCGAAGAATTTCGGCATGTCGAGGCCGGCGGTGAAATCCTTGCCCTCGGCGCAGATGACGCCGACCCAAAGGCTGTCGTTGTTGTGCAGTTCGGTCAGCGCGTCCGACAATTGCTCCATCATCGCGGGCGAGAACGCGTTCTTCTTGGCGGGGTTGTCGATGATGATCTTGAAAATGCGATCATGCGTTTCAGTGCGGATTTTCCCTCGGTGCTCATGATCTTTCCTCCCGGTCCTTGAGTGTTCTGTAATGGCGGCGCGTTGCGCGCGTCCGCTATCGCTCGTATTTCACCGCGAGCGCGGTGCGGATCGCAGCAGTGCGTTCCGGCGAAAAGTGCGATGCACCGTGTTCGAGCAGGTCGAGGAATGATAGCACGCCGCCGCGCGAGCCCCAGCTGCCTTCCTCGATGATGCGGAAATTGATCCACCAGCCAGGCGAGGGCGCCTTCATCCCGCAGGCGTCCGCAAGCGCCGCATGGATGTTGCGGATGACAGCCGCGCGGTCCTCGCGCGTCCAGCAGCAGTCCATCGCGACGACATCGATCACCATGACGTCGCTTGGCTTGTCCGACAGCAGTTCTCCGCCGTGCGCGATCATGTCGAGCGGCCGCTCGGCAAAATGCACCTGATAGCCGCGGCGCGCCTCGGGCGCGAGCTTGCCGACCTCCGGAACCAGCACGGCATCCGTCAGCGTCTTCGCCAATACGCGCCGCTGATCGGCATTCAGACGCCCTTGCGGGGTCATCACATGGATAACGGTCATCGTGGCATCCTCCCTGCCAGTTCACGCGGCCAACTATGACAAATGGCATAGTCCGATCGGACTGGCTATGTCAAGCGTCATATTCTACAATGGCGCGACTCAAGAGGGAGTTCCGATGTCGTCCAATACCCGCGCCAAGATGGTGGCAGGCGCCGCCGACCTGATGAGCCGGCGTGGCGTCAATGCCACCAGCATGCGCGACGTGGTCCGCCATACCGGCACGCCGCGCGGCTCGATCGGCCATCATTTTCCGCGCGGCAAGCAGCAACTGATCGAGGATGCGCTGGTCTTTGCCGGCAAGCAGGTCAGCGGACCGCTTAAGCCTCTGACGCAGGAGCATGGCGCGATCAGCGGGCTCCGCGCCTTCATCGCCCTGTGGCGTCAAACGCTGGAGCGATCGAAATTCCAGGCCGGCTGTCCGGTGCTCGCGGTCGCGGTCGAGCAGTATGTCAACGATGCGACCGAAAAAGACGGCGAACGGGATGAAGCCGCGCAGAAGCGTCTGCTCGATCTGGCTGAAGGCGTGTTCGCCGACTGGCAAGCCATCATGATCGCGGCGATGCGGCGCGAGGGCGTGACGCCGCCCGCGCCCGGCGGCTAGCGGCGCTGGTCATCGCATCACTGGAAGGCACGGTCGCGATGTGCCGGGCCGCGCGCAGCATCCAGCCGCTCGACGACGTCAGGCAGGAACTCGAACTGATCCTTTCCGGCGCGCTGCCGAGGTAGGCCGAGATGCATTCCAACGTCGATCATGTTCGAGTGCCGATGTCAGACATCCAACGGAGGGGATCTGGCGAGATTGAGCGGTTTGAGGCGACGTAGTCGATCTCGCCGCGCGTGATACCGATGTCCGCAAGCTCGCTGTCCGTCAGGCGACACAACTCGGTCCGCAGCCTCTCGCGTTTGCGCCACTCCTGAAATGCATTCCAATATGTTTCGAGAGGACTGTAGACCTGCCGCTTTGCGCGTTGCCGGTCCCAGCTCGGTGGTCCCTGGATCGTGCTCATTGCGGTGTGTCCTGTCTGGACTTGCTTCACCAGGCAAAGTTGCCGCAAGATGCGCCGGCGCGCTTAACTGGTGGCTTACATTTCCCTTACCGGCAGCTTATTCTTCGTGCTCCAGGGCGCTTCAGAGGTGACCCTCAGAAGGAATGGCAACTTGCGCTATCTCTTCGAGGATTACGCGCTTCGACACCGACCGGCGCGAGCTGCATCGCGGGGCGGATGCGGTCGCCGATCGCACCGCAGGTTTTTGACCTGCTCGATTACCTGATCCGAAACAGGGAGCGCGTCGTCAGCAAAGACGACCTCATCAATGCCGTTTGGAACGGACGCATTGTATCCGATGCTGCGTTGACGACCCGCCTGAACGCCGCCCGGAATGCGATCGGCGATTCCGGCGAAGAGACAGCGCCTCCTCAAGACACTGGCGCGGAAGGGCTTCCGTTTCGTCGGGCAAGTGCAGGAAGAGCGAGGCGGCGCAGCGCCCGACGACCGGGCAGAACCGCCGAAACCTGCCCTCTGACGCTGCCCACCAGACCGTCAGTCGCCGTCCTTCCCTTCGTCAACCTGAGCCTGGATCCAGAGCAGGAGTATTTCGCCGACGGCGTCGTGGAGGACATCACGATGGCGCTGTCGCGCTTTCACTGGCTGTTTGTGATCGCACGCAATTCGAGCTTCACCTACAAAGGCCGAGGCTGTGGACGTGAAGCAGGTCGGCCGCGAGCTTGGGGTGCGCTACGTACTCGAAGGCAGCGTGCGCAAGGCCGGAAATCGCATGCGCATCGCGGGACAGCTTATCGATGCCGAAACCGGAGCACATCTCTGGGCCGGACCGCTTTGATGGTGCGCTCGAAGATATGTTCGATCTACAGGACCATGTGACTTCCAGCGTCGTGGGTGCAATCGCACCAAAGCTGCAGCGCGAGGAAATCAAGCGGGCCAGGCGCAAACCAACCGAAAATCTGGATGCATACGACTATTACCTGCGTGGGCTGGCCAGCGCTGGTCGGTGGACCAGGGACGCGAACGCCGAGGCGCTCCAGCTCTTTTGCAAGGCGATCGAGCTCGACCCTGGTCTGGCCTGCGCCTATGGCATGGCCGCGTGGTGCTACGTGCGGCGCAAAGCGCGTGGCTGGATGATCGAGCCCATTCAGGAAAGTGCGGAAGCTGTACGGCTGGCTCGGAAGGCGGTGCATGCTGGGGGAAGATGACCCTATTGCGCTGTGTATGGGTGGATACGCACTCGCCTTTGTAGCCCATGAGTTCGACGACGCGGCGGCGTTCATGGACCGGGGACTTGCGGTAAATCCCAACTTGGGGCGAAGCTTGGATGCCTTAGTGCGTGGTTAAGAGTTTGGAGAGGTGAGCCGGACTTGGCACTTGAGCACGCTGCGCGCGCCATGCGCTTGAGCCCGCTCGATCCTTCCACGTACGCCATGCACGGGGCCATGGCCTATGCCCATTTTCTCGCAGGCCGCTATGACAAGGCGTCGTCATGCGCCGAAAGCTCTCTACGCTTCAATCCGGCTTTCCTGCTGGCCACATGCGTTTCCGCAGCGAGCAATGCCGCTCGCGGGGCGACTTGACCTGGCACAACGAGCGATATCACAAGCACTCGAACGTGATCCCGATTTGCGCGCCGCCAATCTGAGAGATTTGTTTCGTCGGGAGGAGGACTTCGCCACCCTCGCCAAGGGTCTCCGCGATGCGGGCCTTCCCGATTAAACCCCATCTTATTGATCGGGCCGGTTCGGTAGATCATCGAGTCGCGTTTTGTTTAGAACTGCCGGGAGGAACGGGTTATCAGCCGGCCGCAGCCAGCGCCTGCCGCATTTCAGCAGGCGTAGCCGGTTCGGCGCCGTGCTCGCGCACCATGCGCACGGCCTCTTCGACCAGTTCGAGGTTGCTCGCCTTTGTGCCGAGCGGCGCATCCTCGAGGCCGACGCGAACATGGCCGCCGCGCCTGACCGTCTCGCCGATCAAGGGACGGATATCGGCGCTGACGCCCGCGATCATCCAGGGCGCACCGGGCGCTTCCTCCTCCAGCAGCGACAGGTAAGCCGGCGAGCGCATACGGCTTGGGCGGAAAGCCGACCGCGATGCAGGTTGCAGAACATGAAACGGTAGATCGGAGTTTTCGTGCCGGCCGCGCGGGCCAGTACCGCACCGGCACGCATGAAGCCGGGTTCGTAGATCGCGAAATCAGGGTGGAGTCCGTGCCGTGCGGTAAAGTCGAGTACATACCGGACATGGTCTTCGGGATTCATGTAGGTGCCGGCTGGCTTTGCGGCCGATGTCGTCGTTGTCAGCGTGAAATTGGCGCTGCCGGGGTCGATGAGCGCGAATTCGATCAGGCCGCGTTCGACGAGCGCTTCGATATGGGCATAGCGAACGGATGCATCCGCAAGGCCGGCATCACCGTCCGTCGTGAATGCCGGGTAGGAGGGATAGACGGGAACGTCCACCTCGTTGCGAATGCCCTCGATGATGCGCGCATAGACCTGCCAGTCGTGGGTTTGCGGGCCGCCGCCGTCATAGGCATGGACGTGAACGATGGTGGCGCCGGCGCGGGCGCAGGCGACGCCTTCGGCGATGATGGACTCGACCGTATCGGGAATGCCCGGCTGCAGCGCGCGGCTCCAGCCGCCGTTCAGCGCCGCCTCGATCCAGACTTTGCGCATGCTGTTACCCTCCTGAAAATTTGGTCCTTCCTATGGGACATATAGACGAACGATAGCTGATTTTTTTGGGCCAGGCAGATGCCGCTTCGAACTCTGGCGGAAGCCCGCAAATGACCCACACTGGAGGCCAAATGCCGGGACCGCCGGGCTTAGGCTTTGGCCAAGCCCGTATCACCCAGCCGAGGCGGAGGTGTGCCCCGTGTGCGGGCACAAAGCATAGCTACTTGCAGCCATGCTGTTCGAGTTGGACTGTGGCCGGCCAGCTGATAAGCTTCCGGATGATGGGAGCTCCTGTGATCTTGGACGCTCCGTTCGACGACGGCATTATCCGGCGTTTCTCCGATGGCGACTGTGTGATGACGCCAATCGAGCACAACCATTCCGAGATCAGGTGCAAAGCGATTGCGATTCGATCGCTACGTCCTGGATTTGGAGCGTGGTTGTCTGCTTCTTGACGACAGCGAAATAGTTCTGCGGCCAAAGACTTTGGCCGTGTTGCGTTTCCTCGTCGACAATCCCGGCCGGACTTGTGTCGAAGGAGGATCTGTTCGCTGCGGTTTGGCCGAACATTGCCGTCACGGATGATGTGTTGGTCCAAAGTGTCGGCGAATTGCGGCGGGCACTTGCCAACGATGGTCAGCGGCTGATCAAGACGATACCCCAGGCGGGGCTATCGGTTCGAATCGATTGTGTCCGCCGAATCGTCAGCCAATCCAACGCCGGTCGGTGATGGCACAGCCACGGCTTCACTGGACGATGGCATCCTGGCCTTCAGGATGCCCAACGCGCAGAAAGCGCTGATATCAATCTTTCGAGGCGATTGGCGCAGGGTACTGGCCGTCGGGCTTGGGCTCGCGGTTCTGATTTTTGCGACAGTCCTCCTGACCGATCGCTCTGGCCGGGATCTGGGTGCGGATACCCGATCGCCGAAAACTGAGGAAGCAGGCGCAAAGCCCGCCATCGCCATACTGCCTCTCGTCAATCAGAGCGATGATGCATCCGAGAGTATTTTGCCGACGGATTGACGCAGGACGTCATCCATGCGCTGGGCCGATTCCGCGGGCTGACGGTGATGTCATGGAATGCCGTGTTGCCTTACAAGACGAAGCCCAACAGTCCAGGCGAAATCGCCCGCAAGCTCGCCGTGCGGCTATCAGGTTGAAGGAAATGTCCGTCAGATCGGCAACCGGGTTTCACGCAAACACGCAGCTCGTCGATGCAAACGGCCGGGTGTTGTGGTCTGCAAGTTTCGATGAGGGCTCTGTCGGACGTCTTTGCCCTGCATGATGCCATAGCAACCCAGATTGCGGGGAAGTTGGCCAGCCTCGTGATGCAACTGGAATTGAGCCGGACCTTCGCCAAGCCGACAGGCAGTCTCGAAGCGTATGACTACGTGTTGCGCGCCAGACCCGCACTGCTGCACCCTGAGCGCAGCAAGATCGTGCAGGCACGAGCACTGCTGAGACGCGCCATCGAAGCCGATCCAGGCTACTCCGCCGCCTATTCCTCATTGGCGGAGACCTACTTCATCGCGGCATCGATGGGGTGGGCCGAGAGTTCCCGCTGAATTCCTTGCGCGTGCGGAGGAAATGGCGAACAAAGCCCTGAGCTTGGATGACGCCGATGTGCGAGCCCGTGTCGTGCTTGGCCATATCCATACCTTCTATCAGCGGTACGATCAGGCCAGGACCGAAATGGACCGGGCAACAGAGATCAACCCCAGCGACGCACGCGGGATCGCCGGCCGCGGTACCATCCTCCTGTGGTCAGGACAAACTGATCCCGCCATCGCGGCGCTGGAGTTTGCCCAGCGGATCGATCCAGAACTCGCTCCGAGCGATCGCTTTGCCCTCAGCCTCGCCTACTATTTGAAAGGACGATACGACTCCGCGATCGAGCAGGCCGAGCTCAATCTTCGCAAGACTTCGGGTGCAAATTTCAGTCGGGTCATTCTCGCAGCGGCCCACGCCGAACTCGGTTCATTTGGACGATGCCGTCCGTACAGTAACCGTCATCCATCGGTTGGATCCAACCTTTGACCCGAAGGAATTTGGAACCAAGTTCCTACGCGCCGGCGATCTGGGCCGTTTGCGTGATGGATTGCGCAAAGCAGGCTTGCTGACAGAGCAAACTGCACCGCGTTAGTTCGAGGTCCTTGGGAAGGATCGGCCTGTTCTGGTGTGCATGGACGATATTGCCCGGTGAGATCCTTCTGGAAAAGCTCAGGTCCCCTTCGGTGCGGGCGAGCCGAAGAGATAGAGCCTGTTGTCGCTGATCAGCCAATTCTCCGGATCGGCCTTAACGATCTTGCCAGCGCTAGCGCCATGGCGCAGTAATTGCCGAATTGCGGAGCGTAGCGGACAGGGTCGGCTTTAAATAGCTCGCGATTTTGGGCGCTCGCAGATCGGATAAGGCGCGTTCATCCCATTGTATACTCGAATTCTGGCGTCCGGGGTGGGCTTGCCGTCGGTGAAATAGGCGACGGGGTCGTAGCCCTCGGATGGCAAGCGACAGATCCATTGCGAAAGAGGAGGGTGGCACGACCAGCGGAAGAGCGACGACCAGGCCCAGGCGGAGGGCGGCACGCCGGATGATTAGGCATGGCGGTCTCCTAGGTTTGCCAGGATCTCGTCCGGACACAAGCATGATGTCCGGCAGTCCCGACCACGTGCCATGGAGAAGGGTGCCAAGTAACGAAAGAGCGACGAAAAACTCCGAAATCTGCAGATCACGCGGTTTCCTGGAGCAATCCTGCCTGTGCGGCGGCAGATCTCGACCGCCGAGCCGGGTTCAAGCTGATTTGGATAGATCGGCCCAGGCTCGATGGTCAGTGGTAGGGCGCATTTCGGCGACGTCGGATCCAACCCGGCACATGCGGACTGGACGGCCGTTCCGTCCGCTTCATGGTCAAAGAAGAGATCGCGACCAGTGACTGTGCTACAGCGGGTTTATGAGCACACGCCGTTGCTTCCTCAGAACGTCGGTGGCGTGCATGCACTTATCAACTTCTGCACGGTTTGCCGCCGACGCAGCGAAAGCGATGCGGCCGGCGGCTTTCGAAATAATAGGCGTCGCCGGGATCGAGGATACGGCGCTCGTCGTCGACGGTGACCTCGAGCCGGCCCGAGACCACGATGCCGCCTTCCTCGCCGTCATGGGTCAGCGGCACCCGGCCGGTGTCGCTGCCCGGCTCGTAGCGTTCTTTGAGGATTTGCAGGCTCCGGCCGAACAGATTGTCGCCGACCTGGCGGAAGGAGATCGGCTTCTTGCCGATCTCGGTCAATTCGTCGGCGCGATAGAACGCCTTGCGCGGCCGCTCCGGTTCGATCGCGAAGAACTCGGCGAGCCCCATCGGCAGGCCGTCGAGGATGCGCTTGAGCGCGCCGACGCTGGGGTTCATCTGGTTGGATCTCGATCAGCGAGATCGTCGAATTGGTCACGCCGGAGCGCTTGGCGAGTTCGCGCTGCGACAGCTTGTGACGGGCCCGAACGAAGCGGAGTCGCCCACCGATATCGACGCTCATCGGAAATCCCTGTTGCAAGTGTTTCGGATCGAACAAATATGCCCCGACGTGACCAGTAAAATCAATGGGTTGCAGGAGCGAAGAAAAGGACTTGTTGTGGCTTCCCGAGCGTGGCCCGGTGGTACCTTGAGCTGCCAGCACAGGAGCCATCCGTGACCCTTCATCAGAAGCCGAACACCCTGCAAACCGATCTCGTTCTGGATGCCGTTCACGGCCAACCGGCAGTTCAAGAAAGCGCCGCGGCTGTTCGCTTCCGCCGAGGGCATGCACTACACCACCGTCGACGGCCGCAAGGTGATCGACGGCTCGGCCGGCCTCTGGTGCGTCAATGCCGGCCATGGCCGCCGCCAGATCGCGACCGCCGTCGAGCGGCAGTTGACGAACCTCGACTTCGCGCCCTCGTTCAACATGGGCCATCCGCTGGCGTTCGATTTCGCCGAGCGGCTCGCCGAGATCGCGCCGAAGGGTCTCGACCGCATCTTCTTCACCAATTCCGGCTCTGAATCGGTCGACACCGCGCTGAAGATCGCGCTCGCCTATCAGCGCGCCATCGGACAGGGAACGCGGACGCGCCTGATCGGCCGCGAGCGCGGCTATCACGGCGTCGGCTTTGGCGGCATGTCGGTCGGCGGCATGGTGGCGAACCGCCGCGCGTTCGCGACCCATCTGCCTGGCGTCGATCACATCCGTCACACCCATGATCTCGCCCGCAACGCCTTACGCAAAGGATCAGCCGGAGCACGGCGCCGAGCTGGCCGACGATCTCGAGCGGATGGTGGCGCTGCATGGCGCCGACACCATCGCCGCCGTCATCGTCGAGCCGGTGCCGGGCTCGACCGCGGTGCTGCCGCCGCCGAAGGGCTATCTGAAGCGCCTGCGCGAAATCTCCGAGAAGCACGGCATCCTGCTGATCTTCGACGAGGTCATCACCGGCTTCGGCCGCCTCGGCGCGCCGTTCGCGGCAGATTATTTCGGCGTCACGCCCGATATGATGACGACGGCCAAGGGCATCACCAACGGCACCGTTCCCTGCGGCGCGGTGTTCGCCAGCCGCAAGATTCACGACGGGCTGATGAACGGCCCCGAGGGCACGATCGAGCTGTTCCACGGCTACACCTATTCGGCGCATCCGGTCGCCTGCGCGGCGGGCCTTGCGACGCTCGACATCTACAAGGACGAGGGGCTCTGACGCGCGGCGCTTCGCTCGCCGAATACTGGCGCGATGCGCTGCATTCGCTGAAAGGCCTGCCGAACGTCATCGACATCCGCAATGTCGGCCTGATGGGCGCGGTGGAGTTGTCGCCGCGCAAGCGACGGCGTCGGCGCGCGCGGCTATGACGTGATGGTGGATTGCTTCAACCGCGGGCTTTATCTCCGCATGAGCGGCGATTCCTTTGCGATGTCGCCGCCCCTGATCGTCGAGAAGAGCCATATCGACGATATGGTTTCGATCCTTGGCGACGCGATCAAGCGCGTGGCCTGATCCTTGCTCGCGTGGAAATAGAGCGGCCGCGGCGTGCGACGCCGCGGCGGATGCGTGAGGATCGTGAAAGTCATTCGTTCTCGGCAGTGGCGTCATCGGCGTCACCACGGCCTATTATCTGGCGCGCGCCGGCCATGAGGTAACGGTCGTCGACCGCCAGGCCGAGCCCGCGCGGGAAACCTCTTTCGCCAATGCCGGCGAGGTCTCGCCCGGCTATTCCTCGCCCTGGGCCGGGCCCGGCGTGCCGGTCGAAAGCCATCAAATGGCTGTTGATGCGGCACGGTCCGCTGGTGATCTGGCCCAAGCTCGATCCCGTGATGTGGATCTGGGGGCTGAAGATTGCTGCGCAACTGCACGGCAGAGCGCTACGCCATCAACAAGAGCCGGATGATCCCGATCGCCGAATACAGCCGCGATTGCCTGCGCGCGCTGCGCGACCGAGACCGGCATCAAATATGACGAGCGCAGCCGAGGCACGCTGCAGCTGTTTCGCAAGCAGAAGCAGCTCGACGGCACCGGCGGCGATATCGCGGTGCTCAAGCAATATGGCGTGCCTTACGAGGTGCTCGATCCTGCCGGCTGCATTGCCGCGGAGCCTGGGCTTGCCACCGCGAAGGCCAAGTTCGTCGGCGGGCTTCGGCTTGCCGCAGGACGAGACCGGCGATTGCCACATGTTTACGCAGGCGCTCGCCACGGAAGCCGCAAAGCTCGGCGTGCAGTTCAAGTTCAATACCGGCATCGAGCGGCTGGTCGCGGAAGGCGACAAGATCACCGGCGTCGTCACCAGCGCCGGGCTGTTGCAGGCCGATGCCTATGTCGCGGCGCTCGGCAGCTGGTCGCCGCGCATGCTCAAACCGATCGGCATTTCCGTTCCGGTCTATCCGGTGAAGGGCTATTCGATCACGGTGCCGGTCATCGATCGCAGACGGCGCGCCGGTGTCGACCGTGATGGACGAAAGCTACAAGGTCGCGATCACGCGGCTCGGCGACCGCATCCGCGTCGGCGGCACCGCGGAAATTTCAGGCTATTCCGACCGGCTCGACGCGGCGCGGCGCGCGACGCTCGATCATTCCCTGACCGACATGTTTCCGCGCGGCGGCGATCTTGAGCAAGGCGACGTTCTGGTGCGGCCTGCGCCCGATGACGCCGGACGGACCGCCGGTCATCGGCGCCACGCGCTACAGCAATTTGCATCTCAACACCGGCCACGGCACGCTCGGCTGGACCATGGCGTGCGGTTCGGGAAGGGTGCTTGCGGATCTGATGTCGGGGCGGAAGCCGGATATCGACGTGAGCGAACTCACGGTGAGCCGGTACGATCAGCGGTTCGGGTGATTTCATCGGTCATTCCGGGGCGCCATGGTCGACGAAGATGGGCAACGGAGGATGGACGACGATGTCGGAGAGCCTTCCCAGAATCACCGTCGGACTTTTCGTTCGGCGGGCGTTCAGCAGAGCACGAGGTTTCACGAGCGTCCGCGGCGAACGTGTTGCGAGCTCTCGACCCGCCAAATACGATGTCGTTGTTGATCGGTCTGGCCAAGGACGGCCGCTGGCTGTTGTGCAACGCCGGAAATGGAGCGGGAACAGGTGCAGTGGCGCTTACCATCCCGGAAGATGGCGCTCCGCTCGCCCTGATGCCCGGCGGGAAAGGACGATCGTTGCGGTTCGCCGAGGGGCGAGCAAAGGCGCAGCCGCTCCCCACGTCGATGTCATGTTCCCGGTGCTGCACGGGCCGAACGGTGAAGATGGAACTGATCCAGGGTGCACTTGAGCTCGCCGACGTGCCTTATGTCGGATCCTCGGTGATGGGTCCGCGGCCGCCATGGACAAGGACGTCGCAAAGCGGTTGGCGCGGGATGCGGGCCTTCCCGTCGTGCCTTTCGCGACGTTGACGGCTCAAGTCCCTCTTGATTACGGACTGTCGTTCGCGCGGTCGGCAGCACGGACGTATTTGTCAAACCAGCCAATCTGGGATCGTCCGTCGGCATATCTCGCGCTCGGTCTGCGGAGGAGTTCGCTCAGTCGTGCGCGCTTGCTCTTCGGTTTGACGGCAAGATTCTCGCAGAACGATGCATCGATCGTGCACGCGAGATCGAATGCCCGTGCTCGAAGATGAGAAAGCCCATGTTCGCGCCTCGTCCACTCGGCGAAATCGTGCCGGCAGACAGCCACGGCTTTTATTCTTATGACAGCAAAATATACCGATTCAAGGGAGCCAGACTCATCATTCCCGCGGATGTTCCGGCCTGAACGCACGGAGCGTATCCGGGAGCTTGCCATCAGGACATTTCAGGTCCTCGGCTGCGGAGGGCTGGCTCGCGTCGACTTTTTCCTCAAAGGCGAAGAAATCTTCGTGAACGAGGTCAACACCCTGCCGGGCTTTACCTCCATCAGCATGTATCCCAAAGCTCTGGGGAGGCGTCGAGAGTCTCGCAATCCGAGCTGATGGATATTCTGATCGCTCACGCGCTCGCCCGGCACGCGCGACGGCAGCATTCTATCGATAGGGGCGCTTGAGCGGCCGAGAGAGGCGCGCTCTCCAGCCTCCGTCATTGCGAGCGCAGCGAAGCAATCCATCTCGCAGCGCGAGGAAAGATGGATTGCTTCGTCGCTTCGCTCCTCGCAATGACGGCGGAGTGTCATTGCATCCGCTTCAATCCTGATCGGGAGGATCAAAGGCGCGGATGGCAGGCAGCGCTCCCTGATATTTCTCGCACTCGACCACCGTCACCTGGCCGCAGCAGCCTTGCGCCAGCCGCGAGGTGCCGATGTCGCGGGTGAGCACGTTCGGATTGCCGTGGACGCAGAGCGGGTGGTCTGCCGCGCCGGCTTGCGGATCGTACCAGGCGCCGGTGGACAATTGCACCACGCCGGCGCATGACGTCGTCTGAGCGACAGCGGCGGCCAGGCACGCGCCGCGATCGTTGAACAGGCGGACGATGTCGCCGTCGCGCGATGCCGCGGCGCGCCGCATCCGCCGGGTTGAGACGGACGGCTTCGCGGCCGGCGATCTTCGCGACTGGCTGTAGGCGCCGAAATCGAGCTGGCTGTGCAGCCGGGTCGCCGGCTGGTTCGCGATCAGCGTCAGCGGGATGGCGCGAGGCGGTCCGGCCGGCTCGGTCGAGCGGCAGCCAGGCCGGATGCGGCGGGCAATCGTCGTAACCGAAGCCTGCGATGGTCTTCGAATGGATCTCGATCTTGCCGCTTGGCGTCGGCAGCTTGTTGTTGACGGGATCGTTGCGGAAGGCGCGCACGAAGCCGCCGTCGTCGGGAGCTGACGGCAGCGCGAGTTCGCCGCGCTTGCCAGAACTCGTCGAAGTCCGGGCGCATCGCAGCCGGCATCGGCAAGCGCGCGCGGCGTCGGCTCGTAAAGATGGGCCAGCCATTGCCGGCTGTTGCGGCCCTCCGTAAAAGCCTCGTCGACGCCCGAGTCGCTCGCGACAGCGCGGCGAAAATATCGAAATCGTCGCGCGCCTCGCCGACCGGGTCGACCGCCCGCTGCATCGCCGACCAGCCTTGGATCGGCCGCGGCGGCGCCGATGTCGTCGCGCTCCAGCGTCATGGTCGCCGGCAGCACGATGTCGGCGTGACGTCGCCATCGGCGTCCAGGCGCGTCTCGTGCACGACGACGGTGTGCGGGACGTGCGAAGGCGCGCCGCAGCCGGTTGATGTCCTGGTGATGGTGGAACGGGTTGCCGCCCGCCCAATAGACCAGCTTGATATCAGGGTATTGCAGCGAGCTGGCCGTTGTAGTCGAACGGCTCGCCCGGATGCAGCAGCATGTCGGCGACGCGCGCCACCGGGATGAAATCGGCTGATGCCGTTCTTGCCCTGCGGCAGCGTCGGGATCGGAACCGCGCTGGGCCGGCGGCCGGTGTGGGCCGAGCGCGCCGAGCGCGTAATTGTATCCGCCGCCCGGCAGGCCGATCTGGCCGAGCATGGCCGCGAGCACCGCGCCCATCCACACCGGCTGCTCGCCATATTCGCGCGCGCTGCAGCGAATGCGAGACCGTGATCAAGGTGCGCGCCGCGCGGCAATCGGCGGGCGAGGTCGACGATCGCGGCGGCAGCGAATGCCGGCAATATCGGCCGCCCATGCCGCGTCCTTTGGCGTACTGTCGTCGCGGCCGAGCAGATAGCGCTCGAAGATGTCGAAGCCGGTGCAATAGCGCGCGACAAAGGCGCGGTCCCGCAGATCTTCGACCAGCAAGCGTGTGCGCGAGCGCCAGCATCAGCGCCACGTCGGTGCCGACTCGGATCGGCAGCCACCGGGCGCCGGCTGCTTCCGGCATGTCGTCGCGCAACGGCGCGATGCAGTGAAGACGGCGCCGCGGCGCGCGCGCTTCTGCATCGCGTCGCGCTCGATGTGCCGGCTGATGCCGCCGCTGGCGACATCCGGAGTTCTTCAGCGCCATGCCGCCGAAGGCCAGCACCAGTATCGGTATGCTCGGCGACTCTGATCCCAGGTGACGTTGTGGCGCGAGCACGGCTTCGTAGCGCGCCGACGATATGCGGCAGGATCACGGCCGAGGCGCCGGCGCTGTAGCTGTTCACCGAGCGCACATAGCCGCCGAACGCCATGTTCAGAAAGCGATGAACCTGGCTCTGCGCGTGGTGGAAACGTCCGGCGCTCGACCAGCCATAAGAGCCGCCGAAGACCGCGGCGGCGCCATAGATCGGTTCGGATCCGCGATAATTCTATTCGCAAGCAAATCGAGCACTTCGTCCCACGGGCACGCGACGAATTTCTGGTCGAAGCTGCGCGCGCCGGATCCGCGCCCGTCCAGCCATGCCTTGCGCACCATCGGCCGCAGGATGCGGGCCTGTGTGCGCATCGCCGTGGTGAAGTTCTGCAAGATCGAGGAGGGCGCGCGGGATCCTCCGCGTAAGGCTTGATATCCAGCGTCGCGCCGTTCCATCGTGCCGAGAAGGCGCCCCAATGCGCGCGCTGTGCGGACTCAATCCTCTCGGGCCTGATCCATTTCTTGTCCCAGACTGCTCGTTCATGACGCCTGCGTCACGCAATTCACCCACAGCACGACCGCTTTCGCATCTTCCGCAGGATTTGAAAAGCGGTGCGGCCTGCGGCTGGCGAAGCGAAAACTGTCGCCGCGTCTTGAGCGACCATGTCTCGGCGTCCACCGTGAGCGTCATCTCGCCTTCCAGCACCAGTCCCGCTTCCTCGCCGTCATGCGTGTAGAGCTCGTCGCCGGTGTTGCCGCCGGGCTCCAGGTGCACCAGAAACAGGTTGAGGCGGTTCTCCGTTCCGGCCGGGCTCAGCAATTGTTTTGATATGCCGGTGCGCCACAGTTTCAGTTCGGCGCGCTGCAACTGGCGCGTCACCACGCCGCCGGAAGCGGGATCGTCGCTCGGCTTTGAGCCGAACAGCGCGGCGATGCCGACGCCGAGCACGTCGGCAAGTGTGGCGAGCACGCGCAGCGAAGGCGATGACAGCCCGCGCTCGATCTGGCTGAGGAAGCCGATCGACAGATCGGTCGTCGCCGCGATCGCCTCCAGCGACAGTCTGTGTTCACGGCGCAGGTCGCGAATGCGCTGGCCGACGGCGAGGTCCATCGCGGGCTCGGCCGGCCTGGTGGCAGCCTTCGCCTTCGGCCTGCGCGCCGTCTTTGCCGCCGCGGCCTCTTGCCTTGGTCTTGGGCGCCGGCTTCTTATTCTCCTGCCACCGCTCACGTCAGACCTGCTTCCTTCATGTGCATGAAAATCGCTTGCAATGCCCGCGGCAAGTGTGACCACAATTTCATAATGGTGAAAATAGGCCGGAACGGCGTTACCCGCAACTCTTTGGTCTAACGCGAGCGCGGCGGCAGTTCGATCCAGGAGGTGGTGCCATGGCTCTCAAACGTCTCGTTCAGGCCGCGATGGCGGCCGTCGTTGTCGCCGCTGGTGCGATGCCGGCATCCGCGCAGCAGGTGCTGAAAGTGGGCTCGACGCCGACCGGCGTGCCCTTCACCTTCCTCGACACCAAGACCAACAGCATTCAGGGCATCATGGTCGATCTCATCACCGAGATCGGCAAGGACGCCGGCTTGCCGGTGCAGATCGAGCCGATGCAGTTCTCCGCGCTGATGCCGTCGCTGACCTCGAACAAGATCGACATCATCTCGGCGGCGATGTTCGCCACTGCGGCGCGCGAAGGAGGTGATCGACTTCTCCGACGCCGTCTACACCTATGGCGAGGGCCTGCTGGTGCCGAAGACCGACGCCAAGAACTACGCCTCGCAGGAAGACCTGAAGGGCGAGGTCGTGGGCGCCCAGGTCGGAACCGCCTTCGTCGATGCACTGAAGAAGACGGGATTGTTCAGCGAGGTCAAGGTTTACGACACCATTCCCGACATCCTGCGCGACGTGAATGCGGGCCGCCTCAAGGCCGGCTTCGCCGACTATCCGATCCTCGCCTACAATCTCAAGCAGGGCAGATTTCGCGGAGGTGCGTCTGGTCGATCCTACAAGCCCGTCACCGTCGGCACGGTCGCGATCGGCATCCGCAAGAGCGACACCGAGTTGCTGGCCAAGATCAACGCCTCGCTCGCCAAGCTCAAGGCAAACGGCACCATCGCCAAGATTCTCGAGAAATGGGGACTGCAAGGCCGACGCCTCCTGATGTCCTGAAGCGCGACGCAACATTCCCTTGGCAGGACGCAACGCGTGATCTGAGCCGATGCAGAAATTTCCTCAGCGACGCCGCCGAGTTCTTCCCGATCCTGCTGCAGGGCGTCTGGCTGACGATCGTCGTCACCATCGGCTCGCTGGCGCTGTCGACCGTGCTCGGGCTGTTCTGGGCGCTGATGCGGGTGTCCGGCATTGCGCGCGCTCGCCGGCCTGAGTGCCGGCCTGATCAACGTGATCCGCGGCATCCCGATCATCGTGCTGCTGTTCTATCTGTATTTCGTGATGCCCGATTTCGGCGTCGCGCTGACCGCGCTGCAGGCTTCGATCCTCGGGCTCGGCATCGCCTATTCGGCCTACCAGGCGGAGAATTTCCGCGCCGGCATCGAGGCGATCGACAAGGGGACAGATCGAGGCGGCGCAGACCATCGGCATGGGCTGGTGGCTCACCATGCGCCGGGTGGTGCTGCCGCAGGCGGTGAAGTATCGTGCTGCCGCCCTACGGCAACATCATGATCATGCTGCTGAAGGATTCCTCGCAGGCATCGACCATCACGGTCGCCGAACTCGCGCTGCAGGGCAAGCTGATCGCCTCCTCGACCTTCAAGAACACCAGCGTGTTCACCCTGGTGGCGCTGATGTATCTGACCATGAGCATTCCGCTCATCCTGCTGGTTCGGCATTTCGAGAAGAAGGCGAACCGGAAATGATCGAGCTCGAGGACGTCCACAAGAGCTTCGGCAAGGTCGAGGGTGCTCAAGGGCATCTCCGCGTCGGTTGCGAAGAGCGAGGTCGTCTGCATCATCGGCCCCTCGGGCTCCGGCAAGTCGACCATTCTCCGCTGCATCAACGGGCTCGAAAGCTACGATCGCCGGCGACATCCGCATGGAGGGCGCGCGCGTCGACCGCAACGCCCGCTCGATCGTCGCGATCCGCACGCAGGTGTCGATGGTGTTCCAGCGCTTCAACCTGTTCCCGCATCGCACTGCGCATCGAGAACGTCATCGAAGGCCCGCTCTACGTGAAGAACGAGCCGCCGGCCGAGGCGCGCGAGCGCGGTCGCGCGTTGCTGGCGCAAGTCGGGCTCGCCGACAAGGCCGATGTCCATCCGCCGCAGCTCTCCGGGCGGCCAGCAGCAGCGCGTTGCGATTGCCCGCGCGCTGGCGATGCAGCCGAAGGCGATCCTGTTCGACGAGCCGACCTCGGCGCTCGATCCCGAACTGGTCGGCGACGTGCTCGGGCGTGATGCGCAAGCTCGCCGACGACGGCATGACCATGGTCGTCGTCACCCATGAAATGGCGTTTGCCAGGGACGTCGCCGATCGCGTGCTGTTCATCGACGGCGGCGTGATCGTCGAGCAGGGAGCCGGCGAAGTCCGTTCTCAACCAGCCGCAGCATGCGCGCACTGCAGGACTTCTTGCGGCGCGTGCTGCATCCTCTGTGAGTATCCGGTTACGATTGCGATGACGCTGACCCACACTCTGCCGCTGCCACCGAGCCTCTATGCCGATACGGCGGTCGCGCCGACTACCGACGCCGCCGCTCGATGCGGACAAAAACGTTTCGGTCGCGATCATCGGCGGCGGCTTTACCGGGCTGTCCACCGCGCTGCATCTGGCCGAGCAGGGCGTCGACGCGACCGTGCTGGAGGCGCAGCAGCCGGGCTGGGGCGCATCGGGCAACAATGGCGGCCAGGTCAATCCGGGCCTCAAGCACGATCCCGACCAGATCGAGGCCGATTTCGGCGCCGAGCTCGGCGGCCGCATGATCGCGTTTGCCTACGGCACCACCAACTTCACGTTCGACCTGATCCGCCGCTACCAGATCCCTGCGAGGCGCGGCAGAACGGCACGCTGCGCGCCGCATATAATGAAGCGAGCGCGGCGGCAATCGAGAGCACCGCGAAGCAGTGCATCCGGCGCGGCATGCCGGTGACGCTGCTGGACCGCGAGCAGATGCGCGAGATGACCGGCACCGACCGCTATCTCTGCGCCATGCTGGACAATCGCGGCGGCGATCTGCATCCGCTGAGCTATGCGCGCGCGGCCTGGCGCGCGCCGCGATCGCGGCCGGCGCTGCCGTTCATGGCGAGACGCCGGCGCTCTCGTTGTCGCGTGAAGGCGCCGGCATGGCGCATCGATACGCCGCGCGGAGTCGTGCGCGCCGAAAAAGGTGCTGCTGGCGACCAACGGTTTCACCGGCGATTTGTGGCCGGGCCTGCGCCGCACCATCGTGCCGGTATTCTCCTCGATCGCCGCCACCGCGCCGCTGTCCGACGAAGTCGCGCGCGCGATCATGCCGACGCGCTCCGTGCTGTACGAGAGCGGCCACATCACGGTCTATTACCGCATCGATGCGCGTAATCGCCTGTTGATGGGCGGCCGCGGGCCGATGCGCTGGATCAGCAAGCCGTCCGATGTCGCCTATCTCATGCGCTACGCAGAGCGGCTGTGGCCGGGCGTGAAGGGCGCCACCTGGACGCACGGCTGGAACAGCCGGCTCGCGATCACGACCGGATCATTATCCGCATGTGCATGAGCCCGCGGAAAACCTCGCTGATCTCGCTCGGCTGCAACGGCCGCGGCGTCGCGCTCTCGACCGCAATGGGCCAGCAACTGGCGCGCCGCCTGATCGGCGGCAAGAACGCCGAGATCGACATGCCCGTTACGGGCATCAAGCCGATGCCGCTGCACGCGTTCTGGCCGGTCGGCGTCACCGCCGCGGTGCTGGCGGGACGGGTGAGGGACCGGTTGGGGATGTAACGGAATCGCCGAGAACTTATCGCGTCTCTTCGCGAGCCGCATGATGAACGTAAAGAATTTCAACCGTCTCGTTCGATACTCGGTAAAATATCTTGTAGGGATACCGGATCAACGGCACCACCCGTACACCGGGTCGCTCGGCAACTTCCTGCGCGCTCTGCGGCCATCTGGCAATACGTGCAACGACAGCGTGAAGTCGATTTTCGAACGCCTCGGAAATAGCCGGATAATTGTTCGCGATGTAGTTGAGGATACCATCCAGGTCGGCAAGCGCCTCGGTGGTATATACCACCACCTTCATGCAGGCCGTTTTTTTGGAAGACCTGCCTTACCTGATCGTCGGTTGCAAAACGACCTTCGCGTGTGCAGCCTTTAAGCCTCGATCGATACCTTCAAGTTCTTTCGGTGTTGCGTGATACATGCCCGCGCCAGAGGCCCGCATCAATCTCAAGCGCAATCTCTGCGAGTTCGACCTGAGCAGCTTCAGGCCAATCCTCGACACGCCGCAATGCATCCTGAAGAATCTTGGCTCTCATGCAGGCTAATATAGCACGATGTTCGTCCTTTTAAAGGGGCGCGCTACCCTCCGCCACCGCCTCGCTCCACGGCTGGAACACCTCGGTCGCGCCGCTGTTGGTGTCGCCGTCGCGCAGCACGATGCTGGGGCAGGCGAATTTCATCGGCAGGGTCTGGATGCGCGCATTCTTCGTAATCGAAACGCGCGCCCGAGCGCCTCGCGCGCGGCCTGCGGCAGGCGAACATCGCCGATCACGACGGCGCCTTCGCTGGCATCGATGCGCGGCTGGTGGATCACCGCATCGAGGTCCATGCCGTAATCCATCACAAAGGACAGCAGCTGGCTCACCGCCGGCAGGATGCGCCGGCCGCCGGAAGCGCCAACGGCAGCGCGCCGGCCATCGGCCGCCTGCGCCAGCACCGGCGTGTAGTTGGTCAGGCAGCGCTTGCCGGGCGCCAGCGAGTTCGGCGCGCCCGGGCGTCGGGATCGAACCACATGATGCCGTTGTTCATGGTGATGCCGGTCTGGCTCGAGACGAATTTGGAGCCGAAGGTCGACAGCAGCGTCTGCGTCACCGCGGCCATGTTGCCGTCGCGATCGACCGCCGAGAAATGCGTGGTGCAGGCCGGCGCCAGCGCTTCCGCGCCGAGCGAACGCCTGCCGTCTTCATCGCCCATGTCCTTCAGCCGCTCGCGATAGGCCGCCTGCAGCGCCGAGGCGTAAGCGACGTAGGCTGCCGCATCCGGCCCGCCGCGCGCGGGCTTGAGATTTTCCTGCAGAAGGCCGAGCGTGCGCGACAGCGTCGGCCCGGCGGTGAGCTCTGGCGTCGCAAACACCTTGCCGCCGCGATAGGGAATGGCCAGCGGCTCGCGCAGATGCGCGCGGAACGGCGAGGTCTTCGACCGACAGCGCGCCGCCGGCGGCCTGGATGTCGGCGGCGAGGCTGTTGCGCCAGATCGCCCTCGTAGAAGTCGCGCGGGCCGTGCGCTGGCGAGCTGCGCCATCGTGGCCTTGAGCCGGTCCTGCGGCATGCGGACTTCGGACTTGATGCCCCATGGCGGCATTCGGCGGCAGGCCGTCCCGCAGATAGGCGGCGGCGCTGGCGGGATAACGCCGCAGATCCGCGGCCGCACTCGAAATCATCAGCGTGGTCCACCAGTCGACCGCGAGGCCTTCACCGGCGAGCGTGACGCTCGGCGCCAGCAATTCCTTCCACGGCAGTCTTGCGTGGCGGCGATGCGCTTCCTCCATGCCGGCCACCACGCCGGGCACGGCGATCGAGCCGGGGCCATGGAGATTGCGGTCGTCCCTTCACCCGCGGCCAGGGGAAGATGTCGGACGCCGCGCCGTCGCCGGTCAGCGGATAATCCTCAGGCCGCAGGCTCGCCGGCGCGCGCATGCCGTAGTCGATCACTTCGTAGCGGTCTTCGCGCGCCCGGTAGAGCACCATCGCGCCGCCGCCGCCGAGCCCGCTCATCCAGGGCTCCAGCACGCCCAGCGCAAAGGTGGTCGCGATCACGGCATCGACGCAATCGCCGCCCGCGGCCAGCACCTCGGCGCCGACTTGCGCCGCCTTGCTCGATTGCGCGGCGACGATGCCGCCTTTGGAGGTGACGGCGGGTTTGCGGATCGCTTGGCGTGTTGGAGAACTGGTCGCGCATCGGATGGCCTGTGATCCCTTGTGACGTTACGTTGGCCGGTGGTGGCCGCTTGTTCGGTGTAGTTGGCGTCGGCTGCTCGTGCAGCTTGCCGATCGCTGTCATTACACCCCAAATATCCTGGGCGAGCCATGACAGAATAACATGCGAGGGGACCACATTCGGTTCGTCTTCAAGCGTTGGCGCCGCGCGGACCGACAATGGCACATTGCGGAGGATTGTCGCATCTGCCAAAGGAGCATGCCGGCTTGACCGCGGACGCATTCATTCATCTGCCCGAGCTTCAGAACCCGGGTGACGCATCCGGAAAAATCGCGGCTGCGCCTGACGCCGGAGATGTTTGCGATGTGGGAGCAGCGTGTGCGGGCCGCGGGATGGCCCGCAGACTGGCGGCTGTCGGACGAGGTGATCGAGGCGTCGCGGCTTGCGGTGCTCGGCGATCACAAGGAGCGGCTGCGACCTCTGGGTCTATTCCCTACGGTTCGCTGATGTGGGACCCTGGATTTCATTTCGCCGAAGTCCGGCTCGCCGACGTCGAGGGCTATCAGCGCCGCTTCACGCTGAAGATCAATCTCGGCCGGGGATCGCAGCGATTATCCGGCGCTGATGCTTTCGCTGGAACCGCGAGAGGGTTGTTGCCGCGGGCTGGCGTTCCGCATCGCCGCGGCCTCCGTCCATGCAGAGACCGGCGATCCTGTGGCGCCGCGAGATGCTGCGCGGCGGGCTATGCGCCGGCGGTGGTGCCGATGATCGACGCCGCAGGGGCCGATCGATCGCGCTCGCCTTTGTCTCGAACCCTTCGCACCCAAGCTATGTCGGCGAACTGCCGCTGGCGGAGACCGCGAGCGCTGATCGCGAGCGGGAAGGGCATCCTCGGCACCAACAGGGAATACCTCGTGCAACTGGCGACGCAGCTCGACGCGCTGGGGATCGGCGATCCCTATGTCGCGCAGCTCTACGCCGAGATCGGCGCCGCGCCGGGTATGTGATGCGGTCAACGCGGGGACGCGCCGGTCCGCTTTCAAACAATGTTTGAGCGCCGGTTTTTCGCAGCCCAACCCGGCATCCTGACGCAAGTGCATGGCTACGAATAATTGCGGTATAGTCGATGCCCGACCGCGCCAAAATCGTCCAAGAAACAACAACGGGGAAGCCGCGCGTGACCACGGGACATCAAGCCGCACTACGAGGTCGTCGTCGTTGGCGCGGGCGTGTCGGGCATTTACCAGATCAAGCGGCTGGCCGATCTCGGGGTGGACGCGCTTGTGCTGGATGCCGCCGCCGACCTCGGTGGAACCTGGTACTGGAACCGCTATCCGGGCGCGCGCTTCGATTCGGAGAGCTACACCTACGGCTATTCCTTCTCGAAGGAGCTGCTCGACGAGTGGCACTGGAAGGAGCGCTTCTCGGCGCCAGCCGGAGAACCTGCGCTATCTCAACTACGTCGCGGACAAGTTCGACTTGCGCAAATACATGCGGTTCAACTGCAAGGTCGAGGCGGCGCGGTTCGACGAGGCGCAGGCATCTGTGGCGGCTCAGGCTCGACGATGGCCGCGAGCTGACCTGCCGGTTCGTCATTCTCGCGGTCGGGCTGCTGTCGACGCCGACGCTGCCGCGGCTGGAAGGCATGGACGGCTTTCAAGGGGCGCTCGTTCCACACGTTCCATTGGCCGCATGAGCCGGTCGAACTGGCCGGCAAGAAGGTCGCCATCATCGGCACCGGTGCGACCGCCATTCAGGTGATCGGCGAGATCGCGGACAAGGTCGGCGAATCTCACGGTGTTCCAGCGGCGGCCGAACTGGAGCGCGCCGCTCAACAACAGCCCGATCTCCGGACAAGCTGAGATGGCCGACATCCGCTCGCGCTACGACGAGATTTTTGCGGCCTGCGCCCGCACGCCCGGCGGCTTCGAGCATGAGCCGGACCGGCGCGGCTTCTACGAGGTCACGCGCGAGGAGCGGCTGGCGCTGTGGGACAAGCTCTACGACGAGCCCGGCTTCGGAATCTGGCTGAGCAATTTCCGCGAGATCTTTACCGACGAGGCGGCCAACGCCGAGTTTTCCGCCTACATCGCCGACCGCATCCGCCGGCGCGTGAAGGACCCGGTGACGGCGGAAAAGCTGATCCCGAGGGATCACGGTTTTGGCGTGCAGCGGGTGCCGCTGGAGACCAATTATTTCGAGGCCTATAACCGCGACAACGTGCACCTCGTCGATATCAGCGAGACGCCGATCGAGCGGGTGACCGAGACCGGCCTGCGCACCAGCGCGCGCGACTACGAGTTCGATATCATCGTCTACTCCACCGGCTTCGATGCCATCACCGGCTCATTCGACGCAGATCGACATCACCGGCGTCGGCGGCGCGAAAGCTGTTCGACAAATGGCGCGACGGCCCGTCGACCTTCCTCGGCATGCTGGTCGCACGGTTTTCCGAACCTGCTTGATGCCGACCGGGCCGCAGAGCGGTTCGGCCTCGACGAATTTTCCGCGCGGCATCGAGAACGGCGTCGGCTGGTGCATGGATCTGCTGGAGCACATCTGGGACCGCGGCTACACGCGGGCCGAACCGACGGCCGAAGCGCAGGCGCGCTGGACCGCGCATGTGACCAAGATGTACGCCATCATGCTGATGCGCAAAGCCAAGTCGTGGTTCACCGGCTACAATTCCAACGTCCCCGGCCACGAACACGGCAAGACCCGCTACCTCGTCTATAATGGCGGCACGCCGAAATATGTCGCTGCCATCAACGACGTCGCCGCAGAAGGGCTATGAAGGCATCGTGTTCGATGCGGACGCGCGGGTTTCAGCGAGGTCGGCGACCGCCGCAGAGTAAGCGTGCGTAGAGGCCGCAGCGCGCCTTGCGTCAGTCAGTGCGCCCGCAGCAGGCGCCTGGGATGAACGCCGTCGACATATCCCATGAATGGCGGATGGATCGAGTAGCCGATCAGCTCGCGGGCGCGCTCCGGCAATTGTGCTCGCTACGTCGGCGGGAACGGCGAGCGCCATGCTTCTCGAGCTGCCGCACCCAGCCCACGCAATATTGCGGCGTGATGATCAGGCGCGGCCGGTCTGACCGGTTGGCGCCGCCGCGATGCCACAGCGTTCCCTTGGTGATCGCCAGCGATCCCGACGGCATGATCAGCTTGACGGCGTCCGGCCGGTTGCCCTCATCGTGATCGGCTTCGCTTGGTGAAATGCGCGGGCTGCAGCGCGCCCTCGATGATATTGCTCGTCCCACAGATGGCTTCCCGGAATGATTTCGGTGGCGCCATTCTGTCTCGGTCGTATCGTCGATCGCCCAGAACGTGCTGATGCCGAGCGCCGGGCGCGGGCCGCGGGATTTTGACGCCGCCGTCGTCGAAGTGCCAGGGCTGCACGGTCTCGCCCGGATGCAGATTGATCGCGAGCAGGGCGGACAGCAGGCAGCTCTCGCCGAGTTCGGCTTCGACAAAGGCCATGGCAAGCGGATGGATCGCGAGCTCGGCGAAAACCGGCGATTTCGCCAGCAGGGCATAGACGCGGTTGGTTTCGGTGCCTTCAAAATCGTTGCGGCCGAGCAGATCGCGCGCCAGATGCGGCGCCAGCGCCGCGCGGATTTCAGCGACGCGGTCGGGAGGAAGAACGCGTTCGAAGATCAGGTAACCGCTGCGGTCGAACTCTTCCCGTCAAGGAGGCGAATGATCGCCCCTGCGAGCCAGGGTGACGCTTGCTCCGCTGTCGCTGCCATCGGCGCTCTCCTTGCGAGCCCGGTCAAGCCGGGCTTCTTGGGATACATCATACGCGATCATGGGCTTTCACGGGTTTTTGCAGCGTAGAGCGACCGGCATCAGCCGGTCTCGATCGCGGCGCGAACCTGTAGCGGAACGTACAGCTCCGGCGCGCCCTGCATCAGGGTCTGGTCGCGCGTCGAGGCCGACCTCGCTGCCGCCGGCCGCAACGATATCGAAATCGGTGGCGCAGACCAGCAGCGCGCCGAGCTCGGGCTCGTCGAGCGCGCGAAAGAATTCCGCAAAGCGGCAATGCGTGACGTCGAATTCCAGCGCCTCCTCATCGTGCCTGATCATCTCGACCGTCACTTCCCGTTCGGTGACTTCGGCGAGCGCGGTGTGCATGGCCGCCCATTTGCGCCGTGCGCTACCCTCAACGCGCTCGCCCACGGCGGCGAACAATTGCTTCGACCAGTCGCGCAGCGCGGTCCTTGACGATCGCGTCGGCCTTTTCCCGGCCCAGTTCCGCACGCAACGCTTGCAGCACGGGCACCAGCACCTGGGCCTGGATCCGCGTCTTGTCCAGAAGCGACAGGCGGGAATCGACCATGTAATCGTCGAGTACGTTCATCGCCGGGCTTCCTCCCATATGGCCCGGCCTGCGGCAGGCTATTCCCGCGTTTCGGTCATGAAAACCTTTTGCGCGATCTGCCAGCGGCCGTCGATCTTCAACAGCGACAGTTGATCGGTGAAGAAGCGCGGAGGGATCGCGCATTTGAGCTTGACGTAGGCCATCGTCGGACCGACGAGGTCGATCGACAGCACTTGATCGTGCCGCGAGCAGGCCCCGCTGCTTCGGCGACGGCCTGTTCCGGACGTTGTTCAGCCAGACGTCGCGCGGCGTGATCGCCAGTTCACCGCTGTCCGCGACGCTGGTCAGCGCGCTGGTTGGATGAAAGGCGCTTGCAATCTTGTCGGCGTCGCCCTCGTGGAGACCGTCGAGGTAGGACTGGATCACGCTTTCGATGGTTTTTGCGTCGTCTGTACCGGTCATGAGATTTGGTTTCCGATGTTTTCTTTTGATGGGAGTCTCGAACGATCTGGCAAGGAACCAGGATATTGCTGATGTCACGTGGACAATAAACGAAATCGATTGAGCGGTTGACGTAGAAAATCTATTGCATGACAGTCTGCCGGGTCCTTGCAAAACGCCTGCCGCGCTGCTGATCCCGGGCTTGCCGGGCCGCAAGCGGCGCGACCGAATTTGAACCAGACCGGATAGAAGATGGTTGCCAGCGAAACCTATGCCGAGTTTCTGCGCGAGCAACTCGCGCCGCTCGGCCGCGTCACCCTGCGGGGCATGTTCGGCAAGACCGGCGTGTTCTGCGACGGGGTGATGCTGGGCATGGTGACGGAGAACACGCTCTATTTCCGGGTGGATGACCAGAACCGGGAGACGTTCAGGGAAGCCGAGGCATTCCCGCCGCTCAACTACGCGAAGCAGGGCGAGATCCAGTAGACCTCGCATTCTGGCGCGTACCGGAGCGGCTGTTCGACGAGCCCGACGAGTTCATCACGTGGCGCGCGAGCCGCGCTGGCGGCCGCACACCGGGTTGCGGCTCAAGCGGCCGGCGCCAAAGCAGCCCAACGCGTCAAGGCAACGCAAACGCCCGTTGTGAGCCGTCAGACCTTCTCAGGCCGCGCAGATGATCGCGCGGCCATCCTTGTCTGCGCGCTACCCCGCGGCAGCGTTGACCGCGATCCGCGAGACGTCCTCACTCTCTTCAACTTCCGTGGCAGTCCCGCAAAACCGCGCAACGCTTCCGCCATCTTCGCGCGGCCGCTGACGCCGGTGATCACCACATCCACCATCATCAAGGACGAGTGGAAGTGGCCGCGCGCCTGCAATTGCTCGACCGGTACGCCCGCGGCGGCGAGCGCCTCGGCATACTCGATGCCCTCGTCACGCAGCGGATCGAACTCGCAGGTCGCCACGAACGCCGGGGGCAGGCCGGCCAGATTGCCGCGCGAGCGGCGAGACGCGCGGATCGGTGCGGTCGGCGGGCGAGCAGTAGATGTCCCAGAACCAGAACATCAGCGACGCGCGTCAGCGAAGTAGCCGGTCGCATTGTCGGTGTAGGACGGGCGGTCGAACGTGCAGTCGGTGACCGGGCACACCAGGAGCTGGCCCGCGATCTGCGGGCCGCCGCGATCGCGCGCCAGCTGGCAGGTGACGGCGGCGATGTTGGCGCCGGCGCTCCAGCCCGCGACCAGCACCGGTCCCGGCTTGCCGCCGAGTTCGGCCGCATGCTCGGCGATCCAGCGCGTCGCCGCATAGCCATCCTCGGCCGCCGCCGGGAAGCGATGCTCGGGCGCATGGCGGTAACCGACGCTGACGAAGATCATTCCGCTGCGCCGGCACATGTCGCGGCAGAACGGATCGTCGGATTGCTCGTCACCGAGCACCCAGCCGCCGCCGTGGAAATAGACCACGATCGGATGTGGCCCCGGCGTTGCCGGCCGATAGAGACGATAGGGCAGCGGACCGTCGGCGCCTTGCAGCGCGCCGCTCGCCGACCTCGCCGACCGGCCGACCGGCAGGACGGCCCTTGTTGAATTCGGTGACGAAGTCGCGCGCGCCCTGCGCGCCCAGCTGACTCGATTTGCGGCAGGTTCATCTCCGCCAGCATGCCCAGCACCAGCCGCACGTCCGGCTGCAGGCGAACCACCTCGCCGTCGTTGCATTGCTCGGCAACGTTGGGGCCGGTGAGCCTGAAGCCGAGCATGCCGCGGCCGACGACCTCGTTGCAGATGCTGCGGTAGGGGCCGACGCCGCCTGTATAGGGCATCACGCCCTGCGCCTTGCCGGGAACGTTGGCGCCCGTGTACCAGGTGTTGGCCAGCCGATGCAGCGTCAGCGTCGCGCAGTCGGCCATGTGGCTGCGCCCAGCCGGCCTGCGCGGTTTCGGTCGCTTCCATGGTCGTGAAGCCGGCCTCGCGCATCGCCGCCAGCCGGTCGACCACCCAGTCGACATGCTGCTCGATCGACACCGCCATGTTCGACAGCACCGACGGGCTGCCGGGCCGGTGATCATGAACAGGTTGGGGAAGCCGGCGACGGTGAGGCCGAGATAGGTCTGCGGCCCGTGTGGCCCAGACGTCGGACAGCGATTTGCCGCCGCGGCCGGTGATCGGATGCACCGCCATGATCGCGCCGGTCATGGCGTCGAAGCCGGTGGCGAACACGATCACGTCGACATCGAACGCTGCGCTTGTCGGTCGTGATGCCGGAGGCGGTGATCGGCTTGATCGGCTCCTGCCGCAGGTTCACCAGCGTGACGTTGGGACGGTTGTAGGTGGCGTAGTAGTTGGTATCGAGGCAGGGACGCTTGGCGCCGAACGGATGGTCGTGCGGGCTCAGCGCCGCAGCCGGTCTCGGGGATCCTTCACGATGCGCGCGGATCTTCTCGCGGATCAGTTCGCCGATCAGCGCGTTGCCGTCGACATCGACGCCCTGGTCGGCCCAGAGCTGGGTCAGTATGTAGACGAGATCGCCGGCGGCCCACGCCTGCTCGAACCGCTCGCGGCGCTCGGCATCGCTCAGTTGCCAGCTCACCGCCGTCTGTTGCGGATACGGCACGCCCGCCAGCGACCAGCGCGCCTGCTCGCGGTAGCCGGCGCGGTCGCCTTCCAGCAGTGGCCAGCGCGATCCGCCGGTGCCGGACCATTGTGGGCGGGCAGCGCAAAGTTCGGCGTGCGCTGGAACACGGTCAGATGCGCCGCCTGCTCGGCGATCAGCGGGATCGACTGGATGCCCTGATGATCCCGTGCCGATGACGGCGACGCGCTTGCCGGCGAGCTTGACGCTCCTCATGCGGCCAGCGGCCGGTGAAATAGACCTCGCCCTTGAAGTCCTTGACGCCATCGATCTCCGGCGGCTTTGGCGCGGAGAGGCAGCCGGTGGCCATGATGTAATAGCGGCAGGATACGGTCGCGCCGTTGTCGGTCGCAAGCTGCCAGCGCTCCGCTGGCCTCGATCCCAGTTCGCCGCCGTGACCTTGGTGCCGAAAGCGGATGTCGCGCCTGCAGATCATAGCGGTCGGCGACGAAGCCGAGATAGCGCAGGATTTCCGGCTGGGTGGCGTATTTCTCCGACCATTGCCACGCGCTCTCCAGTTCCGGATCGAACGTGTAGCTGTAGTCGATGGTCTGGATGTCGCAGCGCGCGCCGGGATAGCGGTTCCAGTACCAGGTGCCGCCGACGTCGCCGGCCTCCTCCAGCACGACCGCGCGTGAAGCCGGCCTTGCGCAGGCGATGCAGGAGATAGAGGCCGGCAAATCCGGCGCCCACCACGGCGACGTCGACCTGTTGCGTCGTACCGCTGCTTGTCGATTCAGAAGAACGTGCTGCGACCGCTGCGTCTGGCATGCCACTCCTCCCGTGCGTTTTATATTTTGGGCTAGGCTACTGCCGCGTGTCCGGTTTGTCATCAGGACAAATGCAATCGCTGGATGTTTCCTGCAGATGCGATGCCGAGGCGTCCGGTCCACGATTTCGCGAATTTCTTCGTGCGAAGCAGCGACTGACGCATGCGCTGGGCTTTACCGACGGATCACGCGGTATGTCGTCCCTGCGTTCGCAGGGACGACTGGAAGTGTGCCGCGCGTTCGTTTCGCTACACGCGCTTGCGCCGTTCGCCGCGCGGCGGCGCTCTAATCCGCCAGCCGCCCAGTTCGGGCTGAAATCCAGCGTGAAATCGCGAAAGCTCTCCACGGCGGGCGAGAGCGATGCGCTGTCGCGTTACGAACATCGCGATCTTCCATTTGACGGCCGGCTGCAGCAGCGGCAGGAACGTCAGCCCGAAGCCGCGCACCAGCGGCTCGGCCATCGAGGGCAGATCACGCGCGCCCTGTCTCACCCGCAGCATCGACAGCGCCGTGTTCACCCGGTGCACCGGCACCAATTCCTTAGGGTGATGCCGGGACGGCACGTGGCTCAACACATTGATGGCGATGTTGGGCATGTAGTTGAGCAGCGGCCGCTCGCGCAAATCCTTCCAACTGACCGACTTGCCTTTCGCCAGCGGGTCATCGCTGCGCAGCGCCACACAGAGCGGGTCGGCGCAGATCATGTGCACTTCGACCGATTGATCGGGGACGACGCCGGCCGGACCGAAGCCGATGTCGGTAGAGCCGTTCTGCAGGCCGGCCAGCACCTCCTGGATCGGCACGTCGTCGAAGCGGACGTCAACGCCGGGATGGCTGTTGTTGTATCCGGCGATCAGTTCCGGCAGCAGCGTGCAGGACAGCGTTTCGGGCGCAGCGACACGCACCAGCCCGCGGCGCAGCTCCTTGAGATTGGTCAGGTTGTCGAGCGCCTCGTCCAGGCTTGACGAGCACGCGCCGCGCCATCGGTGCAAAGGTCTCGCCGACCGCGGACGCCGAAACTTTTCGCGTCGTGCGGTCCAGCAGGCGGACGCCGACGCGGTTTCCAGCTCCTTGATCAGGCCGGAGAGCGCCGCCTGCGACAGGTGCATGGCCTTCGCGGCTTCCGAGAAGCTCGCGGCCTCCAGCACGGCGACGTAGGCGCGCAACTGCCGCAGTGTCACATCCATCGCCATGTCGCGCCTCCCAGCGTCGCCTTCGACAATTCATAGGCTAAAGCTTATCAATTGGTCAAAAAATACACATTGTTCGATAGAAGGCGCCTCTCTATCGTTGAGCCTCGATAAGACGAAGGCCCGGCGATCGCAGCAATGCGATCGCGCAAACGCGGCCCGATGAACGGAACGGACTAGCCGCCAGCCCGGGCGGCTCCTCTTCCCAGGAGGCATTCATGAAAGTCACACGCCGAACGCTGCTGGGGACCATCGCCGCCGGCCTCGCCGCGGGTTCTGCCTTCAAGGCGTCCGCCGAGGGCGATTGGCCGTCGCGGGTCGTGCGGCTGGTGTCGCCCTACGGGGCGGGCGGGGCAAGCGACATCTCGTTGCGTATCCTGGCCGAGCAGTTCGGGCGCAGCCTCAACCAGCAGTTCATCGTCGAGAACAAGCCGGGCGCGGGCACCCGCGTCGCCAACGAGCTGGTCTCGCGCGCCGCGCCGGACGGATACACCTTCCTCTATGCGGCCGCGCCGTTTGCGACGGCCGAAGCCTTGTTCGAGAAACTGAACTACAACCGCAGGGATCTGCAGCCGGTGGCGATGGCCATGATGGCGCCGTTGTTCCTGGTGGTGAACGCGCAGGCACCCTTCAAGACCCTTCAGGAAATGATCGACTACGGCAGGTCGAAGCCCGACGGCCTGACCTTTGGTTCTCCGGGCGCAGGCTCGCAGCCGCATCTGGCCGCCGAACTGCTGTTCAGGGACGCCGGCGTCAAGGGCCTCATCGTTCCCTTTCCGCGGCGACAACATGGCCTACACGGAGCTGCTGGCGAGCCGTCTCGACGCCACGTTGACCGCGCTCAGCACCGCCTTGCCGCATATCCAGAGCGGCGCAGTTGCGTGTGCTGGGTGTGGCGTCGGCCGAGCGCAGCGCGATTTATCCCGAGGCTCTTACCTTGGCGTGAGCAGGGCCTTTCCAACGTGATCGCTTCCGGCTGGTACGGCTTCATGGCGCCGGCGGCAACGCCGGGCGCGATCGTCGATCGCTTGCAGGCGGAGGTTATTCGCGTGCTTGCCGATCCCGAGGTGAAGCAGAAGCTGCTCGCCCAGGGACTGGAAGCGCGCCCCGGCACGGCCGCCGAGTTCGGCAAGTTCATCGACGACGAGACGCGCAAATGGGGCGAGGTGATCCGCGCGGCAGGGCTCAAGGGGGAATAGCAGATCTCAGTGCGCGTACAGGCCCTCGACGATCGGCAACCGCGCGGCCCGCAGCGCCGGAAACAATCCGCCGATCAGGCCTACGATCAGCGCAAGCGCAACACCCTCGGCGATCAGCCAGGGACTGAGCTTGAAGTCGAACACCACCTGCGTGAAGTTGCCGCCGAGGGTCGAGGCCGTGACGCCATCGAAAATCAGGTAGGTGGCGGCGGCACCCAACAGGCCGCCGATGACGGCGAGCAACAGCGATTCGGCGAGCGTTCCGACGAACGCAGGAAAGCCGCCGAAGCCGATGGCGCGCAGCGTTGCGATTTCCGTCGCGCGGGCATGCGACCGACGAATACATCGTGTTGAGCGCGCCGGCGACCGCGCCCAGCGCCATCGCGATCGCCAGCGGCCAGCCGAGTTTCTGAATCAGATCGGAGGTCTGCGAGGCCTGTTCGGCGAAGTAGGCGGCTTCGGATTTGACGTCGAGCTTCAGCCGCGGATCGTTGTCGCTGTAGCTTTTGAGTTCGTTCAGTGCGGCCGGCCCGGTGAGGCGCGCGCGCACCGGTCTGGACGACGTTGTTGCGGTTGAACAGGCTCTGCACCACGTTGAGGTCGGCCCAGATCTCGATTCTGAACACGCTGCCGCCCGCGTCGAACACGCCGACGACGGTCCAGCGCGTGGCGCCGAACGACACGGTAGAGCCGAGGTCGAATCCTCGAACTCGCCGCAGCAATGCCTTGCCGACCACCACCTCGTTGCTGCCGCGGTTGAACATGCGGCCTGCGGTGATGGCAGATGTCCCTTGCGCAGCGTGCTGCCCTGTTCGCCGATCCCGCGCAGCGGCAGGTTGGCCTTGGTCTTGGTGGAGCGCTTGATGCCGTCGACCACGAGATAGAGTTCCGGCGAGATCAGCGGCTTGCCGTCGCTGCCGCGCGCGATGCCGGGGCCGTCCTCGATCAGCCGCACCTGATCGCGGCTCACCGTGCTGTTGATTTCGGCCTGCGAGCCGGCCCGCAGCACGATCGCGATGTCATCGGCGCCGGAGCCCGCGATGGTGCGCTGGAAACCGTTGGCCATCGCCAGGAATGCGAGCAGCACGATCACCACCAGCGCGATCGCGATCACCGTCGAAGCGAGAGCCAGCGCCGCTGCGCAATGCTCTTGAGATTGATGGCGGTGACCGCCGCGACCTGAAGCCAGAGCGAACGCATGGCTATCCCCGTCCGAGCGCGGTTGCGATTTTGAGCCGCATGGCGTTGAGCGCCGGAATGATCCCGGTGATCAGCCCGAGCGCGATCATCAGCGCCGACCCCTGCAGGGCGATCGTCGGCGATACCGCAAAGCGGGCGCGATGTTGGCGAGGCTCGCGCGCAGCGCCATGGCGATCAGCGCCGCAATCGCCAGCCCGGGAATCCGCCGAGCAGCGCCAGCAGCACGGATCTCGCCGAGCACCATTCGCCAGAATCCGCGGACCCGAAAAGCCGAGCGTCTTCAGCACGCCGATCTCGCGGGTGCGCTCCCGGATCGACAGCGCCATGGTGTTGCCGACGATCATCAGGATGGTGACGAAGGCCGCGCCGACGACCAGGAATACGATCAGCGCGATGTTGCCGAACTGCGCCACGAACGCCTTGTCCGAACGCCTTTTCGGTGTCGGTCGAGGTCTCGGCGGTGGAATTGGCGAACATCGCGTCGATCGCCTTTGCCACGCGATCGTTGTTTTCGGGCGAGGTGGTCTGCAGGATCAGCCAGCCGATGGTGTCCTTGCCGAAACTGCGGGTCTCGTCGAAATAGGCGTACTGGAACAGCAGGAAATTGGTGTCGACGTGCTCGACCTTGCCCTTGACGATGCCGGCGATGGTGAGGTCCCAGGTGTGGCCGCCGCTCTTCTGGCTGAAGATGTTGCTCTGCAATCGGGAACGCGATCGCCGATCTTCCAGCCCCATTTCTGCGCCAGTTTTCGCCGACCACCGCGCTGCCGCGGTCGCGGGTGAAGGCCTGAAGCTGGTCGGGCGGAACGTCGAATTCGCTGCGATAGCACGTCGAAATAGGTGCTCGGCTCGATCGCGAGCGCCATGACGAAGTTCTTCGGGTCCTGATAGTAGCCGCCGAACCAGTTGGCGAAGGTCACCTGCCGCACGCCTTCCACCGCGCGCACGCGATTGAAATAGGCGATCGGCATCGGCTGGGTGAAGTTGATCTTGTTGACGGTGATCATCCGATCCGCGGCGGCGCGATCCTCGCCAGCTGTGAAGGCGCGGTAGAATCCGGCGAGCACGCCGAAGATCATGAACGCGATCAGGATCGACACGATCATCAGGCTGGCGCGCAATTTGCGGCGGAACAGGTTTTTCCGGACCAGGTCGAAGTCGTTCACGCGGCAAGCTCCCGTTCGACGAAGCGGCCCTTGTCGAGATGCAGGACCGCTTGGCATAGTTGGCCGCGGCAGGATCATGGGTGACCATCACGATGGTCTTGCCGAGTTCGCTGTTGAGCAGTTGCAGGATCGAGAAGAATCTCGTCGGCGGATTGCCGGTCGAGATCGCCGGTCGGTTCGTCGCACAGCAGCAAGTTCGGATCCGAGACGATGGCGCGCGCAATCGCCACGCGCTGCTGCTGGCCACCGGACATTTCGCGCGGACGGTGCTTGATGCGATCGGCGAGCCCGACCACCGACAGCGCCGTGTGAACGCGCTCGGCGCGCTCCTTGCGGTTCAATTTGGTGAGCAACAGCGGCAGTTCCGACATTCTGCGCCGCGGTCAGCATCGGCATCAGATTATAGAACTGGAAGATGAAGCCGATATTGGCGGCGCGCCAGGCGGCGAGTTCGCCCTCGGAGAGACCATCGATGCGGTGGTCGGCGACGGCAATCTCGCCGGCGTCGGCGCGGTCGATGCCGCCCGAGCAGGTTGAGCAGCGTGGTCTTGCCCGAACCGGACGGACCCATGACCGCGATGAAATCGCCGCGGGGTATCGCCAGATCGAGATGATCGAAGATCGAGATCGTTTCCTTGCCCTTGGTGAAACGCTTGGCTACGCCGGTGAGGCGAACCATCGGTTGTTCAGCTGTCACGCTTGTCTCCTTTGGGATTCCGGCTGGAAGCTAGTTTGCGGCGGTGGTCTCGGCGGCTGCCCCTTTGCCTTGGCGTCGCCAAGAAGTTCACCTTCACCGCCATGTCGGGCAGGATGCGCGGGTCCTTCTTCTCAAAGCGGATGCGCACCTTCACCGTGGCCTTCTCGCGGTTCGCGGTCGGCACGATCGCGATCACCGAGGCGGGAATGGTCCAGTCCGGATAGGCATCAAGCATCGCGTTCACGGCGCCGCCGGCGAGCGACGCGGCCGATGAAGGCTTCGTTGACGTCGACTTCGATTTCGATCGAATCCATGTCGACGATGGTGCAGATGCCGGTGCGGGTGAAGCCGCCGACCGACATCGGTGAAATCATCTCGCCGGGCTGTGCGCTGCGGTCGACGACGACGCCGGCGAACGGCGCGCGGTATCTTGATGTTTGTCGAGCACCGACGCGCTGCGCTTGGCGTCGATCTTGGCGGTCTCGAATTGCGACTGCGCCTGGCGCAATTGCGCGCTGAGCACGCCGACACGGGCCTGCGCCTTGGTCAGAGTCGGCCTCGGTCGCGAAATTCTTCTGCGACAACGTTTGCACCCGCGACATGATCCGCGTCGCGTCCTCCAGATCGGCGGTGATCGCGGCAATCGCGGCATCGGCCGCCTCGACGCGCGCGACGGCGCCAGCTCATAGTCCCTTTCGGCAAGCACGCTGTCGAGCCGCGCGACGACCTGACCCTCGGTCACCGTCATGCCTTCGTCGATGAAGACCTCGACCACCTTGCCGGTGATCTCGGCCGCAACGGTCGCCTTGCGGCGCGCCACCACATAGCCGGAGGCCGCCAGATTGCCGGCCGCCTTGTTGCTCGCGGCAGGCCTGCTGAGGTGTCTGGGGCTGCGGCGTCTGCGACTGTTGCTGCGATCTGCGATGCGGTCTCGCTGGGCGGGTCTTGCCTCGCGGAACTCGTAAGCGCCAAAGGCGGCGAATGCGACGACGCAGGCGACAATCGCCGCCGAGATCGGCAGCCAGCGGCTACCCGATCGCTCCGCCTTGCTGGCGCTGCGATCGATGGTCAGCGATCTCAGCAATTTGCTCTTGTCTTCGGTCATCGTTCATTCCATCCGGCTACTCGCTGCGTTCCGCGCGGGCGGCATCATTCTCGCGCTGGTGGTCTCGCTCACAGCCGGTTTACATGTCTCGCCATGCAGGGGCAGGCCTCAGCCTTCGGTCAGGCGGCGACCCCAGCTCGGTTGTAAATCCCGTTCAGCTCTCGCGAGCGCCGAGGCGGCGCCCGGCTTCTCGACGAGGCGGAATAGCGGGAATTTAAAGCTTAATGGCGGCGGAAGCAATTGCTGGAACCAGCAAGAGTTGCATGTGACCAGATGCTGCCATTTTTGGCTGTTCAACCAATCGCAATCGTGCCACCTTGCCGAAATGCGCGCCACTTCCTCCATATGGGCAAACGCCTGTTTCGCCTGGTCGAACGAAAAGTCTTGTCGATCACCGGCTTCATGCCGGTTTGCCGCGATGGCATCCGCCATCGCCTGCAGATCCTCGACCGATCCGACCGTGACGCCCTGCAGCCGCTGCTGCTGCATCACCATCAGCGGCAGCCGCGGAGTCGGACGGCGGCGGCCCGGCGAGCACGCCGATAAAGGCGATCGTGCCGCCGATCCTGGTCGCCCGGATCGATTCTGTTCAGCGTGCCGACGCCGCCGACCTCGACAGACCAGGTCGACGCCGTGGCCGTCTCCACTCGCGGGCTTTCTTCCCCAGTCGGGTGTCGCCTTGTAGTTCAGCGTGAAGTCGGCGCCGAGCGTGCTTGAGGCGTTCGATCTTCGCGTCGCTCGACGACGTCGCGATGACGCGCGCGCCGCACATTTTGGCGAACTGAATGGCGAACAGGATACGCCGCCGGTGCCCTGCGTCAGCACGGTCTGGTCCGGTTTGATGCCGCCGAGTTTTATCACCGCGCTCCAGGCCGTGACCCCGGCGCAAGGCAGCGCGGCGGCTTCGATGTCGCTGAGGTGCTCCGGCGTTCTGACCAGCGCGTGCTTCGGAAAGATCCGATACTCGCCAAGCACGCCGTCCACCGAGCCGCCGAGGGCGCTGCGCATCTTGGCTTCGCTGGGCTCGCCGCCGAGCCAGCTTTCGAAGAAACTGCCGATGACGCGGTCGCCGGCTTGAGAATTCCCGCACGTCCGGCCGACCCGCTCGACCACGCCGGCGCCGTCGGACACGCGGCACCAGCGGAAATTTCTGACGCGAGCCGTAACCGCCCTTGACGGTGATGAGATCGCGATAGTTCAGCGTTGCCGCCTGAGCTCGAACCATCGCACTTCGCCCGCACCGGGCTCCGGCACGCGGCTTGTCGACGAGGGCCAAGTCCATCGATCCCGTTCGGTCCCTGCAGTTCATAGCACTTCACGGGGTTCTCCTTCGGCACGCCGGATCAAGCGCGATATTGCCGCAAATGTTCCGGTTCCGCAAGCCTGCATGGATCAGAATCGCGCGGCCATCTCGGCCAGCCGCCGGTGCGCGTCCTTCGCGTGCTGCCGGATCGGCTCGGCAGGCCCGGTGGTCGGTCCGATCGGCACGAAACGCACGTCGCTGACGCCGATGAAGCGGAGCGCCTCGCGCAGATAGGGGTCGCCATGTCGATGCGGCCGCGATTCATGCCGGTGATGAAATCGCTGCCGCTCGCCAGGATGACGACCGTCGGCCGGTCCTTGAACAGCGGCAGATAGCCTTGCGCCGGATCGAACGGAACGCCAGCCCGGGCTGCGTGATGACGTCGATCCATTGTTTCAGCTTGTAGGGAATGCCAAAATTCCACATCGGCGTCGAAATCAGCACGCGGTCGGCGAGCGCGAAGCGGAGCGCGATGCGCTCGGTGACCGCAAACGCATCGCGCTGCGGATCCGTGAACGGCTCGCCCGCCGATGCGGGCATATTTGGCCTCCAGTACATAGCCCTCGAATTCCGGCAGGTGATCCCGCCACAGGTTCATCGACGTCGATGTCCCAGTCCGGCCGCGCCTGGCGGAAGCGGTCGATAGAGACCTTCGCGCCGGCGGAGGATCTCGAGTCCGCGCGCGGCGAGCAGCTCAGGTGAAAGAGTTTGGGCATGGCCGCGCTCTGTTCATCCCAATCCCTGATGACCGCATCGGCGTTGGTGACGACGGCGACGTTCTGCATCGCAAAGTTGATGGAGGCGTTGTGCCAGTCGCGCGTTCATGGTCGAGCAGCAGTCTTCCGGCACGATCATGAAGTAGCCCTTGTCGGCGCCGGTGCGGGCGGTGTGCTCGACCGACATGTTGGTCCAGGCGCCGGTGTTGATGATCATGTCGCGGCCGGTCGCCTTGAGGATGGTCTCCAGCCTGCGTGCCTTCCCAGGCGCTCATCCGCATCTTCTCGACGACGAAATCGCCGGCGCGCGGCTCCAGCCCCGGAACCGGCGCCGCGCCCCAGCTTCCGCGCACCATCGCGCCGCTGTCGACCAGCCCTTCGAACAGCGGCGCGTTGAGCGTGACGCCGGGCGCGCCCGGTCTCGACGACTGAACCAGACATGGATGATGACGACGCCGCGCGCCCGCGCCGCCTCGGCGAGGCGGCGGACATTGTCGACCACGCGCTGCTGCGCGCGCATGGCCGGGCGCGCCGGAGTCGGCGAACGCGCCGCCGTCCATGATCACGTCGTTCTGCAGATCCTGAATGATCATCGCGCAGCGCCGCGGATCGAGCTGCATGTCGCCGCCGGCCAATTGAGGTGCGGCAGGCGCGGCGGCGGCCGCTATCGGGACCGGTCGCAGGCCGGCTGCTCATATAGGGTTCGTGGCGCGGCCCGGCCTTGACCGGGATCGCATAGACCGAATGGGTGGCGGTCAGATAGAGCGTGCGAAAATCGGACCCGCCCCAGGCGAGATTGGCGACGAGTTCGGGCGCGCGCACCTTGCCGAGCAGTTCGCCGGCGGGCGAATAGACCCAGACGCCGCCGGGCGCGGTGACCCAGACATTGCCGCGCTGGTCGCACTTCATGCCGTCGGGCAGGCCGGGCTCGAGCTCGGAGCGGATGCCGCTGGCGAAGACGCGCGCATTGGCGAGCGAACCATCGGCTTCGACGTCGAAGACGCGGATCAGCGCCTGCACGGTGTCGTTGACGTAAAGCAGCGCTCGTCCGGCGAGAAGCAGAGGCCGTTCGGGCTGGTCGAACAGATGGCGATCGACGACGAGCTTCGGCGGGCCGCCGCCGGGCGGAACGCGGTAGACGCCCTGGAAGCCGAGCTGCGCGCGGCCGCTCGACGCCGTAGACCGGCATGCGGCCATACCAGGGATCGCTGAAATAGATCGCGCCGTTCGAATGCACGCAGACATCGTTCGGGCTGTTGAGCTCCTGATTTTCGAAATGCGAGGCGATCACCTCGCGCCTTCCGTCGGGCCGCTCGCGGATCAGCGACGAGGTGGCGTGCTCGCAGACGATGAGATTGAGCTCGGCGTCGTAGGTCATGCCGTTGCATTTGTTCGACGGACGCTTGACCTCGACGACGCCGCGCTTGGCATCCCATCGCCGCCGCACATCGCCGGGCATGTCCGAGAACAGCAGATAGTGATGGACCGGATGCCAGATCGGCCCCTCCGTGAAGTCGAAACCGGTGCCGACCTGGCCGACCGGCGCGTAGGGGTCGATCAGGGTTTCGAATTCCGGGCGCAGCGTGACATGCGTCATCGGTCCGTCCTTTCAGCGCTCAGGCCGGGAACCAGTTGCGCTGGGGCAGGCTCTGAACCACCGGTCCCGGCACCTGATCGTGCAGCCGGCCGACCACGATGCCGCCCTCGATCTTGGCCGGGCGGTCGTGGACCGGCAGCGAGATAGCGCGAACTGCTCAGCAGTTTCTTGATCGCCGCCTTCTCCGCGCGCTTGCTGGTGCCGTGATTGCCGGTGGTGCGCGGCTCGGCGTCGTGGATCTCGTGGAAGGGCGTGACGATCTGGTCGTTGAAATCGTAGATCACGTCGCCGCAGATGGTGGCGATGCCGTCAGCGGTGTCGAACATGGATGTTCATCGAGCCTTCGGTGTGAGCGTTGGCGGCGTCGCAATAGACGCCGGGCATCAGTTCGATCGGACCGGTCACCTCGAGATCGAGAAGCGCAGCGCGCTCTTGGTGTGCAGGCGGTCGATCAGATGCTTGATGTCGGGCGCCGGATATTGCGGATGCATCAATCCGGAGACGGAATATTCCAGCTCCTTGCGGTTGAGCACGACCGTCGTGTTCATCGGAAACAGATCGTCCTTGCCGGCATGGTCGATGTGCAGATGGGTGTGGCAGACGTAGCGGACGTCGCCCATCACGCACGCCGTGGCGCGCGAGCTGGTTCTCGATCATGTTCTCGTGAAACTGAAGCCCGCGCATGCCCAGCGTTTCCATGATCTGGTTGGAGCGATAGCCGGTGTCGACCACGACCGGATAGGGACCGCCGACGATCAGGAAGCCGAGCGTCAGGCACGCGGCGGGTCCGGCCGCAATCGCGGCCGAGCACGAGAAAAGCTCGATTCCAGTTCGATATCGCCCATAGTCCAAAATCTTGATTTCAAGCGGCATGTGTCTCTCCCCGAATCCTCTTATTCGCTCAAGTTCCCAGCCGATAAACGCGCTGGGCGGTTGTTCTGCAAGAACAGCATCGCGCTGGTCCGCGCGAAGAGTGAGCTGTCGCGGCGCGATGGGCGTCCACCAGTTCGCGATAGCTGGTCCAAAGTTTCTCGATCGGAAAATTGGAGCCGAACAGGCAGCGGTCGGCGCCGAAGATCGCCACCGTGTCGGCAACGATCATCGAATACGATGCGCCGGGTCGTTGCGGTGGATGAAGGTGCCGAGGCCGGAAAGTTTTGAGACGATATTCGGACAGGCCGCCAGCCGCGTCATGCCGCCGCGCCAGGCGCGAGCGGCCCTGCGGCGAGAGGTCTTCCAGCATGCCGGCGTGCTGCAGGATGAAGGTCACGTCGGGACAGGCTTCGGCGAGCCCGGCGGCGCTCAGCCATCTGCGGCGCGAACACCTGCAGGTCGAAGCTGAAGCCATATTCGGCCGAGCCGCGCGACGTTGCGCCGGATCTTTGGATCGGCGCAGAGGTCCGGCCGCGCCGCAAAGCGATAGAGCGGGTTTTCGTGCCAGTGCAGTTGCATGCGCACGCCGCGCACCAGCGGATAGCGCGCCAGACGATCGAGCTGCGGGCGGACGTCATCGACGCCGAAATCGGCATAGGAGACGATGGCGTGCGGCCAGCCATGATCCTTCGCGGTCTGCTGCACCCAGGCGGTTTCGTCCTCGAAGCGGTCGTTGGCCCAGTTGGTCTGCACATAGACCGAGCGCGTCACGCCGGAGCCGGCGAGGTCATCGAGATATTCCTGGATCGGATAGTCGCGCCGGATCGGCTCGTAGGGGCCGAAGATGCGCGGCTGCATCGGGCCGCTCAGCCAGGGCAGGTCGGCCTGACGCCAGATATGATGATGGGCATCGACGAGTTCGGTCACGCGGCCTTCCTTTGTGCGAGCGAGAGCACATGCGAGACGATCGCGGCGGTGGATCCGCCGTCGACCAGATCATCCACGAAACGGCGGATCGCGATCAGCGCTTCGGTCTGCGGCTGAAAGCCGGGACCGGCGGCGAGCGGCGTCAGCCAGCTCAGGCGCCAGGCGCGCCGCGACAATTTCAGGGACGGCATCGCGCAGGGCAGAGGGATCGCCGCGCTCCAGTCCGTCGGAGACGATGACGACGGCGCGCGCCGCGCGCATAGCTGCCGAACCTGGGCACCGCCAGAAACGCCTGCAGCGCATCGCCGATGCGGGTGCCGCCGTCCCAGTCGCTGACCAGATGGGCGGCGGCCGATCAGCGCCTGCTCGCGGCGCTTGAGACGGAGCGCGCGGGTGACGCGGGTGAGCCGGGTGCCGAAGGTGAACACCTCGACATTGGGCGCTGCGTGCGACAGCGCATGCGCGAGCTTCATATTGTCGTCGGTGCGTCCCTTCATCGAGCCGGAGACGTCGATCAGCAACAACACCTTGCGCGGCCGGGCGCGCCGCTTCAGCCGTCCGAGCCGCAGCACCTCGCCGTCGTTGCGCACGCTCTCGCGCAAGGTGCGGCGCAGATCGGCCCATGGGCCGCGGCGGGCGCGCATGCGGCGATGGCCGCGCCGCCGCGGCAGTCGGGCTGGGGCCTCGCGCGACAGTCTTCGCAAGGCATCGCCGGTCGCGCTTGCCGCGAAGCGGCGTTCGACCAGCGCCTCGGCGCGGGCCGCGACAAGTCCGGACTCGTTGGCTTCATCGGCCAGCAGCGTTTCGTCCTCGCCGCGTCCTTCCTCCTGCAGGCGAACCACTTCCTCGTCTTCCGCGCCCGCATGGTCGATCGCTTCGCTGCCGATGAAATGGATGTCGAACAGCCGGTCGTAGGTCGCGCGCCGCTCGGGCGGCGGGGCGAGCGTCGCCAATCCCGCGAGGCGGATGGCTTCCATGCTGCGCGGACCCAGCAAGCTCGATGGCCGCGAGGATACGCCGTCGTCTGTTCCGGCGCCACGGCGAAGCCGTTGATGCGCAGCAGTGCGGCAAAGGACACGAAGACGCGGGCCGCGTGCGGCAGCTGAAGTTCGTCGCTCACGCGGCAGCCTCCGCGATGAGGGCGTCGAGCCGGCCGGAGATGAAGGTAGAGATCCTCCTCGTCCTTCAGCGCCACGCCGATCGAGCGCTTGAAGGCGTCCGGCCAGCGCGCGCCGCGCTCGTGCAGCAGCGTGGCTGCTTCCGGCCCAGTCCACGGCCTCTGCAATGCCCGGCGCCTTGCTGAGCGGCTCGCGCCGCGAGCCGGCCGACGGCGGCGACGACGGCGCGCGCGCGTCGCTCGGCGACGCTCGACGCCCGCATCATCACGATGCGCGCCTCACGCTCTCGGCGGTGGGATAATCGATCCAGTGATAGACGCAGCGGCGGCGCAGCGCCTCGTGCAGGTCGCGGGTGCGGTTCGAGGTCAGCACGACGACCGGGCGCTCAGTGGCGCGGACCGTGCCGCGCTCGGGAATCGAAATCTGGAAGTCGGAGAGGAATTCGAGCAGGAACGCCTCGAACTCCTGGTCGGCGCGGTCGATTTCGTCGATCAGCAGCACGGTGGAGTCAGGCGCGCGCAGGGACGCGAGCATCGGCCGCTCGATCAGGAAAGTCTCGCCATAGATGTCGATGCTCTCCTCGCCGGCCTGGCGGATCGCGAGCATCTGGCGCGGATAGTTCCACTCGTAGAGCGCGGCTGATGCGTCGATGCCCTCATAGCATTGCAGCCGGATCAGGCGGCGGCCGAGCACGGCGGCGATGGCTTTGGCGGCTTCGGTCTTGCCGACACCCGGCGCGCCTTCCAGCAGCAGCGGCTTGCCGAGCGCAAGCCCAAGATAGGCCGCCGTCGCGAGGCCTTCGTCGGCCAAGATAATACGCCGTGCGCAACGCCCGTTCGAGCGCCTCGGGGCTGTCGATGCCGACGATGTTGCCGCGGACCGCCATGCTCTGCCTCAGCGCCTCGCCTGCGGCCGCGCGCCGCCCTGGGCCTTGATCGCCCGCAAGACTTTTTCCGGCGTGATCGGCAGTTCATCCATCCGCACGCCGACCGCATTGAAGATGGCGTTGGCGACCGCGGGCAGCACCGGATTGGCGCACATCTCGCCGGGGCCCTTGGCGCCGAACGGTCCGTCGGCTGCGGGGCGTTCCAGCACGGCGATATCGTGCGGGCAGATGTCGCCGGGGCCGGGCATCAGATACTCGACGAAGTCGCGCGGGCCATGCGCCGGATCGGGATAATAAGGCTCGGGCGTTTCAAACAGCGCGTGGCTGATCCCCATCCATGCGCCGCCGACGAGCTGCTGCTCGACGAGGCGCGGATTGAGCGCGCGGCCCAGTTCATACGCGCTGTCCATGCGCACCATCGCGACCTCGCCGGTCTCGTCGTCGACCTCGACCTCGGCGACCAGGCAGGCGTGCGGCGTAGCAGGTGGCGGGCGACATCTCGCCGGTCTCGGGATTGACCTCGGACAACGGCACCAGAAAGATGCCGCGTCCCGGATATCGTCTTGCCCTGCTTGAACTGCGCGGCGATGGCGACGTCCTTGGTGGAGATCGAGCGGTGCGGCGCGCCCTTGACGTGGATATTGCCGCGCCCGTCGGTATCGAGATCGGCGGCGTTGACCTCCAGCTCCTCGGCGGCGGCCTCCATCATGACGCCGCGCGCCTCCTTGGCCGCCGCCATGACGGCGTTGCCGACGCGATGGGTGCCGCGCGAGGCGAACGAGCCCATGCAGTGCGGCCCGGTGTCGGAGTCCGCGGTGTCGACATAGACGTCCTCGACCGGCACGCCGAGCGTCTCGGCGCAGATCTGCCGCGTCACGGATTTCATGCCCTGGCCGAGATCGATCGACGACAGCGATACCGTGAACTTGCCGCTGGGGTTGGAATGAACCAGCGCCTGGCTGGGGTCGCCGCCGAGGTTCATGCCGATGGGATAGTTGATCGACGCGATGCCGCGTCCGCGATGTCTTGCCATGGTCAGCGCCTCCTGGTGCCGAAGACGGAGGAGAAGCGGGCGGCGCCATGCGACGGCGACGGGCGCCGGCGGCCGCGGGGAGGCGGCGTCGGCGTGCGGGGCGGCGGTGGCTGGATCGTCGCAGGCGGCGCGCGATCGTAGGTGGTCCGCTGCTGCGAAGCCGCCGCGCGTTGCGGAGCCGGCTCGCGCGGCGTCGGCGATATCGCCGCCCGGCTGCCGCCGCCATCCTTGCGCGACGACATCCGCTTGACCTCTTCGCGAAGCGGCCACTTGGCCTTTTCGGCGGCGACCTGCACGCATTCGATCAGCGCGGTGTTCTTCGCCTCGCGCCGGTGCGCCTTCATGTCGCCGTCGCGATAGGCGTTGAGGATGCGGAACTCCATCGGGTCGATGCCGACCGAGATGCGCGAGCTTGTCCATCTGGCATTCGAGCGCAAAGTCCATCGCCGTGACGCCGAAGCCGCGCATCGCGGTCGCCGGCGTGCGGTTGGTGAACACGCAATAGATGTCGCCGTAGACGTTGGGGATCGTATAGGGGCCGGGCAGGTGGGCCGCGCATTTGACGACGGCGTAGCTGGACAGCCGCGTATAGGCGCCGCTGTCGAAATAGGCGCGGATCTTGCGCGCGACGATGCGGCCGTCGCGCATCACGCCGTCCTTGATGTAGATGCGTTCGGCGCCGCGCGGCGAGCCGAACTGCATCTCCTCCTCGCGGCCGAGCTGATAGCGCACCGGGCGCCTGGTCAGCATCGCGCCGAGAATGGCGAGCGGTTCGGTGAGCGTGTCCACCTTGCCGCCAGAAGCCGCCGCCGACGGTGCCGCCGATGAAGTGGAAGGTGTTGGAGGGCACGTCGAGGATCTTGGCGCAGGTGTCGAGCGAGAAGAACAGAGGCCTGCGTCGAGGTGTAGACGACATAGCGGCCGTTGGTATCGGGCGCTGCGATCGAGCCGTTGGTTTCGGTCGGCGCGTGCTCGATCGGCGACATCTGGTAGCGCTGTTCGAGGACGTGATCGGCCTCGGCGAGACCGCGCTCGACGTCGCCGAAGCGCAGTTTCTGGTGATCGTAGACGTCGTGATAGACGAAGGTGTTCTTGGGGTAGGTCTCGTTGACGACGGGCGCGCCTGATTTCAGCGCCTCCTCGACGTCGAACACCGCGGGCAGCGGCTCGTAATCGACCCGCACTTTCGCGAGCGCCTCAAAGGCTTCCCGCGGGCTGTCGGCGACGATGGCGACGATCGGCTCGCCCTTGTAGCGCACCTTGTCGACGGCGAGCGACGGCTCGTCGTCCTTGCCGAAGTTGATCAGGCTGAGCAGCGGTGTTGAGATTGACCGGCACGTCGGCGCCGCGAATGATGCGCCGAACGCCGGGCGCGCGTTCCGCTTCCGTCGTGTCGATGCGGCGCAGGCGGGCATGGGCGTGCGGGCTGCGCAGTACCTTGAGATGCAGCATGCCCTGCAGCTTGTGGTCGTCGAAATAGGTCGAGGTGCCCGTGACATGGCCGAGCATGTCCTGGCGCTGCGTGCCCTTTGCCGATCTCTTTCAGATTATCGTCGCGCTCGTCGGCGAAGATGTCCTTGCGCAGTTCCAGCATGGTCGTTCCCTTCAGGCGCGGCGCGCGTCCGCTCGTGGCGGCGGCGAGGACGGCATTGATGATCGGCTCGTAGCCGGTGCAGCGGCAGATGTTGCCCGAGATCGCCTCGACGACCTCGGCGCGGGTCGGCGAGGGATTGCGGTCGAGCAGCGCCTTCGCCGCCATCAGCATGCCCGGCGTGCAGTAGCCGCACTGGGCCGCGAATTGCTCCATGAAGGCGCGCTGCAGCGGATGCAGGTTGGGCCCGTCCTTCATCCCGTCGAGCGTCTCGATCGAGCGGCCGTTCACGGTTTCCGCCAGCGTCAGGCAGGAGAGATGCAGTTCGCCGTCGATCAGCACGCTGCAGGCGCCGCAACCGCCCTGGCCGCAGCCGAATTTCGGCGTCATGTCGCCGATCAATTCGCGCAGCGCGACCAGCAGATTGACGCCGCCGTCGACGAACAGGGCGACGTCGCGGCCGTTGTGACGAAACTGGAGCGGCGGTCTTGGTCATGAATGCTTACTCCAGGCCGGACAGCAGGCGGCGCAGATGAACGCCGACGATCTCGCGGCGATACCAGGCGCTGCCAAGGGCGTTGTCGGCGGGCGATACGCCTTCGGCTGCGGCCGCCGCGGCGGCGCTGATCGCCGCATCGTCGAGCGAGCGTCCTTCCAGGGCGCGCTCGGCGGCCCTTGCGCGAATCTGCGTCGCGGCCATCGAGCCGAGCGCGATGCGGGCGCCCGATATGCGGCCGCCGCTCGACGGCAGATGCGCGGCCAGCGTGATCACCGAACCGCCCTTCGGCTTGATGCGGGCGATCTTGCGATAGCGGAAGGCGTCGGCGCTTGCGGGCTGCTGACAGGAGACGGCCAGCACCAGCGCGCCGCTCTGCCGTTCGCGGGATTGCAGAAATTCCTCGATTGGCATGTCGCGGGCGCCGAGCCCGCCCTGGACGGAGACGGTCGCGTCGAGCGCCAGCAGCGCGACGGTGAAATCGCCGTAGGGGCTGGGCGCGAACAGATTGCCGCCCACCGTACCCATGTTGCGCACCGCCGGTCCGCCGATCGAACGGGCGGGCGCGTGCAGAAAGGCGAGATCGCGTTCGGCCAGGATCCTGGCGAAGGTGACGCCGGCCCCGATCGTGATGCGCGAGCTCGCCGACATCGATGCGGGACAGCGCCTGATCGGTCGCGCGCACGACGGTCGAGATCGAGATATCGCCCTCGTTGAGGGCGCGCATGACAAGCGTGCCGCCGCCGAGATAGCGCGCGCTGCGGTCGGACGACAACGCCGATGCCGCCTCGCCAAAACTCGCGAATGTCTTCACCGTGACGGGCATGGCTTCGCCTCCGCGTTCATGCGGCCTCCTTCAGGTGCCGGCGAATGGAATCGAAGCCGGCTTGATAGATCTGTTCCGCGACCATCTGCGTCAGCCGCTCGGCATCCGTCGGGCCGCGTGGTGAACCGGGATTCCCAATGCCAGAAGGTGCGGTCGCCGTCGGTGACCGGCAGCAGGCGGACATGGGCGACATAGTTGAACATCGGGATCGGCGTATCGAGCAGGCAATAGCTGAAGGTCTGTTCGAGGTCCGACAGCGCCAGCAGTTGCTCGCGCAGCTCGGAGCCGTCCTGCAGCTTGAAGCGTCTGATACAGCCGATCTTGTCCGGAGGCCTGCGCGCGTTCGATCGTGCTGGTCGCCACCGCCGGGTGCCAGCGGTCGTGGCCGTTGAAATCGCGCAGCACATTCCAGACCGCGCCGGTCGGCGCGTCGAGGATGGTGCTTTTGACGATATGCGGCACGCTAGCCTCCGAAAGCGCGCTTGCAGCGCGTCGAACCCGCCCTGAAACACGCCGGTCCCGATATTGCTGACGAGCTCGTTCTCGCGCTCCGGCGCACAGTCGAACTCGGCGGTCCATTCGAGGAAAGTCTGGTCGCCGTCGGTCACCGGCGTCAGCCGCAGGGTCGCGACGTAGTTCTCCACCCCCATCGGCGACTCCAGGATCGAGTAGGTGCAGAACATGTCGTAGTCGGAGAGCCCGAGCAGCTTTTCGCGGATGCGATCGCCGTTGCGCAGGCGAAAATCCCGCACGCATCCGATCTTGTCCGCGGGCTCGCCGCCCTCGATGCGGCTTTCCGCAATCGCAGGATGCCAGTTCGGCATGCCGTTGAAGTCGCGCACGCGCGCCCAGACGCGGTCGTTGCGGGCGTTGACGACGGTGGAGACGTAGACCCGGGCCATGGCGTGCTCTTAACCTTTCTTGCGCGGTCCACGCTCGGGGGCGGGCTCGCCGGGGCGGCAGGCGGCGATCGGGCTTGCCTTCAGGCTTGCCCTGGCCGCCCTTGCGGGCTTCTGCTTCCTTGATGCCCTGCATGTCGCGCGCCTCGCGGATCAGGCCGGGCATCCTGGCAAGGCTGCCGCCTTCGACGCCGATATCGGCGAGGATCGAGTCGATCAGCGGCGCCTGCACCCGGTAACGCAGCGCCGAGTCGATCACCTCGTCGGTGGCGCTGCGGCCACCATTGCTGCCGCCGCCACCGCCGTTGAGTCCGTCGACCTGAAGGATGCGGATGCCCTCGATCTTCTCCATCGGCTTGACGCTCTCGCGCACGATGCCCTCGATGCGGTCGAGCAGCTTGCGGCGGAACAGCGAGTAGCGCGCCTGGTCGGTGAGCACGTTCTCGGCTTCGTTGAGCAGCCGCTGCGCCTCGGCTTCGACGGCGGCGCGCACGCGCTCGGCGTCGGCCGCGATCTTCGTCTCCTCGGCCCGCTTCTCCGCCAGCAGCACCTCGATGGTCTTCTGGCGCTTGGCGATTTCGCTGTCGCGGGCGGTGACGACGCGCTCGGCCGCCTCGGTCGCCTCCACGCGCGCATCCTCGGCCGCCACCTTGGCGGCCGATTCTTCGAGCGACTTCTGATAGAGGGCGATGCGCCTTGTCCATCAGCGCCGTCTCGACGTCCTTCTCGCGATTGACCTCCAGCTTGCGCAGATCGCGCTCGCGGCCGACGCGCGCTTCGTCGAGGCCGCGGTCGGAGGCGATGCGGGCCCGCTCGACTTCCTCGCGGGAGGCGATCTCGGCTTCCTGCAGCGCCTGGACGCGAGCGACTTCGAGCTGCTCGATCGCGCGGCGGCGGGCGAGCCGTACGGTCTCGAGCGCCTGCTCGCGCGAGACATCTGACGTCTCGACTTCCTTGCGGCGCGTTGATCTCCGCCTGCTTGACCTGGCGGTCGGCGTCGATGCGTTCGGACCGCTTGGCGGCGAGCGCGATCACGCGCTCCTCGTCGGCGATCTCGACCGCCTTCTTCTGGTCGATATTGAGCACTTCGCGGGTCTTGGACGAGGCGATGCGCTCGGCTTCGAGCGCCAGGTCGACCTCGACGCGCCGCCGTTCGATCGCATCGCGGCGCTTGAGTTCGGCGGCCTCGATCGATTCGGTGCGGTCGATCTCGAGCCCCCGGGTCTCCTTCTCCGCCCGGATACGCTGGGCAGCGATCACCTTTTCCTGGGAAATGCGCGCGGCCTCGATGGCTTCGCGCGAGGCGATATCGGCTTCCTCGATGGCGCGGTTGCGCGCGATTTCGAGCGAGCGAACGCGCTCTTCCTGGGCGATACGGGAGGCTTCGGTTGCCTCGCGTGCGGCGATGCCAGCGACTTCGAGCGCCTGGTTGCGCTCGATTTCCAGCTTGCGCGTAGAGTGCTCGGCGCCGATCCGCTCGGCCGCCAGCGTCCGCTCGCGGGCGATCCGTGCGGCTTCCACCGCCTTTGCGCCTCGATTTCGCGCTTCCTGAATGGCGCGAACCTGCGCAATCTCCAGCGACCGGGTGCGCTCGTCGGAGGCGATGCGTTCGACGTTGACGATCGTGGTCTGGGCGATGCGGGCCTTTTCGGTCGCCTCGCGCGCCGCGATTTCGGCTTCCTCGACTGCGCGCGGTGCGTTCGATCTCGCGCCTCCGGGTTTCTTCCTCGTTGGCGATCCGCGCATCGGTGATGGCGCGATCCTGCTGAATGCGCGCCTTCTCGACCGACTTCGCGCGGCCGTGATCTCGGCTTCCTCGATCGTCCGGGTGCGCTCGATGTCGCGCTGCCGCACCTCGCGCTCCGAGGCGATGCGGGCAGTGTCGACCGCGCGCTGATTGGCGATCTTGGCCTTTCGATTTCCTCGCGCGCCAGCAGTTCCTTTTCTTCGACCGCGCGGGTGCGCTCGATCTCTCGCGGTGACGGGTCTCGCGTTCGGAGGAGATGCGGGCTTCGGCGATCGCCTGTTCGTTGGCGATGCGGGCCTTCTCGATGGTTTCGCGGGCGGAAATCTGCGCCTGTTCGGCCTCGGTCTCGCGCAACGCGCGTTCGCGCGCCACTTCGGTGCGCTGCAGCGCGCGGCGCATCTCGATGTCGCGTTCCTGGTCGAGGCGGGCGGTCTCGCTCTCGCGCTCGATCTCCAGCGCCTGGCGCTCGGCATCGAGATTGCGGGTGCGGATCTTGATCATCAGAATCCTGTTCGATGTCGTTGCGCAGCTTGCGCTTGGCCTCGATGTCCTCCATCAGGCGGGTCAGGCCCTCGGCGTCGAACCGGTTCGACGGATTGAAGTATTCGAGGTCGGTCTGATCGAGATCGGTGATGGCGACCGACTCCAGCTCAAGCCCGTTCTGGGCGAGCGCCTCGGCGGCGGCGGCCTTGAGCCGCGTGACGTACTCGCCGCGCTGCTCGTGCATCTGCTCCATGGTCATTTCGGCGGCCACCGAACGGATGGCGGAGACGAACTTTGCCGGAGAGCAGGGCGTGCAGCTGCTCGGGTTCGAGCGTGCGCCGTCCGAGCGTCGCGGCGGCAATCGGCGACCGCCTCGCGGGTCGGCTGCACGCGGACGTAAAGTCGGCCTCGATGTCGATCGCGCATGCGGTCGCGGGTGATGACGGCGTCATGCTTGGCCCGCACGATGCCCATCGGCAGCACGTTCATGTTGACGGGCGTAAAGTCGTGAATGAACGGCAGCACGAAGGCGCCGCCATTGATCACGACGCGTTCGCCGAGCAGACCGGTGCGCACAAAGGACACTTCCTTCGACGAACGGTGGTAAAGCCAGTTCACGATGTAGACGACGATGGCGATCACGACGATCGCTATGATCAGCCAGAGAATCAATTCGCCAACCAGAGTCCCCGACATCTTTTCCTCCCTTTGCTCCCGGCGCTTATCGCGCGCCGATCGCCTTGAATTTACGAACCTGTTCCGTCAGCGCCCGCTCCACCGGCAGCCGCTCCATCGAGGAGGCGCCGTAGAAGCCGTGGCACTTTGCGCGTGTGTTTCATGATGAAGTCGGCATCATCAGGCTCGGCGATCGGGCCGCCATGGGCCAGCACCAGAATGTCCGGATTGACGCTGAGCGCGGCCGCCGCCCAGGTGTCGATCTGTTCCGGGCAGTCTTCGAGTTTTAGCGCGGTGTGCGCGCCGATCGCGCCGCCGGTGGTCAGGCCGAGGTGGCAGACGATGATGTCGGCGCCCGCGATCGCCATCGCCGTCGCCTCGGCTTTCGCTGAACACGTAAGGCGTCGTCAGCATGTCCTTGTCATGCGCCTTGGCGATCATGTCGATCTCCAGCGCGTAGGACATTCCGGTCTCTTCGAGATTGGCGCGGAAGATTCCCGTCGATCAGCCCGACGGTCGGAAAGTTCTGCACGCCGGCAAAGCCGAGCGCCTTCAACTGGTCCAGGAAAAGGTCCATGTCGCGGAACGGGTCGGTGCCGTTGACGCCGGCCAGCACCGGCGTCCTCGTGACGACCGGGAGCACTTCGCCGGCCATTTCCACGACGATCGCGTTGGCATCGCCATAAGGCATCATGCCGGCAAGCGAGCCGCGCCCGGCCATGCGGTAGCGGCCGGAATTATAGATGACGATCAGGTCGACGCCGCCGGCTTCCTCGCATTTGGCTGATAAGTCCAGTGCCGGCGCCGCCGCCGACGATCGGCTCGCCCCTGGCGGCCATGGTGCGAAACTTCTTCAGGATGGCTGAACGTTCGAACTTCGCCATGGTCACCTCGCGACTTTCCGACGGGTCCCCGGGCGTCCGACCAGAGGGCGGAGCGCGTTGACGATGGCGGATGCAAATTCGGGTTCGTTGATGTGGCGCTTGACGCGGATGAGCTGGCGATTGCTGGTCTGGCGCACGCTGCGCTCCAGCGCGCGTAAACAGCGCCGCGTCGGCCTCCGGATCCCAGAACGGCTGGCCCGGCGCGTCGAGCGCGGAGACGCCGCCTTCGGGCAGGAAGAAGCGCACCGGCCCGTCCATCCGGTTGAGCTTTTCGCCGATCCAGCGCCCGATGCGCTCGTTCTCCTCCGGCGTGGTGCGCATCAAGGTCACCTGCGGATTGTGAACGTGGAATTTGCGCTGGCGATAGCGCTCGGGAATGGTGTCGGGCGCGCCGAAATTGACCATGTCGAGGGCGCCGGCGGAGCCGATGAAGGGCACGCGGCTGCGGATGATCGCGCCGAAGCGATCGTCGGTGGCGGGAAACACGCCGCCCATCAGGAGATCGCAGACTTCCGTCGTCGTGAGATCGATCGACCGCGGCGAGCATGTCCGGAATCGACCAGCTTCTCCATCGAGCGGCCGCCGACGCCGGTGGCGTGGAAGACCAGACATTCGAAATCGTTGCGCAGGTCGGCCGCGATCTTCTGCACGGCCGGCGTCGTCACGCCGAACATGGTGATGCCGACCGCCGGCAGATCGGCCGGCGCGCTGCGTTCGGTTTTGGCCTGATTGTCGAGGCGCGCCTTCACCATGCCGGCGATGGCATTGGCGCCGTTGGCGAGCACGGCGCGCGAGATCGAGTTGAGGCCCTGCACGTCGGTGACCGAATACATCATGGTGATGTCGGCGGGTCCGACATAGGGGCCGACATCTCCCGACGCGACGGAGGAGATGATGAGTTTCGGCACGCCGACGGGGAGGGCGCGCATGGCGGGCGCGACCAGCGAGGCGCCGCCGGAGCCGCCCGCCGAGATGATGCCTGCGACATTGCCCTGGCGGCGCAGCCAGTTGGCGAAGGCGTCCGCCATCGCCGTCACCGACGCGCCGCGGTCGGACCCGAATACGCGCCGATCCGCCGCGGCCGTGGTTCAGCGCGATTTCCTGCGCGGAGACGTCGCAGGTGGAGAGCTTGCCGCTGGTGGAGACGTCGACCAGCCGCGTCCGCAAGCCCTGTCCGCGGCGATCAGGTCGCGAATGAAGCGCAGCTCCTCGCCCTTGGTATCGAGCGTGCCGGCGACGAGGACGACGGGTGGTCCCGATGCGCCTGTACGGCCGCGCCGGCCGGCGCTTTTGCCGTGCGGCGTCTTCGATCCGCGTAACGCCCGTCGAAAGCGTGCGCGCGGCGGCCTCGATGCGCGCGATCGGCGCCGGCTGCGACCAGCGCGTCGGCAGCGTGGGATTGGAGATGTAGATCCGGATCGGCGCCGCGCTCGCGGCGCGCGGCGGCGCGGGACGCGCCTTCGGCCTCGACGCTGCATCTGCGGCTTCGATATCGCGTCTCGGCCCGGCATGGACGCCAACGACGCCGACGCCAAGCAGGCGCTGCTGCAGTTCGCGGTCGGCCGCAAGGCGCGCGTGAGTCGATGATGCGATTGACGCGGCCATTGACCATGATGGCGACGTTCTTCGAGATCGCGCGTGGCGACGCCGATATTCTGCTCGATCACGAGCACCGACATGTCGCCGTCCTCGCCGAGGCGCACCAGCATTTCCTCGACCTGGGCGACGATGACCGGCGCAAGGCCTTCGGTCGGCTCGTCCATGATGAGAAGACTGCGGATTGGTCAGCAGCGCGCGCGAGATCGCCAGCATCTGCTGTTCGCCGCCCGAGAGCTGGCCGCCGCCATGGTCCTTGCGTTCGGCAAGGCGGGGAAACGTGTCGTAGATGCGATCGATGGTCCAGGCGCCGCGCCGCATCCCGGCGGCGAGGCTGCAGATGCTCGGCGACGCTGAGCGAGCGCCACAGCCGCCGGCCCTGCGGAACATAGCCGACGCCGAGCCGCGCGATCCGCGCCGGGCTGAGGCGGGTGATCTCCTCGCCGCGAACGCGAACCGAGCCGCCGCTCGCCCGCAGCAGGCCCATGATGGTCTTGCACAGCGTGGTCTTGCCCATGCCGTTGCGGCCGACCACCGAGAACACGCCCGGAATCCAGCGTCAGGTCGACGCCCTGCAGTGCATGCGAATGGCCGTAATAGACGTCGAGGCCTCTGACTTCGAGGGCAGGCGCGGAGCGGCGGATCTCACTCATGGCCGGCCCCCAGATAGAGTTCCTGCACCTCGGGGTCGGCTTCGATCTCGTGCGGCAGGCCCTCCTTGAAGACGCGGCCGTTGTGCATCATCGTCACGCTTTCGACCACGCGCAGCGCGACATCCATGTCGTGCTCGATGATGATGTAGCCGATATGGCGCGGGCAGCGACGTCAGGATTTCGATCAGCTCGCGCCGCTCGGTCGGGGACAGCCCTGCGGCCGGTTCGTCGAACAGGATGAAGCGCGGCGCGCCGGCGAGCGCGAGCGCGATCTCGAGCTGGCGCTGCTGACCGTGCGCGAGTTCCGCGACCAGCTGCTCCCTGACCGGCGTCAGATGCACCGCCTGGATCAGCGCTTCGGCCGCATGCATCAGCGCGTCGTTCGCGCCCGGACGCAGCGGAGAAAAGCGTCCGCGCGAAACGCCGCGGCAGGCGAGGTAGACATTGTCCCGCACCGTGAGGCCGGGAAACAGCGCTGATATCTGGTAGGTGCGGCGCAGGCCGCGCCTGATACGCTCGTAAGGCGGGAAGTGGGTGATGTCCTCGCCGAAGAAGCGGATGGTGCCGGAGGACGGCGGAAAGTCGCCGGTCACGCAATTGAACAGCGTGGTCTTGCCGGCGCCGTTGGAGCCGAGCACGGCGCGGCGTTCTCCCGGCCGAACCGTGATGGTGACGTCGGTCAGCGCCGCGAGCGCGCCGAACAGCCGCGTCACGCCGCGCAGCTCCAGCGCGGCGCCGGCGCCGACCGCTGAAAGGCGTTGCGCGGCGCTATCCATGGCCGTGGCCTCCGCCCGGCGCGTTTGTCGGCGGCCGCCGCGCGGCGGCGCCAGCGCTCCCAGAGCCCGATCACGCCGTCGGACGACCAGAACACGATGGCGAGGAAGCCGAGCCCGATCAGCAGCCGGAAGCGGTTGCCGTCGAGCCCGAACTTGACCAGGAGATCGAGCGCGAAGGTGCGCAGGATGACGAAGATGAAGGCGCCGATGAACGGGCCGATCGGGCGGGTGATGCCGCCGACCACGGCGATGATCAGGATGTCGATGCAGGCGCCGACGCTGACCGAGCCGGGCGAGATCTGCCGGTAGTTCCAGACCTGCAGCACGCCGCCGAGCGCGGCGATGAAGGACGCGAAGGCGTAGGCCGCCACGCGGTGCGCGTTGACATTGAAGCCGAGCGCCGCCATGCGGCGCGGATTGTCGCGCACGCCCTGCAGCGCGAGGCCGAACGGCGCGCGCGAGACATACTGAACGGCGAAATAGCACAGCGCCGCGACGCCCAGCGTGACGTAATAGAACGGGATGTCGGAGCGCCAGTCGACGCCCCAGAATTGCGGCGTGGCGACGGTGTTGATGCCGGTGTGGCCGCCGAAGATCGCCCAGTTCTGGTTGGTGAAATAGTAGAAGGCCGCGCCGATCGCGAGCGTGATCATGATGGTGTAGATGCCCTCGGTGCGCACCGCGAGCGTGCCGCCGAGCGTGCCGAAGATGGTCGCGAGCACGAGCGCCATCGGCGTGGCGAGCCACCACGGCCAGCCGAGGCTGATATTGGTGTTGGCGCTCATGCCGAACACCGCGACCATGTAGGCGGCGAAGCCGGCGATGGTGAGCTGCATCAGGCTGACCATGCCGCCATAGCCCGCGAGGAACATCAGGCTGAGCGCGATGGTGCCGAGGATCAGCGTGGTGGCGAAGATCTCGATCAGGAAGAAGCCGCTGGCGATGAACGGCATGATCAGGAGGATCACCGCCACCAGCCAGACGGCCGGGCTGGTTGAATTCCGGCCAGGCCAGCAATGATCGCGCGCGCGCCGCTGCCGGCCGGATTGGTCTGCTTGATGCGCGCCCTGGACCAACGACATGTCAGCGCCTCGCCAGCAGGCCCTGCGGCCGCAGCGCCAGCACCAGCACCATGATGAGGAAGGTCACGACGATCGCGTAGGTCGGGATGTAGACGGAGCCGAGCTGCTCGGCGAGGCCGATGATGACGGCGCCCAGCGCGGCACCCGGGATCGATCCCATGCCGCCGACGATGACGACGACGAGCGAAGCCAGCAGAAAGCGGGTATCCTCGCCGGGCGAAATCGACTGAAAGGTTCCGCCGACCGACGCCCGCGATGCCGGCAAGCCCGGCGCCGAGCGCGAACACGACAACGAAGACGAGCTGGATCGGCACGCCGGTCGCGGCGAGCATGTCGCGGTCGTCGACGCCGGCGCGCACCATCATCCCGATCGCGGGTTCGATTGAGCGCCAGCCACATCGCGATGCCGATCACGACCGCGGCTGCGAAGATCACGAGCCGCACCATCGGGTACCGCAGATAGACCGCCTCGCCCGACGATTTGACCGCGGTGACCAGCGGCAATTCGATCGGGCCGACCAGCCAGTTCGGGGTCTGGATCTGATAGAAATCGCCGCCGAATACCCACAGCATCAGGTCGGCGAACACGATCGAGAGCCCGATCGTGACCATGGTCTGGCGCAAATCCTGCCCCTCCATGCGGCGGAAGACGACGATTTGCAGGACGACGCCGAGCAGCGCCACACCGAGAAACGCGACGATGAAGCCGAGCACCCATGGAGCCGGTCCAGGTGCTGATGGCGTAGCCGATATAGCCGCCGAACAGATAGAGCGAGCCATGCGCCAGATTGACGTTGCGCATCAGGCCGAAAATCAGCGTGAACCCGCTGGCCACCAGGAAGTAGAGGCTGCCGAGCGTGATGCCGTTGAAGACGGCGTTGAGAAAGACCCGCTTCCTGCCGATCGCCTCTTCGAGGCCGGGCGGCCAGACGGCAAGGACCAGCCACAGCATCACCGCGACCGCGATCAGCAGGATCAGCGCCCATGCCGGATGGCGTTCGATGAATCTTGTCACGGTAGCAGCCCGGCCGTCGCCATACCGTCCTCCCAGACGCCGCGGCCGTTTCGGCTCGCGTTTTCAGGGCATCCTAACGGCGCCGCGAACCCTGCACTTGATTGTCAGTATCTTTTCGCGCTCTGCTACGCTCAGGGGCGCAAGACTTTGGCGGCGCGGCGGTATTCGGTCGGCGCCATCCCGACATTGGCGGCGAAGAAGCGCGTGAAACCGCTCTGGGAGGAGAAGCCGAGATCGAAGCCGATATCGGCGATCGGCGCTTCGGTCGCGACCAGCGCGTCGAGCGCCTGTTCCATGATCAGTGTGTTGAGATAGAGGTTCGGGGTGACGCCGGTCTGGGTGCGGAACAGCCGGTAGAAGTGCGGACGCGACAGGCCGGAGTCGCGCGCGATCGAGATCCAGTTCGATTTCGGCGCCCGGGCTTTCGGACATCAGCTTGATGGATTTGCGGACGCGAAAGTCGGTGACCGGCGGCCGCGGCGCGCGCCTCCTGCACCGGCTCGGACTATCTGCCAGCTCTCTCATAGCAACTGTCGATCAACTGCCTGAGTTCGCAATCGAGGCTGCTGAGCGAAGGCGCGCCGCAAACCAGCGCCGCGGTGCGGCGAATATGCCTGTCGAGCGCGAGCCGTGCGCTTGAAAAGGTGCGGCCGAACCGCAGGCTGTGGGCGCGCGCCGCATCCGGGCGCGAACCATTCGGCGTTGACGTAGAGGACGAAGAAGATCGCACCGTTCTCCATATCCGTCGGGAGGAAATTGTGTGGTTCCCAAGGGTTGACGGCAACAATGGAGTCTTCGGTGAGAAGCCATCGCTCATCGCAGACATCGATGCGGCGCCGGCGTTCCACCGACATGAAAAATCAGATGCCCTTCGCGATGCGCGTGCATGTTGAAGGGACGGTTCAACTGATAGACCGTCGCGCGACCGAACCGGCCGTGGAAGACGGCGAGCGCCTTGCTCATGCCTTCCCTCCCGCGGGATGTTCTTGTCTTTTTCAATCAGCGTTCAACATCCGCCGCGAGAATGCAAGGGAAGATCAGTCCGCCTGCAGCCGCGGACCCGCCAGTGCGCACCGGGCCCGCTCGCAACTGCGAAGAACTCAGTACTTCTTGCACTCCGGGAACCGTACGGCTCGGCAGGCCGATCTTGGCGAATACCGCCGGATCGTAGCCCGAGCGTCTGGTTCACGTTCGGGATCACCTTCACGACCTTGCTGAACAAGGCGCCCTTGCCGTCATCCACGACTTCGGTGACGAAGTTGGTGCCGATCGCCTGGCGGTTGGAGTCGAGCTTGATCTTGCCGTTGGGGGCGTCGATCTCGATCTTGGCCAGCGCTTCCTTGAGCTTGGCCTGGTTGTTGCTGAGGTCGCCGTTGACCTGACGCGAGCGCCAGGATCAGCGCCATCGTCGAGCCGTAGTAGTTGGTGGCGAGCAGCGAGGGGCTCGGGAACGCGCTTGTTCGGCGGGAAGGCGTCCTGATAGGCCTTCACGAACTTCTGCCAGCCTGGATCCTCCCAGGTATCGGCCTGGCCGCTGGCGGCGATGGTGCCGAGCAGCGCGTTCTTGGCGTTGCCCTTGGCCGAGAGGATGGTCTGGTCGACCATGATCGAGCCGCCCATCAGATGGCGCCTTGCCGCCGGCCTGCTGGTACTGGTTCAGGAAGTTGACGGCGTCGGCGCCGCCGAGGCCGAGATAGATCGCGTCGACGTCGTCGGGCAGCGCGGCGATGACGGAGGCGAAGTCCTTGGTGCCGAGCGGCACCCATTGCCGGTTCGTGACCTGCCCACCGGCGCCGCAGAACTCGAGCACCAGCCCGAACACCTGCGTGTAGATGAACGGAATAGTCCTCGCCGACGGTCGCGATCTTTCGATAGCCCTTGGTTTCATAGGCGTATTTGCCGAGGCCGACCTGCCATTGCGCGCCGTCCATGTTGAAGCGGAAGAAGTTTGGCGCCGGATCGACGTAAGTGGTTTCCTGCGGCGCCGGAAGCGGCGTTGACGAAGGTCAGCTCGGGATGGGTCTTGGCAAAGTTCTTGACCGCGATGCCTTCGTCGCCGGACAGCGGCGAGAGCAGGATCTGGACCTTGTCCTGCTCGATCAGCTTGCGCACCGCGCGAATGGCGGAGTCGGGCGTCGCATCCGTCGAGGCGATGACGAATTCGAGTTCCTTGTCGCCGATCTTCTTGCCAAGCGTGTTGAGCGCGGTCTGATGACCGCGAATGCCGTCCTCGCCGAGCACCGTGTAGGTGCCTTCGAGGGTCGCGGTGACGCCAACCTTGATCTTCTCTGAGCTGATGGCAGTCGCCGGAAAGCAACAGGCTGCTCAGCGCGACCAGTCCCGCACAGCTTTTAAACATCGAACCCCTCCCTTGTATCGCCGGTTTTTGTATTGTCAGGTCTTGTATCGATAGGTCGTTCCAGAATCGCCCATGCGGTCGATGTCCGGCTGCATATCGTGCCAGCCGGAATGCATTGCGACCGGAACCGCCGGACGAAAACCTAGCTGATGACGGGGCCTGCGCGCGCCACTTCACCCGCCGCAACTTGACCGGTAGTCTCATTTTGCATGTTGCGCCGCGACAGAGACTTGCGGTGATTTGCGAGCGGTGATTCAGCATCGCGGGCCGTGAAGACGAAACTATAAGTCCCTGATTTCACTGAAGGCGCCGCAGGACTCGAACCACGAAACCGGAGCGTTGGTTCAAGTGTCAGGTGAACGCTCACAAGAGGCGCCACCCCGAAGAGTCCACGGCCTCGAACCCAACGGCGCGATGAGCTTCGCCATCTCCGTGGTCACATGGCGGCTCTGCATCTGGAAAGTTTGCCTTTCCGCAAAAACGAACGAATGTTTGAAGAGAAGAGCATCCTCGATGCGGGAACCGCGGAGGCATCATCATGGCCGATCGGCATCGGACGAGACGCCACTCTCACCTGACAGGCCTTGGTGCGGGCCGCACGATTGTCCGGATATTCCTGACAGCCCTCTGACCTGGTGCGCCGGCACCATGGCCGCGGCGGGAGCTGATCTTTATCGCACGAAGGTCACCGTGACGGGCCAGGGCGAGGTGAACCGCATCTTTGGCTTTGCCGCGTGTCTGGAGGATGTCCTCATCAAGGTGTCCGGCGCACAGAAACTCAGTGGTGACCGGCGGTTGGCGGCCTACACCTGAATCGAAGGCAAAGGATTTCGTCACCGGATTCAGCTATCGCGACCAGTTTTTGGCAAGCCCATTCGGGACGAGCAGGGCACCCGCGACCGGCCCTACGAGCCAATACGTAACCT
>ERZ1370068.514-contig-10468_pt1 | contig 75783 bp, 131 predicted proteins | sample MGYA00561227_ERZ1370068 | MGnify/ENA primary metagenome ERZ1370068 (study PRJEB38410, sample SAMEA6850437) | metagenome | study: Metagenomic assessment of the ecological functions of the soil: analysis of the soil microbiota associated with the... | reverse complement strand
GGTTACGTATTGCTCGTCGTCAATGGTGGCGCTGCTGACCGGCCCGCGCCACAACGAGGCGCGCTTCATCGAAGCGGCTATCGAACGGCCACCTGCTCGTCGGCGGCATGCTTCGGAGCGGTCCGGGCACCCACCCGCGGACGGAGACTGGTCGTTGCTGACGGCGCGCGGCTTTCACGGAAGTGATACTGCGCGGAGCACCTTGAGAAGCGTGAGGCCGCGTGACTGCGCCGCTGACCGTACCCCGTCCGGTGGGTGAGACGGCCGCTCCGGCTCCCGCCGACACGAAGGGTCCTGGTTCTGGGGTTCGCCTGGCAACGCGAGCGGCTCACGACCTCGAGCCTTCGCGACAGCTCGCGGGACGAATGAGCAACTGCGCGCCGTGATACCTGAGGATCGAAAGCCTCGTTCCCGGTCCTTCGCGCAGTGCGGGTCACGGTCTTCCGGTGTTCTGGTCTCGTAAGGCTTTCGTGCATCGTGGCTTCGAGCCCCAAAGCGGAGGTCCGCGATCACCGAAGGGCGGGACCGATTCGGGAGGCACAGGCGGAGCGACGTGGGTGGGTGGTGCGTGGTCGACGGTGGCAATGGCGGGAACGCCGGCACCGCGACGACGACTGGCAGGCGCCGGCACGACCGGCGGCGCGCGAGTGGCGCGTCGAGCTCGGTGGGACGAACGGAGGACTCGAGGGCCGTGGCGGCGCAGTTCGGGCGCCGGGATCGCGGGCGGCGGCAATGTCGGGCTGAGCGGCGCCGGCTCCGCAAAGCGGCGGCGCAGCGGGGAGGCGCCGGAGCGGCGGGGCCGGACAGTGCGGGGAGCTGGCGCGGCGGGCAACGGCGGCGCCGCGGGCAACGCCGGAAGCGGCGCCTCGGCGGGCAAAGGCGGCAGCGCGGCGGCGAGGCCGGCGCCGCGGAGGCGGTGGCAACGCCTGCTCCGCCGAGCTCGTCTGGCTTTGCCACGCGCGCAGGAGGGACGACGGGCGGAGTGCACAACGCGGCGGCGACCACCGTCACGACTCAGGCTCGAGCTTCGCGCCTGCGCGACGGCGACCGCGCGTGTGCTGCGTGCAGGGCACGCTTCCGCTGTTCAACCCCAGCCTCCTGGAAGAGATCCCCGCGTGACCTGGACAAGACGATCATCGGCGCCGGGGAAACGGCGCCGCCATCGTGATGGGCGGCTCTCTTCTCGCAAACGGCATTCACAACGCCATCATCCGAAACCTCACCATTCGCGAGACAGCTGGACGTCCAGGGGCAGACGACGACGCGAACGGCGACGGCGGTGGGGACCGCGACGGCGTGCAGATGGACACGCGGCACATCACGTTTGGATCGATCACCGTCGTTTCGGGAACTCACCTCGGCGACGGGCAAAGATCGATGAATCGCATGGACACCACCTTCGAAACCGTGCCGGAACGTCCTCGAGAATCAAGCAACAAGACGTACGGAATCGGTTCGGACGGAAAATGTGACGGCTCAGGATCACGATCCACCACAATTGATCCGCAACACGACCCAGCGCGTAATCCGGAGCTGACCGATAACGTGCTCCGCGCTCACCTCTTCAACAACGTGATGGAAGAGCTTCCACGAGCTACGGAAACCACGCGCGCGGCGGGGACGAACATGGCGCTACAGAACAGCGCTTCCTCATCAACGCCCAACAACCCGCACTACTACGATGCGGAACGCTCGTCGCGCGGCGGCAACCTCTACCGCGGCACGACGGGACAGCAGGAGTCGTCGGGCACGACGTTTTCGTTCTTTCTCGACCCCGGGCGCGTTCTCACTCGGTACGGCGCGTCAGATCCTGCCTCGGCCGTCTGAGGCGCTTCGTCGAACGCTGCGGGCAAGGGACCGCGAGCCGAGCTCGGGAACTAACGATCGCTTCGTCAGCCAATCGCAGCGGCGGCCCGTAGAGGTCGGCCGCCAGTTCGAGCACGCCGACCCGGAGCTCGAACGTTTGCACCTCGTTCCAGTCTCGAGTCGAGCTCCACGATCTTTCTGTCCGTTGCGTAGGTCACGAGGGTGTTGCCGTTTCGGTAGCGTTGCACGCCCCCGAGCGTGTCACCCTATGCCACCGCCCGCGTAGTCCTCGACGATGCGTTAGCCGTGAACGAGCTCGGGCTCGAGCTCAGTCGAAACTCGGAACACGTGAGACGTGTCCGTGTAGCATGTTGTTGAAGAAGACGAACGTGCCGTCTTCGAGCAGATGGTGCGCGCGTGACCTCCCAACTCTCGGAGCACCGGTCACCCGCAGGCGCGGTCCTCGCACCGCCCGCCGAGCTGCCACTCCGGGGTTCCGGTCGCGCTCACTTTCACGATGGCGTTCGCGTTGTAATCGGAAATGGTGAAGCTATCGTCGAACGGAACGTAGTGAATTGCGTTGGCGTGGAATGCTTCCGACCGATACAAGTCGTTTCCGATCGTGAAGGGGACGGCCAGCGTGCCGTCCGGCGAGCGCACCACGAGGTCGCTTTCGGGATCGATGCCCGGCACGCGCCAGGCGAGCGCAGCGACCTTGCCGCCGGGCAACACGGTGAAGTCGTGGTGCGCCGTTTCGAGCCCGGCGTACGTCGCGCTGCCTTGTTCCCGTCCATCGACACCGTACCGCATCTCACCGCGCTCGTTGGTCGAGGTTCGAGCCTCGAGCATCCACATATTTTCCCCTCGTAGTCCATTTGCGCGCGCGTGAGATTCTCGGGACCATCGAAGTACCAAACGACGTCACCATCGGCGTCGATGATGAAGGCGCCGCTCGGCACGGTCGTTCCCGAGCTCGTGACGATGAAACTCCGGGTTCCCGCTCGTCGGCTCGAGGCGACGTTCACGCCGACCGTCGGCGAATTCGCGAAGCTGCCCCGTCGTGGGAGGCATAGTCCGAGCTCGCGCAGGTTCGTCCGCTGCGACTGGCTTCGATGTGGAACGTAGTCCTCGGGATTGTTTCAGGCCGAGGAGCAGCGTTCGGTAATTGGGCTTTGCGGAGGTCCAACCGGGCCTCCCCTGCCCTGGTTCAGGCTCGAGTTCGCCGCATCGTTCAGCCGGTAGACAATCTTGGCGCTCGCGGGTGCCGCGCCTGATACAGGGACCACTGACCACACCGACGGTCGGGATCTTCCCGCCGAGCTCGCTCTTCTGAAACCGAAAAGTCGCAAGCTGCGTCGGCCCCCGACGCATCCCCCCGCTACCTGCCGGCACCCGCGTCGCCCCTGATCAGAACGAACGAGGCGAGCAGAAGCCTACTGCGGTGGGAGTTTGCCAGCTGATCGCTTCAGTGGTGCTCAGCTGAAGTTGCTTCGTTGGGCTGAATGGCGATGGTGGTGGTCGCGGTCTGCCCTTCAGGAACTTGCTGACGAAGGCGTGTGGTGCTGTTGACTTCACTCGTGGGAGCCGCGCAGGGCGTGGTTTGCCGGTGAAGTGCGGTCGCAGCCGATGTTGGCTTCCACTCCTGGCGCCTTCCAGACTTCCTTCGCGGCAACGATCGACTTTGTAGCCGGATTCGTCGCGCGAGCCAATCGTACCCGGGGCCCCGGAGCGGCAATGACGGTACTGCGGAGCGATCGCTGGCGATGAGTCGTGATGATCGTGGGCAGGCGGAAGGAACCAACGTCCGCATGCCTCGACAGGAACCAGTCGAAGTTCGTGTTGTCGATTTGCTGACGTTGATGCCCGTGCGCGTCGTGAATTGTTGAGACGTTCTCCACAGGTGATGCCGCCGCCGCCCGATTCCTGCGCGACGGTGAGCGCGACGCGCTCGTCGAAGGCACCGCCGAAGAGGGCCATCTTCCCGGCGTAGGAACAGCCGTGGACGCCGATCTTGGTCATGTCGATGTTGAGCTGCGTTTTCACCTTTGGTCGAGGCCATCGATGATGCGGCTGATGCCCCACGCCCACGCAGCGTAGTTTCCGACCTTGCCCCACGCCTCGGATACACCTTGTAGAAGTGATCCGACTGCACGTCTGAGTGCTGCTTTGGAGAAGTGCGCACCACCTGGTTGCGCATGAAAGCGAACCTGCACGCACCTCCGGAGATCAGCCTCGAGTTTCCGTTCATGCCGATGGCCACGCAATGCGGGTAGTGCCCGATGCCATGCCCACGGTCGACGTGATGGTGATGTTCCCCGCGCTCGTCGTCACCCTCACGCTGAGCGTGCTGCCAGAAAGCGGCTGCGCCGCCGACCGTGGGCGGCGCGGGCTTCGTGCCGATCTCGCTAGCGTTCGATGTCTTTTCTGGATTTCTCTCTCTTCGGCAGCGCCACTGCGCCTTCGTGGTGATGCGCGTCCCGCCGTGCATGGCGAACGGATCGGGCAGGCTGCTGCGCAGCTGGCGCCGCCAGCTGCTCTGCGGCAGAACCACAATCGGCACCGGTATCTTCCGCCGAGCCGGGCCGCCCCCGGCGCCACCCGGGCTACCCTGCCACCCGCGCCGGCACCGCCCGCACCGCCGTTCGCGCCACCGCGCCCATCTGGCAGCCATGCCGGTTCCGCTCCATGCCGTCGCCACCCGTACCTGCGCCGGTGCCGCCGGTCGGCAACGCTCCGCCAGTTGCAACCTCAGTTTCCACCAGAAACACCGCCGGTCATCCCACTGCCGATGCCCGTTCCGCCGGTGATGCTGACGCCGCCGATGCCCGTTCCGCCGGTGCCGACGCCGCCGGTGCTGACGCCGCCAGTGCTGACACCACCGGTGCTGACGCCACCCGTACTCTGGCCCCCGTTGATGCGCCTACCGAGCCGGCTGCATCCCGGTATATCGGCTCCACCTGGGTCGTTCGTCGTGCCGCAGGCGGCCAGGGGAGACTGGCCAGAGAGGAAGTAGGGAGGCCGTGCGAAGCCCGATTTTGCCGAACATGGTCGTGACCATTCCCGGTTTCGTGATTCGATCCAAGAGCGCGGGGTTTCTTGAATTCGGCCGACTTGAAAATTCCGCGCCGACGACATCGCAGCATTCAGCCTTCAGGCGGGATCGATCACGACTAGGACGCGAGGCGTTCCGGGCTTTTACCGAGGAGCCAGGAGCTGACAGGATCGCGTGGGCGCATGCCACGATGCTTAGGTTTCGAAAGCAGCGCTTGGCCAAACCTTGAGTGTGCTCGTGCGCAGACTAGAGCTGTCCGTCGTTAGCCTGGCTCTCTCGATTGGGCCCCTTTCGGAAGCTGTGGCGGTCCCAACAATCCGCCGAGCGCTGAGCCTTCGGGTTCGGGTAGCGGCGCGTCGGGGGCGGCGGGCGGCGGCACCGGTGCGACGCCGTCCGGCGGTTCGAACGCAAACGGCGGCACGCCTGCGAGTGGAGGAACTGGAGGCATCAGCGGCAATCCGAGCGGAGGCGTTGGGTAATCCCGCGGGCGGCATCGGCGGCGATGCGACGACCGGCGGCATGGGTGGCGGGACGACGTGGGCACGGGCTGGTGACCGGCGGTAGCGGCGTCGGTGGTAGCTCGACGGGCGGCGTCGGTGGCAATCAACCGGCGGCACCGGCAGCCCGGCGGCGGTGTTGGACCCACCGGCGACGACGATTCCCAGGAAAGGGCTGCACGCCGCCCGCCGCGTACGCCAATCTCTTCGTCAGCCGTCGCGGGCCATACGCAGGCGGAAAGCGACGCCAAGGTCGCGGCCGCCTGGAACCAGCTCTACAGCTCCTCGAACGCGAACACGGTCTACTACAACGGGCCCGGGCGCGGACGAGTCGTACGTCATCGACACCGGGAACAACGACGTGCGTACGGAGGGCATGTCGTACGGCATGATGACCGCCGTACAGCTCGACAAGCAGACGGAGTTCGACCGTCTGTGGACCTGGGTCGAAAACCACATGGCGAGCGGGACGACGGGCGAGATCGCGTGGCAGTGCTCGACCGAGCGGCCAGCAAGCTTCGCAACGGTGGCGCGCCGGACGGCGAAGAGTACATGGCGACCGCGCTGATTTTGCCCACAACCGCTGGGGTGACTCGTCCGGGAAGTTCAACTACGCGACCGAGGCCCAGTGGGTGCCTCGACCTCACCCGGACGAAGTACTTCAACTGCGACTACCACATCGTCAAGTTCGTCTCGGGCGCGAACTACACCGACGAGCTCGTACGTTTTGCCGGCGTTCTACCAGGTGTGGGCCTGCTTCGACACGGCCAACGCAGCGTTCTGGAACGAAGCGGTGACGGCGCGCACGCGCGTTCTTCCAGGCCGCGGCAAACTCGAACGGTGTCATTCCCGACCATTCCTCGTTCACCGGTCAAGCGCAAGGCGGCGCCGGTTCCGACGCCAAGCGCTGCGTCATGAACATCATGATGGACTCGAACTTCTTCGCCGCCGACCCGTGGCAGACGCAGACGTACGCGCCCGCGTACGGCGCGTACCATGAGAACCAACGGCGACAACACGGCGGCCCAGTTCTCGTGCAATGCGCTTTCGGGCTTCGGCTTGCCGGCAGATCGACCGGCAAGCCCTTCGTAGACAGACTCTGGTCGGCGCAGATACCGACGGGCACCTACCGCTACTACGACGGCACGCTCTACATGCTCTCGCTGCTCCACGTGAGCGGCACGTTCAAACTCTATTATTGATCGGTGCGTCAGCTGCAAACCGAAGTGAGGCGACGCTCAAACGCGCCACTCGTGGGGCTATTCGGGAAACCTGATGCTGAGGCACTGCAGAACCCGATCGCATACAGTCTTGATGGTCAGAGGGAGCGGAGCGATGGTTTCAACGGAGGCGACCACAAGGCCGTGATTGCCTGCGTAGTACCGGAAACTGATCTCACTACCGGGAGTCGTGCGCGTGATGGTGTAGCCAATGAACGGCGCTTCGAGCATTCGCCACGGCGACACGACTGGGAACTTGCCGACGCTCTGCTCGTCGAGCTCGCGAACCTGCTCATCGGTCTCGGTCTGCCCCTCGGAAAGCGCTGACAATCATTTCGGAACGACTGGCCCGCGGGCATGAGCTGCACTCGGCCTGCAGCCACCGTCGTGACCTCCCAGTTCGGCGGGTGGCGGATGTTTACCTCGGGGAGACCCGTGGCATCGCGGACCGCGGTCACCACCCAATCCGAATCTCCGCACCCGATCGCGGAGGCGTCACCGCCGTCGACCGGTCTGGCATGACTGGGCGCCGGCGCAGCAGATTCGGGCACCTTCGGCGGGCTTCATCGCTTCCGGACTGCGCGTTCCGTTCTGGCATCCCACCAAGAACACGGCGCTAGCCCAACGATAAGCAGTTCGCATCCCCATCGTCGGGCTCCGGCGCACCGTCCGCCTAACGTACCAGGCTCTCAGCTGCGCCCGCCGAGCGGAAGCGAGGGCGGCGTCAGCTGCAAACCGAAGTTAGCAGCATCGTCCGAGGGGCGCCACTGAAGTCTGAGTTCCTTGCGAGTGTTCGGCGCAGTCTCGAAGATACAGGTTGATGAGGGTTTGATACGGCATGCTCATCCGCTCGCCGAGGCTCTTGAAGTAGGCCAGCGTCGGTTCCTCGAGCCGGATGGTCACCTGCTTCTTCAGTCGCTTGGCGTATGGATTCCGGCGAGCCTTCGAAAAATCGTAGTGTTTTCGCATGTCCGAGTTCCTCGTGAGTACAGCGCCCGCCTGACGGATCGGCCTTGGCGGGCGGAGATGGTCCTGATCACGTCCCCGCTGGTCGTCCAGGAAGATCGTCTCGGCCTCCTCAAACGAGACGCCGTGCTTGTGCTGGTTGGCTCGGTTCTTCCGGGGCCCCATTCAAACCGGAGGCCAGCAATAAGACGCTGACCCGCCCTCCATCCCCGTCGCCGCGCCTGCCTAACGTACAATAGCTGAGCGGCGAGGACCGAGCGAATAGCTATCTCGGCGCAGTCGACGGCGGCACGCCTACCTCAGGGTCGGCGTGCTCCAGGTGATCCATCTCGCGTGAGGTTCGTGGTGTAGGGGTCTTTGCGATGGCGGTGTTGGCGCTCGTGGTTTCCGCGCAGGAATTTCTCGACGAAGGCCACGACACTCTTCCGTCTGGCTCGTTGGAAATGCGCAATGACTGGAAGCCGCCGCTTGGGTGAAGCCGATTCTGTCGGGGATGCCGAGCGCCTTGTACACTTCGACGGCAGCCGCTTCATCGAGACTGGAGCCGGCCTCGCTTCCGAGACGGTCGATGCCCGTATTGCGATGGCGAGAATCGCCCGGGGCGCGACCATGGCGACGAGCTCGTGCATGTAAATGACCGGCAGCTTCGGGGCGTCCGGCGTTGTGGAATTGCTTGAGATTCTCCGCATACCAGGCCGTGCCTTTGGGCCGCGTCCAGATCCTCGGTTCCGGTCTGGGTCGACATCACGCGCCAGGATGCTTCCCGCCCGCCACCTGGATTCCTCGGGAATGACGAGGGCGATACGCCTCCGTCGAACGCGCCGGCGTAAAGTGCCATTTGCCCGAGTAGGAACAGCCGGTGACGGCGATGTGCTTGAGGTCGATCTTGTTCTGGCTCGAAGTCTCTGTAGAGCCCGTCGATGAGTGCGGCTGACTCCCCACGCCCACTCGATCATCGCTGCCGCGTTTCGATCGGGATACATCGTGAAGTAGGTGCCGCCACCCCGCGGAACGTCGAAGGCATTCGGCAACGAGCTGCGACGCGTTGAAGGTCATGGTCGGCGATGCCGCGGCTCGTGAAGATACTGACGGCAGATTCTCCGGTCGCCGCGGTCATGCCGATGACCAGCGGGAATGGGCCCGCCCCGCTCGGTGTCGTGATCGTCGAACTCAAGGGGTGATCGAGGCCTGAGCCTGGGCTGATGACCACCGAGAGATTGCTTCCGGAAAGGGTCGCGGTCACGGTGCCCGGCGGAGCCCTTGGGCCCCGATACCCAGTGCTGCATCTGGAGCGGAGATCTCGGCGCGCCGGCATCTCCGCCCGATTCTGTCGCGCGTCGTCATGCGCATGCCGTTCGCCAGCAAGAACGGGTCGGGCAAATTCGCGGACGGCGCGGAGCGCCTCGGAATGCCGGCGGCGCAGGTCCCGCTGGACAGTTCTGCGCCGGTGTTTTCGACGTCGTAGACGAGGGGCATTCCGCCCGCTCCGGTGGAGCTCCAGCGGACCCGCCGGTTCCCGCTGCCGCCGGTTCCCCGCGCCGCCCATTTCCGCACCGCCCGCGCCCCGCCGATCCCGGCCCTCCGCCGGCACCGGATCCTGCCGCCCCGCCGCCAGAAGCCCGCCGATCCCCGAAGTCCCTCCCGTTGGGCTCGCACCGCCCAATCCGCCCGTCGAATTGGTGCCTCCGCTCGTGTTCTGTTCCGCTCGACGACACGGCGCCGCCAGCGGCCGCTCCACCGGTCGCTTGCCCGCCGGTGCCGGCCGCATGGTCGCCGCCTACTGCGCCCGATCCGTCTTCGCTGCCGTTGGGAGGTGACGAGCTACCGCAACCAAGCGCCGCGGAACCAAACCAGCACGGCGCCAGCCAAGGTGGCGTAACTCGACGCAAATTTCCAACACGGTCAGAAGAGCTGCTGTTCGGGGAGTCCATCTAACCGCAGAGATTCCCGCTGTCCTGAGTTTGCATTTCGTCGCGCGCGCCTACTCCTCGTCCGGTGCTTTCCGACTGCATCGAGAAGCACGCACGCAAATAGCCGATCACCCACCTCGAGCATCGCGGCTTCACCCTTGCAGGCGAGAGACAAAGGTTCTCACATTCCGCCGCATGAACCCCTTCGAACCCCCGAGTGCGGCGGCTGAACCCATCGTCACGAGCCCCGCGGATATCGAGGCCGTGGCGAGCGGACAGAAGCTCATTATCTACGCTGATTTTGATCAACATCGCGACGATTGCTCTCGCAAAAAGCGCTCGGACCCGCGATAGCCGCGGGCGGGCTGCTAGTGCTCGTGCTCTCGATCGTCGGCGTCCTTCGCTTGAGCGGTGGTCTCGGTATGTCGACGGCCGTGAAGGTGCTGCTCTTGATCGGTATGCTCGTCCCGGATCGTGAATCTGATCGCGTTGCTCATCGTCAATTCGAAAGCGACCAAGGCGCTGCGCGCCGCGGGATACCAGGTCGGGTTGCTCGGCGCTTCGAAGTGAGTTCAGCGGCGCTCTTCGACCGCCGTTCGGTCTTCACGCCGCGCTCACGCTGTATCTGCACGGCGGTCCGCGCGCATGTGACCGGGACCTCCGGCGTGCGTTAGGATCGCACCACCATGCTGGATCGTTCACGTTCATGCCCATGTGAGCGGAAGCCGTCGAGGTGTTTCGAAAGCCTCGCTCGAGAACGCGACTGCGAGTCTGCTGCGTGAGCCCGGCGTCGTCCGCTTCGACATGATCCAAGAGCTCGACGATCCCACGCGGTTCTTGCTGGTGGAGGTGTATCGCGACGAAGAGGCTCCTCTGCGCCACAAGGAAAGCGCTCATTATGCGAAGTGGCGCGACGCCGTCGCCGCGCTCATGGCGGAGCCGCGCACGAGCAAGAATATACCGCGCTGCCTTTCCGGACGAACCGCGCTGGAAACCCCGAGCGGGGGCGCGTGAACGCCTTCGAATTCTCGACCGCTACCGAAATCGTGTTCGGTCGCGGTCGCATCGCCGGCTCGGAAAGAGGGCTCGAGGCGTGGGCCGCCGAGCACTGCTCGTCACGGGAGCCCACCCCGAGCGCGTGCACGCCGCGCTCGAGCGAAGCGGCTGCGGCGAGCTCGTCCAGGCTTCGATTTCCATTCGGACCGAGCCGACGACCGAAGACGTTCGTCGGGGGTGAACGTCGCTCGTGAAGCAGGCGCCGACCACGTCATTGCCATCGGCGGCGGCAGCGCGCTCGACGCCGCCAAAGCCGTCGCCGCGCTCGCGACGAACCCGGGCGAACCGCTCGACTACCTGGAGGTGGTCGGCAGAGGTGCGCCGCTCACGCGCGCGAGCCTGCCGTGCCTTCTCGCTCCCACGACGTCCGGCACGGGCACCGGGTCACGAAGAACGCCGTGCTGGCCGTCGAAGCCGAGCAGGTCAAGGTGAGCTTGCGCAGTCTTTCATGCTGCCGCGACTCGCGCTCGTCGACTCGGAGCTCACGCACGGCGTGCCGCCGAGCGTCACCGCCGCGACGGGGCTCGACGCGCTCCCCACTCAGGTGATGGAGCCGTACGTCTCGAACGCGCGCGGACCGCTCACCGACGCCGCTGGCCCTCGAGGAATGCGCCGATCGGCCCGCTCGCTCAGGCGCGCCTTCCAAGACGGCTCGGACGCGGACGCCCGCGACGATCTCGCCCTGACGAGCCTGTTCGGCGGCCTGTGCCTCGCCAACGCGAAGCTCCCGGCGCCGTCCACGGCCTCGCGGGCCCCCTCGGCGGCACACTACGCGCGCCCCACGGCGCGCTCTGCGCGCAGCTCTTGCCCGAGGTCATGACCGCCAACGTGAACCAGGCGCGCGCCGAGCAGAAGCTCGGAAATCGTCGAACGCTATGGCGAGAGTCGCGCGCCCTCACGGGCCTCGGCCGCGCCGTCCCCGAAACGGGCATCGAGTGGGTTCGGGAGCTCGTCGAGTCGCTCGGCATCCCGCGTCTCGATGCTTACGGCTTCGTTCCGGCCATGCTCGACGACATCGTCTCGCCGCGCTCGTCTCGAGCAGCATGCAGGGAAATCCAGTCGAGTTCTCGGCAGCTGACGCCGTCGCCGCAATCGTCGAGAGCGGGCGCGCTGAGCGCGCGTCCAATGCGGGCCGCCTCCAAGCTCCAGAAACCGCGAATGGCGCCCTCGAGCGGAAAGCCAGCGCCTGCGACGGGCTCGCTCCGGGCAGAGCTCCTGAACGCGGTCATCTGGTCGAGCGAGGCCGTGGTGGTTCCGGCGGGGTCGTAGAGCACGCCCCGAGGCTCGCGCACGCGAGCTTGACCGGTGACGTGGCGCCTTCCCGGATGATCCAGGACGCCTCCGACGCACGCCGACGGTCATGTTCGCTGTGGGGCTCGAAGTAGGTTCCGGCGTCACCCGAAGTCAGAAGCTCGAGCCAGGCCACTTCTGGGTAGGTCGTAGAAGCCGAACGAGCACTCGGTGCTGCGGACAAGTTCCGCTCCCCGATACGCCGCCCGAAGCGACGAGCTCCGGCAGCGAGCTTTCTTGCCGAGCTTGCGTTGAGCTCCGTGGTTATCAGCGAGAGCGAGCTGGTCTCGCCGCCCCGTGCGGACGCTGCGCGCCAAGTCGCGTGATGTTCTTGAACGAAAAGGTATATTCGATCGGATCGCTGGCCGTTCCGACATGCGACGAGACTCGAGTCGGCGCCTACGCAATACCAGGCGTCCCCGAAGGGATCCGCGGAGGTCATGCGAAAAATGCCGCCGACGAGGGGCCGCGTCTGGCCTTGGCTCGGTGTGTTTTCGTAGAGCAGCATGAGTCGCCCGTCGGGCACGAGGCGCATGGCGTACGCCCGATGGGCTGCAGCCGCTGACTCCGGTCCCGATTGCGTCGTACGCGCCTACTGGGGCTGAAGTAGTGGCACCCCGGCTGCTTTCCGTTGCCGTCGGGAGGGCATTCGGGCACGCGCCGCCGGGACACAACGAGATCCCTTGGTACCCTGCAATATTGCCACCGCCAGCGAGCGCGCGACTCACGAAGAGCAGATGATCGTACGCCGCGCTCGGGGTAAATTCCGCACAGTACGTCCCGCTCACGAGCGGAGCTGAACCAGAGCAGCCTCTTGCGCGTCGCCGCACGTCCCGTCGGCGCCTCCCGAACTTCGGTGTTCAGCGGGCCGCTCGCGCATCGTGTCGAGCGTGAAGGCGTACTTCTGCCCGGAGCGTGGTCGGTGTCGGCAGCGCCATGCGTGGAGACGTAGAGGCGCGCCGGATTCGGGAAAAGCTTATGCTCGTCGTTCGTGTCGAGACCACAACCTCGTCATCACCCCACCGGTCAGCGCGAACGGCCGCTCGGCGAACGCGCTCGGCGCGCACTCGCCACCCATCGGAGGAGTCGTCGCGCCCGCCGCGCCGGCGAAAGCCCCGAGCTGCCGGCAACGCCGCTCGCCCCCGACGCACCGCTGCCTTCCACCGACGGCGCTGCCCGCGCCCCCGCCCCGACCGCTTGCGCCACCCGTGCTCGCGCCCGTGCCCCCGAGCGAAGCTCCGGCATCGCCTGCGACGGCCCCCGTCCCGCCCGAGCCGCGCGGAGCTCGTACCGCAGCCAAGCGCAAACCGCGAGCGCGCCGAGCAGCATCCAGGCGCTACTCGCTCTCTGCAGCCATCTTCCGAACGGTAGGACGCACCGCGAGGTCAGTCGGTCAAACGGAACGCCGTCCTTTGTTCGGCTCGGTATCGCTTCGTCGAGCTCAGGAAACGACGCCGTGGCCGCAATCGTCGAAGCGGGCGCGCTGGTGACCGCTTTCATTTCGTGCGCTATGGTCGGCGCCATGCACACTCACGCTGTCGCTTGCCTCGCCATGGCGGCGCTCGTGGCCTGCGCGTCTCACGCGCCGGTGGCTTCCGTTCCGTGCGAGCAGCGAGAACGCCCGCGCCGGCCGCGACGAAGCAGAGCTTCGCGACGCCGAAGGCAACCCTCGAAGAATACGTTGCGGCGCTCGCGGCCAACGATCTCGATGCAACCATCCGAGAGTCGGCGATCGACGATATTGTCACACGCTCCGACTACGGCGCACGGGCGCGATACATCGGGATGCTGCCACCGATCAACTTGGACGCCCCTTCGAAATACGCCATGTACGTTCGCATGAACCGAGCCGGGCCGTCGCGGATTTTGCCGCCGGAACGAAGCTTTTCATCTACGGCCTGCTCACGGACATGAACACGGACGAGCAAACGACTACGGCGGCCACCGACGAGAACGTCGACGCCTTCATCAGGGCCGTGGACCCCGCGAGACTGAAGACGCTGAAAGTCGTTCGGATCGATCCACCCCCGCGGCCGGTCGGTAATACTGCGGAGCTCACGGCGATGAACAAGAAGCACGCCGCCCTCGACGGCGCCGACGACAAGGCCGAGCGGTACGCACTCCTTTCGCTCGGCCGTCAGCACTACTTTGGCGCTTTCACTCTCTTGAAGTTCGGTGCGGCCTGGAGACTCCGTGATTTCCGGGCGATCCTCGCAAAGAACCCCGACCGACCGGTCTCGTCGAGAAAACGACCGTCGAAGCCTACGAAGCACGTCATGAAGTGAAGGCCGCTCCACGCGCGCTCGTTTACCGAACGGCGTGGAACGGAGGTCATGTCTCGCCGAACGCGTCACTCGCCTGGGACGAACGTGGCGCTGGAGCGACGGAGGAGCGCGAACACGGGCGCAGCTGCGCTTGTTCTGGATTGCGGATGCGATTCATCTGCGCCTCAAGTAGAACGTTTGCGTGCCCGGCTCCACGTCGATGGCGGTCTGCGCGATCACGCTGCCGAAATTGCCGACACCGTCCTGCGAGATACGGATGAGTGAGGCCGGGATTGCCGGCGAGCCGCGTCGGCATTGAGGGTCGTCCGAGACCGTGTAGGCAAAGGCAACCGAAGTCGCCCGCGAGATTGTCGCCGATCGTCTGAAGATCGGCGCGGCCAAAGCAGGCAGCGCCCGCCCGCTCGTCGTCGGCGAGATGGTGACCGTCGCCAGCGTGATGGCCGTATCGAGACCCGACGAACTGGCCGCCGGAGTCTGCGTCGCTCGCTGCCGGCAGGGATGAATCCGAGATCGGCGAGCGCCGGCGTCGCGCCCGTGGGTCCGCCTTGGGGGCCCCGTCGCGCCGAGCAGCGCCGGCCCGAGTCCACGCCGGTCCCGTTGCTCCGAGTAGACCCTGCGGTCCAGATCGGTCCCGTCGGTCCAATCGGACCCTGAACCCCCATCGGGCCGATCGCACCGTCGGTCCCGCCGGTCCCGCGGCACCCGTCGCGCCTGCCGGCCCGTGGCGCCGCGCGCCTGCCGGTCCCGTCGGCCCCGTGGGACCCGGTGACGACGGCGACGCTCGCGCAGCCTGATCCGACGAGCCCGAGATTCACGGTTGCGCTCGAGCCTGATTGTTGAGATTCACGTTGCCGTTCGTGGCGCACGCGTTGCCGACCGACGCGGAGAGCTGATAGCTCCCGACGCCGAGGCCCGGAATCGAGTAGCGCCCTGGTTATCGGAAAACGCCGTGCGGACCTCCGAGCCTGAGCCTCACCGTCGCGCCGGTGATGGGTCCCGCGGACGCGCTCACCACGCCCGAAAATCACGGAAATTGCCGGGATAGCCTGCTGCGAATCCGCCCCGATGGGCTCTGCCGGGGCTCTCTTGCGAGCACCCAAGTAGCGTCAGACACCCAATCCCACCGACCGCCCAACACGACAGCACGCTCTTCATGATGAATCTCCCGTTCTTTTTGCGTAGCTAAGCTCGTGCGTCCCTCGCACCGCACGAAGCGCACACCACTCCCGCGAACCAGGTGAACCTGGTCGTTACTACACACCAATCACGCGTATTGAGATTGCAGACCGGAATCGGTTCCCTAACGTCGATTCTTTGGACTCTGCTCGATGGGCCGGCCGGCGCGGGCGACGCGTCGTCGAAGCGGAGTCAACCCGCGCTTACGTGCTCTTGCTTGCGACGCGAAAGCTCGCGCTTGCAATACGCGTGACGGCTTCGCGCCCGGTGGGGGTTTCCGACCGCCGTCCGTGCAGAAGGTGCAGGTTGCCTCGTCGGTTTTGCGATAGCCTTTCCGTTCCAGCCGAAGCGCGTCCAGGTGAAGTCGTGCCCCGCGCAGCCGTTGGAACCGATGGCTTCGAGGTCGTTCACACCGTGGCTCTTCGAGTCGAGCACCCTGAGCTCACCCTGGCTGATTTCGCCTGCCGCCTTGGGGCAGCCTCGGTTCGACAAATAGAGATAGTGCATCCAGGTGAGCGTTCCGCCCGTCAGGCAAAGTGAAACGTCGCCGTCGCTCTCCGCCGTCGCCATCGACGTCGCGCATCGGCTCGAGCCACGCGCAATCCTTTCGCTCGAAGTCCGAGAGGCTCGGCTCGCGGCCGAGCCTCTCCACGAGCTCGGCGTGGAACTTGGCGAGAGCGCCACCTCCGCCGCGTGCTTTTTCATGTCACGCACGCAGCCTCGCTCGTCCACGCAGGGATTTCGGGAGCCGGAGTCGCTTGGCGCTTCCCGCGGCCGATGCGCTCGGGGCCACCGCCGGGACAGCGCTCGGCGTGGAGCGGCGGCGGGGAAGTCGGTGGTGGAGCCTTTGCCGGCGTGACCTCGTGACGGATCGTGGCGCGCCTCGGCCGGGGCGCAGGCCTGCAGGATCGAGAACGTTGCGAAGCGTCAGGGTTCGAAGGTGCCGAGGCCGCATTCAGCCAATCCTACCGCACGACTTCCCGGTCGAGCAACCGCCCCTGAATCGCTTCGGCGACGTGCGGCGCGCGCACCTTCGGTTCGCCCTCGAGATCCGCGGAGTGGTGCGAGCGATGCGCAGGACTTTCACGATGAACGCGCGCGCCGAAAGCCCGAGCTTCTTCGACGGCGGCTCCGATCAGCCGCCGCCCCTCGCGATCGAGCGCCGCGACGCGTTCGAGCTCCGGTGCCGCTGAGCGCGGCGTTGACTCTCGCCGAAACGCCGAGCTTCACTGCGCGTTCGCGTTCACGTCGCGCGCCCCCGCCACGCGCGCGCTCGCACGTGGGCGGACGACTCGCCCCGCCCGAGCGCGCTGAGCGCCGGAAACCTCGACGGGCGGCACCGCCACGTGAATGTCCAGGCGATCGGACCAGGGGACCACTCAGCCGCGAGCGATAGCGATGACGCGCGTCTTCGGAGCACGCACTTCGCCGCGGGTGCCCGGAAGCAGCCGCACGGACACGGATTCACGGCGCCGACCACGAGCGGTCGCGCGGGAAACCAGGCGCGCGCCTTCAGAGCGGGCGATGCACACCTGGCCGTCTTCGAGCGGCTGCCGGAGCGCCTCGAGCGCACCGCGACGAAACTCGGCGGAGCTCGTCGAGAAACAGGACACCGTGGTGCGCGAGACTCACTTCGCCGGGGCGCGGCATGTCGCCGCCCCCACGAGCCCGGCTTCGCTCTACGGAGTGGTGCGGCGCGCGGAACGGGCGAGTCGAGACGATGCCCTCTTCGGGCGGAAGCGAAGCCCGCAACGCTGTGGATCGACGTCTAACTCGACGGCCTCCTGAAGCTCGAGCGGTGGGAGGATGGTCGGCAACAGCCGCGCGAGCATGGTCTTGCCGCTTCCGGTGGGCCGATGAAGAGCAGGTTGTGCGCACCGGCAGCCGCGATCTCGCGAGCGCGCGGCGCGCCGCCGATTGACCGCGCACTTCGGCGAGGTCGGCAGCCGGACGACGGGCTTCGCGGGACGAACGGCGTCGTGACCGCTCGAGCAAGGGTCGCGCGGCCCGCGAAGTACGCCGAGCGCGTCGTCGAGGTTCGACGCCAGGCGCACCGTCGAGGCCGGCCACGATGCCCGCCTCGATGGTGTTCGCGTGGGGACGACCGCCGCCGAAAGGCCGCGCCGTCTCGCCCCCTCGAGCTGGGGCAAGAGCCCGCGGACGGGACGCGAACCTGCATCGTCGGCCCGAGCTCGCCGAGGACGAGCACGAGCGACCGAGCGCGCCGTGAGGGTAGCGCTCTCTCGCCGAGCGCAGCCCAGCCAGGATGCCGAGCGCGATCGCGAGGATCGAGGGTTGCGCCGGTCTTTCTGAGATCGGCCGGCGCGAGATTGACCGTCTGCGTATTCGAGGCAAGGGCGTAAAGTCGGTGGTCAACAACATCGAGATCAAAACGCGAACCTCCGGCAAATGACCCGTCCACCTGTCTGCTAGGTGGGGCAGGCGCTTGGCGACCTGCCGGCCTGGATCTGTCAATCCGCTGCTTCGCGTATCCCCTGCCCGCCATCCCTCTTCCTTCCCGGGGCCTCGGAGAGCTGAAATTCCGAACGCCTGGCGCAAGGCTACCGCTTCGCCGAAGGGGTGGCAGTGGTCTAAGGAGGCGGCTACCTCGTCTTCAGCGACACCCCCAGCGACCGCCTCCTCAAATGGGTTCCCGGCAGCGAGGTCGCGGTCTACCGCACCGACGCACACGGTCCCGCCGGCAATGCCTTCGACGCCCAGGGCCGCCTCTACACCTGCGAAACGCGCACCCGCCGCGTCACCCGCACCGACAAGAAACGGCAAGATCGAGGTGCTGGCCGAATCCTGGGAAGGTAAGAAACTGAACGCGCCGTCGCAGATCGTCGTCTCCGCAACCGGACACGTCTACTTCACCGACCCCGCCTTCGGCGAACAAAGCGACCGCCGCGAACTCGATTTCCACGGCGTCTATCACATCCCGCCGAAAGGCCCGATGACCCTGGTGGCGAAATCCCACCGGACGTCCCGCGCGGCATCGCCCTCGTCGCCCGGACGCACGCACTCTACGTCTCCAATGCGGACGATCACAACGTCCGCGCCTGCGATGTAGACCGCAATGGCGATACCTGCCGGACGAGCGCGTGCTTCGCCTCCGAAATCGCAGGCGCCCCCGCCGGCACTGTCCGTGGACGAGAAGGGCAACCTCTGGCGTGGCCGCCAAAGGCATCGTAATCTACAGTCCCGAAGGGCAAGCGGCTCCACCTCGATCGAAATGCACGACGTGGCCTCCGCTGCGTCACCTTCGGCGACGCCGGACTTCAAAAGCTCTGTTCATCGCCGCGCGCTACTCATAATCTTCCGCGCGCGTCCGGACATCCAGTGACGGCGGGCGACGACCGCCGCTACCCCAAGCGCCCCATCGTGGGTGTGGGCGCCCTGATCTTCGATCGCGGCCGCATCCTCATGGCGCAGCGCGGCAAGGAGCCGCTGAAGGGCTGGTGGTCGCTTCCCGGCGGCGCGCTCGAAATCGGCGAGAGCCTGGATTGCGCCGTCCGCCGCGAAGTTCGCGAAGAGACCGGCCTCGAAATCGAGCCGCTCGCGGCGTCTTCGAAATCTTCGAGCGCATCATGCGCGACGCGTCCGGGCGCCCGAGTATCACTACGTCCTGATCGACTATGTCTGCCGCGTCACCGGCGGAACACCTGTGCGCCGGAGACGACGTCTGCCGCGTCGAATGGATGCAGCGAGAGCGAGCTGAACGACCTGCGAAATTACCGAAGGCACCCTCGACGTGATTGAAAAGGCCTTCCGTAAACGTCGAAAATACAAGTAGCCGCATTCCCGAGTAGCTCCACTGAGGCAGCTTGAAAACCAGCGCTGAAGTCCTCGAATTCGAAGCCCTGCGGCAGCTGGTAGGCCGCTACATCGCGAGCCCGCTCGGCAAGCGCGAGCTGGAGAAGGTCAGCCCGCTCGCCGACCGCGCGCAGCCTCACGCTCGACCTGGCCGAGGCCGGTGAGGCCATTCAATACCTCCACGTCGCCACTGCATCCGCAATCCGGCCGGGCGCGGCGCCGCCATCCGCATCGGAGTTCGGCGGCCTGCCCGATGTGCGAGCCCGCCGTGCAGAAACTCGCGCATCGAAGGCGCCGGCCTCGAGCCCAAGGAAATCTTCGAGCTGTTCACGCTGCTGGATGTCGCCGCCGATGCCAAGTCGCACCTGGCCGCCGCCGCCGAGCCGCTTTCCGCTGCTGGGCCGCCGCGCCGAAACCATCGGCGATTTCCGCGCGCTGCTGCAGCGAACTCGACGGCAAGATCCTGCCCGATGGCAGCGTGGCCGATCACGCCAGCGTCGCGCTCGCATCGCCTGCGCCGCGATATCGAGCGCCAGAAGAAGTCCATTCAGGAATCGCTCGAGCGCTTCCTGCGCGCCCACCGCGAGGAGGGCGTCCTGCAGGAGGAGTTCGTCACCATCCGCAACGAGCGCTTCGTGGTTCCGGTGATCGCCGGACAGCGCCGCAAGATCGATGGCGTGATCCACGCCGCCAGCTCCAGCGGCCACACGCTCTTCGTCGAGCCGCTCGAAACCATCGATCTCAACAACGAGCTCGTGCGCCTCACCGAAGAGGAGATGCGCGAGGTCCACCGCATCCTGCTCGAGATGACCGACCGCCTGCGCGCCTACGGCGATTCCATCCGCCAGACCCTGGTCACCATGGCCGAGCTCGAACTGGTCTTCGGCAAGGCCCGGTTCGCGGCCGAGTTCGATTGCGCCATCCCCCGCTTCGGCGAGCGCCTCTGCCTCAAGGACGCGCGCCACCCGCTGCTGGAGGACGTGCTGCGCCGCCGCCGCAAGACCGCCGGTGCCCATCACCCTCGAGCTCGACCCAGCGACCGCCGCACCCTGCTGATCAGCGGCCCCAATACCGGCGGCAAAACCGTCACCCTCAAGACCGTCGGGCTGCTCAGCCTGATGGCGCAATCCGGCCTTCCCGTGCCCGCGGCCGAAGCCGAGTTCCCGCTCTTCGAGCAGGTGCTGGCGGATATCGGCGACTACCAGTCCATTCAGGAAAACCTCAGCACCTTCTCCGCCCACGTCTCCAACATCCGCGAGATGGCGCTCGACGTCACGCCCGACTTCGCTGGTGCTTCTCGACGAACTCGGCGCCGCCACCGATCCCGAAGAAGGCGGCGCGCTGGGCGTCGCCATCGTCGAGCATTTCCGCGCGGCCGGCGCGTTCACCCTGATTTCCACTCACCTGATGGCGCTCAAGATCTACGGCGCGGCCACCGAGGGCGTGGTCAACGGCTCCATGGGCTTCGACGAAGAGACCTTCGAGCCGACCTACCACCTGCGTCTGGGCCTGCCCGGAAAATCGGCGGGCCTGGAAATCGCCACGCGGCTCGGCATGCCCGAGGACATCATGCGCCGCGCGCGCCTGTCCATGAGCGACCGCGAGCGCGACGTCACCCGCTTCCTGAGCGAACTGCACCGCCGCATCGAAGAGACGCACGGCGCTCGAACATGAGCCTGCGCGATAAGATCGTCGACACTCGACCGCCGCGAGAAGGAAATCGCGCGCGAGTGGGAGAAGCGCGAGACCGCCAAGCTCGAAGGAACTGGAGCGCCGCACCGACGAAGCCCTGGCCAAATTCGAGGAGCAGGCGCAGGATGCCATCGGCAAGATCGCCGAAGGCGGCGACCGCCGCAAGGCCGATCAGGACGCCCAGCGCCGCGTCGCCGAAAGCCAAGCGCGAACTGCGCGAGGACTTCCAGACCACCGTGCTCTCCACCCGAGGACGATTCGCGCCAGGACCGCATCCAGCCGCTTGCGCATCGAAGAGGGCGCGCGTGTGCGCCTGAAGGACGTCCGCGACCCGGCGCGCGTGCGGCGCAAACTCGGGCAACGGCCGCATCGAAGTGGAAGCCGGTTTCATGAAGATGCAGGTTTCTGATCGACGACGTGATCGAAGTGCTGCCCGAGACGGCGGCCGCTGCAGGCAAGCTGCCCAAGAACGTGAGCTACAAGCCGGCGCCGGAACTGGCCCCGGTACACCAGGAGATCAACGTCATCGGCCAGCGCGCCGAAGAGGCCCGCGACGCCGATCGATGAGTTCCTCGACCGTGCCGTCATGGCCACCGCCAGCCGCGTGCGCATCGTACACGGCCACGGCATGGGCGTGCTGAAACGCATGGTCGCCGACATGCTTGGCAAACACCCCACGTATCGCGCTTCTATCCGGCGACGCAGCAGGAAGGCGGCGCCGGCGCCACCATCGTCGAGTTGCGCGAGTAGCTATCCCAGCAGCTATCGATCGATATCGGCCGCCTATAACCTATTTCAACCTTGTACGACCGCCGGCGCTTCCGTCCTAGAGTCTACCTGTAGCTATGCGACTATTTTCATCTCGGTGTGCGCCATCGGGCTCGGCGCCTACATCGCCGGTGCGCAGCAGATCTCGCGCAAGGAACCCGCCCGGTACGACGGCCTGGAACGTGCTTCACGCGGCCAGCTGCGCCCGCCGGGAATGCGTCTCGGTTTACGCAAGCCCCGGGAGTTCGCTCTCGCTCCGCTCTCAGAAACCGAGTTGTCCCAGTTGGGCGAGCCGGGCACCCGTTTGAAGACCGGCATCCGGCGCGCCCTGTCGCCCGATGCCCTGGCTTCGGGCACCTGGGAAACGACCAACAGGGCGCCCGCCTCTGGCGCATGGCGATCACTCCCCCGCTTCCCGCGGCATGCGCGTCGAGTTCGACGACTTCTCCGTGGGCGCGGCAACGTCTGGGTGCATGATGGCGCGAGTATCGTTGGCCCCTACACCGGCCGCGGCCTTTTCGACGACGGCCACTTCTGGAGCGCCGCCGTATTCTCCGGTTCGATCACCGTGGAATACGAGCCTGCGCCCGGCACCCCAATGAACTTCAGCCACCGTTCACCATCCGGCGCCATTTCCCACCAGGCCCGAACCGCGCTCGATGCCACTGCCGGCAAGAAGGACCCCGCGGACTTCTGCGAACTCGATGCCAACTGCTACCCCGATTGGCACGGCAGCTTGAGCAGCGTGGAGCAAATCTCGTTCATGGACAACGGCGACGAAATCCTTTGCTCAGGCTCGCTGCTCTCGACCCGTGACAACAGCTTCAAGCCCTACTTCCTGACCGCCGGCCATTGCATCAACAACGAGGCCGCCGCGCGCACCGTTGAGGCTTACTGGACCTACCAGACTCCGGCCTGCGGCGGCGTGCCGCCCGCCACCCGAACCACCAGCGTGAAATCCACGCGTGGGCGCGCACCTGATCTCGGGCGCCGCCTTACCGATGGCGATTTCAGCCTGATCCTGTTGCAGGACGCTCCCGCGGGTGCGACCTTCGCCGGCTGGGATATCGCGGACCCGCCCTATGCCTCACGCGCTCACCGGAATACACCATCCGTCCGGATCGTGGAAGCGCATTTCCTTCGGTCAGCGTGTGGGGCGACGCCACCAACGAGGTGGAGGGTTTTCCGCCGACGGGAGATCTCTTCCTCAGGTGATGTGGAACAAAGGCCGCGTAGAACCTGGCTCCTCCGGCTCGCCGTTGTTTTCCGCGCCGGGCGTGGTCGTCGGCTCCCTCAGCTACGGCGAAGTGTTGAGCGACAGGACGGTGTGTACGATCAACCCCAGCGTATCCGGTTACTCGCGCTTCTCCAATATCTACGCGCACGTCAAGGACTATCTGGAGAATTTGCCCGCCGATCCTGGTGACGCCTCAAACCGGAGGTGAGCTTCACGCTTGCCAACCACACCGTCCCAGTTGCGCAGACGCATGCAACTGGTCACACAGTCCACCGGGCAGGTGACCTACAAACTTCGCGCCGACAGCTTCCTGGATCCAGCTTTTCCGGCATCACGGGCAGCACTCTCGGCCAAGACGCCGGCCACCGTCAGCATCTCGATCGACCCCGCGCAGCTAACCCAACCCGGCCAGTATTCCAGCACCGTGACCATCCTCTCCGGCGCCGCCCCGCCCCAGTTTCTGCGCGTCACCGCCGGCGGTGCCTGCGTGGACCAATCCAGCGTGGTGGCCGGCATCACGCCCAATCCGGTAGTGCAGGACGGCGCGGAATGGAGCTTCCAGAATCCGCCTGGCCGATACCGCGCCGGGGCAGGCAACCCGGGTTACCGCGTTGAAGTTCAGCGGTGCTGGATTACTCCGCCAATAATCATCAAATGGTTCGGCACGGACCGCATCGCGGCCAGCGGCGCCAATCGTAGCCACGCTGCACGGCGCGGGCGTGTTTCCGCATGGCGATCAGTACTTTGAGTTCTGGGGAGTGGACGAGGCCAGCGGCCAATCCTGGTTGCCGCGTGGCCACCCGTGACGTTCCAGTAGGCGAGTCGATTCCGGGACCCTCCCGCCGCGCCCGCGGCGGCCCAACGGAGGTAAGATAATCGCAACGCCATGCGGTTGCGCTGTATTGCCCTATTCCCTCGCGAGCCGCCTTCGCCGCCGCCGCGCAAAGTATACCGGACCGCTGCCGCCAAGCCGACGTGCCCTATCTGAAGCACGCCGAAAATCTGGTGCCTACAGGGTCCTCGAAGCCAAGAGGAGAAATTGAAAGACGATCTGATCTACGTGGTAGAGGGCGGCATCCCGCGCCCGGACGCCTGGCCTCGCCGATCATTCTGCTGCAAGTGGAGAAGGTGGAGGTTGCCAAACTGGCGCTTTATAAGCTGGAATCCAGAAACGGCCGCCGCGAGATCGTCTTCTCACCGAAGAAGCAGCCCAAAGCGATCCGTGTGGGCTTACCCGCCTGAATACCGACAGAAGCTCTACCGCCTGGAAGTGGAAGAAAGCCTTGAGCCAGGCCCGGCCAGATACGCCCCCTAAGCGCCGAAGGAGCTCCAACCAGGTTTTTCTGTTTCCCGGGGTGTACTAACGCTTTCCACCGGAACTGCCGATGATAGGTTCCTTGCGGGGCAGCGTGCGCACCGCAAGCGAACATCGCAAGATTCTCGACATCCTCCGAGAGTTCCTCATCGAAAGTGCGGAGGATCTCTCCCGCCTGGACCACGAAATGAGTGGAACTGGAGCGTCAAACCCGCAAGATCACGACCTGTTGGCCGGCATTTTTCGCACGATTCACACCATCAAAGGGGCACCTGCGGATACTACTTTCGGTTGCCAGCGCCTGGAAGCCATCGCGCATATCCACCGAGAACATCCTGAAGCGGGCTCCGCAACGGAACCCGGCACCTCGATACGCCGTTGGCCCGGTCTGCTTCTCGCCGCCGTCGACGCCATCAAGAGGATTCTCGCCTCGTCGATCGAGGCCGAATCAAACCGAGGAGTGACGTCTTCGAAGCCGGGCTGCTGGGCGACCTCGAACAGGCCTGGAAGCATCCGGGACAGCCGGCGCCGCCGCCGCCCCTTGCACCGGCAGGGCCACGTTGCCCCGCTGGCGATCACCCCGGTGCCTCGGAGCCGCCGAGCCCGCACCGGCGCCTGGCTAGAAGCGAACAGGAGTCCCCACTCCACGCTCCGCGTCGATGTCGAGGCTCTTGGACCGCCTGATGAATCTGGTCGGTGAACTGGTGCTCTACGCGGAATCAGGCGCTCCGGTACAACGCCGCCCGGGACGATGCCGTGCTTCGCGGCATCTCGCACATCGCCTCAACCTCATCACCGCGGAACTCCAGGAGCAGCGTCGCGAAGACCCCACGCATGTGCAGCCCGGTCAGCCCGGATGCTTCAACCCACAGTTCCCCGCGTGGTCCGCGACCTGGCCACGGCCCTCCAGCAAGCAGATCACGCTGGAGGTCGAAGGAAGCGCCGAGACGACGAACTCGACCGCACCCTGGTAGAAGCCATCAAGGACCACGCTCACCCACGTCGTGCGCAACACCTGCGATCACGGTATCGAGAGGCTCCCCAGGAACGCCCCTGTCCGGCAGAGGCAGGCCGGCGCGGGCCGGTCTCGCGTTGCGCGCCTTCCACGAAGGCGGGCAGGTCAATATCGAAATCGCCGATGACGGTGCCGGCGTCGATCCACAGCGCATTCGCGCGAAGGTGGTAGAGCGCGGAGATTCTGTCTGCCGAACAGGTGGCGCGCCTCAACCGATCGCGACGCGGTCGATCTGGTCTTCCTGCCGGGCTTCTCTACGGCTCAGGCGGTCACGAAAGTCTCGAGCCGCGGCGTCCGGAATGGACGTCGTCCGCACCCATATCGAGGGAATCGGCGGTACACCGTCGACCTGCAGAGCCGCCCGGGGCGGGGCACCACGCTGCTGATCCGCGTTCCGCTCACCTAGCTCGGCCCAATCGTGCCCGGCCTGCTGGTGAATGCCGGCGGCGAGCGTTTCGTCATTCCCCAGCTCCAGCCTGCACGAACTCATCCGGCTGGAGGAGACGCCGCGCGCAACGCCATCGAATTCGTGCGCACGCGCCACCCCGGTCTTCCGCCGCCGCAATGCAGCCTTTGCTGCCGCTGGCCGCGACCTCTGCCAGATTCTCAAGCATGCCCGACGCAACGCCAATCCAGAGGAGCTCAACATCGTCGTCGCGCAGGTGGACGGAGCGCCGCTTCGGGTTGATCGTCGATGCCATTAACGACACCGAGGAGATCGTGGTCAGATGCCGCTCTGGCATGAACTCAAGGGCCTGAACTGCTACGCCAGGCGCGACCATCATGGGAGACGGCGGGATCGCGCGCTGATCCTCGATGTGTGGCCACGGCGGCATCGGCGTCCGTTCCAGGTAGCGATCGTCCATTCCGGCCAGGCGGCGGCCGCGGCGCGGGCAGAGCCGGAGCCGGGGCGCGGTCGACCCCCGCCAGTCGCTCCTGCTTGTTGCGCGCCGGTGGCATCAGGCGTCAGCCGTGCCGCTCGGAAAGGGTGGCGAGGAGCTGGAGACCATCCAGGCAGCTGGCAAGTTGGAATTGCAGCCGGGACGGAGCGTCGTTACGGTACCGAAACCGCGTACTCTGCGCGCCCCGTCTCCGATGGCCCAGATGCTGGACGGCGCGCCGTCCGCCGGAGAGGCTGACAGGGTACTTCAGGCCGCGTCGTGTACCGGAACGGGGCGACCGATGCCAGTTGGTTGGTGGTCGATCGAATCGTCGACATCGTCGAGGACACGGTTGCTTGCAGTCCGATCGCGACCGATCGCGCCGGAGTCTGCTGGGCTCGGCCGTGGTCGGCGGGCTGGTGACGAGACTTTCTGGATGTCTCGAGCGCCATGGCCCGGTGGGCCACGCCCGCTTCCACCGAATCGCTGGCGAGGCTGGCCAGGAGATCGCCCAATGAGCACCCTCTGCGCCTTGCCGTTCGGGTAGCCGGCCATTGTCTCGGGGTCGACGTCTTGGAGGTGCAGGAGGTCTTGAGCCGCGCAGCGGCTTGACCCCCGGTGCCGCTGGCCCCGGAAGTAGTCGAAGGCTTAATCAATCTACGTGGACAGATCGTGCCCGCCCTCGATCTGCGCCGGGTGCTGAAACTGGCGCCATCGGAGCCGGGCGGATCGTTTCAGCGTGGTGGCACGTAGCCCGCATGGCCCGGTCAGCCAGCGGGTAGATGAAATCGGCGACGTGATGGATTTGGACGCCGGCGGATTCGACCCGCCGCCCGACAACGTGGACCCCGCCATCGGCGGTTTGCTGCGCAGCGTAGTACAAGTTGAAAGACCGTTTGCTGCTCGTGCTGGACACTCGCGCGAGCCACCGAGATCGTCCCTTGCCGCCAAGGTCGCGGCGAAAAGGAGTCATGATGAGCGACAGCGAAAGTAATACGGCTGTATTGGAGCCTCCAACCACCCACTCCCGGCCGCGGCGGGAAGCCTCATCCGGCTACCCCGCCGAGTCACCGGGCGGGGCGTGCGCTCGCACCCCGTTTCGGGATTGACGAGAACTGCAATCTCGCAGTCCGTCGTGAATTCATCCGGCTGGGAGAAGCGGACCGCAAGCTGCTAGCCAAACTCGAGCCGTGGGCAGCACGCGTGGCTGCCGAAATCGCGCGCGAGTTTTACGACTGGCAATTGCCAGTTCAGCCCCTACGCTGGCTTTCTTCGAGAACTTCGCCGCGTCGCACAAAGTGCCGCTCGCCGCCGTGCGCCAGCAATTGGAGAGCTTCTCAGGCGGGCTACATCCACCGCATCTTCAGCGGTGCGGTACAGAATTGGGGCGTGGCGTACTTCGAAGACCGGCTCAATGTGGGCTGGATACACGACCAGATCAATCTTCCGTTCAAGTGGTATATCGGTTCCTACACCGAGATGCAGCGCCTGTTCCGCATCCACCTGCACCGCGATTTCAAGGGGGCCATTGTGGCTCAGGCCGAAGAGGCAATCTTCAAGGTCTTCAACTACGACATGCGAGGCCATCGGCGATTCCTTCCTGCTCAACACGCTGGAATCGATGGGCCTCAGCGTCGAAGCCATCGAGCAAGCCAGAGGCGCGGATAAGACCGAAAGCATTGTCCAGGTCAAAGATGCCATCCATGTACTCACCGAGCAGTGCACGGCGCTGGCCGAGGGCCGGTTGAACGACCCCGTCTTCGACACCAAAGCGCCCTGCGCGGGCCGTTTCGGGAGGCCTTTGCGCGCATCCGCGAAAACTTCCGGAGAGCATGCTGAGTATTTCGCAAAGCGCTTCGGCGCTCTTCCGCCTCCGCCGAAGAACTCACGGCGGTCAGCCAGCAAATGGCAGGTAACGCCGAGGAAACGGCAGTGCAGGCCAACGTGGTCGCCAACGCCAGCGACGATGTTTCCGGACGGGTCTCCATCGTGGCGACCAGCAGTGAAGAAATGCAGGCATCCATCAACGAAATCGCCAAGGCCGCCAACGGCTCGGCTGCCGGTCGCGCGCAATGCCGTGACTGCCGCCGAATCGGCCAACCAGACCATACCAGCGGCTGGGCGAATCGAGTATCGGCATCGGCAAGGTGATCAAGGTCATCACTTCGATCGCGCAGCAGACCAACCTGCTTGCTCTGAACGCCACCATCGAAGCCGCCCGCGCCGGAGAGGCAGGAAGGGGCTTCGCCGTGGTTGCCAATGAGGTCGAAGGAACTCGCCAAAGGCACCGCCCGTGCCACCGAGGAGATCGGCCAGAAGATCGAAGCCATTCAAAACGACACCCACGGCGCGGTCGCGGCCATTGCGCAGATCCGCAACATCATTCAGGAGGTCAACGATATCTCCAACAACATCGCGGCCGCCGTGGAAGAGCAGACCGTCACTACCAACGAGATTAGCCGCAACGCGGCTGAAGCGGCCGGGGGCACGGTGCAGATTGCGCACAACATTTCCGGCGTGGCCACCGCGGCCCAGGACACCACCAAAGGCGCCGCCGATACCCAAACCGCGCGCTCGCGCTCTCAGCGAGATGGCCGCCGAACTTCAGAACCTGGTGGGCCGCTTCCGCTTCTGAGACGCATCGGAGAATTTGTCGTGTCCAGAGCCCTTGTCGTCTGATGATTCCCGTGCCATGCGGATGATTCTCTCGAAGACCCTTGCCGAGTCCGGCTTCGAGGTGATGCAGGCAGCCAGTCGGACGCGAGGCCCTCGAGATCATGGACCGCGAGGAAGTCCTGCGATCCGGCCTGGTGCTGCTCGATTGGAATATGCCGGAAGTCACCGGTATCGAAGTAGTCGAGAAACTCCGCTCGCAGAAGACATTCAACACTGTTCGCCTGGTGATGGTCACTACCGAAACCGAGATCGAACAAATGGCTCGCGCCCTCGAGGCCGGTGCCGACGAATACGTCATGAAGCCCTTCACCGCGAGGCAGTGGAGGACAAACTACGTCTCGATCGAGCATACGCCGTGAGCTGCCCACGCCTGGACAGCCCTGCGCGGCACGCGTGCCGCCCAGGGCAAGATTCGCGTGCTGGTGGTGGACGACAGTGTTGTCATCCGGCACCTGGCGATGCACGCGCTCCGCGAGGAACCGGACATCGAGGTGGTGGGCGCAGAAGCCAACGGCGCTGCCGCTCTGTCGCGCATCCCGGAAGTTCATCCGGACGTGGTCACGCTGGATATCGAGATGCCCGTGATGGACGGGCTCACCGCCCTTCGCCAGATTCGCAAGCTTCATCCGCGGCTGCGCACCATCATGTTCAGTACGCTGACCACGCGCGGCGCATCCTCGACCTTCGAAGCGCTCGCGCTCGGCGCCGACGACTATGTCGCCAAGGCTGCCAACGCAGGGTCGCTGGACCAATCGCTGGCCAGCCTGCGCGGCGAACTCGTTCCCAAGATTCGCCAATTCTTCGCGGCCGCGACCGCGCAGCGCCCTCGGCACCAGAGCCAGCTATAGGTCGCGCCGTTCGAAACGGACCGTGCGGCGCAGTTCCGTGTTCGGTGTGCTTGGGAATTGGTGTGTCCACCGGCGGACCGCAGGCGCTCGGCCAATTGATCCCGCAGCTTCCGGCCAGCCTGCGCGTGCCCGTTCTGGTAGTACAGCACATGCCGCCGATGTTTACGCGACTGCTGGCCGAGCGCCTCGATTCCCTGGGAGCCTTGTCCGCCGGTCGAGGCCGCCGACGGCATGGAAATTCGCGCGGAACCGTACTACATCGCTCCCGGCGACTATCACCTGCGCGTGCGCCGCTCCGGCACCCGGCTGTTCGCGGCCCTCGACCAGAGTCCGCAGGAAAACTCCTGCCGCCCGGCCGTGGATGTTCTATTCCGCTCGCTCGCCGAGACATTCGGCAAGGAGACTGCTCTCGGCGGTGCTCACCGGCATGGGCTTCGACGGACTGCGCGGCACCAAGGCGATTAAGGCCGCAGGCGGATACAGCCTGGTGCAGGATCAGGCGTCCAGCGTAGTTTGGGGAATGCCTGGAGTCGTGGCTGAAGCGGGCCTGGCGGACGGCGTGTTTCCGCTTTCCGCGCTCGGCGCGAAATCGTCCGACTCGCGGGAGCGTGAACTATGTCGCCTAACCCAGATCTCACCAACGACAATTACGCTTTCCTCCAGAGTTACATCCAACGCGAAAGCGGCATCGCTCTAGGCGAGGACAAGATGTACCTGCTGAAGTCCCGGCTTTTGCCGATCATTCAGCAGGAGCGCGTGCGATCGCTGGACGAACTTTGCGACCGGCTGCGGAGCCGGTCCCTCGCCGGCCCTGCGCGCGGAGCGTGGTGGAAGCCGTGACCACGCACGAGACGCTGTTCTTCCGCGATCCCGCGGTCTACGACGCCTTGCGCACCTCCATCATCCCGGCCATCGCACGCAGCCGCCAGGCCACCCGCAGCATGCGCATCTGGTCGGCCGCCTGCTCCTCCGGACAGGAGCCCTATAGCCTGGCGATGCTGTTACTCGAGGCCGGCTATGGGGATTGGAATATCGAGATTTTGGGCACCGATCTCTCCACTCAGATCCTGGAGCGGGCCGCCAGCGGCAGCTATCTGCAAATTGAAGTCAACCGCGGCCTGCCCCGCGCCCCTGCTGGTCAAATACTTCCAACGCGCCGGACTGGGCTGGCTGGTCAAAGGCGAAGTCCGCAAATTCGTGCGCTTCACGCAGTTCGACCTGCGCAACGGTATGCGCTCCCTGGGCGTTTCGACCTGGTACTTTGGCCGCAATGTGCTGATCTACTTCGATCTCGAAACCCGCAAGAAGATCCTTGGCGGCATCCGTGGCGCGCTTCAACCGGGAGGGGTGCTTCCTGATGGGTTCGAGCGAAACTACTTTCAACCTGGACGACAACTTGTGCGGAGCACCGTGCGGAGCCACCACCGCGTATCAGACCCCCACGCCACTGGTAACCAAATGACCGCACATCCTGCCAAACGAAAGCTACCGCCCGGGGATTCGCAGATCACTCGAGGCCGTTTTCCACGATGCTGGACCTCTCCATTGTCCCCGATGCATCTCGGGGCCGGAGAGTGAACGCTACGAACTGACCATCCGCGCGGTCTACATACGCGGGCGTGTGGCAGGGCGCATTGCTGTTGGAGTGTTCCATCGAACAGGCGATGGAATGGGGATCGCGACTGATGGGCCTTCCCACGCCGATTGCGGTGGAGGACGCGCGGGATAGCATCGCCGAAGCTCGCAACCGTCTGGCCGGCGAACTTAAAGCCATTACTGCCGCCCGGCGTAGGTGCTCTCCGACCTCGTCTGTGGTCAAAGGCGTGGACTATATCGCTGCGCGTGTGCGGCGACACGCTCTCGAGCGGCATTCATTTCGCCGACCCGGCGGGCGATTTCGCGCGTCACGCTAATCATCGGCTGAAGCCTTCACAGTAGGAAATCCAGACACAATCTATCTGCTTTTCCGTCACATTCTCTCAATCAAGACAACCAAGTCTTTTATATTCAGCATGGCCCCAGCCGTGCATCACCTCTCATCGAAGGAGAAGTCTCTCTGATGAGCGATCCATCTACATACTGGCTGACCATCACCAACGCTCGCGCTGGGCGTGGTTGTCCTGATCTGCTGCGCCGCCGTTGCGATCGGCGTATTTCAGGAAATTGCCGCGAAACGCAGGAAAGTGACTGCCATGTCCAAACTCGACCGCGAGGTCTCTCGACCTCGTCGCCTCGTTCCAGGACGGCCACGCATTCCATCTCCCCGAACTCGGCGTCACCATGGCCGATGGCGGCGAAGCGACATCCTGAGGAAGAAAGAAGAAGTGACCGCCATGACCTGCCCGTTTCTCAAAGAAGCTCAGGTCAAATATTGCCAGACGTCATCGGTCCGGAAACTCATCCTCATCGCGGCGGCCGGCCGGGCAGACGAGAAGTGTTCCTCGCCGGAACACCTCACCTCGTCCGATCTCACCGCACGCAACCGGTGGCACCAGCGGCTTCCAGCCACTGCCCGTACCTGGCGTGAGTCGCTGATGCAGTACTGCAGGCGCCGCGCCCGTCGCCAAGATGATCCCTCTACAGCGAGAGTCCAGCTCTGCGCTGCGGCAGCGACCGCTTCCGCTACTGCGAACTCTACCTCTCCATGGCCCACCCGGAACGTGCCCGCGAGCGATGCGACGGCATTCCGCTGCCCGAATGGCTTCGCTACTCCGCCAACCACATGTGGCTCGATATCGGGAGAGACGGCGATACTGTCACGTCGGTATCGACGCCCTTTCTGGAGCCGGGCGCTGGGGCAGGCCGAGCGCATCAGCTACGTCTGGCAGCGCGGGGCAACACCGCGCCACGGCCGTGGTCACGGTCAACGGCGTGGATCACGAAGTCGTGTTCCCAACCCGTTCTGCTGACCACCGCAATCTCTACCGCGCGCGGCCGACCCCTCGCGCCTCACCGCCGAACCATATACCGGCGGATGGCTCTTCGAGGGCGAGCCAACGCCGAGACCTCCGAGAACCTGCTCCGAGAGCGCCGCCGCGCGCCAGAGTGGATGGAGCAGGAACAGCACCGCGATCAACGAATTCTCTCAGCAGCAGCCGGGCCCCGGCGGGCCGCTCGCCGCCGATGGCGATGATGTTCGCCAACCGGTCTGTCGCGCTACCTCGATCGCGACCAGATGCTGGCGCTGTTCCACACATTTTTCTCGCCCTATGCGAGTCGAGCGCCGTACAGAAAGAGCTAAGCCGTGAAACTTCGCGGAACCATCGTATTCCTGACCGGAGTGCTGGCCGCCCTGGGAGCAGGTTGGTCGAGCTTTCCGCGCGTCATCTACCAGGTCGCGGCGGCAGCCGGTCGATTTCAGCCCACCAGGTCCACGCCGATAAGGCTGGATCCAAGCTGCGACGACTGCCACGCGTTTCGCGCCGACGGCACTCTTCGCCGGCGTTCCCACCATTGGATAAATGCTCCGGCTGCCATGCCGCCGCCATGGGATCCACCGTGGCCGAAAAACTTTCATCGATCGCTATGTGACGCCGCAGCGCGAGCCCGAGTGGCTGGTCTACGCGCGCCAACCCGAGAACGTCTACTTCTCGCACATTACCCACACGAAGCAGCGGCAACTTGAAATGCGAACAATGCCACGGCAATCAGGGAACCAGCAACAGCGCTGCCGCCATACCAGCAGGATCGCATCAGCGGCTATCCGCGCGATATATAGGGGACATGCCGGCCGCCCCCGCCATGACTATGGACGCCTGCGTGGCCTGCCATCGCAAATCGCATTTGGAACACAGCTGTCTGGACTGCCACAAATGAGCCAGCCACAAATGAAACGCTCACGTAGAGATATCTTCAAATTCGCCGGCGGCGCCGTGGCAGAGCGCTCTGTTCACGCCGGCCCCGTGGCGCCTGATCACGGATACCGCACTGTGGAGCGAAAAACTGGCCTGGCATTCCGCGGCTGGCGCGCGGCGAGATCCGCGCCAAGTTTACCAACTTGCTCGCTGTGTCCCGCCGGATGCGCCGTGCGTGCCCGTTGTGTCGGCGAGCAGCCCGTGTCGCCTGGCCGGCGTGCGGGGCGGACTGCTGGCCCCTTCCGGCCTGACCGCGCATCACCTGCCTTTACCACCCGGCACGCCTCAAACAGGGACCCGATCGAGGAGGCCACGCGCGCTGTTGCGCAACGCGCGGCCGACGGCATCGCCATTCTCGATCTCAATCCCGGACGCACGGCCTCCTGGACTTACCGCCGTGCCATGGCATCGCCTGAAGGGCATCTACCTCGCGCCGGAATCGCCGGCCGAGGCATACGATCTCTCCGCCGCAAAAACCGGTGCTGAGCATCGGCGCTCCGCTGCTCGATGGCTGGGGTACTCCGGCCAACGTGATTGCGGCCCGCCAGAACTTCCGCCTCATCCAAGCGGAAGCGGTGGAGATCGCGCACCGCGGTGCTGGCCGATGAGTGGATCCCGCTTGAAGCCGGCACAGAGAGAGCGCTTCGCGCGGCAGATCCTGACACTCGCTCCAGGGGGCACGGACTTCCAGCGCTCGCCGGCGAACTCGCTCGCCAACGGACCCTCGCTGGTGATCGGCGATGCGCCCGAGATTCCCGAAATCAACCGACTGCTGGGCGCCTGCGGGAAAGACGGTCGTGGCCGCGACCGAAGCGCCGGTACCCGACTCCTGGAAGAAAGAGCGCCGCCGCCATCACCGCGCTGGCCGACGTGCCGACCACTCCATACGCGTGCTGCTGATCGACGAATCGGCCGCCGCGAGCTACATCCCGTGGCACCGGATCGAGCCGAAACTGTCGCGCGAGAATCCGTTGGCGGTGACCTTCGCGGCGACGCGCGGCGGTTATGCGCGCCACGCGCAATACGCACTGCCGGTGGCTGTCTATCCCGAGTTGACGGACGACATCGCGCCCGCGGTGGATTCCGCCCGTCCGGTTTTCCCGGATCTCCGTTCCGCTGGTGACGCGCCCGCAGGCCTGGCGAATCCGGCGGATTTCGCCGGCGCGCTCGCGCTGGAGTATCAGTCCTCCAACTCCCTCCGCGAACGCGCCGACGCGATCCATAAGGCCGGCCTCGGTTCTGGTGCTGACATACGCCGATGCCAAAGAGACTCCGGTGAAGGAACTCACCGCCGATGCCTTCTGGAAGGCATTGAACGACGAGCGGCGAGTGGACCAGGAGTGAACATCGTATCCCGCCCGCCAGGTCCCAAACCGCTCGGCACGTCCCTGCGGAGGCTGCCGAATCCGCGAGCGATCTGCCCCTGATCGCCATACCGCGAAGCGCACAATCCTGCGCTCGTCTCCCCGCTGATGACCAAGCTCTACCAGGAATCGAACCTCCGGCTGGCCCCCAATCGCGTGGCGCTGCATCCCGACGATGCACGCGCCGCCAGCCTGACGAACGGTGCTGCGCGCCATCCTGCAGACCCGCACCGGCAAATGCGGCTGTGGAGGTAACCGTGGACGCGGCCGTTCCGCCGGGCGCGGTCCTGCTGGGTGGATCCGCTGGAATTCAGGACGTGTGCGGCGGCGCCGCTCGCGCCAAGGTGGTGTCCGCATGATCGCCGAAAGCAGAAAGACCCCGGCGGCGCGCTGCTGGCATGACGCATCGATGTCGACCGCTGCAACGGTTGCGGCTCCTGTAGTGGTGGCCTGCGCCGTCGAAATAACGTCCCGCCCGCCGCCGCGCGGCAGCGACCGATCGCTACCGGCCTCACCTGGATCCGCGTCTTCCGGGATCGATAATGGCGCCGAGGGCGCGGACTCGCCACTCGCCGTTTGTTCCCGTGCTCTGCCAGCACTGCGGCAAGGACGCGCCGTGCGTCAGCGTCTGCCCGCAGCAGGCGGTGGAAGTGGACCCTGCCACGGGAATCGTCGGCCAGATGCCGGAGCGCTGCCTCGGCTGCCGCTATTGCATGGCCGCCTGTCCCTACCACGCCCGCTACTTCAACTGGTGGGATCCGGACTGGCCTGCCGGCATGGAGAAGACTCTCTCAATCCGGACGTGGCTCCGCGCATGCGCGGCGTGGTCGAAAAGTGCAACTTCTGCCACGGCCGCTGGCATGCCGCCAAGGCGAAAGCAGCGGCCAGCCGGTAGAGGCCGAAATCGACCCCGCGGATTACGTCCCGGCCTGCGTCGAAGCCTGCCCGAGCGGCGCGATCCACCTTCGGCAACCTGAACGATCCGTCCAGCGCGAAACCGCGCAGGGCGCTCGCCAAGCCGAACAGCTTTCCGCATGCTGGAATCGCTCGGTACCGATCCGAAGATCCATTACCAGTCGAGGAAGGCCTGGGTACGCGAAATCTCCAGCGCTCCCGCCTCGGAAAGGAGACGCTCGTGGTTAAACAATTGAGATAAGGACTTCATTACGCGGGAGTGCGGCGCTGCTCCACGCCGCCCGCTTCGTGCTGTGGCTCACGCCCTGGGTTGCGCTGCTGCTCTTCGGCGCTTACTGCGCCGGGTCTGTGCCTGGTAAAAGGCTTGAACCAGACCAACATGGACAACCGCTACGCCTTCGGCCTGTGGATCTTCGTGGACCTCACGATCATCGCGCTCAGGCGCCGGCGCTTTCTTCACCGGCTTCCTGCCTCTACATCCTCAAGTTCAAGGAGCTCAAGGCGGTGATCAACAGCGCGGTCGTCATCGGCGTGGTTTGCTACAGCGGCGCGATGGCCGCCCTCATGGTGGATGTCGGGCAACCGCTACGCGCCTGGTTCACCTTCTGGTATCCCAACGTGCACCTCGATGCTCACCGAGGTCACGTTCTGCATCAGCTTGCTATCTCACGGTGCTGTTGATCGAGTACCTTCCCATTCTGCTCAAGAACCGCAAGCTGCGCGACATTCCCGGCGTTTCTGGTTTTCGAAGTTCGAACTGCACAAGCTGATCTACGTGCTGGCCGGCGTCGGCACCTTTCCTCTCGGTTCTTCCACCAGGGTTCGCTCGGCGGCCTGTATGGCGTCGCTTCGCGGCCGTCCCTTCGCTTTCCGTGAAGGCATTTTCGTGTGGCCGTCCACCTTCTTCCTCTTCATCATTTCCGCGGCCGCGTGGGCCCCGAGCTTCCTCATCTGTACTACCTGGCTGGTGGAGAAGATCAGCCGGCAAACGGCTGGCGAAAGACCGCGTGCTTCGATCTGCTCGCCGCGCATTTCCGGGATTCCTGCTTTCGGTCTACGTGCTCGCCAAGACGGTCGACACGCTGATCTGGATCAATCGCACTTCGCCGTCGCTCGGTTTCACCGCCTCGCAATATTACGATTGGAAGCCGCTTTGGCACGTGGATCCTGTTTGCCGAGATCGTACTCTGCGGTCTCGTGCCTGCGCCTGATACTGCTGACTCCCCGGCTGCGGATGCAGCGCGCATGGTTGATTCCGGCCGCGGCACTGGCCTGCTGCGGAGTGGCGCTCAACCGCTACGTCCAGACCGTGCAGACGATGGCGCTACCCACTTTGTCTTTCGACAAGTTCCTAACCTATACGCCAAGCTGGCAGGAGACCGGAACTTTCCTCGGCGTGCTCGCCTACGGTGTGTTGGTGTACTCGTTCTCTTTCCGTTACTTCCAGATCTTCCCGGAAGAACGCGAACTCAAAACTGAGGTGCGGCCTCAGCAGGAAGAAGAGCCCGTCCTCGCAGGGAGATTCTGACCTATGTTTCCGTGGAACTACGGCTTTCATTTTGGCGTCGCCAGCTACATTTTCCTGGGCGCTTTCTATACCGTGCTGGTGGTGGTCGCTACGACCATCCTGAACGCCTTGTGGCGTGCGCAGCGCGACCTGAGCAAGGAGCAAGGCGGAAGACATACGCTGGCACTCGGACTTTCACGACTCTGCCGGCCGCCGACCGGAGTCTGCCGGCACGTGCTGACCGGCGAGTTCAAGAGCCGCGAATGCCCGAATGCCTTCGATTGCCGCGGAGTGTGAGACGCACGCCAAGCTGGTCGCGCTGCATCCGCCGGCGGCAGCCGCCGAATCCGAAGCCGAGATTTTCGGCATGTCGTTTCCTTTGGATCGCATGTACCATCGCGGGTCATACCTGGGCGCGTCCCGAAGCCGGATGGCACCGTAACGGTGGGGCTCGACGACCTCGGCGCCCGCCTGCTCGGCACGCCGGACGCGGTCGATCTGCCGGAGCCTGGATCGCGCGTGCAGGCCAACGGCACGGCGTTCCGCATACACAGGCGCGGAGGCCGATGTCCGCGTACTCTCGCCGGTGGATGGCGAAGTGGTCGAGACGCGGCGGCGTCGATCGCGGGTTCTTCCTGCGCGTGAAGCCGCTCGACGGCCCGATCGACATGCGTCATCTGCTGCGCGGCGGCGAAGTGAAGCCCTGGCTGATGCGGGAACTGGAGCGGCTGCAACTGGCGCTCACCGATGGAGGGCGCAACCACGCCGAGCTCTGGCCGATGGCGGCGTGCCGGTGGCCGATATTGCCGCCGCCTATCCGAAGACCGGTTGGGACGCCGTCTGCGGCGAGATGTTTCTGGAGCCTTGAGAACGCAAACGAAGTTGTCACGCAGAGGCGCGAAGCATCGCTAAGAAAAGCCTGTTCGTTTTAGTCGCCGTGCGTCCAGCACCCACTCGTTCTGGCGCAGAAATTCGAGGGTTCGGATGATCGCTTGCTGAATCGTCAGCTCCGGTTTCCAGCCCAATGCCCGGATGCGTTTGCAGTCGAGGAAAATGAACGGGCTGTCGCCCACCCATCCGCGTTCGCCGCCAGCGTAGCTTTAGCTCTGGCTTGAGGCCCATGTGGCGGCTGATCCAGCCGATGGAGTCGTTCACCTGGCAATATTCATCGGTGCCCAGATTCAGAATATTCACCGCTTCCGTGCAGCGTTCAACGCCAGCAGAATCGCGTTCACGCAATCCTGCACATAGAGGTACGATTTCCGCTGCTGCCCGTTGCCCGAGCACGTCGAGGCGCTCCGGGTGCTGCCAGCAGCTGGCGGTAGAAATCGAGCACGTGCCCGTGCGTGTATCGCTCGCCCAGAATCGATACGAAGCGGAAGATGTAGGCCTGGTAGCCGAACGCCGCTGACGTAGGCCGCAATCATGCCTTCGGCCGCCGAGTTTCCGACGCGGCGTACAACGAGGTCTGCACGGGAAACGGCGCGGTCTCCGGGTGGGAAAGATCTCCGGCTCGCCGTACACGCTGCCGGTGGACGCGAACGCAATGCGCCGCACGCCCGCGAGCCCGCATGGCTTCCAGCACGTTCCAGGTGACGATGGTATTCTGCTCCAGGTCGCGGCGCGGATGGTCCGGGCCGAAGCGCACGTCGGCATTGGCCGCCAGGTGGAAGACGAAATCCGCGCCGTCATGGCGCGTGGTGACGGCGTCCAGTTCCAGCAGGTCGCCCTTCTGATCAGGCGGAAGCGCGGATTGGCCTGCGCGCCCTCCAGAAAACGCAGAAATCCGGTGGACAGATTGTCGAAGCCGGTGACCTCGTGGCCGTCGGCGAGCAGGCGGTCCACCAGATTGCTGCCGATGAGATCCCGGCCGCTCCGTAACGAATGCCCTCACTTCGAGCTCCCGCCGAACCGGTGCTCCAGCCCGATCCGGAAAATGTCGCGCACGTTGCGCAGGTTGCCGCTCACCAGGTTGAGCCGGCTGTCGGCGTCGTCGCGCCAGCGGATCGGGCAACTAGCTCGAATCCGGTAGCCCAGGCGCCGGGCGATCGCCAGAATCTCCACGTCGAACATGTAGCCGTCAATCTTCTGGCGGCGAGAACAATTCTTTCGCCACCGCGTGCTGGAAGAACTTGAAGCCGCATTGCGTGTCCTGGATGCCGCCCAGCCCAACTACCGTCTGCATGAAGAAGTGGAAGCCGATGGAGCCGACGCGCCGGTAGAAGGCTGCGCGCCGTTCGATCGTGGCTCCGCCGCGCCGCGACCCGATGGCCATTTCGACGCCAGCGGCCAACACCGGACGGAACTTGTCGAAATCTTCGATCGGCACCTTATTGTCGGCGTCGGCATAGCCGATGATCGCATGCCGGTTGCGACGGCGACGGCTTCGCGGATGCCGAGTCCCTTGCCGCGCCGGCGTCGCATCCGGTTGCCTGGAGGCGCCGGATTGGATGCACGCCATTTTGCGCACGATTTCGCGCGTGCCGTCGGTGCCGTCGGCAGCCACGATGATCTGGTAGCGCAGGCCGCGGCTTTCGAAGTAGCGGACGGCTTCGCCGATGGTGACCGGGATGACGCGGGCCTCGTTGTATGCCGGCAGAATCAGGCTGATGTCGGGAATCATTTTCAAGGAAGACTCATTTGTGGCGTGCCGCTTCCGTGACACCCGTCGTCACGCCGCAGCAGGCTTTACCGCGCAGCGGCGTCGATGCCTTCTTTGCCGATGATGGGGACCATCACCAGGCCGGCCAGCGGGTCCGCCCACCACCAGCCGAGAGCGCATTGAGGCGAGGCCGCCCAATACGATGGCGGAGAGGTACATGCAGAATTCGGTTTGGCGCGCGTCCGCGCGCACGGCGCCGCTGCACGAGGCTTCGCCGCCGCCTGCCGTTTGGCGCGGCGCCAACAGCGGCATCACTACGATCGAGACTGCGGTCAGCGCGATGTCCCCGCGACGCTGCGGTCGGGGGTTTCGCGCGACCACAGAGTGCGCGTCGAATCGTAGGCGACGTAGATGGCCAGCGTTACAAAACATGCGCCCACCATTCGCAGCGTGGCGCGTTCGCGCGCGCTTCTGCCGCGATGCAAGCGCCAGAGCAGCGCCGCCCGCTCGTTGACTTCGATCGCGCTGTCAGAAGCCGAAGCCCACCAGCGCTGACGCTTCCGGCCAGGAATCCGGCGAGCAAGGCGATCAGCCCTTCGGGGCTGTTCCACGCGATGGTGAAATACTCCGGCGCTTTCCGCGGGCCACGGCCCGGTCCTGGTTCGTGAGTGCGTTATTCGAATCCATACGCAAGCATCAGCGCATCCAGATTGCGCTCCAGGTCGAATTTCTGTTCGGCGGCTTGTCGCCCGGCGGCACCCATTCGGGCGCGCAGGGCGGGATCTTCAGAGCAGCTGGATGACGCGCTGCGCGATCTCGCTTCGGCGGCTCGAGTGGCACCAGGAACCCGCTCGCGCCGTCGGTGACCAGCTCAGAATTCCGCCGACGCGGGTGGCAACGAGCGGCCGGCCGGCCGCCATCGCCTCGGCGATCACCCATCCAAAAGCCTCTTCCCAGCGGGAGACCTGGCAGACCACATCGGCCGCGGTGTACAAGCCCTCGGCAACGGGATTTTGCACTTGCCCGGTCAGGTGAAATGCTTTTCCATGCCGAGGTCGCGCGCCATCGCCATGTACTCGGCGCGGTGCTTGCCCTCGCCCGCCAGGATGAAGTGGGCTTGCGGAATTCGCTGCAGCACGATGCGCGCCGCCTCGATCAGGTCGGTGATTCCCTTCTCCGGGATCATCCAACTCGCCTGCGCCACCACCGGCGCTCCGGCCGGGACGCCGTGGCGCGCGCGGAATGCCGCTCCGTCTCCGTGGATCGCCGCCAGATCGACGCTGTTATAGATCCGTCTGACGCGCGCGGCGTCGATCAGGTCGCGGCGCAGCATGCAATCCACGTTGTAATCGCTGATGCAGATCACCTGATTCAGGGGAGATTCAGGCGCGCGCGGCGAGGCGCTTCAGGCCGGCCGGCGGGTGGCGACATAGCCCTCGGGATGCGAACCCTGGTCGGTGAAACAGACTTTGGCAACGCCGCGCAAGCGCGCCACCCACGGGTAGGGACTGAGGAAGCCTGTGAAATAGAGGATGCAGGATGTCGGCGGGATGCCGCTTTGAGGATGGCGGCCGAGGTCGCGCGCCGGGCGCGCGGCGAATTTCCAGGCGTCCTTGCAGCACGTCGAAGGTGACGTTGGGCAGTTCGAGAAATCGGCGCACGTCGCCTTCGGGCGAGGACTGGTAGCAGAGCACGCTTTCCCAGCCACGCTCGGCGAGGCGCGGGGAGAGCGCGCGGGCAAAGACCTCGCCGCCGCCGATCCGCGTGGGATTCACCCCGAAGACGGAAACCACCCGTCCGGACGGTTTGCATACTCAGGCGGGGATCGGCGTGGGCGCCGTGTGCGGCCGCAGCGCGCCCACCAGGTCCACCAGCGGCTTCCCGCTGGCCTCCAGGCACGCTTGAATCTGGGGCGACGGCTTTTGCGCCACGAGCACATGGTCGGCCCATTCCAGCATGGCGTCCGAGCTGATCGTCGAGCAGGTTGCCGATGTGCGGGATGGCGTTCATGATGTAGCGCTGATTGCTGCCATAGATCTCGCCGAGCTGGATGTGCGGATCGTGCACGCGCACCTTGCGGCCTTTGCCGATCAGCGTCTCGAGCAGCACACGACGGGGCTCTCGCGCGAGGTCGTCGGTGTTCTCCTTGAATGCGAGTCCGAATACGCCGATGCGCTCGGACGGCAAGTCCAGCACGCAGGGCGATGGCGCGGTCCAGTTGGGCGTTGTTGGCGGGCAGCACGGATTCGAGCAGCGGCAGTTTGAGATCGAGGCGCGAGGCGCGGTAGATGAGGCGCGGAGATCTTTGGGCGAGGCAGGAGCCGCCGAAGGCGAAGCCCGGCTTGAGGTAGGCGGGCGAGATGTTCAGCGCACGGTCGCGGCACAGGGTTTCCATCACCTCGGCGCCGTCGATGCCCAGATTCGCCCGCCAGGGCGCCGATCTCGTTGGCGAATGAAATCTTCACGGCGTGGAAGGCATTGCAGGCATACTTGATCAGCTCCGCGGTACGCAGCGCCACGATCGAGGGCTCGCACCGGCAGGCCGGCGTAGATCGCGGCCACCTGCTGCGCACGGCCGCGGCGGACGATCCGCCGATCACCAGACAGCGAGGTTCCATGAAGTCCCGAACGGCCGCACCCTCGCGGAGAAACTCCGGGTTGGAGACTACGGATACCCATGGCGAGCCGCCCATCTGCGGCATCACGACCTCTTCGCATGTTCCAGGATATACGGTGCTGCGCACTGCCACTACGAGCGGCTTGTTCCGCCCGGGGAGCGACTCGGCGATCTCCTGGGAAACGCGGCGCAACTGATCGAGTCCCAGGTTGCCGTTCTTCTCCGAAGGCGTGCCACGCAGATCAGCGCGACATCGGCATCGGCCAGCGCTTCGGAGAGGGAGACGGAAGCGGTCAGACGTCCCGCGTTGACGCTATCGCGGACCAGCTCTTCCAGCCCGGGTTCGAAGAACGGCGCGCTGCCGGCGCGGACGGTGTCCACCTTGAACTGGTCGCGGTCCACGCCCACCACGCGATGACCAACGTGCGCCAGGCATGCGGCGGTGACACATCCTACATAGCCGAGGCCCAGGACGGCTATTTGCTGGGAAGTACTTCACCCGAAGAGGATCCACGCCCTTTAGTATGCCATGCGACCAGTGCCGCGTATGTTCCAATGGAGTACGGTGCGACTCGTCCGCCGACTCCTCCTGCTCGGGCTGATTCTCTATTTCGGCGCTTGGGCGTATCGCATCGTGACGCGGAAGTATTACGTCTGGCTGCCGGGGTATGTGAGCTGGTTGTTTCACCAGGAGAAGGCGGCCGGCGCGCCGGTGCACGTCTTCTTTTCTTCGTCGATCACTTCGAGCCGGGCGAGAACCGCGGCGATGATGGACCGCTGGGTCAGCGAGTATCCCAAGATCGCCGGACCGGCATCGCGACAGCGCGGGGCGCCCGTGGCAGCACACGTGGTTTTACCCGGAGAGCAGCCGATCGACCGCAACATGACGGCGCTACAGAAGCTGGTGGCGGGCGGGTACGGCGAGACGGAACTGCATCTGCACCATTTCAACGATACGCCGCAATCCGCGCGCGAGCGATTTCAGCGGGCGATCGCGTGGTTCCAGACGTTCGGTTTCTTAAGATGCGCCGACGGGGCGACGCACTTCGGGTTCATCCACGGCAACTGGAGTCTGGATAACAGCCGCGGGAACGCGTTCTGCGGAAACAACCGGGAACTGGCGATGCTGCGCGAGTTGGGCTGTTTCGGCGACTACACGTTTTCGAGCATTTTCTACGAGTCGCAGCCGTCGTCGGTCAACAATATCTTCGAAGCCACGGATGATGACCGTCGAAATCCTACGATCGCGGCGTGGCGCTGCGGGTTGGCGTCCGAGCCCGCGGGCGATCTGCTGATCTTCCAGGGGCCGCTGCTGCTGGTGCCTACTGCGAGGCCGGCCAAGTTATTCCTGGAAGTGGAGAATGCCGGAGATTCACGCGGCGGTGCCGGTCACGCCGCGCCGCGTGGACGCCTGGATGCGGGCCAACATCCACGTGGAAGGACGTCCCGAGTGGCGGTTCGTCAAGATCCACACGCACGGCGCCAGCGCCAAGGGAGGACGCGGACGAGATTCTGGGGCCCGGAGTTGGATCAGGCGCTGACTTACATGGAGAAGACTTATAACGACGGCGCGCACTATGTATTGCACTACGTGACGGCGCGCGAAGCGTTCAATCGTGGCGCGGGCGGCGGCGGATGGGAAGCAGGGCGATCCGCGGCAGTATTACGATTATTTGGTTCCGCCGTATGCGGCGAATTCGCGGCGTTGAGAGCGCCTGAGCCAGAGATTGGCTGGCGGGCGAGAGCGCCTGCCCACGTTTACGAAGCGCTCGTGATTGGGTGCCGGCGGCGCCGATCATGACGAGGCCGCGCGTTTCGGCCTCGGCGGGAGTCAGGCGGCTTTCGAGGCAGCAGCCGCCCTTTCACCATTGCGGGCGGTTGTTCCAGATTTCGCGGATCGGCGTGGTCTTGATGTTGCCGACGGGGGCATTCCGTAGCAGGCCAGCACATCGCCATTCGGCATCACCTGGATGGTGGTGAGCGCGGAGCAGACGGGGTGCTTGAGGTGAGCCGTGTGCTGCTGGACCGATACCCGCATGGCGTCCGGATTGAGGAAGTACGGAATCATGGTCTCGAGCTGCTGAAAGCTGTTGCGAATCGGCAGTCCCTGCTTCTTGAGAGCGATCAGGCCGCGCACGGCGGAGACGGCTTGCGACGGGTCTTTGGGCCAGTTGTCGCTGTGTCTCGAACCAGCGGGAATCTTCCGGCGTATTGTAGTTCTGCTCCGACGGCCTGGTAGAAGACTTCCATGCCGTTCTGCGCGGCGAACTGCGCCACGTTGGCCACGTCGTGCAGATTCTGCCGCATGACGACGGTCTTGAGGCCGGATCATGTAGGTGAGCGACTTCTCGGCGCGCAGGCGCTTCAGGGTTTCCAGGGTGCGGGTGGTCTTCTCGAAGAAACTTTCGCGTCCGCGGATGATGGTGTGGGCCTCGCCGACGCCGTCCAGCGAGACCGTGATGCGGCTGGGATTTGCCAGCGCCGCCTTCTCGATGCGGCTCTGATCGTCCCAATAGCCGTGGGTCAGGATTTCCGCGAACAGTCCGACGGACGCCGCGTGGCGCCAGAACCTCCGGGGTATAGGGACGCAGCAGCGCTTCGCCGCCGCTGAAGAAGACGTGCACCGGACCCAGCCAGGCGCGCATGTCGTTCAGGGTGGCCTTGTACTGGTCGATGGTCGGCGTGTCGTCTTTGCCCTTGTTCTTCCAGATGTCGCAGTGCACGCACTTGGCGTTGCACAGATTGGTCATCAGGAAGCCGATGTCGGTGGGACGGCAGTGATCTGCCCAACGTCCGCCGGAAAACGTGCGCAGGCGATAGTTGGCGGCCGTGTAAGCGCGCCGGTAGGCGTCTCCTATACCGAAACCTTCAGACCGCGCGGGCATATTGCTTCTCCACGTGTGACATCAGACAGACAATCTCAATCTCATAGGGTACGCTTTGCCCGGCTCAAAACTCAAGCTATCCGGCCGCCAGGATAGTACTACGAGTCTACCAAACGGCTGAAAACGTGCGGGTTCATCCACCCGCGGTGCGGGCGGTTACTATAGTGTTTCATGTTCGACTGGACGAAGGACCCCCACCGGCAGTTCAATCCGCTCACGGGGAATGGGTGCTGGTGTCGCCGCACCGCACGGATCGGCCCCTGGCAGGGCAGATGGAAGACGAGGGCCGTCGCCGCACAGCCTGATTACGACCCCAACTGCTATCTGTGCCCGGGCAACTCGCGCGCCGGCAGGGTGCGCAATCCGGCGTACTCCGGAACTTTCGTTTTCGACAACGACTTCTGCCGCGCTCAAGACGCGGCACACCGCTGGATCGCTTCGAGCAGGACGGTCTGCTGCTGGCCGAATCGGAACCGGGACTCTGCCGCGTGGTCTGTTTCGCGCCGCGCCACAACCTGACGATCGCCAACATGGAGCCGGGCGACCTGCGCAAGGTGGTGGATACGTGGGTGGAACAATACCTGGAACTCGGCGCCGCGGACGGAGATCAACTACGTACAGATTTTCGAAAACCGCGGCGCCATGATGGGTGCAAGCAATCCGCACCCGCACTGCCAGATCTGGTCGAGTCACGGGCTGCCGAACGAAGTCGCCAAGGAGCAGGCTTCGCTGACTGAAGTGGCGGGAAGCAGCGCGGCACTTGCATGTTGTGCGAGTACGCGCGCCTGGAGCAGGCGGGAGGCGAGCGGGTGGTGGACGAGAACGAAGCGTTCCTGACGCGTGGTCCCGTTCTGGGCGGTGTGGCCGTTTGAGACGATGGTGATCGCCAAACGCCATCTCTCCTCGATCGAGCAACTCACCGGTGAAGAGCGCGACGGGCTGGCGGATATTCTGCAGCGCACGACGGCGCGCTACGATCGTCTGTTCAACGGTTTCCTTCTCCTACTCGATGGGTTTCCACCAGCGTCCACGGATGGCGCGGCGCACGACGAGCATCACTTGCACCTGCATTTCTACCCGCCGCTGCTGCGGTCGGCGACGGTGCGCAAGTTCCTGGTGGGTTACGAAATGCTGGCGACCCCGCAGCGCGATATTACGGCCGAGTCGGCCGCGGCTCGCCTGCGCGGGGTGTGATCCGGCGGATGGCCAATCCTAAGAGTGTCGCGGCGGCGCAGAAGGGCAACTCCGACCAGAGTATCGGGCCGGCGCGGTCGAAGAAGCGGGCAATGCTGAGGGGAGACGCGGATCGGCCGCCAGGGAAAGAAGAAGCGCTCGGTGGAGAACGGGAAAAACAGCATCACGCCGGAGCCGCCGTCGGTAAGCATGTCGAGGAGCGGGTGCGTGATCGCCGCACCGGCCCACACGGCTGCCAACAGGAAGAGCGCGCGGCCGCGGGCGACCAGCGACGCAACCGCCAGTGCCAGCAGCGCGAGGAAGAACGGCGAATGAAAAAATCCGCGGTGGCTGAAAGAGGCTGCCGCGCGGAATGTCGAGAGCCATCATCGCCCAGGTATCCAGGTCGGGCGCGACGGCGAACAGGCCGGCGGTCACGGGGACGGCCCATCGCGGCAGCACGGGGCGCAGCGCGGCGAACTCCGCGCAAGGGAGCGCGAGGCCCGCACCGACGATGAAATGGGTGATGGCGGAGCGCCAATTCAGCCCCGCAGGTAGGCGTCGTCCTTCTTGAGCCAGTCTTCGCGGATGGGGCTGAAGATGTCGAGATCGAGCGTGTCTTCGAGCGCCACGGCGCGGTGCGGCACGTTGGAGGAATGCGCAGGACCTGTCCTTTGCCGACCACGATGTCGCGGCCGCCGATCTCGAACTTGAGCGCGCCCTCGAGGATGTAGGTGATCTGTTCGCTTTCGTGGTGGTGCTCCGGCACGATCGCGCCCTTGGCGAGGAAGACCTGGGCCACCATGGCCTTGTCGCCCGAAATGATCTTAGCGCGCGATGGTGTCGCTCAAGACCTCCTTCTCCATCTCGTCCCAAGTGTAGGAATTCCATGTTTGATTGTCTCCGTGTCGGCGTCGCAATGCGCGCGCCATATTAGAAATACGCGAAATCCGGGGCGGCGCGAGCGGGCGGTGTAGGATTGAGGGAGCAATGTCTGAAGCCTCCGTGTACCGCTGTGCGTAGTCCGGAAGAAATCTACTTTCGCCTGCGCCAGGAAGCGGGCAACCTGGCGATGTTTCTGTTTCCACCGGCCGGTACGGGCAGCTGAGGCGCGATCCGGCGGCGCGGCGATACTGCCGGACGCGGCGGGTGTGGCGGCGGCGCTGCGCGGAACCAGATACGCCGGCGAGGTGGAGCGCATCGCCGACGGGATATTGAGCCACCGGTTCCCGATCCTTGGGTTGACGGTGGATACCGGACCCACGATCGACTGGCGGCGCGACTACCTGCACCAGGTAACCTCCGGCACGCCTTACTTTCGGCGCTCGCCCTATCTGGACTTTTCGCGAGTTGGCGATCACAAAGTGATCTGGGAGCTGAATCGCCACCAGCACCTCACGCTGCTGGCGCAGGCGTTTCTGCTGACCGGGCGACGCGAATATCTCGACGAGGCTTTCCGGCAGATCGAGAGCTGGCTGGATGCCAACCCGTTCCTGCGCGGGAATCAACTGGGCGAGCGCGCTGGAGGTTGCCTTTCGAGCGCTCTCGTGGGCATGGCTCTGGCACATGGCTGGGGAGCGAGATGCCCGATGCGCTGCGCGCGCGCTTTCTGACCGCGCTCAATCGTCATGGCCGCTATCTGGAGCTGAATCTGTCGGTGTACTTTTCGCCGAACACGCACCTTTTGGGCGAGGCGGTGGCGCTGCACGCGTTGGGCGTATTGTTCCCGTCATTTCCACGCGCCGCGCGCTGGGCGGAGACGGGCGGCCGGATCGTAGAAGCAGGCAGATGGGACGGCAGGTCCGCGACGATGGCGGTCACTCCGAGCAGTCCGCCTACTATCACGTGTACGCGCTCGATTTCTTTCTGTTGTATCGTGTGATGGCGAAACCGGCGGCGTCGTACGATAAGCAGGCTGATTGCGATGGCGGAGTACCTCGATGCTCTGCTGGGCGTCAACGGGCACGCTACCCTGATCGGGGACGATGACGGAGGCCGACTGTTCCATCCGTATGGCGAGCGCGCCGGGTTTGGCCGGGCGACGATGGCCACTTGCGCCGTCCTGTTGCAACGGCCCGAGTGGCTGCGCGGATCCGAATCACGTGCACGAGCAGGCGGCATGGTGGATGGGCGTGGATGCGCTGTCGATGGTGCCCGCGCCGCGCGGCGCCCGCGATCTCGCGATTCTTCTCCGATGGCGGAACGGCGGTGATGGTTTCCGGAGATGTTCAACTGGTGGTGAAGGCCGGGCCTTTCGGTGAAGGGTCCGGCGGCCATAGCCACTCCGACGTTCTCAGTCTGACGGCGCGCGCCGGCGGGCGGGAAGTTCTGATCGATCCCGGCACATTTACCTATGTGGCCGATCCCGTCGAGCGCAACCGGTTCCGCGGATCGGGCGCGCACAACACGGTACGCATCGATGGGCGGGACCAGGCTGTACCGGGCGGTCCGTTCCGCTGGAACGATAAGCCCGCCGTCAGCGTGCGCCAGTGGGCTACGCGGCCGGATCGGGATTACCTGGACGCGAGTTGCGGATACGCGGGCTTTACGCATCGGCGTCGTGTTGCCTTTTGAAGCCTGCCATGGTGATCGTTTTGGATACGATCAGCGGTCCGCCGGGCGATCACCGGCTGGAGCAGTTTTGGCATTTGGATTCGGCGGAGGACGCCGCCCGGTTCAGCTTCAGTGCACCGGCCGAGGTGGTGGACGCGTGGCGGTCGCGCGCCCTTTGCAGCAGGGAGCCCGCTACGGCGCTTTGCGTCATGCTGCAGGGTCCGCTGCCGGCGCAGATGGCGGCGGTGGTCGATCTCTCGGAGTCTCCGGTGAGCGGCCCGTTGGAGATTCGAACCGACGGGGAGGCGATTCTGGTGGGACGCGCGTCCGTGGTCCGCCCCTTGTCGGTTTCCTCCGGAGGATTTGATCGCTATTGCACGCTGCTGAGTACTGATGCGGTGCACCTTCAGGAGAAGATCCACCTCCTGGCGCGGCAGTTCGAGCGCGGCGGCGATCTGTTCGGCGCCTCGCCGCGCCGGTGCATGCGCAACGCGTGGGAGCGCTTGTTCAGGTTGAGTCCGGGCTTGGGAAGTCCGGGAAGCGGCGCTACGAGCGGGTGCTTCTGCAGATCGTGGATCTGAGCGGCCAGCGCCTCCACCGTGTCACGGAGCGCCTGGATTCCGGCGTTCCTCTTGCGATTGCCGGTTGACGGCGCGCGACATTCACCTCGCGTAGAATGCATTGGGCGCGATGACACGGCGAACAGGCTGACCGCGGTACTGCAGAGTATCAGCCCACACAGGATGCTCAAGGGAGAGAAGCAGCGCATTCATCGGACGCTCCACGCAGCCGATCCGACCGGCTGATGATCTGTCCTGGATTCTGACGCCGTAGTTTCCCTCCACGACGACCACTTCGCCGCGCGCGATGAAGGCAATGATTCACCAGCACTTCCCACTGGTTCGTTGACGCCGCGGTTCAGTTCCACAATGCTGCCGGTGGTCAACTTCAGTACATCTTTCATCGGGATCTCCGTCTTACCGAATGAAACACTCACGGGCAATTCGACATCGAGCAGGAGGTCCATGGCTGGCGGGATATCGCCGCCGATTGGCGCGAGTACTCGTCGGGCCCGGCGGTCACCGGGGCCGGGAGCGCTTCGGACACGTTCGCCGCTTGCGGGATGCGAAAGAAGGGCCACCAGCTTGGGGCTGAAACCGATCCAAAGCGGACTCTGCGGCGATTCGCCGAAGGTCAGCGAGACCGACGCCGCGGCTTCCAGGTTCGCCTCAGGAGCGCGTCTCGGCGCCGGCCTCGCACGGTTACTTCGCGACCCAGCACGGCGCCAATCGAACGGGCCAGGCCGGAGGAGGGATTGGCCTAGAATCTCCAGCCAGGTGTTGCGGGCCTCGTTGGTCTCGACGGTTTCCAGGCCCGGCGGCTTTGAGCGTCAGCGTGCCGGCATAATCCCATGTGTCATGGGGTGTCGCCACCCAGACAGCGGCGCCCGGGGCCACTTGTAGAGGGCTGCTCCCACCACAAGAGGTCCGGTCCGGCCGGCGGCGCGCCGGCGGCCTCCCAGCGGACCTCCGGCTTCTGGTCGGCCATGGAAGCCACGACTTCGGACAGCCCGACAGTCCATTCGATCGAGCAGGCCTCGAATCTGCTCGGTCAACTGGCTCTGGTCTCCGCCCGAGCTCATACGCCGACCATCCCGCGTGTGGCCGGCCATTGTTCCGGCCAACTGGCTGCGCAGCCGCATGATGGCCTGTGACTTCAACTGTGAGATGCGCGACTCGTGCGAGATTAACCACCTGGGCAATCTCGCGCAGCGTCAATTCCTCGTGATAGTAGAGGCTGAGCACGGTTTTCTCGATTGCCGGAATGCACTCGATGCCGGCCGCCAGCAGTCTTTCCAGTTCCGCCCGTTCCAGCAGCGTGGAAGGGAAGCATTTCGTTGGTGTCGGGCAGAAAGTGCAGCAGGTCTTTGCCCTGATCGCTGCCGGCATATTCCAGGCTGGCCAAATTGAGGCCGCGGATTTCCACCAGCCACTCGTGATACTCCTCCAGGGTGATACCCAACTCGGCGGCGATGTCCTCCTCCGAGGGCGGGCCCTGCAAACGCTGCTCCGCCACGGCGATGGCGGCTTCGATCTGTTTCGACTTGCGGCGCTTCTGGCGCGGCGCCCAGTCCAAGCCGCGCAGGCTATCGAGAATCGCTCCGCGGATCTTGTACTCGGCGTACGTCTTCAGCTTGACGTTGTGCGACGGGATCGAAGTTATCGATCGCCGAAATCAAGCCGAGCACGCCGTTAGACACCAGGTCGTCGAGGCTGATGCTGTCGGGCAGACGCTCCTGAATCCGCCGGGCGATCAGGCGCACCTGGGGCAGGTGTTCCAGGATGAGGCGCTCCCGCTCATCGTCGGTCATTTCGCCACGACACCGTATAGCCATGCATATGCTTCCACCCATCGCTTGCTACCTTTCTATGCGGCCGAACGTGCCCTGCCGCCGAAGCCATGCAGCACCAGATCCAGCACTCGCTCCGGAACTTGCCGCTTCGAGATCCTCGGGAATACGCTGGCCCGCGGTGAAGAACGACAGCTGGCTTGCCAGAGCGCGCCGCTTCACCGAAGATCGGCCCGTAGGTCCCGGTTTCATCAAGTTTCGTGAACAGAAGGTGCTGCGGCCGTAAGATTTCGAATGCATCCACCATGCGCGAAAGGTCGGCCGCCTTCATGGAGGCCGGAAGCACCAGGTGCGTGTCGATATCGCCGCGCGTGGCGAGAAAGTGCGCCAGGCTGTCCGAATCCTGCCAGATCGCCGTAGGCCAACCCCGGGGTATCGATGAAGATCAGTTCCTTGCCGCGGTTCTCCTCGATCGCCTGAGCCAGCGACGATACCGTCTCGAGCAACTGAAAACCGACCCCAAGAATCGCTGCGTAGGAACGCAGTTGATCGGCGGCTGCGACACGATAGGTATCCATGGAGAGCAGCAGGACAGGTCGGCGGGCGGCCAGACCGTAGTTCACCGCGAGTTTGACCAGCGTAGTTGTCTTGCCCGACCCGGGAGGTCCAACCAGGGCGACAATGCGCGGCTGTGCGGGTCCGCGGCCCAGCGTCGCATCGGCGGTGAAGCGGCTGGAGATTTCGTCCCTGAGTGCGCGCTGGAAGGCTGGTCCATCTGGCCTCTGCGCAGTTCGGCCCGGTGTCAGGGCTGCGTCTCCGGCGGACTGCACGATCTCGCGGGCCAGTTCCGCGCGACACCTCCGCGGCGGTCAGCGCGGCATAGGCGTCGGATATGTCCTGGTGAAACGCCGATCCATTGCGACGGCGAGTAAGCCGTGCGAGTGATCGCCCGCCGCATGCCTTCCAACTCTTTCTTGAGATCCGCGACTTCCATGTGACAGGCGGTCGCCCACGGCGGGTGAGTCGAAACTGGAAACGCTCACCCGCTCGCCCGGGAAGCTTCAGTGAAGCTTCGACAGGCCTCCGGCAGCGCCGACAACGCCAAAGACAACCTCGTACTCGCCGAGATGGCGAGCTTCCGGCGGTGTTTTGCGGCTGTTCACCAGCATGGCGTCGGGGCCCATCTCCTGACGCGCGGCAGCCATCGCGTCCTCCACCGTGCGGGAATAGTAGGATTTGATCTTCATCTGGTTTTCCGGCCGCGTGTGCGGCCGCTACACGTGGAATCTATCGGCGGAACCGCGGAGTTCCTGTAGTGGGCGGGCTATTGAATGTTGCCGAGCGATTGCACCCGGCAGACCCGGGGGACTTCGTTGTGCGCCAGGAAGAAGAGGTTGGGCAGGGTGGGCTCACCGATTTGACGCAGGAAATATCGCGCGCCGCTGGAGGTGATCGCCACCACCGGCGTCTCCGGCGACTGGATCCGCGCGCGAAATGCGATTGAGGATGTCCCGAATCTGCTGCGGCGGCAAGCGACAGGTGACTGTTCTGTTCGCCGTGCTCCACCGCGGATTCCACCGCATGTTCGAGCGCCGGGTCGATGAACCACGCAGGCAGGTCGCCGGCGCGGTTCAGATAGGGTTTCGACCACGGCGCGGCGTATGGACTGCCGCACATACTCGGTCAGCAGCACCGGATTGCGGGTGGAACCGCCGGCCTCGCCAAGCGCTTCCAGAATCGAGACCGCGTCGCGAATGGACACGCGCTCGCGCAGCAGGTTCTGCAGCACGCGCTGCACGGTGGCAGAGCGGCAGCAGCTTGGGAACCACATCCTCCACTACCTTGGGATGCTCCACAGCCACACGGTCCAGCAGCCGCTTGGCGTCCTGCCGCGAGAACAGCTCGTGGGCGTAGCGGCGAATCAGCTCGGAAAGATGGTGCCCAGCACGCTCACGCTGTCCACCACGGTGTAGCCCGATCTGGCGCGCGCGTTCGGCACGCTCGGCAGGAATCCAGAGCGCGTTCATCCCGAACGCCGGATCGCGGGTGGCCTGACCATCGATCGGCCCGCTGGCGGTGCTCGTGGGAATCGCCAGTTCGCAGCCCTGCGGCAGTTCGTAGCGCGAGACTCTCGACGCCCTTCAGCGAAATCACGTATTCGCGGCTGCGCAGCGCGAGATTGTCGGTGACGCGCACCGGCGCGCAGAAGGTATCCCGAGGTCGCTCGGCCAGCTGGCGTCGAATGGCGGAGATGCGCCGCAGCAGCGGCGATTCCTGCGCGCCTTCCACCAGCCCGACCAGTCCCAACCCCACTTCGATGGCCAGCGGTTCGACGCGCAGCGAGCGATTCCACATTGTTGTCCTTTGGACGCGGCGGGTTTGGCGGCGTCCTCCGCCGGCTGCAGCGGCCTGCGCCAGTTCCTTCTGCGCATGTGCCAACCGGCAGCGCCGGCGCCGCAGCCCAATAGAAGGAACGGCAGCTTCGGCATTCCGGGCAGCGCGGCCAGCGCGACATCAGCACGCCGCCCGCCAGCATAATCGGCTGCGAATTGCTGAGAATCTGCTTGTGGAACTCGGCGCCAAGCCGCGCCTTCGCTACTGGCGCGGGTCACGATCAGGGCGCCCGAGATGGAAATCATCAGCGCCGGGATGACCGTCACCAGGCCGTCGCCGATGGTGAGCACCGTGTACGTCTCAAGCGCCTTGCGGAGATCCATCCCGTGTTGCAGCACTCCGATCAGGAAGCCGGCGATAATGTTGATCGCCGTGATCAGAATGCTGGCCACGGCATCGCGCTGCGTGAAGCGCGACGCGCCGTCCATGGCGCCGTAGAACTCGGCCTCGGTGGCCAGCGCTTTGCGCCGCCGCTTGGCTTCGACTTCGTCGATCAGCCCTGCGTTCAGATCGCTGTCGATCGACATCTGCTTGCCGGGCAGGGCGTCCAGGGTGAAGCGCGCCGTAACTTCGCTGATGCGCACCGCGCCGTGGTTGATGACCACGTATTGAATCGCGATCAGCACCAGGAAGATCACCGCGCCGATCACATAGTTGCCGCCCACCACGAAGCTGCCGAACGCGCCGATGACCTCGCCGGCGGCCGATGTCCCGGTGTTGCCGTTGAGCAGAATCAGGCGCGAACTGGAGATGTTCAGCGCCAGCCGGAACAGCGTCAGCAACAGCAGGGTGGTGGGGAACGAAGTGAACTCCACGGGCCGGACCAAGTAGAGCGACACCATCAGCACCGATCACCGACACCAGGATGTCGATCACGATCAGCAGGTCCAGAATGAATCCCGGCAGCGGCGTGATCAGCGCGACTGACGATGGCGAGCATCGCCAGCGGCACCGCCAGTTCGCCCAGCGTCTCCAGCGGGAGATTCGGTCATCCAGTTCGGCAGGCCGCCGGCGATCCCGGTGCGGCAATGGTTTTCTGATGGCGTCATGCTATCCCTGGCATCCTTCCGTTCATGAGTTTGAAAATGTAGGCCAGAATTTCGGCCACCGCGCGATAGCAGATGCGGCGGAATCTCCTGGCCCGACTTCGACCGATTTGTAGAGCGCCTGCGCCAGCGGCGGGTTCTCGATGATCGGCACCTGGTGTTCGATGGCCTTCTGGCGGATGCGCAGCGCCAGGTAGTTCTTGCCCTTGGCGACCACCATGGGCGCCGCCATGCCGTCCAGGTGGTAGCGGATGGCCACCGCGAAGTGCGTCGGGTTGACGATCACCGCGGTCGCCGTGGGCACTTCCTTCATCATCTGCCGGCGCGCGCGGTCGCGCTGCAAACGGCGGATCCGCGCCTTCATCTGCGGATTGCCTTCCACATCCTTCATCTCTTCGCGGATTTCCTGCTTGCTCATGCGCAGGTCCGAGTTGTGTCTGCGCAGCTGCCGGGCCAGATCCACGCACGCCGAAGACCAGAAACACGCCCGCGGCCTTCCAGAAGAGATCCATCAACGAACTGCCGATGAAGCCGAAGCCGCTCTCCACGCTTTGCAGCGGCAGCGCCAGGAACAGCGTCCAGCTTGTCGCGCGCCACTACCCATACCGCCCACAGAAAGACCGGCAGCAGGACGATGGCCTGTCACGAGTGATGGCAGGTTCTGCTTGGGAAGGTCCTGCAGTCGCGCGATCGGATTGAAGCGCGCCGCGTCCGGCATGAGCTTTTTGAAGCTGATGCCGAATCGGGTAGTCGACCAGGCGGAAGGCTACGGTGGCGATCGCGACCGCCGCGCCCGCCATCGCCAGCGGCAGGATGTTCTGCCAGAAGATCTGCCAGGCCACAGATGGATCAGGTCCTCCGGCTGCAATTCCGGCGCGAAGGCGAGGCGCAGGATCGAGCGGGTGGTCTGCCGGAACTGCGCCGAACCAGCCGGCGCCGCCGGCGCCCAGAAGCGTCAGGAAGACCATGAACTGCAGCGCCGCGACGAATTCCTTGGCGGCGGCAAACTGACCCTGCCTCGCGGGCCTTCTTCAGGCGCTGCTGGGTCGGTTGCTCGGTTCTTCCCGCTCTTGTCCGCCATGGCGCGTCATATACCCAACATGCGGTAGGCGGCGGTCCATGCATGCCCGCTGATTTCGCGCAGGATGCGCGGAAACATCGCCGCGATCCAGCTCAACAGAATCAGCGCGATGCAGCATCTTTGGCCGGAAAGGCCAGGGTGAGCAGCTGCAACTGCGCGTTGATCCGTCCCAGCAGCGCCAGCGCGACGTCCACCATCACCAGCAGGGCGACCACCGGCAAGGCCAGGCGCATGCCGACCGAAAACAGAGTCGCGCCCAGGCGGATCGAGCGGCTCCGCCGTGGCGCGGCCGAAAACGTAGGTCGCCGGCCGGAACCTTCTCCAGGCTCTGCGCGAACAGGCGCAGAACTCTCGCGATCCAGGCCCATGGCGGAAGAACAGCATCCCGGCCATCAGTTGAGCGAACACCAGCAGGATGCCGGAATCGGCCTCGGAGTTGGGGTCGATCGTGGAGGCGTATGCGTAGCCGGCCTGCAGGCCCAGGACCTGCGCGGCCAGCGTGAACGCTTCCAGCGCGATGGCGACGCAGATTCCGATGCGCCAGACCGATCGCGGCCTCGAGTCAGCGCCCAGCCGGCCAGCGTCGCGACCGTGACATCGTCCGACGGATCCACCGTGGCCAGCTGTCTGAACAGCGCCAGGGTGAATGCCAGCGCCAAGGCGACGCGCGCACGGGCTCTGGCGCGCCCTTGATTCCGGGCAGCGGCACGAAGATCAGCAGCACCGCCCACGCGCGCCAGCACCAGCAGGAACGCGTACAGCGGTTCCTGACCGAGAGAGTCGCGATTAGTGGGCATAGCGGCTCAGGTCCCCGAAAAGCGAGATCGTATAGCTCATGGTCCGCTGCAGCATCCACGGCAGCAGGAAAAGCAGTCCCGGCGAGAAATGCCACCAGGCGCGGGATGGTGCTGAACGGCGTTGTCCTGCATGGAGGTGGCGATCTGCACCAGACTGATCACGATGCCCGCGATGAAGCCGATCGCAAGCAAAGGCGCGCACAGCCAGAAGGTGGTCATCAGGGCCTGGCGGATGATGCTGAACTACGGTTTCGGGTGTCATGAGTAGAAACTCTTCATCAGCGAGCCAACCACCAGGTTCCAGCCGTCCACCAGCACAAAGAGCAGAATCTTGAAAGGCGCGGAAATCATGACCGGCGGCAGTTGCACCATGCCGATCGAAAGCGTCACCGAGGCGATTACCAGGTCGATCATCAGGAACGGCAGAAACAGCACGGCGCCGATCTGGAAGCCGGTCTTGAGTTCCGAAAGGATGTAGGCCGGAATCAGGATCTTCGAGCTCCAGATCGGCCGGAGTGCGGGGCGCGGGCGCGTGGGAAATCTCGATGAACAGCCTGATATCCTTTCGCGCGCGAACTCGACCAGAAAGTTGTGCAGCGGTTCGGCACCCTGCTCCATGCGCCTGCTGCGGGTGTCAGCTGGCCCGTATTCCATCGGCTCCCACCCCTGGTGGTACATGTCCGTAATCACCGGCTGCATGACCAGCAGCGCCAGAAACAGCGCCAGGCCGAGCAGCACCTGGTTGGAGGGCGTGGACTGCGTGCCGAGCGCCTGCCGCAGAAAGTGCAGCACCACCACGATGCGCAGGAACGGGTGATCGACATCACCGCCGCCGGCAGCAGCGTCATCAGCGTCGAGCATGATGACGATCTGCATCGGTACGCTGAGCGTAAGCGCCGTTCTTACCGGCTTGAATGCCGAGTAGAGAGAGAACGGTTCGCTCGCCGCGCCACATGGCGGGAGCGTCGCGGCAAGGCGCAACGCAGAATACGCAATAACCCCTCACGGTCGCCCACCTCCGCTTCGTCCGGCCCGGAAAGCCTCTCCACCAGCGAGCATCCGGCGGACGAGGATGCCAGCAGCAGTTCCGTTCTCGCCCACTACGCACCAGGTGCAGCGTATGCTGCGGGCCCGAGCGACAGCCGCTCCAGATGCATTGAATTCGCCGCGCCTGAGGCTTTGCCGCCCAGCGTAACGCCGGCAAACCCGCCGTCGCCGCAGCACACCACAAGGTGCGCGCCGAGCAGCAGCAACACCACTGCGACCGCCGCCATTTGTTGCATCGCTTCCATTTGCATCCTCCCAGCCAACGGAGAACTCGCTGTCAGCCCGTCAGAAGTCGTCCCGGAAGTCGGTGATGCGCACGCCCAGCGAGTTCTCGATCACCACGATCTCACCCGGAACCGCAGAGCACGCCGCCGATGTAGATATCGATGTTCTCTCCGGCGCTTCGCGAAGTGCCGATCACGCAGCCTCTTCGAGCTGCAGCACTTCGCGCGTTGTCATCGAGGCGGCGGATCGAGTTCGACTTCGAATATCGACTGGCACGTCGCCGAGCGGCGCAATTTCTTCCTGAGGCGTCATCGTTCTTCCGAAAGTGATCGGCAGTGCGCGGAGAAAGGTTTAGGGTCTTTCTCCTAGTTCCACTAAGCGAGATCGGGCTCTGCCTAGCTGCTTCAGGTTGATGGTTTCCTGGCTGAGCTCGTCCACCGTGGTGATCACGCGCGAATTGGCCTGGTAGCCGCGCTGCAGGACGATCAGATTGGTGAACTCGCTTAGCGATATCCACCGTGGAGGACTCGATCGCGCCGCCCACGATGTCGCCGCGTCCGCCGGTGCTCGGGCATGTCCGATCGCCGCGGGTGGCGGTGCGCGCGCTGGCCATGGTAGTTGTTGTTGCCCGCAGGCGATCAGCGATTCGGGGTTGCGCACGCTGGCCATGGCAGCATCTGACCGACCACCACCTGCTGGCCGTCCGAAGTACTGTGCCAGAATCTTGCCACTGATCGGCCAGACCGACGCGGATCAATTGCGGCGCGGCCGAACCGTTCTGCGAACTCCGGCAGACGGCGCCGAAGGTTGGCCGAACTGCGTGATGCGCCCGACTCCCGCTGTCGTTGAACGGGTTCCATTCCAGGTGCAGGTCCGCCGCCCCGCTGGTCAAACCCGGAATGGCAAGACCGATCGGCGTCTCCGACAGCCGGGTAGACGTCAACTGGCCGTCGGTGCCAAAGCGCCAGGGTGCCCGAAGCGCCGGTGATATCGAACGGCAGTGTCCCGCCGTGCCGCCGCGTGATCTCCTCGCCGGGAATGGTAACGGCTGTAAGCCCACTGATTGGGCGTCCGGTCTTCTGAAAGTGCACGGTGAGCACATTGCGCGTCCTGAGGCTGTCGTAGACCCTGATCGTCGGAGAATTTTAGTGTCATCGGCGATAGCCGAGGAATTGAGGTTGAGATCCAGGGTAAATTGCTTGGAGCGCGATGGGTATGTTTGGCTGCCCCTACCGGCAGCACGATGTCGCCGATGGCGCCAGTTTGTGTCCAGTGATGCCGGTGGTGGTGTCCGAGCGCGGTCCAACCCTGCGACGAGTTCGCCCGTATTAGTCTTCAGACTGCCGGAATCGTCCACCCAGTTCCCGGCGCGCGTGTATAGCGTGTTGCCTTAGGCGTTCTTGGCCACGAAGAATCCGTCCCCTGTACCGCGGCATCCAGCAAACCCGTACTCGATTGATGGCGCCTGTGTGAACTGGACGGATGGTCGGCGACGGCCGGTACCAAAACCGACCTGGTTTCACCGAGGCCGGCGCCCAGCGACGGTCAACAACTCACGGAAGTAGACCACATTGGTTTTGAAAGCCCGGCGTGATTGAGGTTCGCCAGGTTGTTACCTACAACGTCAACGGCCGGAGGTGGCGTTGAGCGCGCGAAAGAGCCGTCGAAAAACGATGTGGAACAGCCGGATGTCTCCCGCATCAGTTGGTGGTAGATGTGGCGCCCGCAGATCGTTTGAGGTTCTGTACCAAATCGACCAGAGATCGCTGCGGATGGCCAGACAGATTCCTGCGCTTTCGAATTCATCGATTGCCTCAGAGTTGCCGAACTGTGGCGCCAATTGGCCCAGAAACTGGCGCGCCAGGTCGCTGGGACTCAATGCGTCCTGATTCTTTGATCGGGGCCACCAGAAGCTGCGGTGAAACATGCTCTTCAGACCCGCGTGGCTCCGGTTGCTCGCAGCCTGTGGGCTCTCCGACGTCCTTGGAACTGTTGGCGGGTCGGTCATTTTGCGAGATTCCTGAGATCATAAAGTCTTCCTTTCTTCGCTTGGCGGGCGTGGAGTCCAGGTGGCTCCGTTCTGGGGCGCGTAGCCGCGCCGTTGTAGGGCTGAAGCGTGCACATCGTGCCGCCATTCAGCACATCCTGAACCAGCGTTGCTTCAATTGGAAGGGAGTGTCGGATCGCGTGTCGTAAAAGTGCGGCGTAGATTGATTCCAGGGAAGGATTTTCGGTCCCATCAGGCGAGGCGGACCGTATACACTCAGGCTGATTGAGCGTGAAGCGGGTTCCCCGGTTGCGCAAGCTTCGGTAAATACCGTTCCGCCGGGGAGTTGAGCCACTGTCTGTGCGGTTTGCTGAGTCGGAAAGTAGAGTGACGCGGGTCAAGGGCTGCGGGACCATCCAGGGCTGGTGCCGTCGTTGGCCCCAAAGATGTTCTGGGTCGGGTTGCTCGTGATACGGGTCTGGTCCAAAGGGGTTCTGATAGGAAAACGTCGTTGGTCTCCAGTCGAAACAGACAGGTGGCGCGGCGCCGGCGCTGGCGTCGTATCCAGTGGTGGCGGTTGGCGTGGTGGGCCTCGCGGTGCCCGCTGCGCCTGCGATGCCGGAAGCGCCGGTCGAAGTTTGCCCTTCATCACCGGCAGGCGAAATGCGTTAGCCGCGGCGCGGGAGTCTCGATTTCTGCGGTTATGAAGCCGCCGGAAACATCCCCGTGATCTGTCCACCAGGGCTATTGACGCTCGACCTGCGGTTACTGCCAGCGAAAGGTGAAGGGCGCTGGACTGGTTTCGAACGTGCGTGAAATCCGGTCGCCTCGCTCAGGAGGTGACGCTGGTTCTGCCGGCAAGCTCTGATTGGAGCCAGGCCGTCGGGACGAGCGGTACGCGTTGAGATTGCAACGTGGGTCTTAACGTAGGGATGATGCACAGAGCCATGCGTGAAGTTTCTTCCTTCGGCTGCTGCAGTTACTGGTTCCTGGGGTCTCTTGGTGAAAGGTGTTGTCCAAGCCGCCGTCCCGTGATTCCTCGATGCTGTCTCGCGCTGCCGTGTGTGTTGAACTCCGGAACGCGCCGCCTTTCGAAGGTTCTGGCGGCGAAAAAGCCGCCACCTCGCCGGTGGAAGAGGCGGCCGCCGGATGCCAGGTCTCGCTTCCTTGAAACCGCTTCCTCGGCGAGCCGCGTGAGAGCGCGGGCAGGTTTCTCGCGCAAGGTGCTTCGCCAGATTGGTACCGGGCGTTCGCAACCTGTCATCTTCTATCTCTCCGTGTAGCCGCCCCGACGTTAGCGCCCTCGGACTCGCCGGTCCACGCCAACGCAGACGTCGTAAATTTCAGCGTCACGAACGGCACTCGCCTTCGCTGGTTCGGGCTTCAGTTCTGAACCTCCATCGCATCCTGCTGGGGACATACGGGTCGGCCTCCGCGGTTTCCGCATGCTGGAGCCGACGGTTCTGGCCTTCACCGGTGCGTCGCGGCGAGGTAACCGTAAACCATCTTCCAGTCGATGACAGGGTGAGTTTCGTGATCCTCACACGGCGCTGTTTCCAGGCGGCGCTCGCTGCCCTGCACGGTTAAGGTGCCCTGGCCTGGCTCCGACAATAGGCGATGGACGGTTCTCGCTTGCTGCGACCGGCTCCGGCGCGGCGTGAAGGCGACCTGTTCCCTCCCGGCATACGAGAATCCGCCGCGACCCCCGGCCGCCGGTGGGCTGCATCCCTGCCGCCGATTCGGGCCGCAACGTTATCTTTACTGCTGCTTGCTGGCCCTGCCACATCGTTCGCACAACGAACGCCACTCTGGCCGACGTCCGGAGTGTCGGCCGGCAGATCCATCTGAATCCCGCCGGAATCGGCCAGACCGGGACTCGGCGCAGCCCCGGCGCAGCCTTCGACGGGCCAAGCCTGATCTCGCCGCGCGGGATCGAATCCACCCTACGCGCGCATCGCGCCCGGCCGGAGGGCGAGGACTCGCGTTCTCTACGACGCCAGGCCGGATGACCTTTCGGCAGAAGCCGCTGTGGGGGCCCGCGTTCGAGCAGTGGGGCCGTCCGCTGCGAATCTATATCGTGGGCCGTGCTTGCGCTGAGGTTCAATCTGGAGCCGTCAACGTGTAGTCCGGGATTGCGTCCGCCGGGCGGCAACTGCGAGGTGTTTCGAAACGCGGGCGGCGGCCGGTACCGGAGAACTCTCTGAAACCTGGCGGAGGCTCAATCGGAGCCAGTCGTGGGGCCGGCTGGATCGGCTGCGCTGGGTTGCAGCGTCTAGCCGGCCGCGATCTGGGGCGGCGTCCATCTGGCGAGCTCCGATCGGGCGAGGGCACGGGCATTACCCGCTGGTTGCCTCTGGTTCTTCACGATCGGCTGGTACATCATTCAACGCGTCGCCGGGCGTGGACTTTGCCGGGCCGGTGTCACTTCCGGCATAGAAGCGTCGGACCTTCCGGTACCGTCGAGGAGGCTCACTTCCGGCGCAGAACACGAGATCGCCGCCTGCGATACACTGCGGACGGAAATCGCGCAGCCGGGATACAGGTCAAGCCGGCGCTGCTTTCAGGCGGAGACCGGACTTCTCCCGCGCTCTGGCCGGCTACACGGGCGGTTTCTGCCTCGAGGCGGCAATGCAAGACCCGCTTCGAGTTCCACCGGTGATGTCTCGTGTGACCGACTGAAACATCGAGTGTGGGGTGGATGACCCCGGTGATTGGAGCGCGCGTGTGCGCGTGGATTCGCCATCGCTACCGGAAGGCGGCACTCTTGATCGTGGAGATAGTGATTTGGCCTGCTTGACAACTGCCCCGCGTCTGACTGCGCTCCGGTGAGGTGCGGCCGCCAGCTTGCCAGCCGGCGGGCGTTTCGCGGCTGGTTCTGGTGATACCGCGCGGAAGGCGGGCGGTTCCGGTCCTCTTCGCCTACCGGGCGCGGACTCTGACGAAGGAAGCGCCGCCCGACGAACTGGCCCTGGCCGTCGCGCGCCCCCGACAGGGACTGCATTCTCGACCAGTCCGGCCAGCAACGCCAGGAATAGAGAGCCACAGTTCTACCGGCCTCGTCAGCGGATCGGTGCTTTTCCGATGCGCGCGGGGAAGCGGACTCCCGGCGTAGATATTGGGAGAGCACCGCTGAGTTGAGAAGCAGAATCCGGCGCAGCGAGAGCAGCCACGCATCCGGAACTGCAGCTCGACGGCCAAACGTGGGCCGCGCGTTTTCAAGGATTTGCCCTTGGGGTAACGCGGCAAAAGATGTCGATTACGCCATCCGCGGCAAAAGTTTGCCGCTGAATCAGGCTTCCTACGCGCTTACTCTTCTTCGACGAGATTCGTTATTGTAGTTTGAGAAATTTACATCTTACGATCCTGGCTGGCAGCCGCCGCCAGCACATTCCTCGCGCATGGATCCCATGACCGCCATCGCCGCCAGGGACTTCGCGCCTCGAACGGAGTCGCCTCGATCTGCTGTCCAACAATATCCGCTAATGCATCATCCACCGGATGGATATAGGCTGGCGGACCGGGAGTTCTACAGCCTCTAGCGTCGCTCCTGAACCCGCCGTAAACGAATCGTCCTCTACTTCACGCCCTTGATTGAACGCGTCCTTTGCGCAGACCATTCCCGTGGGCGTCCTGCACGCCACCGGCAACCCGCTCTGACGTGGGCACTCTCCGGGCAAAGGCTTCTTTACGGCTCAACGGACCGAGCGGTCCTCTATATACGCGTGAATGGAAATTTTCTGTCTCGCAACTCGATGGCAAAAGCTCCACCACAGATGGATGGCTACCTCCGGTGCGCGATTCGCTGCGGGCCCTTCCTAACTGCACGCTCCAGGCGGCGCGGCCCCCCAAGGACATTTCGCAGCGATGAAACCATCACCTGTCAGGGATGGTGGTCGCGGGCAAACTGGAGATCGTCCGATTTCACACCAGCACCGCTCGCGACTCCTCCAAACAGGGCAGCAATCAGCGCTTTCGAGTTACCGACCTGGCGGCACGCCCATGCGCCCTTCCGGGACCAGCGTGGAACAGGGGCCAGCTGAAGCCTCATCATTGTGAGCAGCCGGAAGGTCGCTGGTCCGCCTGGTCAGCGTAATGCCGCCAGGTCTGAGATGCTGCAGTAAGGCGGTGTCCCCGGGAGCGGAGATGAATATCAAGAAGGCAGATCTGCAGGAATATACGCCAAAGTCTAGATGATAGGAGCTGGAACTGATCTCGGAAGACACTCATGAAGGCAGCGCGGCGCGGCATGACCGTGGCAACAGCAGATGAACGTCGACGCGAACATCGCGCACAAACCTGGGCCGTAACGCAAATGCTTGCGGCAGCGGGCTTGCGGCCCGCCGCCGTGCGCAGTTTCAGTGATCTGATGTGTCAGAGCGTGGTCCAACTTTGGGCTCTGCCAGCGTGGCAAGAACAGACCGTTTCGTGGTTCCGACTGGTTTGCAAAGTTGGGACTGGGAACCCGACCTCCTCCAACGAGATTCGCTCACGCAGGGCTCGGCTCTGCAGGTGACCGGACAGTCCTGCTGGATAGCGGCGATCCGTGCGCGCTTCTCTCCAGATCCGGCGGGCTCTCCGGGTGAGCTGGCTCACACCTGTTCCGGCGCCTTTCACCCGACATGACGGCAGCCTGGTTACCCAGGACGGCAAACTCCGGCTGGAGCCGTGGCAGGTTACAATCACCGTCCTCTCGCCGCACTGCAGACTTCCATCGGGCATGGATGGGAACGGTCAGCTGTCACCCACCGCTGGTCAGTCCGCGTGGCGTAGCAGCGGCCGGCCAGATCCAGCTGGCGACCTTCGTGAACCCCGGGGCCGGGATGAACAGTCTCGGCGGCAATCTATATATGCCAACGGACTCCTTGTCGCGACGCCACCGTCGGCAATACCCCGGCAGTGACAGGAAGGGCTGGGCACCATCATGGCAGTGGGCTGGGCGCACTGAGCAGCCCAACGGTATCGGTGGTGGAAGAGTTCCTATTAACCCTGACTGTCGTGCGCAGACGCGGGCTACGAGGCCAATTCCCGAGGTGGTCGCTGGCAGCGTGGATCGATATGAAAACCAAGCAGGTGGAACAATCTCACCCGATGATCCACTCCAGCTGCATTTACGCTGCTGCAGCTCGCGTGTCAGCGCCAGGCACAGGGTCCGATCAGGTTTGGCGGGTGATTTGGCGCGGCTGCAGAGCTCCCGAGTGGCGCGCGAGTCCCGCCCGATGACTCGCCGCGCTGTCCCTGGCCCCAGGTGTGCAAACGCCGTCCTTCGCCGTCGAGGAATGGGGCCGTCTGGCCGCGAGCGGATGGAACGTCTCGCGTTTCGGCACCCGGATCGAGAGGCTTTGCAGTCACGCCGAATCCAGTCGCCGTGCTGAGGCCGACCGGCTGCTCGCCGCCGCTTTGGCGCAAAGAGAGCTTCCCGCCGCGCACATAGAATTGCTCCCGATTTCAGCCGCCTGCCCGCCCCCGAAGGGGAGTTGGCGCTTCCGGCAAGCCGTGGCTTGCGTCAAGCGCCCGCCGGGGCGGATACTGAGCGGGCGATGTCGCGTTACGCTTTCGGCAAGCACCGCTTGCGGTCTGGGGCACGGGTCAGGCGGTAAAGGTCAGCGCTTGCGGCGGGTCGCCGCTCAAGACCTCAAGCCCGGTGTTCCCGCCAAACGCCGTGCAGTTGGCCTGAAAACGCAAAGAGGCCCCGCTGCTGGGTCCGTCAGCTCCAAGGTCAGAGGAAGTCGTGGGGCGCTTCGCGGCGAGAGCGATCGTCGCGGCGCGAAATTTACGCACCGAGCGGCTACCCGCCAAGGTCGTGACGCGGCGAGACCGTGAAGCAGAGGCGGCAACGCGGTGGCCTTCGCCTGCTTGAAGGCATCGCCGAAGGCTCGGTGCCATCGGCGAAACCATTCTGCGATACAGAACCGCCGGTTCTGCAACAGCGTTTCAGGCGTGGAGTCCAGCGTGAGTCGTCGACAGCGGCAGTTCATGAAGCCTGATTTCGGTCCGCTGATCGGCGGCCCCGATACCGGACGCCAGAAGAAGGTCGTGCCGGCCGCGCCCCGCTTGATCATTATGGCGTAGCCGACGCACGCCTTTGGTTCTGCGGCGCCTGGCTGCTGTACGCTCGCGGACTGGTGCCGGGATCGCGCCTGGTTGATGCGGCGCGCGACAAAAGCCAGCCAGATCGACGACATGATTACGGTAAGTTATAGTGGATGCGTTCCGCGGTCGCCAAGGGTACCACCAAAACGGCGCGCCTTTTCCAGCACCAGAATTCGGCAGGGCGCTCGCCGGAATCACCAGGGGCGGCAGGCCTGGGGCGACCCAGCAGGCGTGAGCGGCGACACCCAGCTCGACGGCCAGGGCACTAACAGCCGCGATGTCGTGATCTCGACGACGCTCACCGCGGGCAGCAATCCTGCAGTGCTGTCAATGGCGCCACGCTTGGTAGCTTCACTCGAAGATGTCGAGGTCAACTCGAACGCCAGATACCATCACGGTGCGCGGCATTGTGCGGTCCTGGCTGATGTGGGCCAAGACAACACCATCCGCCTGACCGCCTGGGCAACCGGAGGTTCAATACGGAAAGGCGTGTGTGGAAGACGCCACCAAACGGCTGCGTCTCCTCTCCCATCGCCCGCTACTTGACCGTTGCCCGAGATATGAATACTTTGCCGCGCTTCCTCCTACAGCTTCGCTGCATCGCCGACGACGGATCCGGCCCGGGCCAGTCCTGACTGAAAGATCTGGCCGCTGATCGAGTGTGCGCTGATGAACCAGTCGATCGGGTACGGGCTGGTAGTGGGCTCTCGCACGGGCGACCGCCGCCGCCAGAGCTCCCGCTTTCGGCACGGAGCTCTGACCAACCTGCTCGAGTCGAATGGGTGTTCCGTGTCGCTCCGCCAGCGATCCGAGCCGCCAAACACGGCTGCGGCTCTGGGTGATCATGCGACACCCGCCGCCCTTCGCACAACCCGGCATGCATCTACGGACATCACGGCGGCGGCAATCGAGACGCGCCAGCAATCTTCAGCGGCGGCATACCGGTGCTCACCCCCGCTACGCGGCTCCGATGGACAGGTCTGACGCTATCGCTCGCCAGGGTCCGGTCATTTAGACCGGCGGACCCTCCGAAGCGGGTGCTAGGCGGCAGCGCCCAGACAGTGAACCACCCGACCGTCTGGCCGTGGTGTGGACGCCGCCACCGTGGGAGCGCGGCGCTCCGCTGTCGGTCGCAACCCACTGGCACCGTATTAGCACCTGCTAGGTGACGTCAATCGGACTTCACGACTACTACCCGAATTGTGGAAGCCGTGAACCAGAAGTTCGAGCGCCGAGAAACCGCTGGCACACGCGGACAATGCTGGCCGCGTGACGTCGCCGTGCCCGCCGATCTACAGCACCCAAGGCGTCACCGAGTTCTATCTCCGAACTGGAAAATCTGCCGGTGGATGCTGACCTGGCCGTGTCGCGTAGTCATCAACGAGCGCACCGGGCACCATCGCAGCCGGGAAAGGGATGTGCGCGTATCGCCGGTCGCCGCCGTATCTCGCAACCCCAGCTGTCGAGATCCAGACTGTGATGCAAGTCGCGCAGCCCAACGCCGCATGGCCGGAGGCACTACGCAGCGTGGTGCCGCAGACGACCGTCGCGGGAACCAAGGAAGAAAAGGCGCGTGCCATGTCGCGAAAGAAGCAGGGCGCGGTGACAGCCGAGGAACTGGTGCGCGCACTGCCTCCATCGGCCCGACGCCGCGCGACGTGATTGGCGATCCCTGCAAACACCAGCGCGCGGCCGGCGCTCTGCCAGCAGATGATCGAGGTGCGGCTGATCACAGAGCGAGATGAAAGTGTCATCCGGAGCTTGCCCGCCGGAGTGGCCGACGACCGCGAGAACCGGGACACGCCTGGAAAAGCTGCACACGCATGCGCCGCGCAGCAACAACTCGAAGCCCTCCCCGATGGGACGCCAGATACTCTGCGGTCCGCGCGCGCAAGCGGCTCGGGGTGGCTGTGCGCGGCGGCGGTGAGACTCCTCCGCCGAATGTGCCACCGATTACGCCGGAACAGCAATTCGCCGCCGTACTGCCGCACAGCAGGGCGGGACCGGGCCTGGCCTCACATGATCGCCGAAGGGCTCGAACGCAATCGCCGAATCCTGCTTCAGGCCGTAGCTGGCTGGTGCGTTCCAGTCAGTTGGCGCTGAATGATGTTGAACGTCGCGCCCGTGCGGACCTGGCAATCACCGTCGAAACGCCCCGACATTCGGATATCCGTGGGGGCATATGAGCTTGCCGCCAAGCCGACCGCCCGCGACGCGCGTTCGTTGCGAACCGCCATCGGCGACGTACATCGCCCAGTGAGGCGGCACGCGCTCCTACCGCTTGATCGCCCTTCACGGGCAACAGACCGCCACATGTCTCAGCCCTCCCGTGCGACCACTTCCGGCCAGTTATTGCGCGTTTCCGCCAGGCCGGTTTCCGGCTTGACTCTCCCAGCCGAACAAGCCGCAGTATAGAATGCCGCCGCCCCTCGGGATCGGGTGGTCGCCCAGTTCCCTGGCCACGTCACTCCGGTTCAGCGGTCGTCCGCCGTAAGGGCGCCGACGCTGCGCTTCGCCTGCCGCGGCCAGATAACACCGCGCCCTGCGGATCCCAGGCGACTCGCCATGCGGCCCATCGTCGCGGACATCAAAGGGTCCGGCAATCACTTTTCCCCTCTGGCCGGCGCGGATCTTCGCCGCCGACCGTTCGGCGGAGACCAGCGATTGAGAAATAGGACCCCCATCGGACCGGCAACGCCCAATGGGGCGCGCTATACACGGGCCGCCGCCGTCCTGGCCGCCGGATTGAAAGAGGGTGTAGAGCCGCCCTCCGGCAGCGGCATATCCACTAGCCGTCCAGCCGAACAACATCTCACCATAAAAAAGGCTCTTGGCGGCCGCCGGATTCGGTGGTCGCCAGTTCCGGCCCAGCAGAAGGGAACCGCGCGAAGTAGCTTTCGATTTTGAGCCATCCTCGAGGCTCTCCAGGATGCGATAAGAAGCGCGGGCGGATCCACAGCAGGGCGACAAAAGGCTGCTCTAAATCACCATTACGCGATGATCGGAACACTCTCGCTGATGGCCTCACAGACGGAGGCCGGTAAGATCCAGGCCGTGCCTGGTAGCAGGAAGGGCGGAGGTACAGGCGCTCCTGCAGGTGGCGCTCGGGGTAGATCAGCCTGTAGAGAGGCGGCACCGCGGGCGGCCTGTTCATCCCGCGCAAGGCCTCACGGCCAGTCTTACGTTCCATTTTGACGAGCTGAGTAGTTGATCTTTCTTTGCGCTGCGGTCGAGAGCTTTAGGAGTGTCGGGTCGAATGCAACAAGCGCCCGCGCATGCGGACACAGCGTTCTCCACGGTCGTGGCGGATTCGCGCATCTTGCTGGCCAAGTGCGGGAGGCACGTGACGCGAGGCCATGTGTCTTGAGCGACGTTTCTGCCGTGGAAAAATCCCCAGCGAGAGGTGTGGTTGTATTCCATCAAGCGAGCACCCGGCTATCGAGGATGGTAAAGCCCCGCGCGAGGCATCGCCACCTGGCATATGTCCCAGCAGAGGCGATAGAGAGCTTGGACTGCGCCAGATACGCGATCTCGGCCGGACCGCCGATGTAGTTGACCGGGCAGCATCGAATCCTGAATCCACTCGGACGGAGAATGGCGTTCGGGGAAAGGTGCGAGGCGCAGCGCAGGTCCATCAACTCCTGGCTGGTGAAGCGCCGGCTGTTGAATGTCGACGCATTCGTCGCCGATCGACGTAGCGCCAGGCGATGCCGCCATATTTTTCCAGCAGGAAAACGAATCGGCGCGTGATCTTCCACATGGACTCCGGGTAGCGACATCCGGCCTCGGCCAGTTCGCGGCTTGCGCACGGGGTCAGCGCCGGCGTGTAGATCCGGCGCGCCGCCGACACCGCAGACCGTAGCGCGGGCGCGCGCCAGAGCACTGAAACGCCGGCGGCATCGGATCCACGTAGAGGATGTCGAACAAAGCATGCGGCGGCATATGCAGCACTTGGCGAACGCCTGCCCATGGTGTTGCCGGCGCGGTAAGTCTTCTTCCACCAGGTCGGCGACTTCTTCACCAAAGGGAAGGCTCGTGCAGCTGCGGCGGCGCAGTTCGCGCACGGGCGGAAAAGCGATCAGGGTCGACGTCGCCGCACGGGCTGGTTCCGACCAGCGTGCGCATCTCCACTTTTCTGCGCGGCTCGATGGTCCGCGCCGAAGACCCAGGCGCGCGGTTGACCTCGGCGAAATCGGGATCCTCGGCGGCGCAGCCAGAAGAGCGGGACCGCGGGCAATCCGTTTTCGGAAGCCACGAGGCCAGCTTCAACTGCGACGGCAGGACCTTATAGATGGTGTAGCACGGCCCGGAAAACAATCCCACCTGCTGGCTCGGTCACCACGGCGACCGTGCCGGGTTGCGGCCAGATCGTTCGGAGCGCGCGGCTCTGGGGATTTTGGCACTCGTAACGCGTCGATCAGTAGCCAGCGCCGCCGCGCTGGAAACCGGATCTGCCGGGCGGCGGCCTGAAAAAGACTCCGAGTCCGCTGTAGCGGATGCTGGAAAAAAGCTGGCGGTTCTGATCGGGGTGACACGAGTGCATGTCCGCGAACAAACGCGCGGAAGCTGGGCAGAGTGACTGCTCTGCCGGACGCACGAACAGGCGCATGCGTGGATCAGCTTAACAGATGAGCAGGCGGTGGCGACGATGTCGACGCTCTCAGCTCTATTCTCAGCCAGCGGGGCAGAATCTTGGAGATGTCGTTATAAATAGCGAACGCCACAATCACCATGGATGCAGACGAAGCCGACCTTGAAACACCGCTTCCTTGACGTTGAGGCTAAGATCGCGCTGCATCATCATTTCCACCAGCAGCATCAGGATCACGCCGCCATCCAGAATCGGGATAGGCAGCAGATTGAAGAATGGCGAGGTTGAGGCTGACCATGCACATCAGCTGGAAGAATTCTGGCGGGACCCTCGCGGCGCGGCGGCGCCCGCCTATGGTGCGGCTGATGCCGATCGGACCTGACAGATTTTGCGGCGACATGCGGCGTTCAGCATCCCTTGAGGAACTGCACGATCAGTAGCGCGCCCTTGCTGTTCTGTCTGTGACGGATTCGCTGAGCGCCGCCGGCAAAGAGAGCTTGGTGGTAATGATGTGGAGCTTCTGCTGCGGAATCACGCCGATCATCCAGCGCGCGGAGCGTCCACGCTGGAAAATACCGGCTGCACGGTGACCACATGCGACTGGCCGTCCCGCTGGTACTCGATCTCCGATCGGCTTGCCGCCAGGCTGTTCTTGGTAATCTCCTGGAACTCTGATCTGCGAAGTGAATCGGCTGGCCGTTGACCGTCATCAGCAGGTCGCCCTTCTTGAGGCCGGCCTTTTCGGCGGGCATCGCCGGCTCGACGGCGCCCAGCTGGATCTGGCCGCGCTCGTCCCAACCGGCGAAGCCCAATGCCGGAGACGCTCGCCCAGGTGCGGCGTCACCGCAGTGTCGAAACACTTCGCCGCTGCGCTCGATCGTCGAGGTACATCGGGCGGTAGGCGCTGGCGATTTCCTTAATGCCAACGTCTTCCCACGTCGGGTTCTTCTTGCTGTCGAGCCGGACGATGCGGTCGTTATCCTGGAATCCCGGCCTTGGCCGCGGGCGAATCGACCATCACGTGGCCGATCACGGCCTCGCATGTCCTCGTCGGCCACCTTCTGGAACTTGACCATGTAGAGGCCGGTCAGCAGCGCCACGGCCAGCACCATGTTCATGAACGGTCCGGCAAAGGCGATGATCAATCGCTGCCAGCGGGGCTTGACGAGTGAAGCCGCGCGGGTCGTCGTACATTTTCGTCCGATGGTCTGTTCGCCGGCCATCTTGACGTAGCCGCCAACAGGATGAGCGAGAAGCGGTAGTCGGTATCGCCGCGGCGGAAGCCAAACAGACGCGGCCGAAACCGAAGCTGAAGGCTTCCACCTTCACATCGAAATAGCGGGCTGCCCAAAGTGGCCGAGCTCGTGGATCATGATCATTACCCCGATCAGAACGAGCAGCCACAGAACGTTTTCACCAAAGAGGACGCATAGTAGCCTCAGCTGTCACGGCACCGGCCGCGCAGGGCCGTTGCCAGTTCGCGCGCAACGGTGCCGCGATTCCCCGATCAATCTCCAGGATATCGCCAACCGAGCGCGGTGTCCGGGAGGGCATCCGCAGACAGTGTCTCTCGAACAATTTCGTAAATGGACGAATAGCCGATTTGCCCTGTGAGAAAAGCTTCTACTGCTACCTCATCGGCCGCGTTGAGCGTGCAGGTGGCGCTGCCGCCGGCTTCCTGGCACTGGTACGCCAGTTTCAGAGCAGCGGAAACCTGGCAAAATCCGGCGGCAGGAATTCCCACTTCCGCGCCTCCGCCCAATCGATCTTCGGTACCGGCGCTTCCGCAGCGATCGGGATAGACAGCGCGTACTGGATCGGCATACGCATGTCGGTCGCAGATATTTGAGCAAGCACACTGCCATCCGTATATTCGATCATGGCGTGGACCGACGATTGAGGGTGAACCACAACATCCACCTGGGAGGGAGCGAAATCGAACAGCCAGCAGGCCTCGATCACTTCGAAGCCTTTGTTCATCAAAGTTGCGCAATCGATGGTGATGCGGTTGCCCATCTTCCAGGTTGGATGGTTGAGGGCCTGCGCCGGTGTCATGAAAGCCCCAGATCGCGGCGGGCGGTGTTGCGGAACGGACCACCCGAGGCGGTGAGGATCAGCTTCGAGACTTAAGTTGCCCGTTTGCCCGCCCGCAGGCACTGATGGGCCCCGTTGGTCGCTGTCCACGGGCAAGAGTTCCGCTCCATACTTATGGACGGCCTCGCATCACCAGGCTACCGCCGGAGACCAGGAACTTCCTTGTTGGCCAGTCCCACGCGTTTGCCGGGAGCAGACCGCTTCATAGGTAGCTTCCAGAGCCGGCGACCTCGACGATTCAGCGGAGATCACGGTATCGGACCTCCGTGGCCCGCACCGCTTCCACCGCGCGCCAGCATCGCTAACCGAGCTCCGGCCACCGGTTCGCGGCAGACCGGATTCGGTCAGGGCATTTGTCAGACTGGCGAGCTCGTCGAGAGGTCGCGATAACGAGCGAGTTTTGGGCTGGAACTCTAGGTATCTGGGTGGTGAGAATTTCGATATTGTGGCCCGCCACCAGAGTACACTGATACAGGTAGGCGATTGCGCCGAACCACGTCGAGCGTATTGGTTCCGATCGGAGCCCGTAGACCCCAGAACGGCAATTGTTCTTCATCAGGAGACGACTGCCATTTTAACACGTGGTGTTTAAAGCCTCGCGGTAAACAAATGTACAGTTTTTCATAGGCAGGGATGAATCGGGGGATGAGGCAAAATGCCACATTCGAAGTGAGAATTCTGAGCTCGTTTGGGGTTTGCTTCTTGGAAGGTCCTCTTAAACCCTTTCGGGCGCCGGGGAGGATTGCTTCAGGGGTCTTTATCCAGAGGTTAGTCTCAGCTTTGGTGGAGTTGCCTCCCGGCTTAATCTCCAATAATAGTAGATTCCATTTCTGGAAGCAAGACTTTTCTTTGTATTTATTTTTTGAAATCACCTCTACGTCTGCAAGTTCCTCTAAGACCTTGATTGTAGAGCAGATATCCTCGTCACCGTGGCCTGCAGCGATGGCGGTCTGGAAAGCTGGCGGGTCAGCCCCGGTCAAAGAGCAGGGGAACATCTCAGCTCCTGACCGCTCTCCAGCATCGAGCCCGATGTCCTTGTGCATCCACTTGACACTAAAGTTGGCGGTAAAGTTCCTGGCGAAGACGAATGGCGCCTTGTAACTGATCAGTCCGCTCTTGGCAGCGCTGTTGTCCAGAATCTCCAACATAAGCTTGGGATCCACGCCGCCCTTGGTGGCAAGGACCATGCCCTGCGTTGAAGGCCATCATGGATGATTGGAGAGGACAAGGTTCTGCGTGAGTTTCGCCTGCAGGCCCATGCCGTGCGGCGCCGCAATAGTAGACCTTCTTACCCATCGGGTCGAGAAGCGGAGGACCCGGTCAGAAGACGCCCTGAGTCGCCGCCGATCATGAAGGTGCCAGGCTTGCCGCCCTCGGCGCCGGGAGTGGAGCCGGTGACAGGTGCGTCGAGAAAATCGACACCCTTCGGCCTTCAGTGTCGCGACCGATGTGGCGGCTCTGGCTGACTGCGATGGTGCTGCAATCGACCACCACAGACCCGGACCGGATGCCTTCGATGATGCCGTCGGCGCTTGAGGATGACCTCTTCCAGCCATTCTCGGTATCGCCGACGCAGGAGAAAGATGACGATCGGCGTTTTCAGCTGCGCTTTCTCTCGGCGTGGCGCAAACCCGGCTTTCGGTGTCGGCAAGCTTTTGGGCTTTGGCGGAGTGTGTTGGACCAGACGGCGACTTCGCGTCCGGCGCGCAGAGAGGTTATCGGGCCACGGGGTAGCCCATGAGTCCGAAGTCCGAGGAATCCTAGTTTAGGCATGAACATCTGGATTGTACGAAAATTGGCGGGCCTGCGACAAACTCGGCTGAATTCCCGATCTCAGGCGGCGAAGAAGGCCCGCCAGCGTCGTGATCACCAGGGTATGGGTCACCATGGCGGCGCGTATGCTGCCGGCCCTGATTGCGCGCGCGGCCACGGAACCAGGCCGAGCGTACCGGCGATAATCACCCACTGCCAGTTGGGAAAGTGGCGGAACCAGGAGGTGTACTCCGGCCGAAGAGGATTGAGGTGAGGATGAGGCGCGGTGGACCGGCTCCAGGTCCAGTCTTCGATCCACTGTTGAGCACGCCGCGGAAGATGAACTCCTCGGCGAGCGTCGAGCTACAAACAGGAAGGCCGGTGGAAGCAGAGCGTCAGCTTCAGCGGGTCCGACGGTCTTGACGAGGTGCCCGGCCTTAGCAGGAAACCGAGGGTCGCACCCGCGAGGAAGGATAGAGATAGTTCCGCGCGCCGATCCGCCAATCGTTTCGAGTGGGCAGGAATCCGAAGCCGGTCTCGCGAATACGCCGCTCGAGCATTAGACCAGCACCACAATGTCTGAAGAGGGCGATATCGCCGAGCCTGGCGCGAGTTCGACGCCCTTGAACGGTCGTGGATAGATAAGTGTGGCGTACCCGCCGATTTTCACGCGCGCCACCATGGACCAGGTAACCAATGTCCACCAGCGGGTGGACGGCGGCAGGACTGCGGTACCAGAGTCCCAGGGCGAGGGGCCAGCGCGATCAGCTTCGACGAAGCTCACGAACTGGAACTCGGATGGCTCTCGGAGCAGACCGCCAGGATAGGGCAGGACAGCAGCGGCGGACTCGTAGAACCCTGGCAGCGGCGCGCCCGCCACTTGCTCGCGTACGCGTGGGAAGGCCGGTGCCAGATAAGGAATGGGTAGACAATGAGGAAAGCGAAGCGAGCGACGCGGTAGTGCCGCCCAGCTTGAATGCCTCTTCCAGCGAGCGTGCACCAGTCCGATCACGCACAGCGAGCGCCCAGCCGGTAACAGCAGGGTACAGTTGCCCGAAGCCGCCGGACGTTTTCGCCATCGCGCCTCAGTTCTAACATTCGAAGTCTGGCGACCCCCAGTCTCGCGCGCAGGATCCGCCGGCGAACCCGGCCAAGCCGGTGGCGTGCACCGGCGAGACCCAGACCGGAGACCGAGCGTAGCGAGTAGCGCCCACCGCCAGGGCTTACGATTGACGAACTGGACGATCGCTGGCGGGGCGCGCGGGCAGCATAGAGCGGCGAGCGACGCTGACGTGATCTTTTCGCCGCCAGCACGACCGGACGAACAGCAATACGTAACTGAAATCTGAAGCACAA